>Ga0268262_10000576_pt1 | contig 48069 bp, 44 predicted proteins | sample TergutNc150P3_FD_190354 | JGI IMG/M metagenome (GOLD analysis project Ga0268262, IMG submission 190354) | Nasutitermes corniger P3 segment gut microbial community from laboratory colony in Florida, USA - Nc150 P3 (SPAdes) (version 2) | ecosystem: Host-associated > Arthropoda: Insects >... | reverse complement strand
AGATAATTCAGGCCGTCGCCGTCGCCGGGCTCCTCCGCCAGGGAGATATCGTTGGCGGCCTGCTCGAAGCTCAGCACCGTCTCGAACAGGATGCGCTTGCCCTGCTGGATATACTGGCCCAGGGAGTGCAGGTCGGTGGTGAAGGTGACGGCCCCGGGGAACAGCCCCCGGCCGCGCTTGCCCTCGCTCTCGCCGAACAGCTGCTTGTACCACTCGCCGAAGAGCACCATGCTCGGCTCGTAGCTGGCGAAGAGCTCCACGGCCTTGCGCCTGTGCTTGTAGTAGTAATAGCGCAACGCGGCGTAGTCGTCGCAGGCGTTCTCGCCGAACGCGCCCCCCGGCTCCTTATATGCCGCCTGGGCATCGGCCGCGCCCGCCATGAGCCCGTCCACGTCGATGCCGGCGCAGGCGATGGGCAGCAGCCCCACCGCCGAGAGCACGGAATACCGCCCGCCCATGTCCGTGGGCACCACGAAGGTGGGCCAGCCGTTCGCGCGGGCCTCCTCCAGCAGGGTACCCTTTTGGGCGTCGGTGGTGACATAGATGCGCTTATTGACCTCGCCCGCGTCGCCGCCCCACTTGGCCGCCAGCTTGGCCTTGAAATACCGGAAGGCCACGGCGCACTCCATGGTCTTGCCGGACTTGGAGATCACGTTGATGTAGAAATCCCTGCCCTCGAGGAGCCTGTCCAGGTCCGCGAAATCCGATTCGCTCAAGGTGTTGCCCGTAAAGTAGATCGCGGGGGTGCCCTGCCTTGTTTCGTTATAATACCGCGAGGTCACCGCCTCGATCACGGCCCGCGCCCCCAGGTACGACCCGCCGATGCCGATGACCAGCAGCACCTGCGCGTCCGCCTTGATCTCCTCAGCCGCGGCCTTGATGCGCCCGTATTCCTCCGTGGCCGGGTACTGCGCGGGGAACCGCAGCCAGCCGCGCATGCCCGCGCCCTGGCCCGTGCCGGCCTCCAGATCCCTGTGGGCCTGCGCCGCCTGCGCCGAGAGCCGCGCGGCCTCAGCGTCCGTGGGCAGCTGCCCGCCCGTGTAGTCCGTCAAAAGCTTCAGTGCCATCTTCTTCCTCCCCCTTGTTCGTCACACAATCTCATCCTGAGATTATATTGTACCGCATTTGCGGGGGGAATGCAAGGGGGAAGAGGAAAGTTCATGAAGTTTTTACGGGGGTTACAGATTGAGCCATAAAGCAGGGCGGACGCCGCCAGCACTAGCGACACTGCGGCCACCGAGGTCGACATCGCCGTCACTGTCGACACCCGCAGCAGTACGCCGATAGTCGCCGGGCAACCGAAGCCACCACCAGATTCCGTTGTCATTGAATTTACACACGCGCTTGCTGTTGTATTGGTCATCAATCCGATACGCGTTTTTGGGCTTTTTGTCCAGCTGTTTTTTGTCCAGCCCCAAATAGTCCGCCACTTCCCCTATGCTCAGCAGGAATACCTTGTCTGTCGTCGGGTCGCCGCCTTTTGTTCCATACCATGGGTTGTTCTCGTTTTTATTCTCAGTTTCGCAAATCTTCTTCTTCCATTCCTCGTCGCTGAAATTCTTCTTGAAGTCATCGCCGTTCAGGTATCTTTGCAGGGAACATTCTGCCCATGTTGCAGACCCGCCTCCTTCGTTGTAGGCTCGTGTTTCGATGATGTCCTCCGTGATCAACAGGGCTCGGTTGTTCTGCTTGTCCACATTCAGAACCAGCCATTCCCAGTCCCCTTTGCCGAAGGTCCCCGGGTAGGGCTTGCCTACCTCGAGGGCAAGCGGGGGCGGTTTGATGTCGTCAGGCGGTCGCTTTTTAAGGGCGTCTATCTCGGCATTGGCGAGGGCAAGTTCCGACTCTTTGCTTGCGAGTTGTGCTTCGAGCCGTTTTGCTTGCGCGAGTTCACCTGTATATCTTTGCATGTCCGCCCTGACCCAGCCGGGCCTTGGTGTTTCCGTCTCGGTCAATTGCCTGAAAACTTTTCCCGCAAGGTCGCCTTTATCAGTCCAGTAAGTTGGCGTGCAATTTTCGCTGATCTTGTCCATGAAATTTTTAATTTCATCGGTGTAGTCTTGATCGCTGCTTTTGAAAAACGCAAGAATAGGAATATCCGTGGAAGCGGCATAGTCGTATTCCAGCTCCGTCCAACTTTTGTCAGAACCCTTGGGTTTGCTACCGTAACGCCCGGCAACGATGACCACGTAATAATCGCATGCATCAATCAAATCCTTCAGGTATTGCGGCAGAGCCCTATGCGAACCAAGGAACGTTTCCATTCCCACAGGCACATATTTTTTTGACAGCAAAAGATCTTGCAACGCTCTGCGCTCTTTCTGCAAATCCGTGAAAGTAGAACTAATGAATACCTGGTATTTCTTTTCGTCTGCCATCTCTCCGCCTCCTCTGGAATTCACTTCCAATCCATTTTATCACATCATCTGATAGAAATCAAGAAAATTTCTCGAAAAACGCCGCGCTACACCGCCTTGCGCATGCGCTTCAGGTCCTCCGGCTGTATCGACCCGATCAGGTACAGCGACACGAAGTAGAACACCCCCGCCCCGGCGATGGCCAGCCCGAGCAGCAGGGTTGATCCCCCCAGCCCGCCCGGCCGCGCGGCGTTGAAGATGCCCAGCGGGATCAGCGCGGCGCAGGCCACGCACAGCAGGGGCTCCAGCACGGCGCGCAGGGTGAGCCGCGGGGCCCCGGTCACCTTCATCAGCCGGCGGATGCTGAAAAAGAAGTTGTAGATTTCGCTGATGTACAGCACCGTGATGTAGCCCTTGATGGCCATCCGGGGCAGCAGGACGTACACCAGCGCCACGCAGATGCCCGAATCGATGATGTTGTACAGCATAGAGGCCTTCTGCTCGTCCAGGCCCTTGAGCATGCCGTCCACGCTCATATCCAGGTACATGATGGGCACGACGGGGGCCAGGATTTGCAAATAGCGCGCGGCGTCCGTGCTGCCGTAGATGCGCTGGGACAGCGGGCCCGCGAAGGCGAAGAACATCCCCCCCGCGAACACCCCGTAGAGCAGGGACAGCTTGAGGATCGTGCGCACCGCCGCGTTGATCCGCTCGCCCTGCTTTTGCACGCGCAGCTCGGAAATTTCGGGCACCAGCAGGCTGGCCAGGGAGCTGAGCACCGCCGAGGGGTAGAGCAGCACGGGCAGCGCCATGCCGTGGATCACCCCGTAGATGCGCATGGCCTCCTCCTTCGAGCGCCCGGAGGCCTCGAAGCCCCGGGGGATCAGCAGATGCTCGGTGGTGAGCAGCACGCTGCGGGCGCAGGCCCCGGCAGCCTCCGGCCCGGCGATGTGCAGCAGGTCTCCCAGGCGCAGCCGGCCGGCCGCGTTGTCGCGCAGCCTGACGTATTTCGAGCGCCACAGCAGCGCCGCCGAGAACAGCAGCACGGCCACCTCCCCGGCCACCATGCCGTAGACGATCGCCAGGCACGCGGATTCGATGCCCCCCGCCAGCATGCGGCCCAAAAAGAACATCGCGCACACGATGCGCACGCCCTGCTCCACCCCCTGCGAGAGCGCGCACTTGTACACCGTGCGCACGCCCGTGAAGTAACCCTGCATCGCCGCCGTGACGGACACCAGCGGCAGACCGGCGGCCAGCCACTTCAGGGGCAGGGCGGTGCGCGGGTCGTGGAGCCAGTGCTGTGCCACCATAGGCGCGCAGAAAAACAGCACGACCGCCACCGCCAGGCTTAAGCAGAGGGCATAGCCCAGGCACAGCCGCATCGAGCGCCGCAAGGACGCCCCCGGGTCCCTGGCCAGCAGGTCGATGTTCAGCCGCGTGGCCCCCAGCCGCACCCCGGCGCAGGCGAAGGTCGTCGCCATGGCGTAGACCGTGAGCGTCAGCTGGAACAGCCCGATGCCCGCCGCGCCGATGCGGTTGGTGAGGTATACGTTGTAGGCCACGTTCACCGTCTGCATCAGGAACGACGCGGCGGTGAGCAGGGCCGTATTCAGGATGAGCTTGCGGGTGGGCTTCATCAATTTCGCGGCTCCTCCGGGGGTGTGTTATCACAAGTCTATGTCCCGGCGGAGAAAAATAGACACCCCCGGCAAGGGCGGTTTCCCGGTTGTTTACAGTTTGTTATAAAATAATTATCGCTTGCGCCACAAAATAGCTATTGCTTTTTCGGCGAAAATGTGGTATAATACGCTGGCAATGGGTTATTTCTCTGATCTATTACATTTACTGGAAAGGGACAAGGGTTTGATGAAAAAAACCAGGCTGATACGATGGCTGGCGCTGCTGCTCACCGGGGCGCTGCTGCTGTGCTTTGCCGCCTGCACAAAAAAGCAGCCAAAGGATCCTCCCCCCGAGGAGACCACCGAATCCACGGAAAAAAGCACCACCACCACCGAGGCGCCCACCATCACCGAGGCCCCGGTCGGCTCCTGGCGCATCGAGCTGCGCGGGGTGCCCAACGTCCTGTTTTTCTCCAGCGAGGACGCGCAGTACCTGCCCAAGGTGCAGATCGAAATGACCACCACCAACCTGGAGACCGGCCTCTCTTCCAAGGACACCTACGGCGGCATTACGCTGCGCTCGCTGCTGAATTACTGCGGCGTGCAGAACGTGGTGAGCGTCACCGTGGTGTCTGTGCTCGGGCCCTCCGCGGTCTATAACGAGACGATGTCCATGGCCGAGGACACCGTCCTTGCCTGGGAGAAAGACGGCGCGCCCCTGGACTTCGACCCCCCCCTGCGCATGTGCCCCCGGAGCGGCACGGCGGAGATGTTCATCAAGCAGGTGAGCTCCATCAACGTTGTCCCCAGCGCCGGGGTTCCGGAAACCGTGACATGGTCCGAGCCGCCCCCCGGCAACAACGACCCTGCACCGACCACCTGGGGCACGACCACCTGGGCCACCGTTCCCACCACGGAGACAACGACCACCACCACGACCACCACGACCGTCTCCAGGACCCCCTGGACCACGATCACCTTCCCGCCCTACGTCGGGCCGAGCACGACGAACTCCGCCACACTCATGGAAAAACCCTCCTGGTGGCCCAAGGACGAGCCTTGGCCGCCGAAATGATATTAGACATTAGATACACCGGGCCCCGCAAGCAAACGCGGGGCCCGGCTGCATTTTATCTGATATCTAACCTTCCATCACCACCGGCAGCACCAGCGGGCTGCGCCTCGTACGCTCGTACATCAGCCGGGACACCTCGTCGCGCAGCTTGCCGCGCAGGGTGTTCCAGTCGCGGCGGCCGCGGGCGGGGGTCTCCTCGATGACGCGGGCGGCGGCGGCCCGGGCCTCCTCCAGCAGGTCGCCGGACTCCTTGACGTACACGAAGCCCTTCGAGAGGATCTCGGGGCCGGACACGATCTGCCCGGTCTCGCGGCTGACGCACACCGCCACGATAATCATGCCCTCCTGGGAGAGGTGCCTGCGGTCGCGCAGCACGGCAGAGCCCACGTCCCCCACGCCGTAGCCGTCCACGTAGACGCTGCCCGCGGGGACCGGCTCGGCCACCTTCATGTCGTCGGCGGTCAGCTCCAGCTGGATGCCGTTGTCGGCGATCATGATATTGTTGGGGTCCAGGCCCATGCCCCGGGCCAGCTGCGCGTGCTTCACCAGATGCTTCTGCTCGCCGTGCACGGGGATGAAATACTTGGGCTTGGTCACGCCCAGCATGATCTTGAGCTCCTCCTGGCACGCGTGGCCCGAGACGTGCACGTCGTACATCTTCTCGTAGACCACCATCGCGCCAAGCTTGAGCAATTCATTCACGACCTTGCCCACGGTCTTCTCGTTGCCGGGGATGGGCGTGGCGGAAATGATCACGCAGTCCTGCGGGCCGATCTCCACCTTGCGGTGGTCGGAGAAGGCCATGCGGGTCAGGGCGCTCATGGGCTCGCCCTGGCTGCCCGTGGTGATGATCACCAGCTGCTCGGGGCTGTAGCGGTGGATCATGTCGATGGGGATCATGATCCCCTCGGGCACGTGCAGGTAGCCCAGCTCCATGCCCACGCTCACCACGTTTTCCATGCTGCGGCCGATCAGCGCCACCTTGCGGCCGGTGTGCTCCGCCGCGTCGACGATCTGCTGCACCCGGTGCACGTTGGAGCTGAACGTGGCCACCAGGAGCCTCCTGTTTTCCGCCTTGCGGAAAATGGTCTCGAAGCTCTCGCCCACCTTGCGCTCGCTCATGGTGTAGCCCGGGCGCTCGGCGTTGGTGGAATCCGAAAGCAGGGCCAGCACGCCCTTCTTGCCGTAGCGCGAAAGGCGCGCCAGGTCGATCATCTCGCCGTCGATGGGCGTGGTGTCGATCTTGAAGTCCCCCGTCTGGATCACCGTGCCCGCCTCGCACGTGATGGCCAGGGCAAGGGCGTCTGGGATGGAGTGGTTGACGTGGATGGCCTCCACCAGGAAGCAGCCCAGGGGGATGGTGTCGCCCGGGCGGACCTCGATGAGCTTCGCCTTCTCCAGCAGGCGGTGCTCCTTCAGCTTGCCGCGGATAAGCCCCAGGGTGAGCTTCGCGGAGTACACCGGCACGTTGACGCGCCGCAGCAGGAAGGGCAGGCCGCCGATGTGGTCCTCATGGCCGTGGGTGATCACGATGCCCTTGATGCTGTCCGCGTTCTGCTCCAGCCAGGTGTAGTCCGGGATAATCAGGTCGATGCCGGGGGTGTCCGCGTCGGGGAAGGCCAGCCCGCAGTCCACGATGATCTTGTCGCCCCGGAACTCGTACACGGTGAGGTTCTTGCCCACCTCGTTCAGCCCGCCGAGGAACGTGACCTTCAAGGGCTCGAGCTTCTGCTTGCGGGGCCTGCCCCGTTTGGCGGGCTGCTGCTGTTTTTGCGCGTTTTGCGGTTGCTTTTGCGTGTTTTTTTGTTGGACAAGCTGCTGCGCCGGCTTTTGTTTTGCCGGATTGCTGTTTTGCTGCAAGAAAATTCTCCTTCTTTTCCACAGCCTGAGCAGGGCCTCCTGTATACGAGGCCGTGCGCAAGCTGATATGTATGGCTTCAATCTATATCATGGAGGCCGTGCGGGCGCTCCATTGCATACGAATCTATTTTCATTGTACGCGAAAAAAATTGTTTTGTCAAGTTTTTTATTGCAAGTGGCAAAGAAAGGTGATAGAATAGGGATAAGCTATAAGAAACAAGAGGCAAAGCATATGCGCTACAAAAACCTCCTGGACCTGCACACGCACACCGACAACTCCTTCGATGGCCACCACTCCGCGGTCTTCCTCTGCGAGACCGCCGTCGCCCGGCATTTGCGCGCGGTGGCCTTCACGGACCACGTGGAGATGGACTTTTACCGCGAGCAAAGCTTCGACCGCACTGCCAAGCAGAGCTACTTCGAAATCGTGAAGGCCCGCTCGGCCTTCCGCGGCAAGCTGGTCGTCTGCGCGGGGGTGGAGCTCGGCCAGCCCACCTACAACCTGCCGGAAGCCGAGGCCCTCGTCCAACAGTATTCATATGACGTTGTGGTCGGTTCTATTCACAATCTGCGCGGCAAAAAAGATTTTTGGTTCCTCCCCCGGGAGGAATACGAAAACGGCGGCGCGGACGCCCTGCTACGCGAATATTTCGGCGAGCTGCTCCTGCTGGCGCAGTGGGGCAAATTTGACGTCCTGGCCCATCTCACTTACCCCCTGCGCTACATCGTCGGCGAGCACGGCATCCCCGTCGAGCTTGCGCGTTACGCCGGACAGATCGACGCCGTCCTCGAGGCCGCCGTGAGAAACAAGCTCGCCCTGGAGATCAATGTCTCGGGCCTGCGGCAGAAGCTGGGCCAAACCATGCCGGGGGAGGAGCTCGTGCGGCGGTTCCGCGCGCTCGGCGGCGAGCGGATCACCGTGGGCTCCGACGCGCACTACGCCGAGGACCTGGGCGCGGGGCTGGAGCAGGGCATGGACCTGGCCCTGCGCTGCGGCTTCACCCACATGACGCTCTACCAGCGGCGTGAGTCCATCCCGATTGAGATACTATGAAAAAAGCCTATCGCGCCTACGCGAAAATCAACCTCCTGCTGGACGTCACCGGCAAACGGCCCGACGGCTATCACAGCGTGGCCATGATCATGCAGTCCATTGATTTGCACGACACCGTCACGGTGGAGGCTGCGTCCGGTCCGGGCATCGAGATCGCCTGCAACCTGCCGTACATCCCCACGGACCGGCGCAACATCGCCTGGAAGGCCTGCGAGGCGTTCGGGATTACCGAGGGGCTGAAGATCACCCTCGAAAAGCGCATCCCGGGCCAGGCGGGCCTGGGCGGCGGCAGCGCCGACGCGGCGGCGGTGCTCACCGCCCTGCGGGACATGTTCCGGCCCGGCATGCCGGACGGAGCGCTGCGCGAAATCGGCGCGCGTGTGGGGGCCGACGTGCCCTTCTGCCTGGCGGGGGGCTGCTGCCTGGCCGAGGGCATCGGCGAGCTCCTCACTCCCCTGCCCTGCCTGCCGGAGGAATACGAAATCGAGGTGCTGAAGCCATCTGCGGGGGTCAACACGGCCCGGGCCTACGCCGCGCTGGACAGCATCGACTTCAAGCGCCCGCAGACGGCATTGGCGGTCGGATACGCCCGCCGCGGCGACTGGGAACGCCTCTTCCCCCTGTGCGAAAACGTATTCGAGCAGGCGGCCCGCTTCCCCGGCCTGGCGCAATACCGGCGCGAACGCCTGGAAAGCGGCGCGCTGCTGGCCCGGATGACGGGCTCCGGCTCGGCGGTGTACGCCATTTGGCGGGCGGGAGAAAAACCGACGGGGTTGAAGCCGCCCATGGCGTGCGAGGGCGTATACACGTGCCGGGCGGTGGGGATGGGCGTATCTGAAATCTAATGTCTAACATCTAATATCTAACATCTGGAGGCCAACCATGTTCACCAACCTTCTCGAGCTCTCCATCCCCGACGAGCTGCGCGACTACGACATCTTCCCCAAGGTGGTGCCCGCGGGCACGGCAAGCGAAATCACCATCAAGCCGCTGGGCTGGCACGCCGCGTTTAAGCAGGGCGAGGCCTACAAGCTCAGCATCTGCCCCCTGGACGAGGGCAGGCCCTCGGACTACCCGGACCGCCCCAACAAATTCGAGTCCGAAATCACCCCCGATGCCGACGGCTGCATACGCTTCGCCTTCGAGTTTTTCGGCGAGCAGCAGTTCTTCATCCGCCTGCACGCGGAGAATTTCCGGCTGCAGCTGAGCGTCTACTCCGTCTTCGAGGACCTGGTGGGGCGCTATCCATTCCGGGGCGACCTGCACATGCACACCCGCCGCTCCGACGGCAGGCAGGCCCCGGCCGTGGTCTGCGCCAACTACCGCAAAACGGGCTATGATTTCCTGGCTATCACCGACCACGGGCGCTATTACGCCTCGCTGGAGGCCATCGCGGCATATGAGGGCGCGCCCATCGAGTTCCACATCGTGCCGGGCGAGGAGGTGCACCTGCCCAAGGACTACGGCAGCACCCATATCAACGACGTGCACATCGTCAACTTCGGCGGGCTGTACAGCATCAACTCGCTGGTGAGGGGCGCGGACGCCGGGGAGGACGTCCGCTACGAGGACGATAAGCGCTCCCTCCTCCCGGACCCGCCGCCCATCCTGGATACCGGGGAGTTCCACGCCATGATCGACGCCTACGCCAAGACGATCGACATCCCGGCGGGCATTCGCGGGGAGACGGAGACCTACGCCTACGCCCAATGCCACTGGATTTTCACGGAAATCAAGAAGGCGGGGGGCCTCGGCATCTTCTGCCACCCCTACTGGATATCCGACGTCTTCCAGGTGCCGCCCTCCTTCGTGGACGCCATGATGGAGGCGCACCCCTTCGGTGCCTACGAGGTGCTGGGCGGCGAGAATTACTTCGAGCAGAACGGCTTCCAGGCCGCGGACTACTACCGCGACGTGGCGAAGGGCCGCCGCTACCCCGTGGTGGGCAGCACCGACAGCCACGGCAGCGTCAACAACCGCAACAGCCACGTGTGCTCCACCATTGTGTTCTCCCCCGAGAACGAGCGCGCCGCCCTGGTGGACGCCATCGAAAGCTTCTACTCCGTGGCCGTGGACACCATCGACGAGACGCCGCGCTATGTGGGCGAGTGGCGCTTCGTGCGCTACGCCTGCTTCCTGGAGAAGAATTTCTTCCCCCTGCACGACGAGCTGTGCTTCGAGGAGGGCCGCGCCATGAAGGACTACGCCACGGGCGAGCCCGGCGCAAAGGAGACGCTCGCGTTTTTGTCTGGCCGGATGAAGAAGCAAAGGGAGAAATATTTCGGGTGGTAGGACGGGAATACCTTTTCAGTGATTTTTGTGCTCCGCACCACCCCCTCGGCGCTAGCGGCTCCCGCAGGAGACGCAACGCACACGGCCCCCCAAGGGGGGCACCCTGGCGGCGACCGCGAGGCAGGGGTATCGCACGAGGGACGTCGCTCCGCGATACCTTCCTCTACTTTTGCGCTGCTAAGGCACGCAAAAGTCACCCGAGGTGACAGCTCCTCCCACGGGGAGGAGCCTGGGGGATTAGGCGAAAGCGACATATTCACGCATAAAGCGCCTGTATCGCGCAAATATTTTGTGCAATATGCGCAAATGGCATGTCATTACGAGCATCAAACTATTTACTTTCTTCCTTCCCTGATTTATACTGGATAAAACAAATCAGGAAAGGAAGATTTTTTTATGAAAAAAGCACTATCCGCACTGCTGGCGGCTGTCATGGTCTTGGGGCTGGCGGCTGTCATGCCCATCACGGCCTCGGCGGCCCTCGGCGCGCCGAAAAACCTTGTGCTTACCCCAGGCGACGGCACCATCACCGTGATGTTCGACCCTCCCGACGACAACGGCAGCCCGATTTTTGACTATTCTATAAGCTGGAGTTGGCCTGACGATTGGGATAGACGTTCAGGGCTTGCTCTGTCCGTTCTGCCTTATACGATTTCCGGTTTGACCAACGGCACGGAGTACACGATCCAAGTTGATGCGAATTACGGTGCTTATGGCAATGGCCCGACCGTGACGGGCACCTGCACGCCCCACGTGCACGACTTTGGCACTGTCTGGGTGAACGACGCCACCGGCCACTGGCATGCATGCAGCATTTGCGGCGCGAAGAGCGACGTGGCGGCGCACACCCCGGGCGGCTGGGCTGTGGTAACCGCCCCCACGGCCACCACGGCGGGCAGCAAGCAAAAGACCTGCACTGTGTGCGGGTATGTGATGGAAACGCAGACGATAGCCGCCACGGGCAAATTCATCAAGCTGTGGGGCAAGGAGACGAAGTGGCTGGACAACTTCGGCAACTGGCTGCTGGTGATCTTCTGCTTCGGCTGGATATGGATGGCGTTCTAAAAGGCCAACGGCAATAGCAAAGCCCCGGGGCGGTTCGTGCCGCTCCGGGGCCTTTGGCTGTTTGGTTAGTTCTGTTTTTGCAGAGCGAGGGCGTTGGTCGCCTCCTCCTCGCGCAGGTCCCCCTCGGAGATGAAGGTGATCCCGCGGCAGGACCCCCCCGCCAGGCGGATGCGCTTGCGCAGCAGACGTCCCGCGTGGCCGAAATAGCGCATGCGGTTGCTCACGACGCAGGTGATGTCGCGCCCGCCAAGGTCGCACCGGTACAGGAACTCATTGCACTCGGCGCTGGGGGAAAGGCAGCGCAGGGAATCGACCAGCAGGATGGAATCATACTTCGCGAAGTCGATGTCCAGCGGGGCCAGACGCACGCCCCGTCCCGTCAGGGCGCGGTAGCTGTCAACCATGCCGTCGATCAGCGCTCGTTTCTTGTAGCGCGGGCGGAGCTCCAGCACGTCCACGTCCTCCATCGCGGAGGCCTCGCACATGTCGCGCACCGCGCTACGGTTACTGTGAAAGATAAGCAGCGTTTTCATATGGATCTCCTCTTTCCATTTTTACTGGGCGGCAATGCAGCCGCCATATGTCAAGCCGGTCATGCCGGCGCGGACACGAGTGTATCGTTGAGCCAATCGACGACGGTGCCGAAGACCTCCCGCTTCTCCGGCGCCAGGAGGATCTCGTGGCGCAGCCCGGGGAAGACGGTGCAGGCCAGCCGGTTGCAGCCGGCCTCGCGCAGGCTGCGGGCCACCTGCTCCATGCCCTTGCCGTAGCCCGTGACGGGGTCTTCCCCGCCGCCGATGAGCAGCACGGGGAACTGGTAGGGGATCGAGGTGAACCACTGCTTGCCCGATACGGACTTCAGCAGGGAAAACAGGTCCAGGAAGCCCCTGGCGGTGAACAGGAAGCCGCAGCGGCTGTCGGCGATGTAGGCGTCGACCTCGGCCTCGTCGGTGTTGAGCCAGTCAAATTTGGTGCGCGGCTTGCCCGGGTACTTCTTGTTGTACTGCCCGAAGGCGATGGTGTCCAGCAGCTGGCTGCGGTAGGTTTCGCCGCGCAGGGCGCCGACGAGCCTTGCCATGAGGATGCCCGCCGCCGCCGCAGGGTTGGGCGCGCTGGTGCCGCAGAACACGGCCCCGGCCAGGTCGTCGCTGTAGCGCTCGCAGTAGGCGCGCGCCAAAAACGAGCCCATGCTGTGCCCGAAGAGGAAGAGGGGCAGGCCGCCCGGGTAGGTCTCCCGCATCCGGCGGGTCATCAGGCGGATGTCGCCCACGAGGTTTTTCCACCCGTGCTCCCTGCCGAAGTAGCCCAGCTGTTCGTCGTCCGCGCTTCTGCCGTGGCCCAGCAGGTCCATCGCCCACACGTCGTAGCCCGCGGCGCACAGGGCCCGCGCAAAGCCCTCGTAGCGCTCGCCATGCTCCGCCATGCCGTGCACGATCTGCACAGCGGCCTTGGGGGCTCTATTGACAGGCTTCCACACGCGGTAATAGATGTCGGCCAAGCCGGAACAGGAGGGAAATCGCCCCTCGCTGCGCTCATACGCGGTCGCCATTGGTACCTTCTCCCTATAAATGCCGAAGTTCGGCATTGCTTTCTGCCGTATATTGACGTCCTCCTGAAATTTCTCGGCAATATTATAGCACATTCTTATAAAAAATGGTAGCCCTTTTGGGGCATTTTTCGCATCTTTGGTGGTTTGCACAAATAATGAGAGGATTCCGGGGATTTTCAGCCAAACAATTTGGCAGGTTTCACAAATTATATGAAATAAACCTTATCGAAATGTGAATCAACTTTAAACAATTGCAATGAAATTTAAGCATTGCATTTCCCGGCGCAGTGTGATACAATAGGTTTCGGACAACAGGCGTAACATAAAAATTTCATATAGAAGGAGCATCTGTATGGCAAAGAAGCTACTCGCGCTGCTGCTGGCCCTCGGCATGCTGGCCGCCCTGGCGATCCCCGCGGGCGCTGCCCCGGACCCGGCGAAGAAAGGAGCCTATGTGAACCCGAACGGCTGCACCCCCGACCACCTGTGCAAGTATTCCCCCTCCATCATCCTGCCTGGCATCTCCCAGTCGGAAACCGTGCTCTACCGGGACGGCGAGCCCACCAACCTCAGGGGCGGCACGGTGTTCCCGGACACCGAGAACATGGACCTCGCCCCGGTGATCCTGTCGCTGCTGGCCTCCCTGCTGCTGCAGCACGACATATGCCTCACCAAGTCGGTCTACAACCTGGTCTCCGGCATCCTGGAGCCCCAGCGCGTGGACAAGGACGGCAACTATGTCCACGACCTGCGCACCAACGTCATCGGCCGGGTCTCGGAGATGACGGACAGCGAGCGCCAGCGCGCCTTGGACGTCAACGTGCCTGTTTATGAGGTGATGGAGAAGTGCGGCGCCGACCACGTGTACTTCTTCGCCTTCAACCTGGTGGACGACGTGTGGAACAGCGTGGACCTGCTGGACCAGTACATCGACAAGGTGCGCAAAGAGACCGGGCACGGCAAGGTCAACCTGATCAACGTGAGCCTCGGCGGCACGCTGTTCACCGGCTACCTCGAGAAGTACGGCTATCAGAAGCTGGACCAGGTGGTGAACGTGGTGAGCTGCTGGGACGGCACGGACATGTTCGCGGACCTGTTCAGCCACAAGATCAACCGCAATGAGAGCTTCCTCTACCGCGACTGGATCCCCACCCTCATGGACGACGAGCTGGGCGTGGCCGAGGGCTGGGACAAGGCCATCGGCTACGGCGCCGACTTGCTCATCCGCCTGTTCCCCAACAAGGTGTTCGAGGGCATCCTCTCCGCCGCGTGGGCGGCCGTGCTGGATACCATCCTGGTCAACTGCACGCAGTTCTGGGCGATGATCCCCTGCGACCGCTACGACGAGATCGCCGCGATGTACCTGAACGGCCCGGAGCGCGCCGCGCTGAAAAAGAAGGCCGACGCCTACCACCGGGCGCAGCTGAACCTGGAGGAAAACGTCCGTGCGGCCAGAAAAGCCGGCGTGCATATCAACAACATCGCGGGCTCGAACCTGTATTTCGGCCAGGGGCGCTACACCTACTTCCAGATCGCGGGGTCCATCGACAAGATCAACGGCGACGGCATCATCGGCGTGCGCTGCGCGGGGCTGGGTGCCAAGGGCGCGGCCCCCGGCAAGACCCTGAAGCAGGAGGGCTACACCCCAAAAACCACGAAATACCTCTCCCCCGACGGCAAGGTCGACTGCTCCACCTGCCTACTGCCGGACAACACCTGGATCTTCCTGGGCCAGGAGCATGAGGTGGGCCGCAACGACGCCGTGCTCCACCTGGCCTCGGCCCTGATTTTGAACCCCGGCATGGACATCTATACCAACCCGGAGAAATTCCCGCAGTTCAACTACGCCATGGACACCAACGACCTGCGCCGCGGCCGCATCGACGACGCGAAGAAGCTGCTCGCCGAGGGCGACCTCTCCGCCGCGGACAAGGCCGAGCTGCAGGCCGCCATCAAGGAGGGCGAGGCCGTGCGCGCCCTGACCGTCGGCGACGCCGCCCGCGCCAAGGCCGCCCTCGACAACCTCAACGCGATCCTGGTCAAGCACGGCAGGCGCGGCGCGCCCTATGAGCAGACCTGGACCCAGAAGCGCGCCGAGGAGCTCATGGCCTTCTTGAGCCAGATGGCGCTGTATTACTACGGCAACAACGGGTTCATCGAGGGTGGGAGCGTGACACGGTTCTGGAAAAAAATACTGGCAAAATAGGGAAACCCAAAGCACAAAGAGGCCCGGTCTCCGCGAAGGAGGCCGGGCCTTTCGGCTTTATTCCATCACCGGTACCACCAGCCCGGCCACCACCCTGCTGCGCTTCCACCGCCCGCCGTACAGGTAGGCCGCTTCCACGAACAGGCAGAGCACCGTGGTGGCCGGCACGGCCAGCCCCATGCCCATCAGGCCGAGGCCCAGGGCCTTGCCCAGCAGCAAGGCCGCCGGCACCCGCATCACGATGGAGCTGAGCAGGCTCATGGACAGCATGAATCTCGTGTGGCCCGCCGCCATGGCAAGGCCCATGATGTTGAAGGTCCCGGCCACGAAAATGTAGTCCCAGCTGATGGAGCGGATATACACGGCGCTCTGCGCCACGCATTCGGCGGCGACCGCCGGGTCCAGGCCCCCGCTTGCCGTGCCGAGGAAGAAGCGCGTGACGGGCACGGCGAAGGTGCGCACCAGCAGCAGCATCGGTACGGTGACGCACAGCGTCAGGCCGACGGCCGTCAGGCAGGTCTTCAAGGCCCTGTCGTATTTCTGCGCGCCTAAATTCTGGCCGGCCATGGAGGCCGTGGAGGCCTGCAGCGCCAGGGCCGGGAGGATCGCCACGGAATTGACCTTGCCGGTGACGCTCAGGGCCGTGGTGCCCACCAGCCCCGCGATGCTGTCGGCCACGCCCGTGAGGGTGATGAAGGACAGCGAGACCGTCACGCCGCCGGCGGACGTGGGCAGGCCGATGCGCAGCAGCTGCCGGGCGATGTCCTTGTCGACGCGGAAGCTCCTCGGGTGGAAATCGAAGAGGAATTTTTGCCGCCGCAGGAACCACACGGACAGCAGGAAGCTCACCCCCTGGGAGATCACCGTGGCCCAGGCGGCCCCCGCCGCGCCCATGCCGAACGGCCCGCAGAACAGCGCGTCCAGGCCGATATTCAGCGCCGCGGCGACGCTCACGAAGAGCAGCGGGTGGCGGCTGTCGCCCATGCCGCGCAGCACGGCGCTCACGGCGTTGTAGCCGAAAATAAAAATCAGCCCCGCCATGCAGATATTGGTGTATTTCAGGGTCTCGGGGTAGGCCAGGGGGTCGCTGACCAGCAGGCGCAGGATGTAGCGGTCGGCCACGAGCATGATGGCGGTGAGTGCGACGCCCGCCACGCCGTAGAGCGTGAAGATCGTGCCCACGGTGCGCTTGACGTCGTCCTGCCGCTTGGCCCCGATGTACTGCGCGATGAGCACCGTGCCGCCCACGGCCAGCCCCGCGATCAGGTTGAGCACCAGGATGGTGACCTGCCCGCCCACGCCCACGGCCGTGGCTCCCACCGCGCCGTTGAAGCGCCCGACAAAGAACATATCCGCCATGTTGTAGAGCGCCTGCAAAAAATTCGCCGCGAGGAAGGGGAGGGAGAAGAGGATCAGGTGCTTTGCCACGCTGCCCTGGGTGAGGTCCTTCTGGAATTTTGACATGGGTTTTCTCTTTCACGGGTGATGTTTTTTGTTCATTGCGGGCGGCTTGCCAGCCGCCCCTACAGCTCCGTATACTCTTTCAGCAGCCTGATGTATAGCCGGTAGTCCTCCAGGCTTACCCCCGGGGGCGTTTGGTGGTCCACCGAGGGGATGAAGCCCCCCGCGCGCATCAGCGGCAGCAGGCGCTCAAATTCGGCGCGGATGGCGGCCTCGCCCTGGTGCATCACCATCTTGTCGAAGCCGCCGAGCAGCTTCAGCCCGGGGTATTGCGCCCGCAGGGCGTTCACGTCCACGCCGGACTGGCGCTCCAGGGGGAGCAGGCCCTCCACGCCGCAATTGAGCAGCCAGGGGACAAGCTTGTCCACCAGGCCGTCGGTGTCGACGAAAAAGGGCACGCCACGGGCGCGCAGGGCCTGGGCCAGCTCGAGGTAATAGGGCCGCAGGAATTCCTCGAAGCAGGCCTGCGAAAGCATGGGGCCGAGGTTGTAGGACATGTCCTCCATGAGGGAGAGCAGGTCGGGCCGCAGGTGCTCGCAGACGCGCCCGAGGGCCTCAAGGTTGAAGGCCAGCAGGTCTTGGTTGATGCGGTGCATGAGCTCCGGGTAATCGTAAAAGGCGTAAAGGTGGCCCTCGATGCCGAACAGCCGCCGGGGATACCAGAAGAAGCCGTCGAGGACGAACCGCACGGTGCACTCGCCGCGCGCGTGGGCGGGGGCGAGACGGCGGGCCTGTTCCGCGGCCCTGTCGATGGCCTCTCGGGCGAACAGCCGGGGCCGCAGGCGCTCGTAATCGGCCTCGTCACGGATCAACTCGGCCCCAGGCTCCGCGAGCAGGCCGCGCATGATGTCCAGGCCGAAATAGCGCAGGGAGGCGTCCCAGTCCATTTTGGGCAGGCCCTCGCCCTCCCAGCGGCGGATGGTCTTGTCCCACCAGGCGGCCCACTCCACGCGGGGCAGGCGCGGGGCACGCCCTTGCTCCGCAAGCGCGTTGGGGATTTGCAGGGCGGCGGCGAAGATTTCACGTGGGGTCATGGGCGTGGTCCTTTCCATCGGTTTGCTGCGCATCGTCCGGCGCAAGATTTTCTTCCGTAGGCCCCGGTTCCTGCCACCAATTGTACAGCCATATCGCAACTCTTGAATTCAGGAAAACAAGGTTTATTTGCTGCAAAACTTTTACATGGCTAAAAAAGTCCGATTGGCTTAAGTAAGGACTACCAACAAATACAAGCCAAACAAAGCAGCGTGTCGCAAGGATTCCAATGATGAGATAATGAAAATCCCGCAGTAAATATTTTTTTCGGAACAGGATTCGATAGGCGCTGAAAATTGTGTAAGCAAGATAAACGCAAAACAATGCCAATGAGAACTGAGGGTTGACCAGGGGCATTTTTTCGCCCACTCCCGTGTGATAAGGATCAGGATCAATTTCGTGCGTGATGTTAAGATAGTAGAAATAAATATGAAACGGAAGAATGAGGAACCAGGCGATATCGCCCCAATAGCGACTGATAAAATTCAGTTTTTTCCCTGCCATGATGTCTCCTCCTATAATGTAATTATAGCCTGAATGACCTTCGTATTTTTCAGCTTCCACAGCTCCGTTACCCGCGCAAACCCCGCCTGCCGTAAAATTTTCATCTCCCGCCGGGCGGTGAGGGGGGTGTCGAAGTGCGTCTCCCCCGGCTCGTATTTGAGCCGCCGCAGACGCAGGAAGTTTATCTGCGCGGCAAGCGGGCTGCCGATGAAGTAATCGCAGTTGAGGAACACCCCGCCGGGCCGCAGGGATTGACGCACACGCGAATAGAGCTCCAGCTTTTGCGCGGGGGAGAAATGGTGCAGGCTCATCACGGAGATCACGGCGTCATACTGGCCTGCGGGGAAGCCGTAGTCAAAGTAGCTCATGCAGAGGGTTTCGACGGCAAGGCCCGCGCAGCGCTCCCGCAGGAGGGCAAGCATGTCTTCGGCGAGGTCAATGCCCACGACATGGGCCTCCGGGAAGCGCGCGAACAAGGCGGGGAGCTCCAGGCCCGTGCCGCAGCCGAGATCGAGGATGTCGCGCGCGCCCTCTGGCAGGTAGTGCGCGATCAAATCTTTTGTGGCGAGGCCGCCACTGATGTGCGAGGTATGCACCTCGTCGTACTTTGGCGCGCGGGCGTTGAAGAAGGCGGCCATGGGTTCGAGGCTTCGTTTCATGGTTCTCCTATTTGACGGAAAAATCAAACCGGGTGGTGGTTTTATAGGTCTCCCCTGCCCGCAGCAGGCATTGCTCCGGCCATTGGTTGGGGCTGTCGGGCCAGGCCTGGGTTTCGAGGCAAAAGGCAGTGTAAGGCTGCGGCAAATTGTTGCCGGTGTAGAGCTGCACACCGGGCAGGTTGGTGTGCACCTCCATGCGGCGGCCGGAAAGGGGCTCGTATACGTTGATACTCTTGGGATTGCAGAAATTGTGGTCATAGCCCTGCCCGATGGGCCGGGGGCTGCGGAAATCGAAGTCAGTGCCCTCCACGGGGCGCAGCTCCCCGGTGGGGATGGAATTCGCGTCGATTGGCAGGTAGTGCTCGGCGTCGATTTGCAATACATGGTTTAGGATTTCACCGCCGCCTGCCAAATTGAAGTACGCGTGATTGGTGAGGTTCAGGACGGTGTCGGCGCCGCTTTTGGCTTGGTATTCGGCGACGAGGCTGCTGCCCGCCAGGAGATACCGCACGGCAGCCGTGACCTCGCCGGGGAAGCCGTGCGCCCCTGCCGGGCTGACATATTGCAACTCGATCGCATCCTCTTCGCAGTAGCTCACCTGCCAGATGGCATGGGAAAACTCGCCGCCGCCGTGCAGGCAGTTGCCATTGCCTTCGTTGGGGGTGACATGGTATTCTTTCCCGTCCAAGTGGAAGCGTCCGCCCGCGATGCGGTTGGCGTAGCGGCCCACGATCTCGCCCTGGTACTGCGAATTGGCGAGGCGGTCCGCCAGGCTGTCGAAGGTGAGCAAAATATTTTCCATCTTGCCGAGCCTATCCGGCGCGAACAGGCGGTTGAGCGTTGCGCCGTAGGTGAGAATTTCGGCTTGCAGCAGGCCGTTATCCAGCGTATAGGCCTCCACGGCGCGGCCGCCGGGCATGGAGCCATAGAATTCCTTGGTCATCGATACCACTCCCCCAATCTATTTCGTTTGATTATAGCACCTCCCAGGGAAAAGATCAAGAATTTCGAAAAAATAACTTGACAGTATCCGCTTCCTATGATAAAATATTTTTGCTCTTTCCTGCGGACATGGCGGAAGTGGCAGACGCGCTAGATTCAGGTTCTAGTCGGGGCAACCCGGTGGAGGTTCAAGTCCTCTTGTCCGCACCACGCGCAGCAAATCCGAACCGGTTACCAATCGCGATGGTTGGTGAAGGGTTCGGATTTGTTGTTTGTTTTTAGGGGAAGCGCCTCCCGTTACTAAGGGCTGCAGGGAATCCCTGCTTAGGCGTTTGCAGCTTCGGTTGCCATGCTGCACTCCATTTGCTTCTGCCGGAAATCGTACCGGACTGCCGCGGTAGGATAAAGCGGCGCTTCCATTCCCTCCGCGTTGACCATGAGGCTGGCTTCAAACGCGAGCGTACTGTCATCGAGCCAGCGCAGGCCGCCCCCCTCCCGGGCCCCGGCCACATCGCTGAAGTTTTCAAAATCCATTTGCTGCTGTATCGCATAGCCCATGTCCTTTGCGACGGCATTCCGCGCGCTGTCAACGAGCTCCGGGCTGACACAGCCTTCGATCACGTCATAGATAACGACATACGAGCTTTTATTGGAGACGGTCTCGACGGCGAACAGCTTCGCGTCTGGCGACAGGGCCATGCCCCGGATATACCTATGCGGTGCGGAATAGCCCATGTATTTCTCCAGCTCGCCGTCCTTGACCCGCCACAGCTGGTTATAGCTCCCATAATCGGAGTAGCCGTTGAACAGGGTGAATACCAGGGAACCGTCCGCGATGTGGAGGATGCGCGGGTCGTCGAAGGTTTTGCCCAGCACCGAAAGAGCAAAGGCGGCGGCGTCCGACAATTTCTCCTCCTTGCTTGCGAGGAAGGGGGTGATGGCTTTGATGGCTTCCTGGCGCACGGCTTCGTCGTTATAGTATTCCACCAGCTTGTTGATGGAAAAGTATTGCTGATACACGTCGCCGCCCTTCAGGCCGTCAAAATACAGCTTTGCCCCATACTCCTGCGCGAGGGAATCGGCCACCGCCATTTCCTCCGGCGACAGGCAACGCAGGTAGAACCCGCGCGGGCTGCCGTGGATGTTGATTTGGATGTAGCCCGCCGCGAAGGCGGTGGTTCCCAGCAGGAAGACCATGAAGCAGGCCACGATGGGCACAAGACGGGTTGCCCACTTTTTTTGCGGGCGGGCCTGCCTGCGCCGCGGCGCTTTTGACGGCGGCGCGGCCTTTTCAACATGTTCGTCCGCGATGTCCCCGATGGACCGTATCAGTTTTTCGTTTTTCAAAGGATAACACCCTCACTTTCCAAAAATGCTTTTAGTGCGTTCCTCGTGCGGAACAGCGTGGATTTGATTTGGCCTTCCCTCACGCCCGAATGCTTCGCTATGGCCTTGACGGGCAGCAAGTACCAGTACCGCTGAACAAACACGATACGCTTTTGTTCCGGCAAGCTTTCGAGAAACCGATTGAGCGCTTCCACCAATTCCTTTCCGTCTGTCTCCTGTTCAACGCTTGACGCGGAAGGGATTGCCTCGTCCAGTTCGGACAAAGCGAGCTCCACCTGCCCAAGCCCGCGCTTTTTGGCGGAATACTGCCTGTATCTGTCCAGCGAAAGATTGCGCGTGATCTTTCCCAAAAAGGTTGCCAGGCAATTGGGGCGGTTGGGCGGCATGGCGTTCCACGCATGGAGATAGGTATCGTTGACACATTCCCTGGCGTCCTCATTGTCATACAGGATGTTGAACGCGATGGAATGGCAGTATCGGGAATACTTTTTCGCGGTTTCTTCAATAGCGGTTTCAGAGCCATCCCAATACAGGCCAATGATTTCGCTGTCTTCCAAGAGCTCTCACCTCCTTGTTCCGGTTTGAAGGGCCTTCACCCATATAGACGAAAAAAATGAAGATTGGTTGCGCGCGAATGAATACTTTTTAAAGTGTAGCCTGCCGGACGGGTACTGTCAAGAATGTTTTTTCCGGAAATGGGTTTACAAGAGTATCCGATTATGGTAAAATATCTGATAATATATAATGGGGGGAACAATTCAGCTATGGCAGTATTCCGTCCGTTCCGCGCCATCCGCCCGCAGCCCGCGTTGGCCGCGCAGGTGGCCGCCCTGCCCTACGACACCATGAACAGCGCCGAGGCCCGCCAGCGCGCGGCGGGGAACCCGCTGTCGTTTTTGCACATCGACAAGGCGGAGATCGACCTGCCGGAGGGCACGGGGCTCTACGACGACATCGTCTACGACACCGCCGCGGCCAACCTGCAGCGCTGGCGGGACGAGGGCGTCTTCGTGCAGGACGCGCAGCCGCGCTTCTACATCTACCGCCAAGCCTGGCGCGGGCGCACCCAGACGGGCCTGGTGGGCTGCGCCGCCATCGACGACTACCGCAGCGGCGTGATCAAGAAGCACGAGCTCACCCACCCCGATAAGGAGGCCGACCGCATCCGCCACGTGACCGCCTGCAACGCCAACACCGGCCCGATCTTCCTGCTTTATCGTGATGAGCAAGCCGTGGCGAAGCTGTTGGACAACTGGTGCGATACGCACGACTGCGAATGCAGCTTCGAGGGCCCCGGCGGGGCTGTGCAGACGGTCTGGCCCATCACGGACGACGCATTGACGCAACAGCTGCAAGACGCTTTCGCGGATACCCCCTATCTTTACATCGCCGACGGGCACCACCGCTGCGCCTCGGCCTACCACGTGGGCATGGCAAAGCGCGAACAAAACCCCGGGTTCACCGGGCAGGAGGAGTTCAACTTCTTCCTGGCCGTGGCCTTCCCGGAGGGGCAGCTGGCCATCCTGGACTACAACCGCGTGGTGCGCGACCTCAACGGCCTGGGCGCCACGGCCTTCCTCTCCCGGCTGGAGGCCCTGTTCGACGTGGAGTATTTCGCCCCGGCGGGCACGCCCTACCGCCCGGAGGCCACGCATTACTTCGGCATGTTCCTCGACGGCCGCTGGTACAAGCTGCGGGCGCGGAGAGGCAGTTTTGACGAGCGCGACCCCGTGGCCTGCCTGGACGTCGAAATCCTGCAAAAGAACCTGCTCGGCCCCGTGCTGGGCATCCGCGACCCCCGGCGCGACCACCGCGTGGAGTTCATCGGCGGCATCCGCGGCCCGGAGGAGCTCGAACGCCGCTGTAACCCCGAGGCGCACGATATGCGCGTGGCCTTCGCGATGTTTCCCACCACCACGGGCGAGCTCATGGCCATTGCCGACAGCGGGAATATCATGCCGCCGAAGAGCACGTGGTTTGAGCCGAAGCTGCTATCCGGGTTGTTTATTCACGAGCTGGAGTGAGACGCTTATGCATACCCTGTATCATTTCGCCCATCGTGGTCAGATAATCCTTTGCGATGTAGGTCAGCGTTTGGTCATGCGCGCTTGCGTTGCCTATTAAGCAGTTAAGAGGCGACATTATGCCAATTAAATACAAAGTGAATGTATTAAGCAAACTGAAAGCAGCAGGCTATTCAACCTATCGCATCCGTAAAGACAAATTACTGAGCGAATCCACCGTGCAAAAGCTGCGTGGCGGTGAACCAATATCATGGGAAAATATTGAAACTATCTGCCGTTTGCTCAATTGCCAGCCCGGCGACATCATGGAATATGTGGAACAGGAGTGATCATATGACCCCTTACATCCCGAAGGAAATCGAACCCAAATGGCAAGCCCTCTGGGAGTCCTCCGGCGTGTTCCACGCACGCCAGGACCTCACCCTGCCAAAATACTACGTCCTGGTGGAGTTTCCCTACCCCTCCGGGCAGGGGCTACACGCCGGGCACCCGCGGCCCTACACGGGGCTGGACATCATCGCGCGCAAGCGGCGGCTCCAGGGCTACAACGTGCTCTATCCCTTCGGGTGGGACGCCTTCGGCCTGCCCACGGAGAACTACGCCATCAAGAACCACATCCATCCCGGCGAGGTGACGCGGCGCAACATCGCGCGCTTCAAGCAGCAGGCGATCTCGCTGGGCTTCAGCTTCGATTGGAGCCGCGAGGTGGACACCACCGACCCGGCGTACTACCACTGGACGCAGTGGATCTTCTTACAGATGTTCAAGCGCGGCCTGGCCTACAAGAAGGATATGCCCGTCAACTGGTGCACGGGCTGCAAGTGCGTGCTGGCGAATGAGGAGGTCGTGGGCGGGGTGTGCGAGCGCTGCGGCAGCGACGTGCAGCAGAAGAAGAAGAGCCAGTGGATGCTCAAGATCACCGAATACGCCCAGCGTCTGGTAGACGACCTGGACGGCCTGGACTACATCGAGCGGGTGAAGACCCAGCAGCGCAACTGGATCGGCCGCAGCACCGGCGCGCAGGTGCGCTTCGCCTCCACCGCGGGCGATGACATCGAAATCTATACCACCCGGCCCGATACCCTCTGGGGCGCGACGTATATGGTCATGAGCCCGGAGCATCCGTTGATCGACGCCTGGAAAGAGCGCCTTGCCAATTTTGACGAAATATCGGCCTACCGGAGCGAAGCGGCGAAAAAGTCTGAATTCGAGCGCACGGAGATGAATAAAGAGAAAACCGGCGTGCGCCTGGACGGCGTGGCCGCAATTAACCCCGTGAACGGCACGGAAATCCCCATCTTCATCTCCGATTATGTGCTGATCTCCTACGGCACGGGAGCCATCATGGCCGTGCCTGGGCACGACACCCGCGACTGGGAGTTCGCCCGCGCGTTCGGCCTGCCCATCATTGAGGTCGTCGCCGGCGGCGATATTGAGAAGGAAGCCTTCACCGATTGCGCCACGGGCGTGATGGTGAACTCCGGCTTCCTCACGGGGCTGCCCGTGGAAGAGGCCAAGGTCAAAATTATCGAGTGGCTGACGGAACAGGGCATCGGCTATGAAAAAGTGAATTTCAAGCTGCGCGATTGGGTGTTCGCCCGGCAGCGCTACTGGGGCGAGCCCGTGCCCATCGTGCACTGCCCCGTGTGCGGCATGGTCCCCCTGCCGGAGGAGCAGCTGCCGCTCACGCTGCCGCACGTGGAAAAATACGAGCAGACCGACGACGGGCAGTCGCCCCTGGCCCTTCTGACGGACTGGGTGAACACCGCCTGCCCGGCCTGCGGCGGCCCCGCGCGGCGTGAGACCGACACCATGCCCCAGTGGGCGGGCAGCAGCTGGTATTTTTTGCGCTACTGCGACCCGTGGAACCAGGACGCGCTGGCTTCCAAGGAAGCCCTGGACTACTGGATGCCGGTGGACTGGTACAACGGCGGGATGGAGCACACCACGCTGCATTTGCTCTACAGCCGGTTCTGGCACAAGTTTTTGTTCGACATCGGCGGCGTCCCCTGCCCCGAGCCCTATCAAAAGCGCACCAGCCACGGCATGATCCTGGCCGAAAACGGGGAGAAAATGTCGAAGTCCCGGGGCAACGTGGTGAACCCCGACGAGATCATCGCGCAGTACGGCGCCGACACCCTGCGGCTCTACGAGATGTTCATCGGCGACTTCGAGAAGACCGCGCCGTGGAACTCGGCGAGCATCAAGGGCTGCCGCAGGTTCCTGGACAGGGTCTGGGCCTTGCAGGATTGCGTCGGCGGCGGTGATATCCGCGGCGAACTGGAGGGCGAATTTCACCGGACGATCCGCAAAGTTTCGCAGGACACCGAGAATCTCAAGCACAACACGGCCATCGCCGCGCTGATGAGCCTGCTCAACGGGATTGAGAAGGACGGCAAAATCACGCGGGGCGAGTACAGGATTTTCCTGCTGCTGCTGAGCCCCTTCGCGCCGCACATCGCCGAGGAGCTCTGGGAGGCGCAGGGCTTCGGCGGGCGGATCACGGATCAAAGCTGGCCCGCCTGGGACGAGGCCAAGTGCACTGAAGCCGCCGTGGAGGTGCTGGTGCAGGTCAACGGCAAGGGGCGCGCGCGGCTGGAAATCCCCCCCGCCCTCCCCGGGGAGGAGGTCCTGGCGCAGGCGAAGCGGGCCGTGGCCGAGCACCTGGAGGGCAAAACGGTCGTCAAGGAGCTCTATGTGCCCGGGCGGCTGGTGAATCTCGTGGTAAAATGAAGATTTTGTAACTTTCCACAAAAAAGGTTGACAAAGCAAGCGCCATCCGCTATAATACAGTACGGTTGTTTAGAAAAATCAGGTTCGGAACCAACGAGGGGAGGGAAAGGCATGAGTCAGGTACGGGTAAAGGAAAATGAGTCCCTGGACAGCGCGCTGCGCCGGTTCAAAAAGCAAGCCTCCCGCGACGGGATCATTCAAGAGGTCCGCAAGAGGGAGCACTACGAGAAGCCGTCCGTGAAGCGCAAGAAGAAGTCGGAGGCGGCCCGCAAGCGCAAATACAAGTAATTGAATTGCAACCCACCGTGCGGGCGTGGCTTGAATGCCTCGCCCGTTTGGCGTATCTGATAGACGGAGGTTGGCCATGACAACGTTTTTGCGCCGGTTCGCTTCCGGCGTATTGGTTCTATTGTCGCTTACCGTTCTTTCCGTCCACGCTTTTTCTGCGCCCGACGACCCCACGCCCCTGATCGTCCTCCAGGGCTACAGCGGGCCGCAGCTCTTCCTGGATTACGGCGGGGAAAACGAGCAGCGGGTATGGGCCCCCACGCTGGACGGCACGGATGCGCGCTCGCTGGCGGACGTGCTGCTGTACATCCTGCCCCGGCTGCTCGTGGACGCGGGCGGCAACGCGGAGCGCGTGGTAGAGAAGTTCGGCGAGGTGGCCCCGCTGCTGGAAAAGATGACCATGAACGAGGACGGCAGCTCGAAATATGACCTGACGCCCTGCCCGAAGGGCGCGCGTGACTCCCGCTGGGATGTGATGAAGGCCGACGGCCGGGAGCGCCTGAACACGCAGAAGGCCATCACTGAAAGCCTGCTCTCCGCCGTGCCCGCAACCCGCGTCTATGTCTTCGCCAACGACTGGCGGCGCGGGCAGGTGGAGGGCACGGCCAATCTGCACGCGTTCATACAAGAGGTAAAGGCCGATTCGGGGCACAGCAAGGTGAACCTGTTCGGCGTCAGCTACGGCGGGCAGCTGGCCGCGGCGTACCTGGCGCTCTACGGCGGGGAGGACATTGAGCGCATCGTGATGCACGCCCCGGCCATCCACGGCTCCAGCCTGGCGGTGGACATCCTGGAGAACGAGACCTTCGCCTTCGACCCCGTGCTGCTGCTGGACTTCACCGCGACGTACCTGGAGCGGGAGCTCTCGCTGAACCAGCGCTTTCCGGGCGTTTCCATGGAGCAGGTCAGCGACATCGCCCTGCGGGTGCTGCGCGAATACGTCAAGCCCATCTTCCTGAAATTCGGCAGCTACTGGGACATCGTGCCGCCGGAGGACTACGAGCGGCTCAAGGCGAAATACCTGGACCCCGAGGCGAACGCCGAGATCATCCGCCGCAGCGACATCATCCACTACGAGGTGATGCCCCACATCGGCGAGACCCTGCGCGCCTGGCAGGCCAAAGGCGTGAAAATCGCGCTGGTATGCGGGGCGGGCTCGTCCCTGGTGGGCGGCAGCATGATCGACTCCGACCGCATCATCGATACGGCCTCCACCACGGGCGCGGCGGTGGCCCCCCTGGGCGGCGGGCGTCCCGTATCCGCGCCGGCCCAGCCCGTCTGCGCCGACCCCGGCCATCCGCACCGTTCGCCCGGCGGGGCCATCGACGCCTCCTGCTGCTACCTGCCCGACCAGACCTGGTTCTTCTTCGGGCAATACCACGGGCAGGGCGCGTGGGATCCCTGGGCCGCCGGGATCTGGACCCGCTGGCTCTATACCGACGAATTGCAGGATGTGTACTCCGACCCGGAATATCCGCAGTTCCGGGACTCCTGCAACCCCTCCGACGGCATCGAGGCCCGTTTTTCCAAGGGGGTATGCGGCTGGCTGGCCGCGGGGGACAATACCCTGCTGCTGAAAAACCTCTCGGCCCACGACCTGAGCCTGCTTTCGGTGCGGGCGGAGGGCCTGCGGCTGGAGGTGCCGCTGGTGAACCGCATCGTGCTGCGCCCCGGCGAAACCGCCGGCCTGCGCTGCGAGGCCGAGCTGCCGCCGCGGCAGCAGCCCTTCACCGTCACGGTGGAGTTCGTGCGCGAAAGCCTCGTGCCCGCCGCGGAAACGCGGAGCTTCACCTTCGCCGCCGTCCCGGGCGAGCTGCCCGCGCTGCTGCGCTACCCCCCGCAGGAGGGGGCGTTATCCCCCGCGCCGCCGCGCTTCCAGCCCATGCGCACCCTGTTTGCCGCGCTGGCCCTGGCGGCAAGCCTGGCGGTCGCCTCGGCGGCGGTGGGCGTGATGTATAAAGGGCGGCTGCGCGAGGGAAAACTAAAAAAGAAATCATAGGAGGGGCCCGGCGTGCAGTACCTGCTTCTGTTCCTGGAGGGCGTGGCGACGTTCGTATCGCCCTGCCTGCTGCCCATGCTGCCGGTGTACGTGTCGTTTTTCGCGGCTGGCAAGGTGGATCAAACCAACAAGAAGCGCGCCCTGGCCAACGCGCTGGGGTTCGTGCTGGGCTTCACGCTGGTGTTCGTGGCGCTGGGAGCCTTCGCGGGCACGGCGGGGCGGCTGCTGCGGCGCTATTCGTTGTGGGTGAACATTGTCACGGGCCTGGTCGTGATCATATTAGGCCTGAACTTCCTCGGCGTGCTGAAAATCGGATTTCTCAACCGCGCGGGCCGCAAGAGCGCCGGCACCGGGGATTTGCGCTTTTTCTCCTCCCTGCTGTTCGGCCTGACGTTCTCCGTCGGCTGGACGCCCTGCGTGGGGGCCTTCCTGGGCTCGGCGCTGATGCTGGCCTCGCAGCGCGGCGGCGCGCTTATGGGCGTGCTCATGCTCCTGGTCTATTCCGCGGGGCTGGGGCTGCCCTTCGTGCTCAGCGCGGTGCTCATCGACCGGCTCAAGGGGACGCTTGGGTTTCTCCGGCGGCACATGCGGGCGATCAACATCGTTTCGGGCGCGCTGCTGGTGGCCGTGGGGCTTTTGATGGCCACGGGGCTCATGGGGAGATTCCTGGCGCTGCTGTCATTTTAGCGAAAGGGGCCTGCCATGGTATTCGATAAAAACCAAACGGCATTTCCCTCGCCGCTGCATGAAGCGATATGGGACTGCGGCATCCATATTCTTCCCGTTGAAGTGGCTCTCCCGCGGGAGGTCGCTGACGGCTTGCCGCCGGGCCTGGCCGAAAGCTGCAAACAATTGCGGGACTTCATGCTGCGGCTCCTGGGCGATATGTATGAGAACACGGACGCTTACCTGCCGATCAGCGACACCCGGAGGCTTGGCATCCAATACAGGTTTTTCAGGCTGCTGATGGACTATGCCCTGCTGGGGGAGGCCGGGGAGGACGGACTGGCTGTCAATGGCGCAGTGTTCAACAGGTTCAAGCAAAACAACGGCTACGGCAGCGAAAATGACGAAGGCGTCACCTTCAGGGATCGCTTGAAAATGATGGAACGGGCCGGCCTGAAGACAGAGAACAGGAACAGCGATGTTGTATTTACAAATGCGCTTTACCCAGGCATGTTTCCCGCCCTGCGGGCGATGGCGCAGGTGCCATCGGCGTTGAAGGAAAAAGCGTCGGGCGACAACAGCTTTATGTACTGCGACTTCCGGAAGCTGTGCCCGTCCTACAAATATGACAAGCTCGAAAATGCGCTTGTGTTTTTGAGCGGCGAGCAGCGGCAGGTGGCGCTCGCGTTGGACAAAATCGCGAAAAAGCCGGGCTTGACCCGCTCCATCCCAAACGGGATTTGCGGCGCGTACGGCATTTTTTATAAGCGCAAAAAATTCCCGGTTATGCTCGTCGGCTGCGGGGGCGCACAGATTTCGCTGGGGTTCCGGATTCCCTATGACAGAGCCAACATGGCGCCGCTGGAGGGCTTTTTTTGGGCGCTGGAAAAGGAATCGCCGGAGCTGCGGAAGTATTTTTCGAGGCGCATCCACCGCTGCCGCGGCTGCAAGGGCGAAGGGAGCAATGCGTGCGCCGTCCCCGTGAACATCTGCGGCAGCCCGAACAGGCTGTGCGAGCACTGGTTCGCCGCGCTGCTGTGGGGCACGGAGGAGCGCATCACCATGGAGGAGCTGCCCTATATCGATCAGATTCTCGATGCCATCCTGGCATGCATTTGAGGAGGTATTCTGTTATGTCGCAAAAAGCAAAGCTGATCCTCGGCGTCGCGGGGTTCGCGCTGCTGCTGGCGGGCGCGGCGGTCGCCTACAACGCGCTGCGCGGGCAGGTGCAGCCCGATGAGCTCACCGAAATCACGCAGCCCACCGAAATCACGCAGGCGCCGGACGGGGAAAGCTGGAGCGGCATCGATTTCACCGTGACGGACGCGGCGGGGAACCCCGTCAAGCTCTCCGACCTGCGGGGCAAGCCAGTGGTGCTGAACTTCTGGGCCAGCTGGTGCCCCCCGTGCCGGCAGGAGATGCCCGAGTTCGACAAGGCGCACAAGGAGCTGGGCGGCGAAATCCAGTTCATGATGGTGGACCTCACCGACGGCGCGCGCGAAACCACGGCCGTGGCCTCGCAATTCGTGCGGGAACAGGGCTACGGCTTCCCGGTATATTTCGACACGCAGGGGCAGGCCGCCGACGCCTACGGCATCCGCAGCATCCCCGCCACGTATTTCATCGACGCCCGGGGGCGCGTCGTCTCCAGCCAGGTGGGGAGCTTGAGCGAGGCCGCGCTGCGCAGGGGGCTCGAAAGCCTGCGCCCGTGATTTTTCGTGGAAATAGGGCTTGCAATTTCCCGCATCATATGCTATAATTTCCCCATAGCCTGCTCTCATTGCATAAAAGGAGGAAAAAACCATGGCTTTTGCGATCAACAGCGACTGCATCTCCTGCGGCGCGTGCGAGGCGGAGTGCCCCGTGGAGGCCATCCACGCCGGCGATGACCTGTACATCATCGACCCGGACACCTGCATCGACTGCGGCGCCTGCGCGGGCGTGTGCCCGGTGGCCGCCCCGAACCCGGCGTAAACACAGCGCGGCGGCCGGTCAAAAAGCAGTGCCCTGCTCATCGCGGGCACTGCTTTTGTTTGTCTGTTACGTCATCTTTACAAAAATCCCTCTCTTGCGATTCTTCCTCCTACCCCTTGACTTTCCTTCCCATTTGCTGTATAATGCAATATACGAAAAAAGGGCATTGGGGGTAGGTAGTTGGAAAAAGACATCATCATCGACCTGAAGAACATCACCGTCGGCTTCGACGACGACGAGCCGGTTCTGAAAAACCTGGATTTATATATCCGCAACCGGGAGTTCATCACGCTGCTCGGGCCCTCCGGCTGCGGCAAAACCACCACCCTGCGCATCATCGCGGGCTTTTTGGAGCCGGACGAGGGGCAGGTGCTTTTTGACGGCGCCGACGTGAAGGGCGTGCCGCCGCACAAGCGCCAGCTGAACACCATCTTTCAGCGCTACGCCCTGTTCCCACACCTGAACGTGTGGAAAAACGTGGCCTTCGGGCTGAAGCTGCGCAAGCTCCCCAAGGAGGAGATCGAGGAGCGCGTGGCGGAGATGCTCAAGATGGTGAACCTCACGGGCTTCGAGAGGCGCAGCGTGAGCTCGCTCTCGGGCGGGCAGCAGCAGCGGGTGGCCATCGCGCGGGCCCTGGCCGTAAAACCGCGGGTCCTCCTGCTGGACGAACCGCTTGGGGCGCTCGATTTAAAGCTGCGCAAGGACATGCAGGCGGAGCTGAAAAACATACAGCAGCAGCTGGGCATCACCTTCATCTACGTTACGCACGACCAGGAGGAGGCGCTCTCCATGAGCGACACCATCGTGGTGATGGACGGGGGCGTCATCCAGCAGGTGGGCAGCCCGAAGGACATCTACGACGAGCCGAAGAACGCCTTCGTGGCGGACTTCATCGGCGAGAGCAACATCCTGGACGGGGTGATGCTGGAGGACCTGCGCGTGAAATTTGCCGGGATGACCTTCGCCTGCGTGGACAGGGGCTTCGAGCGAAACGAGAAAGTGGACGTGGTGATCCGCCCGGAGGACGTGGACATCGTGCCGCCGGCGGGCAGAGTATTGCGGGGTACGGTGACCAGCGTGACGTTTAAGGGCGTGTATTATGAGTACATCGTGGACGTGCAGGGCTTCAAATGGATGATCCAGAGCACCGGGAGGCACGGACTGAACGAAGTCATCGGCATCTCCATCAAGCCCGACGAGATCCACGTGATGAAGAAATCGAAGTACTCCGACCTGATCGGGGACTATTCGTGCTTCTCGGAGGAATTTGAGGAGCTCTCGAACCCGGAGGAGGACGAGGAGGAGGAGTAAGCGCAAAAGCGCCTTCCCTATGCCCCCCGCCGCATCTCCCGCCGGGAAAGCCCGTTGCGCTTCCCCGCCAGGCGGAAGGTGGCGTCCCCGCAGAGCATGTACAGCGCGCGCGGGAAATTCGGGCGGGCGTAAAGGTCCTCGCCGCCGGAGCCCGCCAGGACGTGCCCGGCCAGGCTCTCCATGACGCGGCTGAATTTCGCGCCCAGCCCCACGGCGCCCGCCATGGAGAGCGGCAGGTGCGCCAATATTTCCCCCGCCACGCCGGCACCCTGCCCCCACGCGAGGCCCGCGCGGGCGCACCAGTGGCGCACCATGGAGATGGCGATGGCGTTCTGCTCGCCCTCGTAAAACCCGTTGTTGACCAAAACGTAGACGCGCGCGCCGGGTGGCATGCCGTGCTCATGGGAAATGAGCTCGCGCAGGAGGTTGGAGGGGATGCCGTCCACGTAGAGGGGGAAGGCGATCACAATGGCGTCGCAGGAGGCTCCCCCCGTCAGGGAATCCCAGCCGTGGGAGATTTCGCAGCCGGGGAGCCTTTTCTCCAGAAGCTGCAACAATTTGGCCGTGTTGCCGTTGTTCTTCCGGGGGCTGCCGTTGATGAAGGCGACGTTCATGCTTGCACCTCCAATTCCTCGGCGCTGGCATAAAAGCAAATCGTGTGGCCGGACGCGTGCATATTGCGCGCGTTGGCCGCGCAGTATCGCCGCGCGGTGCCGCGCTCTGCCTCCGTGATGCCGCCGTAAAGATGCCAGATAAGCGCGAAGCTTTGGCTGTAGCGCGGCACGTGGTGCATTTCGCCCTCGTGGACGTGGAAATAGGGCAGCATGTAGCCGATGTGCCGGTCGATCATGGCCTTCACGTCGGGCGAAAGGCCGCCGTAATAGCAGCGGCTGACCACCGTGAGCTTGTCGGCCCGGGCCAGCAGCCGGCAAAAGTCCCGCCCACGGTCGGGTATGACGCACTCGCCGGGCGTTTTCACCCAGCATTGAAAGCAGCCCACGCAGGGTTTCACACTGGGCGCGACGGGCAGAAGCGCCACGGCGTCGCCTTGCGGCGGGAGGAGCCGGGGCGCCTGCTCCGGCGGCAGGTCGTGAAGGATCAGGTGCATAAGGGCCTCCTTCCAGGAATGAGGGATGAGGAGTCAGGGGGTAGGGGCGGCGCCGTACATCGCCACGATGTCGCTCTCATGGCGGCGGGTTTCCTTGTACGGCCCCAGAATGCCGCTCGCCCGGTACCACGTCTCGCAGACGAACGGCGGCGCGAGCTTCAGCGGCGGGAAGCTCTCCCGGTGCGCGATAAAATCACGCAGGGCACGTTCGGCGGCGGCGCGGATGAGCTCACGCGCCCTGGCGGGATGCAAATGCACCGCGCCGAGGGTGTGCCGCCGGTAGGCGTCGGTATCGCACCCCGCGCCGTCGTCCAAATTCACCCCGCGCTTGACCTCCACGGTGTGAATCCACGGCACGAGCGCCCGGGCCTCCTGCGTGAACGCCCGGTCGCCGCTGCCGAACACCGCCGCCGCGCCGTAAAACCCCGCGATGGCCGCGCACTCGCCGAACTCCCCCATGGAAACCCCGTTGATTTTGTGCTCAAGCACGCCGCAGCTCCCGGTATGAGCCAAATGCGCCAGCAGCGCGCCCGATTTGGCGTGCTGCCCCACCCAGGCCGCGGCGTCGAAATTATCATTCAGGCCGAACTGGTGGTATACGCCCCACCCCCGGGAAAGCCGCGCCCGCGCGTCCAGCAGCCAAGGGTCCACGCCGCCCGGCCCGTGCCCGTCGACGACGATAATCTCAGCGGCAGGGTCCGCCGCGTAAAACCCCTCAATGGCCGCATTGGCCTCCAGCGTGAGGAATTCCTTCCCCCGCTCGTAATAGCGCCCGCCCGGCTCCGTCCACTCCTCGAAGCCCTGGACGCCGGCGACGCCCTCCATGTCGGTGATGACCGCGATTTTCATGGGGCTGCCCTTTCCGAGGTTTTTCACCCCGCCCTGATGATTTCCGAATCCAAAAACGCCACCGTCAGCGTGCTGTTCCCCTCGATCACCGCGCGGCTCTCCTCCGAGCCGAACCAGTCGTACAGCCGCCTGGCCGGGCTCCCGTCCGGCTCCCCCGCGCGGATGGCAACATACGCTGTCGTCAGGAACGGGTACGCCCGCGACGCAAGGTTTTCGGTCGTCGGCGCGGCCCCGTCGATGGAAAAAATCCGCAGCGGCACCCCCGCAAATTCACTGTCCACATACGACAAAATGCTGAACGCGATGGCGTTCCGGTTCCACCGCACCGCCTCCACCACGCCCCCCATGGTGTCGTTCTCCTGGTAGACCAAATGCTCCCCGCCCTCCCGGAAGGTGTAGTCCGGCATGTCGTAGCCCTCCCACACCAGGCTCACGAACTGGCGCTGGCTGCCGGACTCGGGGTTGCGGATGAAGGGCAGTATCTCCGCGTCCTCACCGCCGAGCTCCTTCCAGTTGGTGATCTTCCCGCTGTAAATCCCCCGAATCTCGTCGGCACTCAGGTTCTCCACGGGGTTCGCCTCATTCCCGAGGAACACCAGCCCGTCGTACCCGAACAGCTTCATTTCGATGTCCACGCCCTTTTCGGCGAAATACCCCAGCTCCCCCTCCGTCGGCGCGGAGAGGAACACGATATCGGCCTTGCCGTCGGCCAGGTTCAGCCACGCGCCGTGCGTCTTCGAGCACAGCGGCGCGGGCCCGCGATACCCCTCCCCGGCGAACAGCTCATAGATCGCCGACGCAATCGGCGCGCGCCCGGTGGAGCTGTCCATCCGCGGGAGGACCCTCTCGTCGGGCGTCGTCGTCGTTGGCGACGCAGGCGATTTCGCGCCGCATCCCGCGCCAAAACCCAGGCACAATGCCAACAAAGCAGCTGCGGCGCGGCGTTTTATTTTCATGACAAAACCTCCCGAAAATCCAAAAAATTATCCCCCTTGCGCCCCTTGCACAACCTATGCTATAATAAACCCAAAAATGAGGGGGCGACGCCATGACAACCATCACCGCGCACGCGGGCGCGCTGGGTACCGCGCCGAATACGCCCGAATCCCTGCGGGCGTGTTTGGAGTTCGTCGGCCGGGGCGTCGTCGAGGTCGACCTGCGGTTTGACCGCGATGGCAGGCCCGTGCTGTCCCACGACAAGCCCGGCGAAACCGCCTTCCCCCTGGAGGACTGCTTGCGCGTCGCCCAGGCATACGAGGCCAGCTTCAACCTGGACCTCAAGGAATACGGCAGCCTCACGGCGGTGCGCGAGCTGATTGAGCGCTACAACATGGCCGGGCGCGCCTTTTTCACCGGCCTGCCGGGGGCCAAACAAGTCATGGCCGTGCGCGGCTGCGGCATCCCGTGGTACCTCAACGTCAGCCCGCCGCGCTGGCTGCCCTTCGCGGCCGGCATGGCCGCGCGCCGCGCGAAATCCTTGGGCGCCGTGGGCCTGAACCTGCCGTACCGCCGCTGCGGCAAAGCCGTGGTGCGCGCCGCGCGCCGCTCCGGGCTGCTCGTCTCCGTCTGGACCGTGGACGACCCGGCCGACATGGCGCGCATGCTGCGCCTGGGCGTGGACAACATCACCACCCGCCGCCCGGATATTTTGCGGGATTTCATGGCGCTCCCTCACCCCACCACGTCGATCCCGTCCACCGTCAAATGATAGTACGTCTGCCCCAGCTCCTGATAGGGCGTGAACACGCCGGTCACCTCGACCTCGGCGCCGTTCGCCGGGTAGTCGCCGGGGAACGCGTGCTTGCCGGCCCACTCGAACTCCAGGCCCTGCGCGCAGCAGGCGGCGGCGTCCGCGATGACGACGCTGTGGTAATACTGCGCGGTCGGCTCGTAATAATTGGCCTGATAGGTCCCGCGCATCTTGATCGTCTTCCCCACGTATTGGGCGGGGTTGTTGGTGATATTGTACACCTCGGCGTAGACCAGCGTGCTGCTCATGGCCGTCAGGTCCACGATATCGGACGGGGCGGGTGCCGGCTTGGCCGCGCAGCCCGCGGCAAGCGCGCACAGCGCGCACAGACCCAACAGGACCGCCGAAATTTTCTTCATACGATTACCTCCATTTGAAGTGTGGCTTTACCGGGGGAGGCTTCCCCCCCGGGTCTTTCCCGCCTCTAAAACGCATCCTCAATCCAGTTGCTTATGGTGAGCACCCCGCCCGCCCCCGTCTCCACGCACATCACGTCAAACCTGGGCTGCAGCTCGTTCGGGTGGCCCGCGAGGTAATACTCCGCCGCGGCGCGCAGCCTGCGCTGCTTGTGGTAATCCACGGCCTCCTCGGCGGCAACCATGGAGCCCGCTTTCCGGGCCTTGACCTCCACGAACACCAGATAGCGCGCATCGCGGGCGATGATGTCAACCTCGCCCATCCGCGTGCGAAAATTGCGGGCGATGACCCGGAAGCCATGGGCCTCCAACTGCGCGGCAGCGAAATCCTCGCCCGCGTCGCCGATGGGCTTCTTAGGATTCCCCATAGGCGATCCCCATGGCAAGCGCGGGCTCGTCGGTGATGATCCCGTCCGCGCCCCACTCGCACAGCAGGCGCATGGCGTGGTCCTGGTCGATGGTCCAGGGGTTCACCACGATGCCCGCCGCGTGGCACGCCGCTATGTAGTCCTCGGACACCAGCATCACAAAGGGGTGGTAGGCGTACAGGCCAAATTTCGCCGCGAACCCCGCCGGGTCCTCCGCAATCGCCTCGCAGGCCGCCTCGTTGTCGGGGGCATAGAGGAAGCAGATGCGGGAGTTGGCGTCCTCGGCCAGGCAGGCCTGCAGCATGTCCATGTCAAAGCTGGACACAATCAGCTTCTCGAACACGCCAAGCTCCTTCGCCATGCGCACCACGGCGGGGGCGCTGGCGGTGCTGCCGTCCGGCGCGCGCTTGATCTCCACGTTGACCACCCGCAGCGGGCCGCACAGCGCGAAAAATTCCTCCAGGGCGGGTATCCTCTCCCCCGCGAATGCCGGGGCGAACCAGCCGCCGAAATCCAACTCGCGCAGCTCCTCGAAGCTCTTTTCGCAAATCAGCCCGCTCCCGTTTGACGTGCGGTCGACGGTGTCGTCGTGGCACACCACCAAGCGGCCGTCGATTGTCATATGCACGTCGTTCTCAAAGCCATCCACGTGGAATTCCAAAGCTTTCCTGAAGGCTGCCAGCGTATTTTCCGGCGCAAGTCGGTTCGCGCCGCGGTGGGCGATGACCATAGGCATAATGAGGGCTCCTTCCAAAGGGCATTATCAACTGATGCTATTATATCACGCCCCGCGCGAATATGCAAGCAAAAAAAGCCCTTCCCCTTGACAACCCTCCCATTCTTCCCTATAATTACTTATAGACCAATCCAATCATAGGAGACTGCGCCATGCCCCAATACGACCACCTGCGCAAAATCGCCAACGACATCCGCAAAACCATCCTGGTCACCGCCAACCGGGCGGGCGCGGGCCACGTGGGAGGCTCGCTCTCCGAAACGGAGCTCCTCACGGCGCTCTACTTCACCGGCCTGCTGCGTATCGACCCCCAAGCCCCCGCCTGGGAGGGCCGCGACCGCTTCCTGCTCTCCAAGGGGCACTGCACCCCGGGCTATTACGCGGCCCTGGCCCACCGCGGCTATTTCGACGTGGAAGACCTCGTGGCCACCTTCGACCAAGCCGGCTCCGTCTTCCAGGCCCACCCTGACATGCACAAATGCCCCGGCGTGGACTACAGCACGGGCTCCTTGGGGCAGGGGCTGTCCATCGGCATCGGCATGGCCGAGGGCGCCCGCCTGAACAGCCGCGCCTTCACCACCTGGGTGCTCCTCGGCGACGGCGAAAGCCAGGAGGGCCAGCTCTGGGAGGCGTTGATGTATGCCGGCGCGAAGCAGCTGCCCCACATCGTCGCCATCATCGACTACAACCAGGTGCAGCTGTCCTCCCGCGTGGAGGACGTCGTAAACCCCGCGCCCTATCGCGCGAAACTGGAGTCCTTCGGCTGGCAGGTGGTCGAAACCGACGGCCACGACTTCGAGCTTCTGATACCGTCCCTGGAGCAGGCCTCCGCCCTCTCCGCCGCGGGCCCCGTGGCGGTCATCGCCCACACGGTGAAGGGCAAGGGCGTCAGCTTCATGGAGGGCGATTTCCACTGGCACGGCCAGGCCCCCAACGACGAACAGCTTGCCGCCGCCCTCGCGGAATTGGAGGTGACAGCATGACGGACTACCTCAAAGCAATGCCCCAGCGCACCGCATTCGGCCTGGCCCTGTGCGATATCGCGCAGGAAAACGAGCGGCTCGTCGTGCTCGACGCCGACGTGGCCCCCTCCACGCAGACCCACCTGTTCCAGCAGGCGTTCCCGGCCCGCTTCTTCCAGTGCGGTATCGCGGAGCAGAACATGGTCGGCATCGCGGCGGGGCTTTCCACGCAGGGCTTCGTGCCCTTCGTGTCGGCGTTCGCGGTGTTCCTCGCGCACCGCGCCGGCGACCAGATCCGCAACGCCATCGCCCACCCCCGCGCCAACGTGAAGCTCAACGGCAGCTACGCGGGGCTGCCCACCGGGCGCGCGGGCGCCACGCACTCCTGCGTGGAGGACCTGGCGGTGATGCGCTCCCTGCCCGGCATGACCATCTTCGACCCCGCGGACGCCCTGGAAACCATGCTGTTCACGCGCCTTGCCGTGGAGATGGAGGGCCCCGTCTACCTGCGCACCGTGCGCTGCGACGTGCCGCCCGTCTTCGGCGAGGGCCATCGCGTCGCGCTCGGCAAGGCCGTGCATGTCAGGGACGGCGGCGACGTCACCCTCATCTCCACCGGCATGATGACCGCCCGCGCCCTCGAGGCCGCGGATTTGCTGGAGCGCCGCGGTATCCACGCCGGCCTGCTCCACATGCCCACCCTCAAGCCCATCGACCGCGAAGCCATCCTCACCGCCGCCGCGAAAACGCCCCTGCTCGTCACCGTGGAAAACCATTCCATCATCGGCGGCTTGGGCAGCGCCGTGTGCGAGGTCACGGCCGAGGATCTGCCATGCAGGGTGGCGCGCTGCGGCTACCGGGACATTTTTTTGGAAAGCGGCGACGACGAAGTTTTATTTGACCGCTACGGCTTATCGGCGGGGGCGATTGCGGGGAGGGTGGAAAAGGCGCTAATTACATAAAATGACAAATTACCGCTTGCATTTTCCCGGATATTGTGTTATATTGGATACAATCCAATAAATTTTTCAGGGGAGGCGTCATCATGCGTAACATTCTCAAGCGAGTACCCGCGCTCCTGCTGGCGGCGGCCATGCTGCTCACCCTCTTCGCCTGCGACTGGTTCGACCCCAAGCCCGATCCCGATCCGGACCCCACCACGGATTCCACCGTGGACGTCACCATCCAGGTGGTGGTGTCGCCCAACGCCGCGGCCCCGTACAAGCTCTCCTTCGGCACCTACCAGGACTACGCCGGCAGCGTCAAGCCGAAGGTCCCCGCCTACACCGTCTCGCCTGGCTTGAGCAACGTCGTCAACAGGGCGCAGTTCTTCGCCAATGACGACGAAAATGACGTCTACTGGTGGTATCACACCGGCGCGGACCTGTCCAAGGAGGCCGCCGCGCTCATCGAGAAGAACGGCTTCGCCGTCACGGACGGGAAGAGCTGGGCGCAATACTTCGGCGTCTACGAGTCCAACCGCTACAGCTATGTCCCCAGCTTCATCACCACGGATTCCGCCGTGCACACCTTCCATTTGATGTTCGACTACGTGCTGAAGGACCTGGAGCAGACCCGGCTCTCCCCCATCTTGATCGACCTGGTGAACGCCATGCTGTCGGCCTCCCAGGCGCAGTATGAGCAATTGAAAGGGACCGCCTTCGAAAACGCGGCACTGCGCAACGTCACGTACTTTGCCGTAGCGCAAAAGCTACTCAATCCCAAGGCAAGCTACCTGGGCGAATCGAACCTGGCCGCGGGGGAAATCGCCCTGATTGAGGCCCACGAGGGCCCCGCGCCCTCCTTGGTGATCAACATGGGCGCGAAATACGACAATCCCATGCTTGAGGCCTACCAGGCCGATTACTCCCAGTTCGTGCCCCGCAGCCACTACACGCAGACCCCCGAGCTGCAGCGGTATTTCAAGGCCATGCAGTGGCTCGGCCAGATGACCTTCCGTTCGCAATATGAGGACGAGGTGCGCTCCGCGCTGCTGCTCACCGCCGCGCTCTATACGGACAAGGCGGCCAAGCAAAACTGGATCGACATCTACGAGCCCACCACCTTCTTCGTGGGCGAATGCGACGACATCACCCCCTTCCAATACCAGGCGGCGCTGGAGGGCGTCTACGGCGATTTCGCCGACGTGACCGACGCCGCGAAATTCATCCAGGCCCTCGAGATTATCCGCAAGCTGGAGCCGCCGCAGGTCAACTCCGTGCCCATCTACGAGGCCGTGGAGGACCGCGAGGCCGCCGTGACGGGGCTGCGCTTTATGGGCCAGCGCTTCACCATGGACGCCGCGATTTTCCAGCGCCTGATGGACCGCGAGGTGCCCGAACGCATGCTGCCCAATTCCCTCGACATCCCAGCGGCCCTGGGCAGCGCCGAGGCCGCGGCCATCCTCAAGCCCGAGACGGGCAAATATCCCGAATACGCCAAGCAGATGAAGAAGGTGCAGGCCACCGTCAAGGCCGTGCCGGCGGAGACCTGGACCTCGAACCTCTACTGGTCGTGGCTGCACATGCTGCGCCCCCTCGCCGGGGAAAAGAAGGGCGCGGGCTACCCGTTCTTCATGCAGAACGACGCCTGGACGCGCAAGGAGCTCAACACCTTCCAGGGCAGCTGGACGGAGCTCAAGCGCGACACGCTGCTCTACGCCAAGCAGCCTATGGCAGAGATGGGCGCAGGCGGCGACGAGCCCCCGCCCCCGCCCGACGACAGGGGCTACGTGGAGCCCAACCCCACCGTGTTCGCCCGCCTGGCGGCGCTGGTCAAGCTCACCACCGACGGCCTCACCGCCCGCAAGCTCCTCACGAAGGAGGCGAAGGAGGCTCTGGACACCCTGTACAAAATCTCGCAGCAGCTCACCACCATCGCCGAGAAGGAGCTGGAAAACAAGGCCCTGACCGCCGAGGAATATGAGTTCATCAAGACATATGGCGGGGAGCTGGAGCACATCTGGCAGGTGGCGAAGAAGGACGAGGTCGAGATCTTCAACGGCGGCGATTATATGAACTTCCTGATATTCCACCCCGACGCTGTGGTGGCCGACGTGGCGTCCGACCCCAACGGCCAGGCCCTGGAGGAGGCCACCGGCTACGCGAAGGAGATCTACGTGGCCTTCCCACGGGATGGCAAGGTGGTCCTGGGGCGCGGCGTGGTCTACTCGCAGTATGAGTTCACCGTGCCGCTGTCCGACCGCCTGACCGACGAGGCCTGGCACCAGCAGCTGCGCGACGGGGATATCCCGCCCTACGCCGACTGGAAGGCCGCCTTTATCGCCGACATCACCGACGACCACACGAACGACTGGGGCAGGACGTACTGAACCGGGACATGAAGAAAGCACTTGCCGTTATCATACTGTTGGCCGCTCTGCTTGCCTCATGTAAGAAGGCGGGCGGGGTGGCTGACGGCTTGACGGACGAGTTCCAAGCCTTTCTCGCGATCCGCAGGGCGCAGCCGCAAACCTCCCGCACGGAGAAACAGGACGGCTGCACCTATTCGCTGGAAAGCGGCGTCTTGCAAGTGCTCGACACCTCGGGCACATCCCTCTGGCAATCCCCTGAGGAATGGTACGTCGAGGACTTCCGCCTGGGCGACGTGAACGGAGACGGCATGGCCGACCTCCTGTTCACCCTGTGGAAATCCTACAGCTTCGGGCCGTACCACCCCGAGCGCATGGAGAACGACGACCCCGCCGTGCGCTGCCACCTGTTTCTCTACACGCTGCGCGCGGGCCACATGAAGCACCTGTGGGGCTCCTCCAGCCTGCCGCGGCCTATATACGGATTCGAGCTCTCGCTGGACGGCGCAAAAACCCCCGTGTCCTCCGGCGCGCTCCTGCGTACCACCGAGGGCCGCTACACCGACGATTTCAGCCCCACCGACACGCAGGAGCATGTGTATCTTTGGCAGGGATGGGGCTTTGTGGAGGAGTGATTATCATACCCAAAATTCTCGTCGTCGGCAGCCTGAACATGGACCTTTGCGTGGAAACCCCGCGCGTACCCACCATGGGCGAGACCATCCTCGGCGGCGGTTTTTTCACCTCGCCCGGCGGCAAGGGTGCCAACCAGGCCGTGGCCGCAGCCCGGCTGGGCGCCGATGTCGCGATGCTCGGCCGCGTGGGCCGTGACGCCTTCGGCGCGCAGCTGGTGGAGAATTTGCGCCTCAACGCGGTGGACACCTCCCATATCCTTGCCGCCGAAGCCGCCCCCACAGGCGTCGCCGTCATCCTCCTGAGCGGGGGCGACAACTGCATCATCGTGGATCCCGGGGCGAACGCGCTGCTCACGCCGGGGGATATCGAGGCTATGGAGGCCGTTGTCGCCGCGAGCGACATGCTGGTGTTACAGCTCGAAATCCCCCTTGCAACCGCCCGGCGCGCCATGGAGCTCGCCCACGCCCACGGCGTGCGGGTGCTGCTCAACCCGGCCCCGGCGCAGCGGCTCCCGGCCGATTTCCTCGCCCTGGCGGACCTCCTCACCCCCAACGAGACCGAATGCGAGCTCCTCACCGGCCTTGCCGACGAGCGCCAAGGGGCCCAGGCCCTGCTGGATATGGGCGTGTCGCGTGTCGTCGTGACGCTGGGGGGCAAGGGCGTGCTGTGCGCCGACGGCGAACGCATGCTTCACAAGCCTGCCCTGCCCGTGCGCGCCGTCGATACCACCGCCGCCGGCGATTGCTTCACCGGCGCGCTCGCGGTCTCCCTGGCGGGCGGAGCGCCCTTCGGCGAGGCCGTCGATTTCGCCCAGGCCGCCGCCGCCCTCACGGTCATGCGCAAAGGCGCGCAGGCCTCGCTGCCCACCTGCGCTGAGGCGGAGGCGTTTATCTCGGGCGTGGAATTTTGACCCCTTGCATTTTTCACTTTGCTGTGTTACACTATTTGTAGAAATATGTTACCAGGAGGCATTTTTATGAAGCTGCACCAGCCCGCCGCGGAATTGTACATCCCGGACAAGCGCCCGCTCCCCGCCGCCCTTGCCCGCGTCACCGACCTGTGCATCGCCGCGCACCAGGACGACATCGAAATCATGGCCTACGCGCCGATCGTGCAGTGCTATGGCAGCGCGGACCGCTGGTTCGCCGGGGCGGTGGTGACCGACGGCGGGGGCTCGCCCCGCAGCGGGATTTACGCGGACTACACCAACGAGGACATGATGCTCACCCGGGCGCAGGAGCAAAAGCAGGCCGCGGGCATCGGCAGGTACGCCGCGCAGTTCTTGCTGGCCTGGCCCAGCGGGCAGGTCAAGCAGCCGGACAACCAGGCTCTCATCGGCGAGCTGAAGGACCTCATCCTCGCCTGCGCGCCCGAGGTGGTCTACACGCACAACCTGGCCGATAAGCACGACACCCACGTGGCCGTCGCGCTCAACGTCATTCGCGCCCTGCGGCTGATCCCCCCGGCGCAGCGCCCGAAGCGGGTGGTCTCCATGGAGGTTTGGCGTGGCCTGGACTGGCTGTGCGACGGCGACAAGGCTGTCTTCGACACCGGCGCCCACCCGAACCTCGCTGCGGCGCTGCTGGGCGTTTACGACAGTCAAATCGCCGGAGGCAAGCGCTATGACCTGGCGACCATCGGCCGCCGCCTGGCCAACGCCACCTTCTTCGCCAGCCACGACGTGGACGAAACCGACAGCGCCGCCTTCGGCCTGGACATCACGGAGCTGATGGAGCGCGACCTGGACCCCGTGGAGTTCATCAACTGGCATATCCATAAGTTCCGGGATGAGGTGAATGAAAGGATAGGGAAGCTGATGTAAGCTCCCCCTGCTCACGGCATCTCCTGCGGGAGCCGCCGTTCGCTTCCCCCTCAGAGAGGGGGACAAGGTGCGTTGTCCCCGGCGGGGAAAGGAGGCGCATTGGAATTTCACTAAAATATAACCAGGATTTGATTGATAGTGCGCGTGAATTGCGTAGAGACATGACTGCGCAGGAGCGCCATTTGTGGTATGTGTTTTTATCCAAACAGCAGCCACGCTTTCAACGGCAGAAGGTCATTCTCAGCTTCATTGTCGATTTCTATTGCCATGCCGCGCAATTGGTCATAGAAGTTGACGGCTCGCAGCACCACAGCGATCAAGGTGCGGCGTACGATTTTGAGCGCACAAAGCTATTGGAAGAACTGGGGCTTACCGTGCTGCGGTTCACAAATCGCGAAATTGATTTGAATTTTGAGGGCACCTGCCAAACCATCCGGGAGCACATACAGAGATACCACAAAACCTTGCAGAGCGAACCTTGCCCCCCTCCGTGAGGGGGGATGGCCCCGCAGGGCCAGGGGGGAGCCATTTTGAAAGGAGCATCGCCATGAACTATCTCGGTATCGATATCCCCATCCGCAACACCCCTGCCCTGGACCCCGGCTTCCTCCCCCTGTCCCTCTTCCGCCGGGAATTTTTGCGGCAGGCCCGCAAGCCCGTCGCCATCGCCGTGGAGCGCAACGACGGCCTGACCTCTGTGTATGACACCTTCGTCACCGGCGAGAACGCGCAGGCCGACCGCTATTACATCGAGCGCACCGTGAAGCTCCTGCTGTGGGCCAAGGGCGGGTTCCGCGTCACCATCTGTGGGGACGACGATATCGCCGCGTATATCAAAGAGGCCTACAGCGCAGCCGGCCCGCGCGCCTTCGACGCCGCCTTCATGTCCAAGGTCTACGAGCGCCCCTTCGAGGTGCTCTCCCTGCCCCTCGCGCAAAAGCCTGCCGAGCGCGAGCAGGCGATCCAAATCGGCGGTAACCTGCGCGGCTGCCGCATCGGCTTTGACGCGGGCGGCAGCGACCGCAAGGTCTCGGCGGTCATCGACGGCGAGGCCGTCTACAGCGAGGAGGTCGTCTGGCACCCGAAGACGCAGGCGGACCCGGCCTATCACTACGACGGCATCCGCAGCGCCTTCCAAACCGCGGCCTCGAAGCTCCCCCGGGTGGACGCCATCGGCGTGAGCTCCGCGGGCATTTACATCGCGAACCGCACCGCCGTGGCCTCGCTGTTTTTGAAGGTCCCGCCTGATTTGTTTGAGGCGCAGGTGAAGGATATCTATATTCGGGCGGCGAAGGACGTCGCCGGGGACGTGCCCCTGCGCGTGGTGAACGACGGCGACGTCACCGCCCTGGCCGGCGCCATGGAGCTCGGCGGCAGCAACGTGCTGGGCATCGCCATGGGCACCAGCCAGGCCGGCGGATTTGTGGACGCGGGCGGCAACATCACCGGCTGGCTCAACGAGCTCGCCTTCGCGCCCGTGGACGCCAATCCCGCCGCCATGGCCGACGAATGGTCGGGCGACATTGGCTGCGGCGTGAAATATTTCTCCCAGGACGGCGTGATCAAGCTGGCGCAGGCCGCGGGCATCAAGCTCGACCCGGCCCTGCCCCCCGGCGAGAAGTTGAAGCTCGTGCAGGACATGCTCGAGGCAGGCGACCCGCGCGCGGCGTCAATTTTCGAGTCCATCGGCTGCTATCTGGGCCACGCGCTGCCGTACTACTGGGAGTTCTATCATTTCAAATACGTGCTGCTGCTCGGGCGCGTGATGTCCGGCCAAGGCGGCAACCTCATCGCCGAGGCGGCCAAGCGCGTGCTGGCGGAGGAATACCCCGCGTGCGGCTTCCTCGTGCATGTGCCGGACGAAAAAAGCCGCCGGGTGGGGCAGAGCGTGGCGGCAGCGAGCTTGTAGGGAACGGGGGTCTGCTATGCACTTTTTTGATACTTATGATCTGCTCTCCGACGGTCTTGTCACTCTGCGCCTGACCGAAAAAAATTCAGGCAGCAGAAAAACGGCTTTATCTGACCTGCGGCATTTCCAACACAGCCTCCCGCAAAACCATTGAGCGGCTGGGTGCGGAGCTGGCCGAGGTCGCGGATATCCCGGAAAGCTGCTTTTTCTGGCGGCCCGGGATGGAGAAATACTGCGTATATTGCCTTGCATTATAAGTCTTGACGGCGTGCCAATGGCGCGCCGAAAAAAATTCAGTGAATCAACTTCACAAAAGGAGCCTCCATGCCCACCCCTCTCACCCCCTATTACGCCGGCTCCGCCTTCGCCGACCTCCTGCGCCACGACGGCGGCCTGCCCCACGCGGTGGGCGCGTCGAGCTACCAGGTGCTGCGGGCCAACCGCCAGCACCCGGAGTGGGCCGACGGCCTGGGCAACACCTACAATCACGGGCCGATGCTCACCTTCTGGCGGGGGCGGTTCTATTTGGAGTACCTCTCCAACCCGGTGAGCGAGCACACGGGCGCGGGCTGCTCGCTGCTGGTGCAATCGGCCGATGGCAGGCGCTGGGAGCGCCCCCAAGTCTGCTTCCCGGCGGTCATCGTCCCTGCCGGGCGCTACGAATGCGCCGACGGCACGGTGATCGAGGTGCCCGAGGACAAGCCCGCCATCATGCACCAGCGCATGGGCTTCTTCCACACCAGCGACGACCGCCTTTTGGTCAGCGGCTTCTACGGCCACGCCCCGCACCACGACATCTGCCCCTGGCAGAACTTCGGCATGGGCCGCGTGGCGCGCGAGGTCTTCGAGGACGGTACCCTGGGCGAAATCTACTTCATCCGCTATCTCGATTACTCCGGGTGGACGGAGGACAGGCTGCCCTTCCCGTATTACAAGCGCTGCGAAGACCCGGCGTTCATCGCCGCCTGCGAGGAGCTGCTGGCCGACCGCCTTGTCACCCAGCAGTGGCGCGAGGAGCACGGCTGGCGCGACGAAACCATCGGCGTCGGCCTGCCCCGCGCGGGCCAGCGCCAGGGCGTGGCGGCCAATTCCCCCTTCGAGAGCGCGTCCAGCTTCTGCTGGTACCACATCGGCGGGAACACCGTCATCGGCCTGTGGAAGCAGGGCAAGGTGGGCCGCAGCGACGACGGCGGCAAAAGCTTCACCCTCCAATATGAGCCCAGCTTCGCCACCTCCGGGGCCAAGGCCTGGGGACAAAAAACCGGCGACGGCCGTTACGCCATCGCCTATGCCAACAGCCTTTCCAGCGAGCACCGCTATCCCCTCGTAGCCGTCACCTCCGACGACGGCATTAAATTTGATGAAATGGCCTGCGTGTGCGGCGAGGTCCCTCCCCGGCGCTACGACGGCGTGTACAAGGACTTCGGCCCGCAGTATATCCGCGGCATCTGCGAGGGCCACGCGCAGTACCCCAAGGGCGCGTTCTGGCTCTGCCACAGCATGAACAAGGAGGATATTTTCGTCACGCGCGTGCCCGTGCCTGTGCGGCTGGAAGTTAGCGAGCACATTCACGACACGTTTGAGAATATTGACGACTGGAACATCTACAGCCCGCGGTGGGCTCCCGTCTCGCCCTATACGATGTACGGCACGGACCCCTGCATGCGCCTCGCGGACCGGGACCCCTGCGACTACGCCCGCGCCATGCGCATCTTCCCCCGGCGCAAGCAAATCTCGGTGGCCCTGGAGATCATGGCCGCCGGGCAATACGAGCAGAGCCTGGAGATCGAGATCACCGACGGGCGCGGCAGCCCCGCCTGCTGGGCGGCGCTGGGCGGCGGCCTGCTGCGCGTCAAGTACGGTGCGAACACCGAGGACGCCTTCCCCCTCCCCGCCCCGCCCGCCTGGCATACGCTTGAGTTCAAAATTGACTGCGCAAACAACACCTATGCCGTTCTCTTCGACGGCGGGAAATTCACCTATGGCCTGTCCCGCCTGGTGCACAAGGTCAACGAGGTGGAGCGCCTCGTCCTGCGCACCAAGCCCCGGCGGCACACGCCACATTACGATATCTACCCCGACACGCCGGATATGCCGGGCACGGATGAGCCGGTGGATGAGCGGGTGTATTTTGTGCGGGGGGTGAGGACGGCCAATTTGGCCGCAACGGCCAATTTATCATA
>Ga0268262_10000575_pt1 | contig 48115 bp, 62 predicted proteins | sample TergutNc150P3_FD_190354 | JGI IMG/M metagenome (GOLD analysis project Ga0268262, IMG submission 190354) | Nasutitermes corniger P3 segment gut microbial community from laboratory colony in Florida, USA - Nc150 P3 (SPAdes) (version 2) | ecosystem: Host-associated > Arthropoda: Insects >... | reverse complement strand
GCCATGGTCCACCTCTCTTTCGTTATAAATATGGCTTTACTTTCAGGCCGAAAGCCCCTCCCAATACCCCAGCTCCTCAAACCTTCGCCCCGTCTGGTGCTGCAAATACACCTGCGACGCGAACGACAGCGCCCGCAGGCCCTCCTCGGGCAGCGAAAACCGGAACGCCCGCTCCAGCGGGGCCTCGCAGATGAACCCCATGGCCTCCCGCACAGGGGGCAGAAGCAATACCCTGCCCTGCCCCGCGTCCGGCATAAGCACCCCGCGCGCGCAGTCCAGGTAGGCCCCGCCGCCGTCCAAATCGGGCTGATATCCCGCCAGGCATAACAATCGCATCTCTACGACAGATTTCAGCAGCCATTGCGGGCGCAGCCCCGCGCTCAAAAAATGCAGGGCATTCAGAATCAGGCGCAGGTGCTCCGGCGCGGGCTCCTCCTTCGGGGCCAGCTCTGCGCACAGCGCGCCGAAATAGCCCGCCAGCGCCAGGCGCGACAGCTCCGCCGCCAGGCCCTCGAAGAACACCCCCCGGGCCTGCGCGCCCGTGACGACATAAGTATCCCGCCGCCGCGTGAGCTCCAGCTCGCCGTGGGCGAAGGGCTGGCAGGCGCCGTGCAGCGGGCTTTTGGGCCGTTTCGCGCCGTTGGCGAAGGCCCGCACGACGCCCAATTCCTCAGTAAGCGCCGTGATCAGGCGGTCGTTTTCTTTGATTTCGGCGGCGCGCAGCACCAGTGCGGCTGTTCGCATACGCTTGCGTCACTCCTCCGGATACCCCGGTGGCGGCGTCGGCCCTGTTTTCCGCCGCCCGGTAGCGCAGGTAGTCCTCTACCCTGCCCGAGGCCATGAAATCCGCCCACGCCCGGGACGGGCTGTTTTCGTTTCGGCTGGCCATTGCGATACCCCCATGCCTTTTTTATTAGCATGGCATGGCGAGGGTGAAATCATGAATGGTAATTTTAGGTCCTAGACTATCTCCGCGATTTCCCACCGCATCGTCCAGAAATTATAGCGCCACCATCCGTCTATCGTCGCGGTGTTGCCTAGAAGAACTTCCACGGTGTGGTTGTTCTTCCATCGGAATTGATCAATGCGGCCATCGGAATGCTTGCCCAGCCAACTGACATAAAAGCAACCGAAATATATGGGGTAAACATTATCATCGTAATCAACGAACCATGTCTCCCTCACAAACATTTGGTGCAGGCCCGACGGCGAGGGATAAACCTTGCCGATATTGTCCATCGCGAAAAAATACCAGTAAAGCCCATTCACGGCGGACAGACATACAATCGCGGCCACGCACAGCACCGCCAGCAATATCATCAAAATTCGCTTCGCACTATCCTGCCGGCGGCGAATACCCGTCAGGGCAAACAGCAGCATGAACAGCAGTGCGCCGCACATCGCAACGGGGTTCAAAAACGGGATAATGAAATGAACCCCCGCAAGCGCAAGCAGCGAGATCGCCGTAAACGCAACGCCCAGCCCCAGGCATACCTTACGAAATTTCCGCACACCTGCTCCCTTCACTCCAGCAGCCCCTCCAGCATCGCAACTTCCACGCGCCCGTTGGCGACATCCACACCCTTCACCACGTCGTCAATCACGGGGATAAGCACCTCTCCCCCGCCGTCCATGCGGATGTGCCACACGTCGTTCGCCCCGGTCTGCGACACGTCGCTTATCACGCCATAGCGCAGCCCCGGCTCCTTCGCGTCGAACACCTCGCAGCCCAGCAGCTCGGCGATGAAATACCGCCCCTCCTCCAGCCGGGCGTCGGCGCGGCGGAAGAAGAGCGTTTTGCTTCGCAGGGCCTGCGCGTCTTCGATAGAGGCCACGCCCTCCAACCGCAGGAGGGCGAGATTTTTATGCGTGCGCGCGCCCAAGACACGCACGGGCTTTTGCCCCCGCGCGTCGTAGTAGAGCGTATCGAAGCCCGCGAAAAATTCCGGCGAATCGCACGCGGGGTTCACGCGCACCTCGCCTTGAATCCCGTGCGTGCCGACGATCGTGCCGATCTCGAGAAAATCTTGGCGCATTACTCGTCGATTTCCACCGAGATTTTCTCCCCCGCGCGGATGGCGGCGGCCTTCATGATGGTGCGCACGGCCTTGGCGATGCGCCCCTGCTTGCCGATGACGCGGCCCATGTCGTCCTGGGCCACGCGCAGGTGATAGAACACCACGCCCTCGGCGTCCGGGTCGTCCACGGTGACGGTCACGGCCGCGGGGTCGTCCACCAGGCCCTGCGCCAGTGCGATGAGCAATTCTTTCATTTAGAGCACTCCCTGCTTCTTCAGGATATCCTTCACGGTGTCGGTGGGCTGCGCGCCGTTCTTGATCCACTGCTTGGCTTTCTCGCCGTCCAGACGGACCTCGGGCGGGTCGGTCATGGGGTTGAGGGTGCCGATCTCCTCGATGAAGCGGCCGTCGCGCGGATAGCGGGAATCCGCCACCACGATGCGGTAGAAGGGCGCTTTCTTTGCGCCCATGCGGCGCAGGCGAATCTTGACTGCCATGTTTGTTTCCTCCGAAAAATAATGTTGTGTATGGTCAATTCATTGCTAACGAAATTGGTTCGGGCCTAGATTAATCAAGGCATTTTTATTTCATCCAATGATATAAATCCCGTTCCATCTCCCTTTGCGACAACCATTTCAAGCCAACTGATTCCAACTTCATTCTTGTCGTTGCTATTTGTCACATCATAGTAAACCCGAAGGTTGTACAAAGTATTACCAACATAAATAAAGATATGTTTCCCAACACGATAGATACCTGCGTCATTGCTTGTGTATTCTGAACGGTTGATTCCTATCTCTGTTACATTGCCATCAATGGTATCAAGCAGTTGTTCAATCCTGTCGGTCAAATCTGATACATTGTTCCGAAGCCAAGGCCGCATCATTGACGCAAGGGTAGCAGCGTCATGGGCCTTAACGCAGTTAATAACCCTATTGCAGACAGCGGTTGCATCAAAAGATAATTTTTCACGCGCATTGTACAACCCAGTCCACCACGGCATAAGCCACAGCAGAAACGCCAGAATGCCCGCCAAAATTTTGTTCATAACTATATCCTCCTTTAAAATAATTACCGGAACTGCTCCATCATCCCGCGCATCTGCCCCTTGCCGGGCCGCCCGCCGCCCATCTGCTTCATCATCTTCTGCATCTGGCGGAACTGCGCCAGCAGGCGGTTGACGTCCTCCACCTGCTGCCCGGCCCCGGCGGCGATGCGGCGCTTGCGGCTGGGGTTGATGATGTCGGGCTTGCGGCGCTCCTGGGGGGTCATGCTCAAAATCAGCGCCTGGACTTTATCAAATTGATGTTCGTCAATATCGACATCGCGTAATTGCTTGCCCACGCCGGGGATCATCCCGAGAATGTCCTTCATGCTGCCCATCTTGCGCAGCTGCTTGAATTGCTCGAGCAGGTCGTTCATGTCGAACTTGTTCTTCAGCAGCTTCTCTTCCATCTCGGCGGCCTTTTTCTCGTCGAGCATGGTCTCGGCCTTCTCGATCAGCGACAGCACGTCGCCCATGCCGAGGATACGCTGGGCCATGCGCTCGGGGTGGAAGACGTCCAGGTCGCCCAGCTTCTCGCCCGTGCCCACGAACTTGATCGGCCTGCCGGTGACGGCCCGCGCCGAGAGCGCCGCGCCGCCGCGGGTGTCGCTGTCCAGCTTGGTGAGCACCAGGCCGTCGATCCCCAGCGCCTCGTTGAACGAGCTGGCCACGTTCACGGCGTCCTGGCCTGTCATGGCGTCCACGACGAGCAAGATCTCCTGTGGCCGCACGGCCGCCTTGATGTCCTTGAGCTCCTGCATCAGCTGCTCGTCGATGTGCAGCCGCCCCGCGGTATCGAGGAACACGTAGTCATACCCCTGGTCCCGCGCGAGCTTCACGGCCTCCCCGGCGATTTTCACCGGGCTCTCCGTGCCCATCTCGAACACAGGCACGCCCGCCTTCTCGCCCACCACCTGCAACTGTTTAATTGCCGCGGGCCGGTAGATGTCGCAGGCGGCCAGCAGCGGCCTGTGGCCCTGGTTCTTGAGCATCAGCGCGATTTTGGCGCTGTGGGTGGTCTTGCCCGAGCCCTGCAAGCCGCACATCATCACCACAGTCGGCCCGTGCGAGGCCTGGGTGAGCTTGCTGCGCGTGCCGCCCATGAGGGCGACCAGCTCCTCGTGCACGATCTTGATCACCATCTGCGCCGGGGTGAGGCTCTCCATCACCGCCGCGCCGATGGCCCGCTCGGTCACCTGCGAGGTGAAATCCCTTGCCACCTTGAAGCTGACGTCCGCCTCCAGCAGCGCCATGCGGACCTCCCGCATCGCGTCGCGCACGTCCTTTTCGGTTAAGCTCCCTTTGCTGCGCAGGCGCTTGAAGGCGGCCTCCAGGCGGTCGGACAGGCCTTCAAAGGGCATCGGGTTCACCACTTTTCTAGACTGTAGATGTTAGACTTTAGACGTTAGATTCACGCGTAGCCGTGGGTGTATTCCTTCCAGGGCTGGCCCTTGCCGTCGCGGATCAAATAGAACGTCCAGCCGTCGTAGTCTTGGTTCTGCTCAAAACCGCCGCCGAGAACTGCGCCGGTTGCGCCGGTGCGGAAATCGGAAAAGAGCACGATGATGTCGTCGGGGTCCTTGCCATAGATGTCGTACTGGGGCTGGTCGATATAGCTTGCCGCCAGCTTGATGGACTTGGCCTCGTCATAATACACGCGCTTGAGCGTGCAGCCGTCGTAGCCTTTCCTGAACTGCGCGAGGACGTAATCGGCGGCGGCCTGCAACTCTTTCTGCGTAAAGCGTTCCGATTCCCCGAGGGTGACTTTCACACCTTTGGTTTTATCGCATGCAGCCAAAGAGCCGCACAGAACCAGCGCCAGGATGATTGCGAAAATGCGTTTCATAAAATTTCTCCTTCGTTTATGCGCTCATCAGCCGTTCCGCCGTCGCGGAAATTTGTGCCGCCGCCTCGTTGATCTCCCGCGAAAGCCCGCAGCGCTTGTTCTGCTCGTGCACCTCGCGGGCATAGGCGATGATCTCCTCCAGGCCGGCCTTCATGTCGCCGAAGCGCCGCGCCAGGCACAGGCTCTCCTCCATCTCCAGCAGCTGCTTTTCCGCGCGCTTGATGGCGTCGCGCACGCCCTGGCGCGAGATGCCCTCGTTCAGCGCGATCTCGGCCAGCGAAAGGTCCTCGTCATAGTAGTATTCCAGGAACTCGCGCTGTTTTTCCGTCAGCAGCTCGCCGTAAAAATCCAGCAGCAGCGCGATGGAATAGTCCTTCGCCATGGCCGTCCACTCCCCCAAGCCTGTAAAGGCATTCTCTTTACACCCGTAGCGCAAGAAGGATTATAACCCATCCCGCGGCGTTTGTCAAGCCCCTTTTTGCGCTGTTTTTCGGGAAATCCGGTGGAAAACCCTGTGGACAAGCGTAATTATTCACTTTTTTTGGCGCGGCCCGGCGGCTTAAGCCTCATTCTGCGGGCATGCGCCCCCTCCCGTGAGCGCCGTCGCGGTGCAAAATCGGTGGATAACTTTCCGAAAAGTTTTTTTGCTTGCTTTTTCGCGCGGACGCGGTATAATAAGGATAAGCGCAAAAACTGCTCTGAAGGAGGCCCGCCATGCGAAAAATCCTCGCCCTGGCCGTCACGCTGGCCCTGCTGCCGGCGTTGTTCGCCTGCGGACGTGCGGAGGACGAACCCACTTCCGAGACAACAACCAAAACTGCAAGCACCACCGAAACGGAAACCACAACCGAAGCCGAGGTCACCCGGGACTGTCCGTGGGGACAAGATGAAATCGCTGTTCTGGACACCATTACGCTCTTCTACAAGGTCTCCCCCCGCTGGGCGCCTTGCTGCGATATCTGGATGCGGGACAACGCCACCGGGGAGGAAACGCTGCTCCTTGCGGCCTATGAGGATGAGCAGCGCGGCAGAATGATCCCCGGATTCTGCGGGGAAATCAGCGAACGGTATTTTCTTTACGAATACGGCATACTTGACTCCGACGTTTTTTCCGCTGCGAAAATCTTCGATATTGCCAAAATGCGCACCATTGAGCTTGCGCCGCCGCCGGATTTGTTTTCTTTTGGCTCTCTCTCTTTGAAGGAAGTGAAAGACGGGAAGGTCTACATGAACGAATACATCGAGGGCATTGATGACCCGGCTGTTTTTTACTTTGCGCTTTCCGCCCTGGACGGCGGCGGGCCCGTCGCCCTGAAAGCGTTGGGACAATAATTCCCCAAAGGAGGCCCCCTCATGCGAAAAATCCTCGCCCTGGCCGCCGCGTTTGCCCTGCTGCTGGCGTTGTTCTCCTGCGGACGGGTGGAACCTGAACCCATTCCCGAAACAACTGCCGAAACTGCAAGCACCACCGAAACTGAAACCACAACAGAAACCGAAGAAGCCGAATTTACCATACCCACCTTTGTGCCCGCCAGCGGCGAAAGCAATGGGGTGTGCTGGCGCACACTGGATTTAGAGGACGCGGCAAACGCGGAGGTGAAGGCATGGTTGGAGGAGAAGTACGCATCCGAGGCCAGCGATGACCCAAGAGAATATATCATGAACGCGCATAAAAAAATTGTGGATACGAGATATCCGAAACATCACATCGTCATGGTGGAGGACAACGGCAAGGAAACCCTCTTATTGGAGCCCGTGTATTTTGGCGAGGCGACAACGCCCAAAGCGGCTTTGATGGACGAGTTATACTGGAAGTCCCCCGTCTTCCGGCAGGCGCTCGACGACCGCTATTTCCTGGTTTACTGGGGTGGCTGGGAATGTACTTGCGGCTATGGGATTTATGATACAAAAAAACTGCGGGAAATACCGATTGAATATGATGGGTGGATGTTTGCCGAAAATGGAGTCTTGTATTCCTATGAGGTCGGCGACCAGGAGCCCTATAGCGGCCCTATGCATCTATGGAAATACGACTGGCGGGCAATCGTGCGCGGCGAACCTATGCAAGCCAAAGATGTGCTTGCTGATTTTGCCGGGCCGGAAGGGGAAGAAGTCGGCGATTGTTTGCTGACAGAAGACGCACGATATTTTTTAGCGATAGACGGGAAACAACTGCGGGTCTATAACCTTGCCGCAAAAAAACTCAATATCGTACCAATCCCCGCGCTGGCGGTAGCATATTCACTTGCCGAATGGAACGGCAAAGTATACTGGGAAAACAATTGTCCCTATATTATCGAAATCACCCTGCCATAAAGGAGGCCTCCTCATGCGCGCCTTCGCCCGTTCCTTCCGCTACGCCTTCCTGGGCCTGCGGCACTGCCTGCGCGAGCGCAACTTCCGCTTCCACGCGGCCCTGGCGGCCTACATGTTCGGCTTCCTGCTGCTCTACGACTGGTTCGCGCTGCGCCGGGCGGACTGGGCCGCGCTGGTGATCGCCGCGGCGGCGGTGCTGTTCGCCGAGGCCATGAACACCGCGCTGGAGGCCCTGGTGGACCTGGTCAGCCCGGAGCGGCACCCCCTGGCCGCCAAGGCGAAGGACGTCGGCGCGGGCGCGGTGCTGGTATGCTCCATCGGCGCGGTGGCCGTGGGGGTCGCGGTGCTGTGGCAGCCCGAGGCGTTCCGGGAGATGGCGGAATATTACAAGGCCAAGCCCCTGATGCTGCTCGTCCTGGCGGTGAGCCTGGTCGGCACGGGGCTGTGGGTGTTCCCGGATTGGGGACGCAAACGCTAGTTTAGCGAACAAAAATTTGCCAAGGCTATTGACTTGCCGGAAATTGTAAGGTATACTGTTATTGGCCTGTCCGGGGTGGCGGCCGCATACGTCCTTTCCTATGGCAGACTTGTTGGAGGGCAGGGAAAGGAGACGATGCCTTTATGGGGATTGTATTCGCAATTCTAAGGCAGGCGGCGATGGAAACATACGCGGCGCTGGCGGCGGATATCCCGCTCGTCATCGCGGCTGCGCAAGCGGCCCTGTCATTGCTTGGTCATCTGATTGGGCACATAAAGAAATAACCGCCCCTCAAGTCTCACCAACTTAGGCGGTTATTTCTGTACCCATCATTAGGGAAAGGACGTGCCGCTTCGGGCAGGCCACTTTCTATGTTTATTATATCGCGGGAATTTCATCTTGTCAAGTATTTTTATATGTAAATCGGAGCTTTTATGAACACAACCGCTTTCATCGCCATCGTCGGCTGCCCGAACGTGGGCAAATCGTCGGTCCTCAACGCCCTGCTGGGCGAAAAGGTCGCCATCGTCAGCGAAAAGCCGCAGACCACGCGCACGCGCATCATGGGCGTGCTGACGGAAGGCCAGCGGCAGCTCGTCTTCACCGACACCCCCGGCCTGCACCGCCCGCGCACCAAGCTCGGCGAGCACATGGCCAGGGCCGTGCGCGAGGGTATGGACGGCGTGGACGCCTGCCTGTTCGTCACGGAGGCCACGGGCAAGGGGCTTCGCCCACAGGAGGAGGAGCTGCTTGCCGGCTTCAGTAAGCAGCGCACGCCCGTCATCCTCATTTTGAACAAGATCGACCTCCTGCGCCGCAAGGAGGACCTGATGGAGCGCATCCTGCTGTTCAGCCGGGCTTACGATTTCGCGGCGGTGGTGCCCTGCTCGGTGAAAACCGGCGACAACCTGCCCGCCCTGCGGGAGGAGCTCAATACCTTAAGCGGCGCCCTGGAGCTCTCCGAGGGCTTCTACTTCCCCGAGGACACCCTCACCGACCAGCCCGAGCGCGTCCTCGCCGCCGAGCTCCTGCGCGAGCAGCTGCTGCGGCATCTGGAGGAGGAAATCCCCCACGGCACGGCTGTGGTGATCGAAAAAATGCGCGAGCGCGGCGACGGCCTGCTGGACATCGAGGCCACCATCTTCTGCGAGCGCGAGAGCCACAAGGGCATGATCATCGGCAAGGGCGGGGCGATGCTGAAGAAAATTGCCAGCGCTGCCCGCGCCGAGCTCGAGGCCTTCTTCGACTGCCGCGTGAATTTGCAGTGCTGGGTGAAGGTGAAGGAGGGCTGGCGCAACCGCGAGGGGATCATACGCAATTTCGGGCTGGAATGATTGTGCGTTTTTGTGTAAAAAACCCCTTTACAATTCTCCCATAAGCATGTATAATAATCATGGTTAGCTCTATTTTGTGAAATGGGAGAACTTTTTTCCTCATGCGCTACGAGAACGAGCCCTGCACCGCCTGCGGGCAGGCCCTGCGGCCCGAAACGGACGACATCGTCGTCTGCCCCGAGTGCGGCGCGCCGCTGCACCGCCATTGCTGGCAGGAGGCCGGCGCGTGCCCCTATGCCGCCCGGCACGGGGAGGGCTTCGCCTGGGTTCCCACCGTCGCGCCGCCGGAGCCCGACCCCCCCGCGCGGGAGGGCCGGCCCGGCATCATCTGCCCCGGCTGCGGCGAGAACTGCCCCCCCGACGCCCCGCACTGCGAAAACTGCGGCACGGATTTCGAGGAGTTCGGCACCGCCATGCGCCTGCGCTTCGAGCAGGAGCAGCTGCGCCGGGAGCAGTACATGCGGGAGAATTTCCCTGTCTACACGGTGAACGGCCGCAGCGTGACCATGGGGGATACCCTGGCCGGCCAGCCCGTGGAGGAGATCGCCCTGCAGCTGCGGGGGCCGCGCCGCGCGGTGTCGCGGTACCTGGACCGCTTCGAGAAAAACACCCGCGTGGGCTGGAACTGGGCGGCCTTCCTCCTGGGGCCCTACTGGTTCTTCTTCCGCAAGCTCTACAAGCCCGCGCTGCTGCTGGCGGCGGCGTTCATCGCCATGACGCTGGCCTTCGCGCCGATGAGCGGCACGGTTAGGCAACGCTCGCGGCAGCTCATGGACCAGGTGCAGGCGGCGAAAACCGACGAGGCCGCGCAGGCGGCCGTGATCAGCTATTCCCAGGACATGAACCGCTATTACCACAATTACCGCTGGCAGATATTCGCCTGCATGGGGATATTTCTCGTGCTGCGCGCGGCCTCGGCCCTGCTGGCCGACCCCCTGCTGCGCCGCAGGATCTGGCGCAACATCGAATACGTCCGCGAGGAGGGCGTCACCGCAGACGGCCCCGGGCAGCGCTTCGGGCGGCATCAGCTGCTCATCCGCCTGGGGGGCTTTTCGCTGGTGGCCCCCGTGCTGTATTTCTGGGCGTCCTACCTGCTGCCGGGGCTGATTGTTGACGTGGTCACATGGATCACGAGATAGCTTATAGCTAAGAAGGAGGTGCTTTTCCGTGGGAGAAATTGAATTTGAAGCCGCGGCAAACGGGGAATACATCCCCATCCCGTCGATTTATAAAGAAAAAATGAGGGGAAATTTCAAAATCATAGCGTTCCGAAAACCGGATACAAAAACGGCAGGCCAACTCTTTGTGCCCGCATTTCTGGCGAACACAAAGGGGCTTACCTTTAACCGGGAGGAAGACTATGAACGGTAAGGCTTTCCTGGATACCAACATCCTGGTCTACCTGCATTCTTCCGATGAGCCGCAGAAACAAAGGATCAGTATGGATTTATTGTCCCTTTACCAATGCTGCACCAGCGTACAGGCCTTGAATGAATTTTGCTATGTCGGCATAAAAAAGCAGCGGCGTACTCGCGCCGAAATGGAAGCGGCGATTGGAAAAATCGAGAATTTTTGTCAAGTCAATATGGTCACTGTTGCAACGATAACAGATGCGTTGCGTTTGCATGAAGTATACGGTTATAATTTCTTTGATTGTCTTATGCTGGCATCGGCTATCGAGGCTGAATGCGCCGAAATCTTGTCCGAAGACATGTCCGATGGGCAAATCATCGAGCAAAAGATCAAAATTGTCAACCCTTTCAAAGTTATACCGTAAGGAGGCCCCATGAAAATCAAAAAAGCCATCATCCCCGCCGCGGGGCTGGGCACGCGGGTGCTGCCGGCCAGCAAGGCCGTGCCCAAGGAGATGCTCAACATCGTCGACAAGCCCGCCATCCAGTACATCGTGGAGGAGGCCGTGGCCGCCGGGATCGAGGACATCCTCATCATCACCAACCGGGGCAAGGGCGCCATCGAGGACCACTTCGACCACGCCTTCGAGCTGGAAACCCAGCTGGCCGCCAACCCGAAGAAGGCCGATATCTACGCGCAGGTGCTGCAAGCCTCCACCATCAAGGCGAACATCTACTTCCTGCGCCAGAAAATCACCAAGGGGCTGGGCCACTCGATCCTCTGCGGCAGGAGCTTCATCGGCGACGAGCCCTTCGCGGTGCTCTACGGCGACGACGTCATCCTCGGCGAGGACCCCGTGACGGCCCAGCTGGCCCGCGCCTACGAGGAATTCGGCTGCGGGGCGGTGGGCGTGAAGGAGGTCTCCCGCGACGACGTGCCGAAGTACTGCTCCGTGGAGAACACGCCGCTGCGCGGCAACATCATGCGGGTGACGAGCATCGTGGAAAAGCCCGCGCCGGGCACGTTCAGCTCGTGCTACTCCATCCTGGGGCGCGTGGTCCTGCCGCCGGAGATCTTCCCCATGCTGGAGGAGGGCTGCGCCGCCATGCCCGCCGGGGAGGAGTACTACCTCACCGACGCGCTTTCGGACCTCGGCAAGGCGGGCAAGCTGCTGGCCGTGGACTTCGACGGCACCCGCTACGACATGGGCAACAAGCTGGGCATTTTGCAGGCCAACTGCGAGGTGGCCCTGGGCCACCCGGAGATCGGCACGCAGGCCCGGGCGTACATCAAGGCGCTGGCGGCGAGAATTTAAAAAATCTTCCAAACAGGTGAGGATTTTTGCCCGGTTCCGCCGACTAACAGATACCCAAATAAAAAAACAATAAGGAGGCAAACCGCATGAACTTCAACAGCATCTTCGGCTGGCTGACCGACGTCCTGAACTGGATCGAAACCTACCTCATCAACGGGCTCTTCGGGCCGGGCTTCCAGGTCATCAAGAACGGGGTCTTCGCCTACCAGACCTTCAAGCCCCTCATCGACTTCTTCGCGGCCCTGTTCGGCACCGCCTGAGCCGCCCACGCGGACAAATCGAACCCGCCGGGTTTTCCTGCCCGGCGGGTTTATTGTTTTATGTCAGAGGGCCTTCTTCGCCGGCGCCGTGAGCGCGTCGGCCTGCTCCAGCAGGGCCAGCCGCTGGCCGGGCGTGCCCGAGCGGTAGAGGATCACCAGGTACTGCTCGTCGCGCGTGAGCTGCGAAAAGCGGGACACCGATTCATCGATCAGCGCGGCCTCGCGGTTTTCCTCCGACGCCCCGTCCCGCAGCTGCGCGGGCAGCTCCTCGCCCACCAGCATGGCCAGGCTGATCTGGAAGAACTGGGCGAGCCGTATCAGGATATCTATGTTGATCTTCGTCCGCCCGCTCTCGTAGTAGGCGTAGGAGGAGCGGTCAAGATGCAGATAATCGGCTACCTGCTGCTGGGTCAACCCGTTTTCCTTCCGGAGCGTCTTCAGAAGCTTGACATAATGCATGCGTATTTTCCCCCTAAATTCATCTCAGCTTGCGTATTACCGATGCATTATAACATACTTTTTCTCCTTTTGGAAGCCCAAGTGTCACAATTTCACGCGAGGTAAGTTCATCCAATTTCCTAAGATTTTCCAATACGAAACAGCGCCCGCGCCAAATACGCCGCGCCATAGAACAGGGGCATATGCAGCAGGTAGACGGGCAGGGCGCGCCGCCCCAGGAAGCCGAAAAACCGCGAGCGCTGCTTGCGGGAAAACGCCGGCGGGCTCGCCTTCCCCAGGAACGTGCCGAACAGGAAGACGAAGACATACGGCAGCAGGGGGAAGTAATCCCAGGAGTAGAAGGTTTCGCTGTTGTAAAAGCCCAGGAAGGCCAGGGCGTTGTTTTGGTAGAGCCCCGCCGGCAGGCTTACATGGAAGCCGGACAGCCCCAAATACCCCCGGCTCACCGGCGCGGCGGCGACGAACAGCGCCAGGCAGACCAGCGCGCCGGCCATCGCGGGAACCTTGTCGAAGAGCTTCTTGCCCAGGCCGAACAGCAGCATGGAGGCCGCCAGCAGGTGCAGCACGCCGAACCACACCTGGGCATCCTCAAAGCCCAGGCGCGGCAGCAGCAGCACCGTGACAAGGGTGATCCCCCCGGCGACCGCCGCCAGCAGCAGGCCCCGCTTGCGCACGTCCCGCGAAAGGCGCGCGCAAATGCCGGAGATCAGGATGAACATGGCCGCGAAGGCGGGCTGCGCGGGCCGGAAAAATTCGTAGGCCTGCGCGCCCCACGCCACGCCGAAATAGCTCCCCAGGACAAAGAACGCGTGGTAGGCGACCATCGCCAGCACGCAGGCGCCGCGCACCTCGTCGATGAGCGGAATGCGCCCGGCCTTCGCCGCTTTCGCGTTGATCGAATCGGTCATGCCTGCCTTTGCCTGCGCGCCACGCAGGCCTCCAGCGCCACGAAGGCGTAGACATCCTCCCCGAACAGCCCGCTCGCTTGCTTGTAGCGCTCCAGGGGCAGGGTCTCGAGGGTGAATTTGCCGTCGATGCACGCGGCCACCAGCTCCCCCACCACCTTATACGCGTCGCGGAAGGGCAGCCCCCTGCCCACCAGGTAGTCCGCGCAGTCCGTGGCGTTGATGAAGCCCGCCGCCGCCGCCGCGCGCATGTTTTCCGGCAGCACCTTCATCGTGGCCACCATGGGCATGGCGGCCTCCAGGCACGCGCGCGCCGTGTCGAAGGCGTCGAAAATGGCCTCCTTGTCCTCCTGCATGTCCTTGTTATAGGCCAGCGGGAGGCCCTTGAGCATCGCCAGCAGGGCCATGAGGTCCCCGAACACGCGCCCGCTTTTGCCGCGGACGAGCTCGGCCAGGTCGGGGTTCTTCTTCTGCGGCATGATGCTCGAGCCCGTGGTGTAGGCGTCGTCCAGCTCCACGAAGCGGAATTCCCAGCTGCACCAGAGGATGAGCTCCTCGCCCAGGCGCGACAGGTGCGCCATCACCAGCGACAGCGCCGCCGCCAGCTCCACGCAGAAATCGCGGTCCGAAACGCCGTCGAGCGTGCTCTTCGTAAACCCGTCGAACCCCAGCTTCTCGGCGGTAAACGCCCTGTCGATGGGATAGCCTGTCCCGGCCAAGGCCCCGCTGCCCAGCGGGCACACGTTCATGCGCCGCGCGGCGTCCTCGACGCGCCCGATGTCGCGCCGGAACATCTCCTCGTAGGCCAGCATGTGCTGCGCGAACAGCACGGGCTGCGCGCGCTGCAGGTGGGTGTAGCCGGGCATCACCGCACCGGGGTTCTTTTCGCCCTGCGCGTGCAAAATGTCGATGAAGCCTTGCAGCAACCCGATGATGTCGCCGCACTGCTCCCGCAGGTACAGCCGCAAATCAGTTGCCACCTGGTCGTTGCGGCTGCGGCCGGTGTGCAGGCGCTTGCCCGCCTCGCCGATGCGCCGCGTCAGCTCCGTCTCCACGAAGGTGTGGATGTCCTCCGCCTCCATGTCGACCGCCAAGGCCCCGCTCTCCAGGTCCGCCAAAATACTTTCCAGCCCCGCGCGTATCGCCTCGCCGTCCGCCGGGGAGATAATCCCCTGCCGCGCGAGCATTTCGGCGTGCGCAAGCGAACCCGCGATGTCCGCGCGGGCCAGGCGGGCGTCCACGGCGATGGAGGAATTGAAATCGCCCGTCACCCGCGCCGCCTCTTTGCTGAACCTGCCTGTCCAAAGTTTCATCGTCATTTCCCCTTTAAGCCCAATCATACCACAGTTGGCTTGCAATTGCAACAACAAAGTTACATGATTTCCACCAGCGCGGCGTCGGCCTTGCGCAGCGAGAGCGCGCAGCCCCGCACCAGGATCTCGATCGGGTCGCCCAGCGGCGCGATCTTGCGCACCCGGACCGGCGTCCCGGGGGTCAGGCCCATCTCCATGATGCGCAGGCGCAGCGCGCCCTCGCCGTGCACGCGCGCCACGCGGGCGTCCGCGCCGGGCCGCAGGGTTTTCAGTGTGCGCATGTGCATCCCCCCGGACCATTATATCACAATCCGCGCGCGATTACAACCACGGCCAAGGCCGGGCGCGCCCCAAAAAATTTTTTTCAAATACCCCTTTACAACCCTCCAAATCCGTGCTATAATAAAATCCATCTCACTCGCGTTACACAAAATTTACACGAAAGGTCTTGACAAAAGTGCCATTCTGTGCTATAATTAAGACAGACAGACAGACAGACAGACACGGCTAAGGCTTAGCTATGCTTTCAATAGAATAAATTTGTCTTAAAAGGCGGTTTTCGTTATGAGAACCGCCTTTTTTTATACTACCAAAAATAAAATCAGACAGGAGAGATTTATCATGCAAAAACGCGTTCTCAGCATCATGCTCACCCTGGCAATGTGCCTCGGCCTGTTGGCCCTCGCGCCCGTCACGGCGCACGCGGCAGGCACGGACCCGGTCACCATCGACGTCAGCACCCTGACGGTGGCCACCAACAACAGCGCGAACGCGGCGGAATCGCAGTGGTCGTATAACAGTGGTCAACAACTGGTGCTGAAGACAGAGGGCGGCAATTACACCCTGACCGGAACCAACGCCTATCTGAACGTACTACCTTACGCTGCAAATGAGAACCTGACCTTGAGCGGCGTAGACATCACATGTGCCAATCGGGGGGCCCTTGAACTTGTTGCTGCTGGCGATGGCTGTACGATAACGCTTGTGGGAGACAACGTCCTGAGAATGACTGGTACTGGTAGTAGTCCTGCCATAGGCAGCAGCGAAATTTGCAATTTTACCATCACCGGCAACGGCAGCTTGATGGCAGTAGGAGGCGGCAATTATGCTCTTTATGTCGCTGCCACATGCCGAATCACCGGGAACGCGGTCGTGGCCGCCTATGGCGGAAGCGGAAAACCGGGACTGTACCAGGCGGGTGGAGGCAGCGTCCTGATCGGCTATAACGCCTCTTTGACGATAATCAACAACTATTCCTTCAGCGAAACGTACACCTTTGGCAGGGCCGACGCGGTGGTGCCCCACCGTTGGAAGCTGACCAACGCCACAACCGCCGACCCGCTGACCAACGACAGCATCACCGTGACGGTGGCGAGCGGGCAAACCGGCAAGGTGGAGCGCGAGCCGGTGCCCACCTATGCGGTGGCCTACAGCCTCAACAGCGGCGGCGGCACGGCCCCCACCGAAACGGCCAAGCCCGCGGGCATGACCTTCACCGCGGCCCCCGCCGCCGGGCTGACCGCCCCCGCGGGCAAGCGCTTCAAGCAGTGGAACACCAGCGCCGACGGCTCGGGCACGGCCTACGCGCCCGGCGCGACGGTGATTATGCCCTCGAACGCCCTCACGCTCTACGCCGTTTGGGAGGACGTCGGCACGGGCGGCGGCGGCGATTCGGGGGACTATTTCAAGCTCTGGGGCAAGACTACGACCTACTTGAAGAGCAACTTCTGGAACTGGATTTTGCTCATCTTCCTGTTCGGCTGGATTTGGATGGCGTTTTGAGTTGCGCATAAAAACCATCCCCCTGCCCACGCGGGCGGGGGGATGTGCTTTATTGCGCTCTCACTTCAGCTCCGAGAAATATTTGATGGTCCTTACCATCTGGCACGTATAGCTGTTCTCGTTGTCATACCACGCCACAACCTGCACCTGGTAGAGGTCGCCGCCCAGGGGGATGACCATGGTCTGCGTGGCGTCGAACAGGCTGCCGCAGGTGATGCCGATCACGTCGCTGGACACGATCTCGTCCTCGGTGTAGCCGTAGCTCTCGCTGGCGGAGGACTTCATAAAGGCGTTGATGCCCTCCTTGCTCACGGCGCTGCCCTTCACGTTGGCGATCAGGATGGTGGTGGAGCCGGTGCACACGGGCACGCGCTGCGCCGAGCCGATGAGCTTGCCGCTGAGCGCCGGGATCACCAGGCCGATGGCCTTGGCAGCGCCCGTGCTGTTGGGCACGATGTTCTCCGCAGCGGCGCGGGCCCTGCGCAGGTCGCCCTTGCGGTGGGGGCCGTCGAGGGTCATTTGGTCGCCGGTGTAGGCGTGCACGGTGATCATGATGCCGCTCTGGATGGCCGCGAAGTCATTGAGGGCCTTGGCCATGGGGGCCAGGCAGTTGGTGGTGCAGCTGGCGGCGGAGATGATCTCGTCATCCGCGCTGAGGATGTCCTCGTTCACGCCGAAGACGACCGTCTTGGTCTCCTTGTCTGCGGGGGCGGAGATGACCACCTTGCGCGCGCCGGCCTGGATGTGCTTGCCGGCCTTCTCCTTGGTGGTGAAGATGCCCGTGCACTCCAGCACAACGTCGACCCCGAGCGCGCCCCAGGGCAGCTCCGCCGGGTCCATGATGCTGTAGATGGGGATCTGCACGCCGTCCACGGTAATGCTGTCCTCGCCCGCCGTGACGGTGTGGCCGTCGTAGCGGCCCTGCGCCGTGTCGTACTTGAGCAGGTGCGCGAGCATCCTGGGGCTGGTCAGGTCGTTGATCCCCACCACCTCGTAGCCCTCCGCGCCGAACATCTGGCGGAACGCCAGCCGCCCGATGCGCCCGAATCCGTTGATTGCGACTTTGACTGCCATGTGATTGTCCTCCCCTGATTTAAATTTACAATTTGACTGCCTCTATTTTACCCTATTCCGCGCCATATTGCAAGCGTTAAGGCGGCCCCGTGTAAACTTTTGGCAGTTTGAACAAATTTGGGTTTTATCCCGTGGGATTTGCAATAATAATCCCATATGATTGATACCGCAAACACGCCCGACACCCTTTTCCGGCAAGCCATGGAGGCCCCCCTCACCCCCGAGGGGGAGGCTTTGGCCCGCCGGGCGCTGCACAGCCTGGCGGCCGACCTCCTCGCCCGCCGGGACCTGCGGCACGACCCGCGCCTGCGCAACATGCTGCTGGCCTGCCGCCTGCGCCTGCGCGCGCTGCAAAATACCGTGCTGTGCGCCCGCGCGGAGGGGGATTTCCTCCCCTGCCCCTGCGAGCTGCGGGAGTGGGCGCAGGACCTGTGCTTCGCGGCGAACATGCTGCTGGCCCCCCTGGGGCGCCAGGTGCGCTTCAGCGCCCCCGAGGAGCCCATGGAGTGCATGTGCGCCCCCCGCGACATCGCCTGGCTGCTGCTGGAGCTCGTCTGCAACAGCGCCCTGCACTGCCCCGGCGAGACCATTCATGTCTCGCTTGCGCCCCGGGGCAAAAAGCGCGCCCGGGCCTATGTGCTCACCGTGGCGTGCGAAGGCCAGCTGGATTTGGACGCCCTGCACGCCGCGGGGCTGCGCGAGGGTTCGGGCATTGCGGCCATGCAGCGGATCGCCTGGCTCCACCGCGGGGCGCTGCTTTGGCTGGAGCGGGGAGGCAAGTCGATTGCCGCGCTGCGTTTGGCGGGCAACGCGGGGATAGAAAGAGGGGGCGGGCGGATTGCCAGCCACCCCTACAGCGAGTTGCCCGACTATGTGGACCTCCTCAGCGACCCCTGCTCGCAGGTGTATATCGCGCTGGCCCCGGCGGTGGGGACGTAAGAGATCGCTCACAGCTTAATCCACAAAGCAGGGCGGACACCTCCCCCATAATTAACAGGGAGGCCAGTGAGGCCGAAACGGCCGTCAGAGTCGACACTCGCGGCGGAATCCTGCGTGAAGCCGGGCGACCGAAGCCACCACCAAGCCGTGCCATTGTTGGGTTTCGCCACAAGTTGTTTGTCCGCTTCGTAGTACCATTCGTTCCCGTCGCTGTCTTTATGTAGCTTTAGGCCGGGAAAGTATTTCAGGACCTCCGGCACGCTCAGCAGGAAAATGCGGTCGTCCGTCGCATTGCCGCCCGGCGTGTTGAACCGCTCGCCATCCATCGTCCCCCAGGTGTTGTCCGGATTTTCGTTATGCGTCAGCGCGATGCGCGCCCGCTCCGCTTCGCTGAAGCTTTCGTAAAACGCCCCAAACGCCCCGTTCAGATATATGCGCAGCGTACAGTCTTCCCATGTGACGTCTTTCAATGCGGCGTTGTAGGGAAGCGTTTCGATGATATCCTCCGACAGCAAAAGGGCAAGGTTACCTTGCACATCCAGCACGCGCCAATCGTATTGGCCGAAATGCGTGGTGTTACCGACGGCAAGTTCTTCGGTCGGCTTCCCTGCTTCTGGCGCTTCCGGGTGATCGGCGAACCCGCATCCAAAGGCGCTGAGTGCCACGAAAATGACGGACACAATGGCGCCGATGGCTTTCCATGCTGTTTTCGATTTCTCTGTCACGGCGAACCCTCCCACATGAAATTTACTATTTTAAAGTATACAGCATGCGCCGGCAAATTACAAGAAAAAATGTGCTGCATGGGGGTGGTATAAAAATCCCTTGCATTTTCCGCCCCTTTCCTCTATAATAGAATCATCAGGAAGGGGGACAACCACCATGAAACAGCTCGCCGAAAACATATTCGCCTGCGGCATCCTGAACCCGAACCTGCGCGTGTTCGACATCGTCATGCGCACGGACTTCGGCACCAGCTACAACTCCTACGTGGTCAGGGGCAGCGACGCCGCGGCCATCATCGACGGCGCGCACGCGCGCTTCGGCGGCCTCTACCTGGAGGAGCTGCGCGAGGCCCTGGGCGATACCGCGCCCGCGTACCTCGTCGTCAACCACACCGAGCCCGACCACAGCGGGGCCGCCGCCGCGCTGCTGGAGGCCTGGCCGGAGATGCAGGTCGTCACCAACGCCGTGGCGGCAAAGAACCTGCGGCAGATCACCAACCGCGGGGACCTGCCCCTGCGCGTGGTGCAGGACGGCGAGACGCTGTGCCTGGGCGGCAAGACCCTGCGGTTCCTCGTCGCGCCGTTCCTGCACTGGCCGGACACCATGATGACCTGGCTGGAGGAGGACCGCACCCTCTTCTCCTGCGACGTCTTCGGCTGCCACTACTGCGAGCCCGGCGTGCTGGATACCCATATCGCCTACCCCGCGGACTACGAAACGGCGTTCAAGTACTACTTCGACTGCATCTTCGGGCCGTTCCATCCCCACGTGCAAAAGGGCCTGCAGAAGCTCGAGGGCCTTGACATCGCGCGCGTGTGCCCCAGCCACGGGCCGGTGCTCACGGCCGGCTGCCGCCTGGAGTACGGCCTGGAGAGCTACCGGGTGTGGTCGCTGCCGCAGATCAACTCGCAGTTCACTGTGCCGGTGTTCTACTGCTCCGCCTACGGCAACACCGCGCAGCTCGGCCGGGCCATACGCGAGGGCGTTTTAGACGCCAAGCCGCGCGCGCTGTGCGAGTTATACGACCTCGTCGATTGCGACATGGCCGCCATGGGGACCCTGTTCAACGCCTGTGACGCCTTCCTGCTGGGCTCGCCCACCATCAACCGCGACGCCGTGCCGCCCCTGTGGGCGCTGCTCGCCCACGCCGACGCCGTAAACACACCCAAGCGCCCCTGCGCGCTGTTCGGCTCCTACGGCTGGAGCGGCGAGGCCCTGCCGCACCTCGCCCAGCGCCTGGAGCAGCTGAAATGCAAGGTATTCGAGGAGCCGCTGAAGGTGAATTTCGCGCCCTCGGAGGACGACCTGGCGCAGGCCCGGGCCTTTGGGCGGCGCTTCGCGGAAAGCCTGTAAGGAGCTGAATGATGCAACTAAATATACTCAAAATGCTGCAACGCGGCCCCGTCGTCGGCGACGGCGGCACCGGCACCATGCTGCAAGCCCGGGGCCTGGGCGCCGAGGGCACCGAGACCTGGAGCCTCACCCACCCCGGGGAAATCCTGCGCCTGCACGCGGAATACCTCGCCGCCGGGGCCATGTGGCTCAAGGCCAACACCTTCGGGGCGAACCGGATCAAGTACCCGGCGGGCGGCGAATACAACCTGCGGGAGCTCATCCTCGCGGGGGTGAAGCTGGCCAAGCAGGCCATTGGCGAGGCGGGCAAGGCGGGAATCGTCCCCGTCCTGCTGAGCGTGGGCCCAACGGGCCGCCTGCTCGAGCCCTACGGCGACCTGCCCTTCGAGGAATGCGTGTCGGTCTTCCGCGCGTCCATCGCCTGGGGGGCGCAGGCCGGCGCGGACGCCGTGCTGCTCGAGACCTTCTCGGACACCCGGGAGGCGCGCGCGGCGGTGATCGCGGCGAAGGAGGGCGCGCCGGGCCTGCCCGTGCTGTGCTCCCTCACCTTTGAGGAGAACGGGCGGCTGCTCTCCGGCGCGACGCCCGAGGCCGCCGCGGCCATTTTGGAGGGCCTTGGCGTGGCGGCGCTGGGGGTCAACTGCGGGGCGGGCCCCGCGCGGGCGGCCAAGGTGCTGCCCCGGCTGGCCGCCGCCGCCTATGTGCCGATCCTCGCCAACCCCAACGCTGGCCTGCCCCGCGTCGAGAACGGCCGCGCCGTGTTCGACCTCCCGCCCGAGGCGTTCGCCGCGCAATGCGAGGAGCTGCTGGCGCTGGGTGCCTCCCTCCTGGGGGGCTGCTGCGGCACTACGCCCGCGCACATCGCCGCGCTCTCGCAGCGCCTGCAAGGCAAAACAGCGCCCCCCCCGCAAGGATCTGCGGAGGAGGCCATCGCGAGCCCGCGCGAGGTTTTGCCTTTTTCCCAATGCGATATCGCCGATTTAGAGGAATACGACCCCGAGGAGCCCTCCTTCGAGCCCGTGAAAATTACGTGCGATGACCCAGCCCGGCTCGAAGCCCTCCTGCGGGAATACGACGGCAAGGCGCTGGTCATCGCTCTGGGGTGGGCCGCGCCGCTGGTAGGGAAATACGGGGGCGTGCTGGTGAAAACATGACACCTCCGCCCGGTGTCCTGAGGATTTTCGCCAAGCCAGACGACTAATAGGTATCAAGCGAAGGAGGTTCAACAATGTCTACCATCCTGTTCCTGCTGGCCCTATTGGTCTTTCCGATCCTGTTTTTGCTGCTCTTCTGCTTCATCAAACAGGGCCGCCTGGTTTGGCTGACCATCCCCGCGTCGGCGCTGGCCTTCGCGCTGTGCGCGTGGGAGATGCTGGTGGAATCCGGCCAGCGGGAAATCGGCTGGTTGATTTTCGCGATACAGACAGCCTCCGTGTGCGCCTTGACGATCATCGCCGCGCTCATCCAAAGCAGGCGGGCGAAGCAGCCCGTGCGGCGCGTCCCGGCGATCCTCGCCGCTGTGGTCTGCATCATCGCGCTGGGGTTCATCGGCCACACGGCGCTGTCCTACAGGTCCCCTGGCTACCGGCAGATTTTTGACCGGCGCGCGTTTACGCAGCTAACGCAAATTCAGCCGGAGGAAATTGAGACGATCAATGTGTATGATGCCCTCGCCGCGGAAGCGGGCCTGCCGGGGATCACGGATTTTTACGGCAATCCATCGTTTTTCTCCGGGCTGGCATACGACGGCTCCATGATGTCCAAGCCCGTGAAGGGGGCTGCACTGTCCGTCAGCGTCTTCCTGAAGGATGGCACCTACATCAAAATCGACCATTACGAGGACGATATTTTCAGGGTGTATTACAAGGCCCGGGATTTTTACGTCAAAAGCCCGCAGCTGCTGGCGGGGATCACCTGACCTGCCCGTCCCCGTAAATCACATACTTATAGCTCGTCAAAGCCTTAAGGCCCGCCGGGCCCCGGGCGTGCAGCTTTTGCCGCGCCACGATGCCGATCTCCGCGCCCAGGCCGAACTCGCCGCCGTCGGTGAAGCGCGTGGAGGCGTTGACATACACCGCCGCGGCGTCAACGGCCTGAAGGAAGGCCTGCGCCGCCGCGTAGTCGCCGGTGACGACGCACTCGCTGTGCTTCGTGCCGTAGCGCGCGATATGCGCCAGGGCCTCGTCCAGGGAGCCCACGGCCTTCACGTTCAAAATCAGGTCGTTGTACTCCGTGCCCCAGTCCTCCTCCGTGGCGAATACGCCGCCGCACAGGGGCAGCGCGGCTCCGTCGCAGCGGAATTTGACAGGGTACTTCGCCAGCCGCTCCGCAAGTTGAGGCAAAAATGCTTGCGCGACCGCCTCGTGCACCAGCAGGGTCTCCATCGCGTTGCACACCGAGGGCCGCGAGCACTTCGCGTTTTCCGCGATGTCCAGCGCCATGGCGAGGTCCGCGGCGGCGTCCACGTAGGTGTGGCAGATGCCCTCGCCGGTCTCGATCACCGGCACGGAGGCCTCCTCCACCACGGTCTGGATGAGGCTTTTGCCGCCCCGGGGGATCAGCACGTCCAGCAGGCCGTTGGCCCGCATGAGCTCGCGCGCGCTCTCCCGCGAGGTATCCTCGACGACCTGCACGCAATCCATCGGCAGCCCGACGGAGGCAATCGCCCCGCGCAGCACTTTCCCGATCGCCATGTTGGAGTGGATTGCCGCCGCGCCGCCGCGCAAAATCACCGCGTTGCCGGACTTCAGGCACAGGGCGGCGGCGTCCACGGTGACGTTGGGCCGGGCCTCGCAGATCATGCCGATGACCCCCAGCGGCACGCTCACCTGCTGGATGCGCAGCCCGTTGGGCCGCACGCCCCCGCCCAGCACCAGCCCCAGGGGGTCCGCCTGCGCGATGATCTCCGCAATCCCCTTCCTCATGCCCTCGATGCGCGCCGGGGTCAGGCGCAGCCTGTCCTGCAGGGACTGCGTCATGCCGTCCCGCCGCGCGTTTTCCATGTCGATTTCGTTGGCCGCGAGGATATCCCCCTCGCCCGCCGCGAGGGCTTCGGCCATGGCCCGCAGGGCGGCGTCGCGCTGCGCGCCGGTGGTGGCGGCCAGGATGCGCGAGGCGGATTGGGCGGCAAGGCCAAGTTCGGTGATGGTCATGGGTTAGTCTCCTTATATATGTAGTCATTCTTCGTCTTCCAGGTGTTCGGGTTCTTCCACGCCAAAATATTTCATGCGCACGCCGGGGTCGAAGCGGGTATTGGAGTCGATGTGGGCAGTATAAAAGCTTGTGTCTTTACTAAAAAGAGCGTATCGGAAATCCGCTCCTTCAAGATGAGCAAAACTGAAGGTCACTCCTTCAAGTTGGGCAAATGCAAGGCTTGTGCCTTTAAGGTTTGCATTGCTAAGGTCTGCACCTCTTAATTCGATGAACCCCAGATCCAAGCATTTCGCTCTTATCCCTGACCATGGAACAAATTCATTATGGAATATTCCGTTTTCCTCTATCGCAAAACCGCTCAAGACTTTCGTCGCCTCAAACACGCATCGTTGTGGTTTCAGACAATACTTTGTACTATTATCTTCTTCTCTTCTTTCCCTTGCTGTCCCCTCTATTATTTTTCTCACAAACTGAGATAATGTAGCTGCCGCCGCTTTAACATCCTGCGGCAATTCCTGTTCTTCAACAACCTGATAGCTCTTTATGAAAGCTGTCAATATCTTCACTACATTTTCTTTGTTTCTCGGTGAATCCTCAACCAAATTGCTGAACTCATAAATCGCCCCAAGCCGTATATGCAAATCATCCTCAGCACCTGGCTTCCCATGCCCCAGATGCTCTATCGCCTTCCCCAGCCTCTCCCCCGTCCGGCTGTCCTCGTCCATCTTCGCCTGATATTCCGCCCACTTGTGCTTGCGGTATTGCATGACAGCCACGCCGCCGATAGCCAGGCCGCCGATGGCCGTAGCCGTCATGCTGATAATATCGCTTAGGGGCGTTTTTTCAGCACCCGTGAAGTCGAAGAAGAATTTCGTGCCGTTCACGAGCAGCTGCACGCCGCAGAACAGGGCAAAGGCAATCACAATGCCCACGCCCGCGCCTATCCACACCCACGCATCAAACTGATACCACTGCGGCGGCCTACGCTTCATTCGCCTGTGCCTCCCTGGCCCTTCTCTCCGCCAGCTCACTCTCGATCTTCTCCTTCTTCTTCCCCGTCAGGTCATAGAACAAAACAGGGATGATGCTCGCCAGCAGGGAGAGGGCGGGGATGATGCTGATGATGCTGAAGAAGCCCCTGCGCACGGCGGCCTGCCGCGCGGGGTCGGTGAGGATGGTGAAGTTGGTGCCGGCCCGGGTGGACTGGCTGTCCTCCATTTTCAGGCCCACGATGGGGTAAATCACGGTGATGGCGGAGGTGGCCAGGGCGTTTGCCAGCTTGATCACGAAGCTCTGGCAGGCCAGCCCCAGGCCGTTGGCGCGGAAGCCCGTGCCCCATTCCATGTAGTCCAGGCTGTCCCCCACCATGGCGAAGGCCACCACGTTGATCACGCCCAGTGGGATCGCGCTGAGCAGCAGCAGGGGAAACAGCGTCGGGATACTGATCGTGTAGCCGACGCCGTAGATCGCGATGCCCGCCGCGCCGCCCACCAGGCACGAGCCGATGAGCAGCTGCTTGTAGCTGAATCTTTTGGTGAGAAAGGGCACGGCGATCATCGCGCCGAACATCCCCGCGGCCATGGCGATGGACAGCGACATCTGCACGCTGGACATGCTCTTCTGCACGGAAACGCCCTCCACGGAGATGGCCCAGCGCGCCACGTGCGCCGCGCCCGCCTGGTACATGTACCGCCCGCCGGAGAGGATGCCCATCAGGGCGGTCATCATCAGGGGCTTGCAGTCCAGCACCCGGCGCAGCGCGCCCTTGCCGCCGGTATCGTTCTGGGGCAGGGGCACCCGCTCCCTGACGTGGAACGGCGTCTGGAAGATCAGCGCGCCGCCCGCCGTGGCGCAGATAATGGCCGTGATGAGGTACTTCATCACGTCCACCTGGTGGTCGTCGGAAATTGATTTCTCTAAGTAAAGCGGCAGGAGCATCACCAGCGCCATGGGGATGGCCGCGCCCACGCCGTTGGCCGTGCGGCCCAGGGAGAAGGTGGTCCCGCGCTCCTTCTCGTCGGGGGTCATGGCCAGGGGCAGGGACCAGAAGGGGATGTCCATGGCGGTGAAGGTCATGCCCCAGCCGACGTACGTGATGGCGGCGTAGACCATCTTCATCGCCGGCGCGAGGTTCGGCGCGAAGAAAATCAGTATAGTGAACACCATGATGATGCCGGGCATGGCGAACAGCCAGGTGCGCATCTTGCCGCGCTTCGGGTTCAGGCGGTCCATGAGCACGCCCATCAGCGGGTCGTTCACCGCGTCCCAGATGCGGGCCAGCAGCATCAGCAGCAGCACGAACACCCAGTGGAGCTTCGCCACGTTGATGTAGAAGTCCAGGATATACGACGACATGATGGAGTAAATCAGGCCGGAGCCCAGGCTGCCCGCGTAGTAGCTGAGTTGCTCCCCCAGCGGGATCACGCCGGTTTTGGGTTTCTTTTCTTTCGTTGCCATGCTGACCCCCCCTGTAATGATGAAAATACGCTATGTGATATTATAGCATGACAACACTGGAATGTAAAGGCATTTTATGATGCCCCTCACACATTGAACCGGAACAGCACCACGTCCCCGTCCTGCATCACATAGCCCTTGCCCTCGCTGCGCACCAGGCCCTTCTCCTTGGCCGCGGCCATGCCGCCGCAGGCCATCAGCTCGTCGAAGGATATCACCTCCGCGCGTATAAACCCCCGCTCCAGGTCGCTGTGGATCTTGCCAGCCGCCTGGGGCGCCTTCGTGCCGCGCTTGATGGTCCACGCGCGCACCTCGGGGGCCCCGGCGGTGAGGAAGCTCATCAGGCCCAGCAGGGCGTAGCTGCGCTGCACCAGCAGGTCCAGGCCGCCGCTTTCCACGCCGATCTCGGCCAGGAACATGGCGCGCTCCTCCGGGGGCAGCTCGGCCACCTGGGCCTCCAGCTCGGCGCAGATGGGCAGCAGCTCGGCGTGCTCGCGCCGCGCGATCTCCTCCACGGCCCTGTAGCGCGGGTGCTCCTCGATGCTTCCGCCCGCAAAATCCCCCTCGCCGAAGTTGCACACATAGATCACGGGCTTGCTTGTCAGCAGCGCGATTTCATTGAGCACGGCCTGCTCGTCCTCGGAGCACGCGAACGTCCGGGCGGGCAAGCCCTCCTCCAGGTGGGCGTAGAGCCGCCTGCACAGGTCCAGCTCCGCCGCGGCCGATTTCCCGATGACCTTCACCTGCTTCGCGCCGCGCTCAATGCGCCGCTCGAGCATCTCCATGTCGGCGAAGATCAGCTCCAGGCCGATGGTCTCGATGTCCCGCGCGGGGTCGATGCTGCCCTCCACGTGGAGCACGTCGTCGTCCTCGAAGCAGCGCACCACATGGATCACGGCGTCCACCTCGCGGATATAGGCCAAAAACTTGTTGCCCAGCCCCTCCCCCCGGGAGGAGCCCCGCACCAGCCCCGCGATATCCACGAAATCGATGGTGGCGGGCGTGACCTTCTTCGGGTGATACAGCGCCGCCAGGGCATCCAGGCGGGCGTCGGGCACGGCGGCCACGCCCACGTTGCGCTCCAGGGTGGAAAAGGCATGCTTGGCGCTCTGCGCGCCCGCGTTGGTCACCACGTTGAACAGGGTGGTTTTGCCCGTGTTGGGCATGCCGACGATACCGAGTTTCATGAAAATTCCCCTCTCATTCTTCCAGCAGCCATTGGTGCTCCGGCTGAAAATTCCGCTCCGTCCACGGATACCCCTCGAAGTGCCGTATCATCCACACATACATCATCGGGTACCCCGGGGCGTTCACCTGCGGGTGATATTTTCCCCCGGGGATGGCCGCGAACGAGCGGTCCTTGATCACGTAGGCGTTGTCATCGATGAAGCACGCGCCGAAGCCCGCCGGGTGCCCGAAGCGGTAGTAATACACCTCCGGCTGGGGGTGCTCGTGGGGCGGGTAGGAGCTCCACCCGCCCTGCGGGATCAATATTTCGCCGCACACCATGTTGGAGTACGGCGCGGTCTCGTAGTCGAAAAAGGTCGTCACGGTGCGCAGCGCCTTGCCCTCAAACTGCCCCTGGCCGAAGGTCTCACGGCGGGTGTTGGCGGGGTTATAAATCAGCCCGGGGAACGCACGGGGATTGGGTGTGGTCTGTATCAAAATTTCGCTGTCCGCTTCCGCTTTGATTTCCACGACCGAATCCCGGCACAGATGCAGGCAATAGCCCGGGTCATCAATGCACGAATCACGCCGCGCGTTGTGGCCATTCATCTGCACATGCCCCTGGATGAGCACAACAGCCACTTCGCTTTCGCGCGGACGCATCTTCAAAGTGGAACCGGCTTCGAGCGCGTGGACATTGATGGTCATCATCATGTCGGAATCTTCTGTGCAAATATTTGTTTGGCCGCCTTTGAGATACCCGAACTCCTGCATATTACCCTACCTTCACAGCCTTCCCCGTCTTCGCCGATTCCGTCGCCGCGATGGCGATCAGCACCGCCGCGAGGCCCGCTTCCGCGTCCACGGGCACGGGCGTGTCGTTCACCACGGCGTCGATGAACTCCTCGACCTCGGTGGCGAACGCCTGCATATAGCGCTCCAGGAAGAAGTACAGCGGCTTCTCGGCGGTTACGCCGTCCCCGGTGGCCACGTGCACGTTGGACGCCGCGTCGTTGCGGCTGGCGGCCGAGCCCAAGCTGCCGAAGACCTCCGCGCGCTGGTCGTAGCCATAGGCGCAGCGGCGGCTGTTGTCGATGACGGCGAGCGCGCCGCTGCGCAGCTTCATCGTGATCACGGCGCTGTCGAAGTCCCCGGCCTCGCCGATGGCGGGATCGACCAGCACGGCGGGCTGCACATAGACGCTCTCGACCTCCTCGCCCGAGAGGTAGCGCACCATGTCGAAGTCGTGGATGGTCATGTCCATGAAGATGCCGCCGGAGCGCGCCGCGTATTCCGCGCTGGGGGGCGCCGGGTCGCGCGAGGTGACCTTCACCAGCTCCACCTTGCCGATGGAGCCACTCTCCACGGCCCTGCGGATGGCCCGGAAATTGTGGTCGAACCGGCGGTTGAAGCCCACGGTGAACTTGAGCTCCGGCTTGGCCTTGAGGGCCTCCAGCACCGCGTTGATGCGGCCCACGTCCAGGTCGATGGGCTTTTCGCAGAACACGTGCTTGCCCGCGGCGATGGCCTCCAGCGAAATCCGCGAGTGCGTGTCGGTGCTCGAGCAGATGAGCACCGCGTCGATTGCCGGGTCGCCCAGGATGTCCCGGTAGTCCTTCGAGACCTTCGCGCCAAGGCCTTCGGCCCAGGCTTGGGTCTCCTCGGTGATGCAGGGGTCGGCGATGGCCGTCACCTTCGCCGTGCGGACGTAGTTGGCGATGCTCTGGGTATGTACCTTGCCGATGCGCCCCGCGCCGATGATGCCGATGTTCAACATGTGATTGCCTCCTTATTGTTTTTCGATAATTTATTGAAAATCATCATTATCGTTTCTCGATAATTGGTTCCGCCAGCAGCTCCGCCGCGGTGATGGCTCTCAGCTTGTCGTCCGGCGGTGCCGCGCCCTCCGGGAGCAGGCGGTTGCGGGGGTCGCGCCGTTTGCTGCCCGTGCCGTTATAAACCGTGATTTCCATCAGGCAGCACAGCACAAAGCCCTCCAAATATTCTTTGCTGCAAGCCTGCGTGCGATTCAACTCATACCGCGCCACGCGTAACGCTTCGCCCCGCCTGCGCCGCTCATGAATCTCAAATAAATGCAGCGCCCGGCCCGCGTCGGATGATGCAGACCGGTATCGCCGCAATGCCAACTGCCATCAGGCAATCGCTAAGCGCAATGGCCTTGTGCCTGCAATTGATCGCCCGCCGAAAGGGCTTGTCAAAAGCGTAACGCAGCGTTTTCAGGCCATTGTCCGGAAGGCAATAGATCCTCATGCCGCAGTACCAGGTATGCGCGGCCAGCCAGTCCATCAGCCGCAGCGCGCGCTCGAACGTATTGCCCTTTCCCGCGACGGCATGCAACTGGTAGGCGTCGGACAACTTGTCATGCATCGGAAGCCGCTTGCATTGATAGCGCCAGCCGCCGTCAGGCCCATCCGGATAGGCCCCGGCCTGCTGGCCGCCGCGTACCCGCCCGGCAACCGCCTGGTCAGCCGAACACTTCTGCACAAAAGCGGCGTAATTCTCCGGCGAGCGCACAACCTTCCGGTGCTTCCACATGTTGCATAGCCACTTCCACATCACAGCCCCGCAACCTCCTTCATCATTGGCTCCGCCAGCAATTCGCTTGCGGTGATGGCCCGGGTGTCTTTGTCCTTCTGCGGCACATCCTCGGGCAAAAGACGATTCCGCGGGCCGCTTTTGCGGCGGTCTGTGCCGTCGCGGATGGACATCTCCAGCAGGCTGCTCAAAATGAAGCCCCGCAAATAGTGCTCGCGATGATCCTGCGTTCCATTGAAATCATACTGCGCCACGCGCAATTCTTTGCCCTGCCGGCGCAGCTCGTGAATCTCGATCAGGTTGAGCGCGCGGTCATTTTCGTCCGTGATGTACGAATCGAGCGAGGGGTCGAGCATCACCCAGCGGCGCTCCTCCGGCAGCCAGGCGTGCACCACGAAATGGCTGGTGCGGGGCGTCACGTCTTCCTCATCCGCGCGATACGTGAAGCTGCCCATGGCGATAGGGATGGCGAAAATGCCCGCTGCCATGAGGCAATCGGAAAAGGCGTACGCCTTGTGGCGGCAATTGATCGCCCGCCGGAAGCCGCCATCATAAGAATAGCGCAAGATGCGCAGGCTGTCCTCCTGCTTGCCCTGGAAGCGGTACGCGGCCCGGATTTCCATGCCGCAGTAGCTGGTGTGCGCGCAGAACCAGTCCATCAGGCGCAGGGCGCGGACGAAGGTGTCCCCTGCCCCGGCGATGTTATCCAAGCCATATGTATCAAGCAATTCGTCGTGCACGGGCAAACGCTCGAATTGGAACCGCCAGCCGTTGCCGCCCACAGGATAGCCGGAAGCGCGGGCGTTGTTCTGCACCCAGTAGGCGGCGTGGCCGCCCGTCCATTTGCTTAAGTAGGCGACGTAGTTTTTGTGCGAGGCGATCGATTTTCGGTTGGACCAGGCGTAGCGCAGGTAAGTCCAGAAGGAAAGTCTCACAGCCCCGCAACCTCCCGGATATACTTCCTCGCCTTCAGCGCGTACTCGAAGGGATTCGCGATGGCCGGGTCCTGCTCGGCCTCGACGACGAACCAGCCCTCGTAGCCCGCGGCCTCGAGGATCGCGAACAGCGGCGCGAAATCGACGCAGCCGTCGCCCGGCACGGTGAACGCGCCCAGGCGCACCGCCTGGAGGAAGCTCAGGTGCTCGGCCTTCACCCGCGCGACGACGTCGGGCCGGATGTCCTTCAAATGCACATGTGCCACGCGGTTCACGTGCTTTTGCAGGACTTTGACCGGATCGATGCCGGCAAAGCTCAGGTGCCCGGAGTCGAAGAGGAGATGGACGAGGGCGGGGTCCGTGCCGGCCATGAGGCGGTCGATCTCGGTCTCGGTCTGCACCACGGTGCCCATGTGGTGGTGGAAGGTCAGCTTCATGCCGCGCTTCACCGCGATTTCGCCGAGCTTATTCAGGCCGTTGCAGAGCAAATCCCACTGGGCGTCGTCCAGCACGGGCTTTTCGTCGAAGACGGCCTTGCCTGTGCCCTGTACGCTGAAGCTCTGCTCCGAGGCGCCGATGACGCGAGCGCCGAGGTAGGACAGGAAGTCCAGCTGGGCCTCGAATTCGGCGGCGACCTCCCCGAACGGCCTGGTGACGAGAAAGCTCGAGAACCAGCGGTTGCAGATGGTCAGGCCGCGGAGATCGAGGGCGCGCTTGAGGGCGGCGCGGTCGGCGGGGTACTTGTTGCCCACCTCGCAGCCGGTGAAGCCCGCCAGGGCCATCTCGCTCACGCACTGCTCGAAGGTGTTTTCGCCGCCGAGGTCGGGCATGTCGTCGTTGGTCCAGGCGATGGGGGCGATGCCGAGGGACACGTTTTTCATTTGCATAGAAATTTCTCCTTGACAAAAATAATTCTATATGGTACTATCCTATATAGGAGGCGATGTGCTTGATCAAAACCTACGGCGGGTTCCTGCTATCCCAGGTGCGGCACCTGAGCGGGCGGGTGGGCGAAACGCTGCTGAAGCAGTGCGGCGTGGAGGTGTTCAACGGCGCGCAGGGGCGCATCCTCTATGTGCTGTGGGAGCACGGGACCATGACCATCACGCGGCTGGGGCAGCTGACGTCCCTGGCGAAGACGACCCTGACGAGCATGCTCGACCGCATGGAGGCGGGGGGCTTGGTGCGGCGTGTCCCGGACAGGGAAAACCGCAGGCAAATCTTCATCGAGGCCACGGAAAAGGCGAATGAGTACCGGGCAAAGTACGACTGGATATCGGACAGGATGAGCGAAATTTTCTACCGGGGCTTTACGGAAAGCGAAATCACGGCGTTCGAGAACCAGCTGCGGAGAATCATTCAAAATTTGGAGAGCGAAGGAGCGTAACCCCATGGAAAAAGTATCGATCGGCCCCGCAAACAAATTTTGCCCCCAGGCGATGTTTATGTATGGCACCAACAAAGCGGACGGCAGCCCCAACTTCGGCACGTTCACCTGGTTCAGCTATTGCTGGGACAGGGACATGTGCGTGATGGCCAGCATCGGCGGGGGGAAAGAGACCCTCGACCGCATCAAAAAAGAGAAGATTTTCTCGGCGAACCTGGTGACGGAGCCCCTCGTGCCGCTGGCGGACTACCTGGGCAACAACCCGGGGCGCTCCTCGAAAAAGATGGAGGCCCCCATCGCCATTGAGCGCGGCGCGGTGCTGGACGTGCCCGTGCTGCGGGACAGCCCCTGGGTATACGAGCTGGAGGTGAAGAAGAGCATCCCGCTGCTGGGGAATACCGTTTTCCTGTGCAAGATCCGCAATGTGCTGGCGGCCAAGGCGCTCATGGACGAGAGCATCCCCCTGGAGGAGCGCGTGCGGCTGGCCGCGCCGGTGGTGTGGCTCGCGGCGGGGGATGGGGCGTACTATTCGGTGAAGCCCGAGGCGCTTGGGGCGACGGGGGATTGGAAGGGGCTGTATAGACCTATTCCGCCACCGCGAGGGCATACCGGGTCATCGTATTCCCGTCCGCCCTGCAATACACATACAGCTTGCCGCCGGCGGCGCACCAGGCCGGGCCGTCGTTGCCGAAGCCGCCGCCCGTCGCCGGGTACACCGGCCCCGCCTGCTGCCAATGCACGAGGTCCCTCGAGCGGGCGAAGCGGTGGCCCCAGGAGGCGGTATCGTAGGGGGCGGCGGTGCTGACCTCGTACACCATATAGAACCAGCCGCTGTAATAAATGATATCCCGCCGGCCGGTGGTGCCGCTTTCGATGCCGCCGGGCCGCGTGGGGATGACCGGGTTGCATGGGTAGCGCTTCAGCCTCGTCAGGTTCTTGCCGCTTGCGAGGCAAATCTGGCAGGTCTTATTGTCATAGCAGTGGTAGGTGAGGACCCACGTGCCGTTGACCCGGATCAGGTCGGGCGTGCCGATGTTCCCGGCCTCGAGGCCGCAGCCGCGGTGCCGCAGGAGCAGGCCGTCCTTGCCCGCTTTCTCGAAATGGACGCCGTCGCTTGAGGTGGCCAGGCCGATATCGCCGGGGTATTTATCGCCGCCCGCGCCCTCGTAGGCGACGTAGAATTTCCCGCCCTCATACCAGGCCCCCGCGAAGGCCGCCATGCGCGAATCCCAGCCATGTTCGGACGCGTGGATCACGCCCCCGAAATCCGTGAAATGGACGCCGTCCTCCGACTGCGCCAGGCCGACGCAGCCCTTCGTCTGGCCGCCGTGCTCCTCCCACCGGATGTAGTAGGCCCAGATCACCCCGCCGATGGTCAGGAAATCGGCGAAGTGCATGTGCTCGTCCGCGCCGATGCCGCTTGCGATGTCGGCGCATTCCACGCGCTTGCCCTCAAACAGGCCGACCAATCCAGAAAAATCGATGGCAGCGTCCTCGGAATAGAACCCGTTGCATGCCGAAAACTCGTCCAGTACCACGTCCCCGCGAAACGGGAGTTGACCGCCCAGTCCAAAGAGCGCTTGGAACAGGGTGACGAGCATCAGGACGAAGCACTTGATGGCTTTCATGGGCAAGCTCCTTGGGCTTGGATTTGCTTTTCCAGCTTGGTCAGATAGATGCTGTCGATCAAATCGCACGCGAATATCAATTGCAGGAGGCAGTGAAGCACGTACTGCTTTGTGGTGAGCCACTTTTGCCCGCGCAGTACGGAGAGCTTCGCGATGCCGTGGGCGGAAACGCCCGCCATCACCCACCAGATATGGCCGCAGGCAACGGGGATCATAAAAAAGCCCCAGCGGCTCATGGTCATAAAGCCGAACACGGTCAAGCCAACGAAATCCAGCAGGTAAAACGGGAGGAGGCGCAGCTTGCACCGCAGGATATCCGGGAAGGGCAGGGGCTGCGCCGTTTTCGCGGCGCGCCGGGCCCTGGCCATGCTCGCGATGGAGAGCGACCAGGACAGCGGGAGGGCCAATATGAGTGGACTGACCGCAAGGAGCACGAGAAGCTCAGACGGGTCAGGCGTGATTGCAGAGACAAGGACCACCAGGAGCAGCGTGACCAGAAGTGACGCCGGCACGAGGTAGGCGGAAATTGTTAAGGCGTTCAGCAGTTTTTTCATGGGCGGGCTCCTGTCGGCAAGTAATATGACAATGCGGGCGGCAAAAGTGCCGCCCTGCAAGGATGTATTATCTCTTTTTCCCCCGGAAGAACCCGCCGCGGTCGCTGGGCGGCTCGGGCGGGGGCTTGGGCGGGCCCGCCGTGGCCGTGCCCGGGAACCCGCGGCGCAGCTGCTCCACCAGGTGGCGCTGCTCGGCGGAGAGCTGCGCGGGGGTCTCCACCTGCACGCGCAGGTAGAGGTCGCCCTTGCGGCTGCCGCCGTGCAGCACGGGCACGCCGCGCCCGCGCAGGGATAGCACCGTACCGGGCTGCGTGCCCGCGGGCAGGCGCAGCTCGGCGCCGCCCTCCAGGGTGGGCACAGTGAGCGTATCGCCCAGGGCGGCCTGCCAGAACTGCACCGTGATATCGCACCACAGGTCGTAGCCGTCGCGCTCGAACACGGCGTGGGGCCGCACGGACACGCCCACGATGAGGTCGCCCGCCGGGCCGCCGTTCGTGCCCTTGTTGCCCTCGCCGCCCACGCGTAGCGCCTGCCCATTGTCGATGCCGGGCGGGATGACGATGTCGATCATGGTGCGTTTTCGCACACGCCCGCCGCCGTGGCATTTGGCGCAGGGGTTCTCGATCACCTTGCCGCGGCCGTTGCACTTCGTGCAGGTTTTGGAGGAGGAGATCACGCCGAAGGGGGTGCGCTGCTGCACGGATTTCTGGCCCGTGCCGCCGCACTCGGGGCAGGTTTTCGTGCTGGAGCCCTTGGCCGCGCCGGTGCCCCCGCAGTCGTCGCAGGGCTCCACGCGGTTGACCTCCACCTTGCGGGTACAGCCGCGCGCGGCCTCCTCGAAGGAGATGACCACGCGCTCCTCCAGGTCGCCGCCCTGGCGCGGGGCGTTGGGATTCGCACTGCGCCCCCCGCCGCCGCCGAAGCCGCCCCCACCGAAGAAGCTGCCGAACAGGTCCCCGAGGTCGATGTCCACCGCGCCGCCGCCAAAGCCGCCGAAGCCGCCGCCCGGGAACCCGCCGCCCCCGGCCATGTTCGGGTCCACGCCCGCGTGGCCGAACTGGTCGTAGCGCGATTTTTTTTCGGCGTCGGAGAGCACCTCGTAGGCCTCGTTGACCTCCTTCATGCGCTCCTCGGCGGCCTTGTCGCCCGGGTTGAGGTCCGGGTGGTACTTCCGGGCCATCGTGCGGTAGGCCTTTTTGATTTCGTCCTCGCCGGCGCCCTTTTTCAGGCCCAGGACGTCGTAGTAATCGCGTTTGTCAGGCATTTGTTTCCTCTTCTCCGAATACAAGGCTCAGGTCGATTTCAAAGCCGGGGAAGACGCTCACGGGCACGGGCGCGGAAGCGTCGAACCATTCGTTGGTGTATTTCCCGTTTTCCAGCACGTGCTTTTCGAGCATCCTGTCGTCCGGGTCGATAATCCAGTACTCTTTCACGCCGGCCCAGCCGTATTGCGCCTTTTTTTGGATACGATCCCGCCTTGAAGAGGACGGCGAAAGAATTTCAAGCACATAATCCGGCGCGCCGTTGCAGGATTTCCCGTCCAACTTGCTCCGGTCGCAGACGACCAAAAAATCCGGCTGCACGATCGTCGTGTCCGCGTTGTTGTTTTGGGGAAACAAGCGCACGTCAAAAGGCGCGAAGAATCCCTTGCAGGGTTTCCCTTTCAGAAAATTTCCGAACAACATGGAAAATGCCATCAAAATTTCCTGATGCTGCTGGCTGGGCGACGCCATCATATACGGCACGCCGTCAATCAGCTCATAGCGCACGTCATCGTCCCATGTCAGGTAATCGGCATAGGTGTAACGTGCTTTCTCCTGCGGCAAACCCATGATGTGCCTCCTAACCGTAGGGGCGGCATTCTTGCCGCCCGTGTTTAAAATATGCGCCTCAATTTCAGCGGCCGTTTCGTATGGAACTCAACGCCTTGGTCCATAGTAGACCTGGGGTATTGAAAGATATCAGCCCCGATGGTGATTGGCTCGTCAATTTGATAAAGATGGCCTGCCTCTCGCCCGTTATGTGAAATAGGGCCAAAGATTTCGCCGTATTCCAGCCTGGCCGGTTTCGTGGCAAAGGCTTCGGCAAGCTCTTTCCACTGGGTGACGGCGGAACCGGTTCGCAGGACATCCATTTCTTCCATCGGTGAGCCATGGTACCAAGGATTGTTCGGGTTGACGGGGAATTGCATGAAGCAATCCTCCTTACGCCTGCGGGATATCGTCGTCCGCCGGGCCGTAGTTCCCCTCGCCCTCGAAGCCGTCCCCGCCGGGGAAGCCGCCTTCCGGCGCGCCCTGCCCCGCCTGCGCCTGATAGATCTTCTCGCTGGCGGCGTAGAATTTCTGCTGCAGCTCCTCCTTGCGGGACTTGATCAGGTTGACGTCCTCGCCGCTGAGGGATTCGCGCAGGGACATGACCGCGGCCTCGATGTCGGAGACGTCGGCGGCGTCGAATTTATCTTTGTTCTCCGCGAGGAGCTTCTCGCTCTGGTAGACGATCTGGTCGGCCTCGTTGCGCAGGTCCACCTCCTCGCGGCGCTGCTTGTCCTCGCTGGCGAAGCGCTCGGCGTCCTGCACGGCCTTCTCGATGTCGTCCTTGCTCATGTTGCCGGAGCTGGTGATGGTGACGGACTGCGCCTTGTTGGTGCCCAGGTCCTTGGCGGAGACGTTCACGATGCCGTTGGCGTCGATGTCGAAGGTGACCTCGATCTGGGGGACGCCGCGCCGGGCGGGCAAAATGCCGTCGAGGTGGAAGACGCCCAGGGTCTTGCAGTCGCGGGCGAACTGGCGCTCGCCCTGGAGGACGTGGACCTCCACGCTGGGCTGGTTGTCGCTGGCGGTGGAGAAGATCTGGCTCTTCTTGGTGGGGATGGAGGTGTTGCGCTCGATGATGCGCGTGCACACCCCGCCCATGGTCTCGATGCCCAGCGAGAGGGGGGTGACGTCCACCAGCAGCAGGCCCTTGTTGATGTCGCCCGCCATGAGGCCCGCCTGGAGCGCCGCGCCCAGGGCCACGCACTCATCGGGGTTGACGCCCTTGAAGGGCTCCTTGCCGATGAAGGCCTTCACGGCCTCCTGCACGGCGGGGATGCGGCTGGAGCCGCCCACCATGAGCACCTTGGCAATGTCGGCGGGTTTCAGCTTGCTGTCGCGCATGGCGTCGCGCACCGGGCCCATGGTCTTCTCCACGAGATCAGCGGTCAGCTCGTTGAACTTCGCCCGGGTGAGGGTGGCCTCCATGTGCTTCGGGCCGGAGGCGTCAGCGGTGATGAAGGGCAGGCTGATCTGGCTGCTGGTGACGCCGGAAAGCTCGATCTTCGCCTTTTCGGCGGCCTCCTTCAGGCGCTGCATGGCCATCTTGTCGCCCCGCAGGTCGATGCCGTTGTCGCGCTTGAACTCGTCGGCCAGCCAGTCGATCACCCGCTGGTCGAAGTCGTCGCCGCCCAGGCGGTTGTTGCCCGCCGTGGCGAGCACCGTCTGCATGCCCTCGGAAAGCTCGATGATGGAGACGTCGAAGGTGCCGCCGCCGAGGTCGTAGACCATGACGGTCTGGTCCTGCTCCTTGTCCACGCCGTAGCTGAGCGCCGCGGCCGTGGGCTCGTTGATGATGCGCCGGACCTCCAGGCCCGCGATCTTGCCGGCGTCCTTCGTCGCCTGGCGCTGCGCGTCGGTGAAGTAGGCCGGCACGGTGATGACCGCCTCGGTGACGGTCTCGCCGAGGTATGCCTCGGCGTCCGCCTTGAGCTTTTGCAGGATCATCGCGCTGATCTCCTGCGGGGTGTACTTCTTGCCGTCGATGGTGACGCGGTAGTCCGAGCCCATTTGGCGCTTGATGGACGACACGGTGCGGTCGGGGTTGGTGATGGCCTGGCGCTTGGCCACCTGGCCCACCATGCGCTCGCCGTTCTTGCCGAAGGCCACGACGCTCGGCGTGGTGCGCGCGCCCTCGGCGTTGGCGATGACCACCGCCTCGCCGCCCTCGATGACGGCCACGCAGGAATTGGTTGTGCCTAAGTCGATTCCGATGATTTTTGCCATTGTTTTATTTCCTCCTCAAGAATGAATTGTTTTATTGAGAGTGCATAGGTTGTTTTGTTGAGAGTGCGGGCGGCAGATTGCCGCCCCTACAGGGTGTGCTTGCTAGCTGGCCTTCAATTGGTTCATTCCGCGCACAAGCGATTCCGTGATACAAGATTCCACGGGCATGTTTTTTTGCTTCGCGGTTTCCGCCAGCTCACGATATAATTCCAGTTTGACAGGAATATTGGTTGTGTCTTGCGGCAGCACCGGTTTGCCGTGCCGCAGGCAAAAATCAATATAATCCTCTACCGCTCCCTGGAAATCCGCAATCAATTCCGCGACGCTCTCCCCTTCGTAGGAAATCAGGTCTTTTGTGTTCAGCAGCTTCCCATGCAGCACGCCATCCTCCTGCGAAAACTCCACGCTGCCAACCCAACCGCAGTGCTCCAGTTGATTCGTCATAGCAATCCCCTTTCCGTCAAATTGTCAATCACGTCTTTCACCTGATAGGCTTTCAGGATGTTGCCCGGATGCGGCCTATGCTGCCACAGCGCGTCGCTACGCGTGTTCACAAACTTTACCCGTGACCCGCCTGTCTTGCCTCCCTTATCCGGCTCGTACCCCAGAAGCCCCAGCAGCGTCACAAGCTCTTCGAACGTAAAATCCTTCGGCCGCGACAGCAGCCGCTTGATCAGCTTTTCTTTCTTGCTCATCAGTTGGCCACCCCCACCACGGCCTCGCGGATGATCCTGTCCTTCAGGCGGTAGCCGCGGGTGTAGACCTCGGCGATCACGTTTTCGCCCAGGTCCGGGTTTTCGGTGTGCGTGACGGCGTTGTGGAGCGTGGGGTCGAAGGGCTCGCCCGGTTCGCCGTAGCTCTCCGCGCCCTCGGCTGTAAACACGCCCGCGAACTGCGCGAGGATCATCTCCACGCCCTTGCTGTAGTCCTCCCCGGCGGCATCGGACGCGACGGCCCGCTCGAAGTTGTCCAGCACCGGCAGGAACGCCTTAAGCACCGCGGCTTTGGCGTTTTGATAGCTCTCGTCCTTCTCCCGCTGCGAACGCTTTTTGAAATTGTCGAACTCCGCGGCCAGGCGCAGCAGCTGGTCCTTCGTGGACTTGAGCTCCTCTACAACGGGGTCGAGGACGGGCTCCTCCAGCGGCGCGGCTTCCTCCTCCGGCGCGTCTACTTTTGCTTTCTCTTTAGCCAATTCCCTTTTCTCCCCTTTAGTTCATATGATTCATAATAGCCAATATGGGAAACGCCGTTTTCGTCCGGCTTCGGATATATTTCCGCCGACCACCAAAGCTTCCTGGACGGCCTGTAGATATCCAGCCGCTTGATTTCATCCCTGAGCATTTTGCAGGCATCGCCCGTAACGTCGCCTTCCACATCGCCTTCAATAAATACCTTGGCGATGAACCCTGCGGGGATGTCGATGTAGTCCATGTCCTCCGGGACGGGCGTATCCGCTTTCATGAACCTGCCGATGGTGTAGCCCATGAGCCCGTTCTTTTGGTCATACCTGCTCCAGTCCAGGAACGCGGCGTTGTGGGGTGCGTCGCTGGCGTATTCCTTCATGCCGTCCAGCGTTTCGAAAACCCAGTCGCTATATTTCTCGAACAGGGCCCCGCACAGCGCATCCGATTTTCCGGCCCGCACGAACATGGCCTTGCCGATGAATCTGTAGGGCCCGCAGTTTACGATTTCAAAGCTCTCCATTGTAGTTCTCCTCTCATTCGTCCATCTGCGACAGCATGTTCCCCAGTATCGCCGCGATGAAGCGCAGCCCCGGGATGGCCCTGGCGTAATCCATGCGCAACGGGCCGAGGATGCCCAGCAGGCCGCCGCGGCTCTCCCCGATGGCGTAGGGGGTCACCACCAGGGTGACGTCGCGCAGCGCCGGGGCCTGTGCCACCTCCGCGCCGAGCAGCACCTTGAGGCCGCGCGGGGCCTGGGCCTGCAAATGCCGCAGGAGGGCTTCCGCGCCCTGCTCCCACGGGGGCTGCTGCGCGAGCTTGGGCTGCCCCACGAGCATCTCGCCCGTGCGCAGGTCTTCGGCCAGCTCCGCCACGCCCGCCAGCAGCGGCGCGACGGCCAGGAACTGCGGCCCCGCACGCGCCGCCAGGGATTGCAGCCCCGCCTGCGTGAAGAAATCCAGCGGCGCGCCGATGAGGGTTTCCCTCACCAGGCGCACGAATACTTCCAAGGCCTCAGGGGTGATCTCCGTGTGGGTGCGCACTACCTTGCTCTTCACCGCGCCGCCCGTGGTGAGCAGGGCCAGCATCGCCATGGCGCGGCCCAGCGGCGCGATCTCGATGCGCTTGACGCGGACCTCAGACCCGGCGGCGGGCACGCACAGCGCCGTGCACGCGGTCAGCTCGGCCAGGAGCTTGCCCGCGTTTTCGAGCAGGCGCTCAGGTTCGCGGGCGCGCTCACGCAGCTCGGCCTCCAGGCGGGCGCGCTCCCCGGCGGGCAGCTCCCTGTGGGGAAGCAGGTTGTCGATGTAATAGCGGTACCCCATGGGCGAGGGGATGCGCCCGGCCGAGGTGTGCGGCTGCTCCAGGTAGCCGAGCTCGGCCAGCTGGGCCATCTCATTGCGGATGGTGGCCGAGGAGATCTCGTCCGGCAGGAGCTCCATGAGCCGCTTGGAGCCCACGGGCTCGCCGGTGGCGTTGTAGAGCTCCACCACCGCCGCCAGGATGCGCTGCTTGCGCTGGCTGGGGTTCATCGGCGCCCATCCTTTCCCAAGAAATTAGCACTCGCGCGGCGCGAGTGCTAGCGCTATCCTTATCATACCCCTTTTTGGGGCGGATGTCAATCGTTTAAATGTAAATGATTTGTAAATTGTGGAGATTATAGCCAGGAAGGGATATATCCGTAATGGGACGTCAGAACCGTGATGACGTCAGCGCTGCGGTTATGTATGGGCAATTTTTCGATCGTCTGCAAGGCAAGCGCTTCGTCCATGGTGAATGGGTGGACGGTAAATTCGCCTTTCCGATATCGAAACGCGTCGCCGGCGAAAAGCCAGCTCCCGTTGACGAGATAGGCCATGGAACCCGGGGTATGTCCCGGCGCGGCGATGCATTTAACGCGCGCGCCGCCAAGGAGCAATTCTTCGCCGTCACCCAGGAGCTTGATTGCGCTCAAGTCAATGCCGTCGGGCAGCTTGTTACCGCCGGAGGCGTTGCGGTTGACTGTTCCGTCAAGGAGGCACAGCTCGGCCTCGCCCATGTAAATTTCGGCGTTGGGGAACAGGGGTAGGCCGGCCACGTGGTCATGGTCAGAATGGGTAAGCAGTACCCACTTGACGTCCGCCGGGTCGATGCCGAGCTTCCCCAGGGCGGCCTCGGTCTTTCCGGCGTTCGTGCCCGCGTCGATCACAAGAACCCCGTCGCCGGTATCGGTGAGATACATCGCGCCCCTGCCGCTGCGTATGGCTAGGACCTGCCCGTCCGCGAGGGGGATTTGCCCGGTTTCCGCGGGATGCATGGCCAGCATAGGCCCATAACTATACAGGCCGATGCCCGCCGCGAGGACGAGAAGCGCGGCCAGAACCGGCAGGAGGAGCTTCAGGGCTTTTTTCATGCGGGTTCTCCCAACCTCTCCAAAAATTTCATCGTCAGGGGGAGCGCGCGTTTGCCGAAGGTATCCGCCAAAAAGCGGCGCAGGCCCGGCAGCTCGTACTTCAGCGCGCCGGGGTCGGCGCTGTCCAGGCGGCGCAGGGCCCTGTGGTAGAAGAAGCCGTCCAGGGCCTCGTTGGGGCGCAGGCCGCAGGCCAGGCATACGCTGCCGAAGGCGCGCAGCTGCGCCCGCGGCTGCGCGCCCAGGCTCAGCTCCATGTACTCGGCCAGGTGCTGCTCCACCAAGGCGTAGAGCCGCAGGGTCTCCGCCGGCAGGGCGTAGGCGTCACGGGCGTGGGCGAAGAGGTCCCGCAGCTGGCGCGCGGGCAGGGGGGACGGCTGTTCCAGCGTGGTGAGGAAGGCCCGGGCCCTTTGCTGGCTCGGCAGGCAGAACTCCATGGCCGCGGCGCGCAGCTGCGGGGAAGGGGGGGGGCTCCCGGGGGGCAGCGTGCCGATCAACCAGAGGTTCCCCGGCCAGGGCAGCGCGCCGTTTTGCAGCAGGACCGGGTCGCCCGGCCAGGCGGTTTCCGCCAGGGTGACCTGCCGCGCGAGATTCGCCCGGCTGTGCGAAAGGGAGAGCAGGGGCAGCAGCTCCGCGAGGCACCGCGGCGCGGCGGTCACGCCGTCGAGCACGGCGATGCTCACGCCCTCGCTGTAGCCAGCCTCGTAGACCGCGCGCAAAAAATCCGTTTCGCGGTAGCGCCGGGCGGCGGGGTCCGGCTCGCCCAGGAGGTCCGCCGCGCGGGCCCAGCCTGGCCGCACGGGGGTGATCTCGATGTTCTGCCCCCAGGCCGCCGCCACGGCGCGGCAGAGCGTCAGCGGGCCGCGCTCGGCGTCCTCGCTGCGCAGGAGCAGGAAATCCGAGGCCGCCATGGCCCCCAAAAAGCAGACGAACGTCCGGCGGCCCGCATACAGGCCGAAGTGGGCGGCGGCAAAGCGGCGCAGGCGCTCGGCCACCTGGGGCAGGGGCGGCGGGTTTCTCCCCTGGGAGACGCCGAAGGCCGTGCTTTCGTATTTCTCGTCCACCGCGCGCAAGAGTGGGAACCGGCTGAAGTCGCTTTGGTGCGCGGCGGCCTCGTCCTCCGGCGAATCGGGCGCGGGGGCGGGGGCCGGCTCGCCGGCGCGTAGGCGCAGGTTCTCCTCCTGCAGGGCCGCGATTTTGTCCAGCAGGGCCCGGCGTTCGCGCAGCAGCTGTTTTTTACGGAGTTTCATAAATTCCTCGTTTTTATACAGAAGTCACCAGCGCCCGGACCTCGCCGTCCACGCTGAATTTGCCCGCGCCGGCGGGGACGAGGATGCTGTCGCCCTTGGCGATGGGCAGCTCCAGGTCGTCCCACTCGAGCTTGGCGTCGCCGGCCGCCTCAAGAATCAGCAGGTGGACGAAGCTCTCGTCCTCGGCCTCCTCGGAGAAGCCGAAGCGCGCGTCGCGCTCCTCCACGGTGAAATAGTCGCACTCGCACAGGCGCTTGCTGCCGAACAGGCCCCATTTCTGCCGCGCGGGCTCGTAGGGCAGCAGGTCGGTGACGGCGCGGGCCTGCTCGATATGCAGCGGGCGCGGCGCGCCGTTTTGCAGGCGGTTGTAGTCGTAGACGCGGTAGGTGGTGTCGGAGCTCTGCTGCACCTCGGCCAGGAGCACGCCCTCGCCGATGGCGTGCAGCGTGCCCGCCGGGATGAAGTAGAAGTCGCCCGCCTCCACCCCGAAGGGCTCCACGTAGCTCATGATGGTCTTGTTCTCGATGGCGGCGGCAAACTGCGCGCGGGTGATCGCCTCGCGGAAGCCGAGGTAGAGCAGCGCCCCGGGCGGGGCCTCGAGGATATACCAGCACTCAGTCTTGCCGGCTTCGCCCGGCCGCAGCACGGGGTCGCCGTCGCGCGGGTGGACCTGCAGGGACAGGTCGTCCTTCGCGTCGATGAGCTTGACGATGATGGGGAAGCGCTCCTTCCCGGCGCAGCGGGAGCCGAAGAGCTCCGGCCGGGCGGCGAAGAGCTGCCCGAGGGTCTGCCCGGCGAAGGGGCCGGTCTCCACGGTGCTGCTGCCCCGTGGGTGGGCGGAGAGCGCCCAGGCCTCGGCGGTGTTGGCGCGGCCCTGCGGGTCGATGCCGTACTCGCGCGCGAGGCGGTCGCCGCCCCAGACGGCCTCGGTGACGTAAGGCCGCAGCTTCATCGGTTGTCGGTCGCTGGTTTCCATGGGGTCCTCCTAGTTTACTTTTTCGTTTGCTTGATGGGAATATAAATTTCCGCCGGGCTGTCGGGGGCGGTGTCCGTCAGGTTGGCGTAGACCTCGAGGTCGCCGCGGACGGCCTCGTTGGGCTCGTATGCCCTGGATTTGGCGAGCCACTTGTAGCCGAAGCCCTCCAGGACCGTTTGGCGCAGGGCCTGCAGCACCGGCTCAAAATCGGAGCCGAACTCGATCTTGCTCTCCGCGCCGACGAGGCGGAAGCGCTTGCTGACAATGCGCGGCCGCGCGGCTTTCCTGCACATGATAGCCCTCCGAAGGATTTTCTTGATTAAGTATAGCATATTCGTCCAACAATTGCTATAGAAATATTGCAGGCGCCCCGAAAATTTTTTTGGGCGCGCAAGGAGGCGTCCATGGCCAGGAAACGCAACGCGACCGACGAACAGGGCGGGCTCATAGAGGATATCCGCGAGGTGCGGCGGCAGATCGAGGCCGTGCGGGCCTGCTTCGCGCTGGAAACGGACGAGGACCTGCTGGACGCCGCCATCTACCAGCACGAGGCCCTGCAGGCGCGCTACCGCTACCTGCTGCGCCAGGCCAGGGAGAGCAACGCCGTGGCCGGGGAGCTGCCGGTGGAATGGGAGAATAATGAGAGATGGATCAACTAGGAGGGTTCGCATGACCACCCAATTGAAGGTTTTGCTCTGCGCGCTGGCGGGCGGCGGGAGCCTGGCGATTTTCGTCGCCATGCTGCGCTCCCGGCGGCTGCTGCGCAATTTGCTGCTCAGCGCGCTCTCGGGCGTGGCGGCGCTCTATGCCGTGAACGCCCTGGGGCTGCTGACGGGCATCCGCCTGGCGGTCAACGGGCTGACGCTGGGGGTCAGCGCCGTGGCCGGCCCGCCCGGGGTGGTGGCCCTGCTGCTGGCAGATACGCTCATCAGATAACGCCAACCTCCCGCGAATCAAACGCGGGAGGTTACATTTTTTCAAGCTACAGCATCAGTGCAAAAAGCCCAGGCGGTGCACATAGCACGGGCCCAGGCGCTCCAGGGCCTCGTAGTGCGCGCGGGTGCCGTAGCCCTTGTGCTGCGCGAAGCCGTACCCTGGGTATTGCCCGTCGAGCTCCACCATGGCGCGGTCGCGGCTCACCTTCGCGAGGATAGACGCCGCAGCGATGCTGGCGCAGCGGGCGTCGCCGCGCACGACGGCCTCGCAGGGGATGGACAGCGGCGGGCACTGGTTGCCGTCCACCAGGGCGAAGGCCGCGGGCGGCGCGAGAGCCTCCACGGCGCGCCGCATGGCAAGCAGCGCTGCCCGCAGGATGTTGATTTCGGCGATTTCATCGACAGTGGCGATGCCCACGGCCCAGGCGATTGCCTGTTTTGTAATGGCCTCGTAGAGGCGCTCGCGGGCCTTCGCGGTGCACTGCTTGGAGTCGTTCAGGCCGGGCAAATCATATGTTTCGGGCAGAATGACCGCGGCGGCGTAGACATCCCCGGCCAAAGGGCCACGCCCGGCCTCATCCACGCCGCAAACAGGGCCAAGCCCGCTTCGCGCGCTTTCAATGTATTGCTTTTCCAGGGGCTCGAACTGTGCCCTGTCTAAAACGTCTACCATCGCGTATACTCCGCCATCCTCGCCGGGGCGCAAACCTCGGTGAAGCGCACGGGTTTGTCCCGCAGGCCGCGCAGGGGGGCAGGGCAGGGCACGCCGGTGGCGGCCTCCAGGGCCTCCAGGGCGTCGAACTCATCCTGGGGTACGGGCGCGCCGATGGCCCCGAGCACGCTGCCCGCGAATTTGAAGGGGCTGGCAGTGGAGACCACCACGGCGCGGGTGTAGTCATAGGTGCGGGCGCGGTACTCCTCCAGCACGTGCAGGGCCACGGCGGTGTGGGTGTCGCTGAGATACTTGTGCTGCTCCCACGCGTTCGCAATGGCGGCGGCGCACTGCGCCTCGTCGCAACTGCCGGCGGCGAACTCCGTTTGCAGGGTGCGCAATATCTCGCCCGGCACGGCGTACCTGCCGCCGTGGGCCAGCTGGCGCATCCAGCCCGCGCACTGCTCGGCGTCGCCCCGGGCGGCCAGGTACAGCAGGCGCTCGAGGTTGCTGGAGATCAGGATGTCCATGGAGGGCGAGCTGGTGGTGTGGAACGGCCGGTTGCGGTTGTAGACCCCGGTTTCGAAGAAGTCCGTGAGGACGCGGTTCTGGTTGGAGGCGCAGACGAGCTTCTTGATGGGCAGGCCCATGCGCTTGGCGTAATAGGCCGCCAGGATGTTGCCGAAATTCCCCGTGGGCACCACGAAATTGATGGGCTCCCCCGCGGTGATGTTCCCCGCGCGCAGCAGGTCGCAGTAGGCGCTGACGTAATAGACGATCTGCGGGGCGAGGCGGCCCCAGTTGATGGAGTTGGCCGAGGAGAGCGTCCTGCCCCGGGCGTTCAGCACCACGCCGATGTTCTCGTTGGCGAAGATGGCCTTCACGCCGGTCTGCGCGTCGTCGAAATTGCCGATGACGCCCACCACGCGCACGTTCCCGCCCTCCTGGGTGGACATCTGGCGCTTCTGCACCGCGCTCACGCCGTCGATGGGGTAGAACACGAGGATCCTCGTGCCCGGCACGTCCTTGAAGCCCTCCAGGGCGGCCTTGCCGGTGTCGCCGGAGGTGGCGGTGAGGATGAGGATTTCCTTGTCGCCGTCCATGGCCTTGGCGGCGGAGGCCACCAGCAGCCGCGGCAGCAGCTGCAGCGCCAGGTCCTTGAAGGCGCAGGTGGGCCCGTGGAAAAGCTCCAATATGTGCGCGTCCGCGCCGAAATCCCGCAGGGGGGCCACGGCGGGGTCGGCGAAGGTGCCGGTATAGGCGGCCCGGATATACTCGTCCAGCTCGTCGCGGGTCCAGCCGCCCTCGGCGGTGAGGAACTTCGACAGGATATGCTCCGCCCGGCCGATATAGTCCAGCTCGGCCAGGGCCTTGATCTCCCACAGGGATAGCGACGGGACGGCCTTGGGCAGGTACAGCCCGCCTTCGGGCGAGATGCCCCGGGCGATGGCCTGGGAGGAGGAGACGTCGGCGCGCGCGTCGCGCGTGCTGGTGTAGCGCATACGATGCTTACCCCTTAACTTTTAACTTAATTGATACCAGTGGCTTCCGGGGGATACAGCGAAATCGTTTCCCCCGGCGCGAGCACGTTCATGGGGCATTCCTGCACGATTTCATCCCGGGCCAGGTCTATGACCGCGAATTTGTAGTAGCCCAGGGCGTCCCAGCCCGCGTCATCGGAGGGCAGGATCGCGCCTAGGCGGTTTTCGCCCATGGCGATGGCCACGGCGGTGCCGTATTCGGGTTGCAGGGCTTTGATTTCCGCCAAATCCTCTATCTGGTAAAGCCTATCCCAATCGGAGACGAAATGCTCCTGGTCAGTGGGCGCGAAGGTCTCGTTTTCCAGGTTGATCAGCACCCTGCCGGTTTGGCCGGGCCCGTCGAATTCCCGCGCCTGGGCTACGCAGCTTTGGCCGTCGGGCGAAAACGTGGCGGCGTAATACCAGGATTCCGGCGCGCCGCCCAGGTCGATGTATCGATCGATTTCGTTCGTCCCGGTGTCATAGCGCAGGACGTACCGATAGAAATACGCAAAAATGTAGCCCCCCCGCGCGTCGATCCCCCAGCCGTGGGAGCCCCAGATCAGGGGCTTGACCGCTTCGCGGCCCGCGTCCGGGGAAAGGAACGCGGGGGACAGTGGGGGGACAGTGGTTTCGGGCGCAGGAGAGGTCCGCCCGCAGGCGGGGAGCAACAGAACCAGGGCCAGCAGCAAAATGGCGATGCGTTTCATGGGAACCTCCGGTTCAATGTACAATTAACAATTAACAATGCACAATTATTCTATCACCTGGATTTGCTCTTCGTTCCTGGGCTTCATCTCGGGTGCTTCGTCGGGATAGCCG
>Ga0268262_10000574_pt1 | contig 48164 bp, 46 predicted proteins | sample TergutNc150P3_FD_190354 | JGI IMG/M metagenome (GOLD analysis project Ga0268262, IMG submission 190354) | Nasutitermes corniger P3 segment gut microbial community from laboratory colony in Florida, USA - Nc150 P3 (SPAdes) (version 2) | ecosystem: Host-associated > Arthropoda: Insects >... | reverse complement strand
AAAAATATGAAGACAAATATGTTAAACTTGAATTTTTGCAAGGCACTAAGACCAGCATTAATATTGGTTTTTGGGAATGTAAAACGATTGTTAGTATAATTTTTCCGAATAACCTTACCAGCATTGGAGATTGGAATTACGGAGGTTTAAGCAATCTTACAAGCGTAACCTTACCGAACAGCCTTAAAGAGATTGAGGGTGGCAGTTTCGGATGGACAGGCATTACCAGTATAACAATACCGGACAGCGTTACCAGAATTGGGGACTGGGCTTTTATAGATTGTAAAAGTCTTACCAGCATTACCATACCTAACAGCGTAACTATCATTGATGACGGCGCTTTTTCAGGCTGCACCAACCTTACCAGTGTTACTATAGGAAACAGTGTTACAAGTATTGGGGATATGGCTTTTTCAGGCTGCACCAACCTTACCAGCGTAACCATACCAAACAGCGTTACAAGTATTGGGGATATGGCTTTTGGTGGTTCCGGCCTTAAAACCGCAATCATTGGCAGCGGCGTTAAGTACATTGGGGATTGGGCTTTTTGTACAGACCCAGAAGATAGCCTTACCAGTGTAACATTCAAAAGTGCGGGAATCGAATTCGGTGAATGGCCGTTCCACGGCGGTTTGCACGACTACTACAGAGACAACGGCCCAGGAACATATACCGGAACATTTATAATAGACGGTGATGACGATTGGATGGAATGGACAAAACAACCGTAATCCCCCTCGCGGTAGGGATAACCCCCCGCGCGGTTTTGAGGCTCCCCCGCAAGGTTAAAGAGCTTCCCCGCGCGTCAGGGTTAATCCCCCGCAGCGCTTAGGGGCTTCCCCGCAGGGTAGGGGTAAGCCCCCGTACCGCTCGGGGAGCTACCCGCACCGCTCGGGGAGCTACCCGCACTGCTCGGGGAGCTACCCGCACTGCTCGGGGAGCTACCCGCACTGCTCGGGGAGCTACCCGCACTGCTCGGGGAGCTACCCGCACTGCTCGGGGAGCTACCCGCGCGGCTCGGGGAGCTACCCGCGCGGCTCGGGGAGCTACCCGAAGTATAAAAATGACTAAAGAAGGAGTGTATTATGGGTTTAAGAGTTCAGGATTTTATACCCCGCCCGGACGCGGCGTTCGAGACATTCTTCAGGAACATAACCGATTTCGTCATTGACAACAGCACACGCTGGGGGCATATCCCGAAAGACGATGTTGAAATACTGGAAGAACAGTTTGTCCAATGGAACACTGCCTACACAAAAACCCTCGTGCCCCATATCCCCCAGCTGACCGCCGAAAAAAACCGCGTGCGCACAACAACCGAGCGCGCGTTACGCGCGTTTATCAACCGTTTCCTGCGCTGGCCTCCCGTTACCGACCTTGACCGCGATAAAATGGGCATCCGCAACTGGGACACAATCCGCACGCCTCAGGAAGCCCCCAAAACCGTCCCGGAAATCGAAGCGGACACTTCCGTTATACGCCAATTGAGCCTTCGCCTGCGGGACTTCGGTTCCAAGCACTGGGCGAAACCCGAACACGTTCACGGCATGGAACTGACGTGGGGCATCAGGGAAAACCGCCCAGAACACGTCGGCGCGCTCCCCCATTTCGAGACAGAAACCGCGAACCCCATAGTCCTCACCTTCGAGGAAGAAGAGCGGGGCAAGCGTGTGTTTTTCGCCGCCCGCTGGATCAACAACACTTCCCAGAGCGGCCCCTGGAGCGACATCGAGTCGGCCTTTATTCCGTAATAGGGATAAAGACATTCTTTAAAATAACTTAACCGGTAATTTTTCAAATCAACTCTGCATTAATTTGTTATGTATAACTGACAAGTTTAACCATTTCAGGAGGGGTTTATACGGCGGCAAAAACAGCCGAAAATGTGCGTAAGGGGATATAAAATGATTTATGTCGGTTTTGCGCTGGCGGTAGGTATATTGGGCGGCATGATTTATATGGCGCTTGACAAGAAAACCGACCCCACCGCACGTTTGGCGAGCGTTATCGCGCTCGGCGTTATGGTTCTAACGGTAATTATCTGCCTTTTTATCGCCCTTACCGATAAATCCGTTCCCTTTGATGAATCGGTATTAATTGTCGGCGCTCCCGCAGAAACCAAAAAAGACAACGGCAACAGTACAATGATACTTTTCATTTCGGTTTTTTTAATAGTTGCGCTATACGCGATAGTTTTACTCATCGCTCTTAAGGAACGGAAAAAGAACGCGCCCAAGAAAACGGCTGAAGCTGAAGCCTCCAATAATTTTGAGTTTTAAACCGGCGGTTTTAGGATATTTTTACTTTAGAGCGTTTTTTGCGGCGGACAACGCGGCAACTACTTTGTCGCACCATTCGTCAAATTCCGTATCTTCCTGCTGTAATTCCCTGCGGGACAGCACGTTCTCAATCGTCATCCTGATACCTTCGTCCATGCGTACTTTTGCGCAGAAGCCCGGCGCAAGGCGCTTTAATTTTGTATTGTCAAAAATAACGGAGTTTGCCTTGTCTCCCGTCAGGCTCCCCTTAAAATCGTAAATGCCGCCGGAGCATTCGTCAAGGAAATCGCTCGCAGCGTGAACCGCTTTCAGTTCAACATTCAGCGTATCAGCTATTACCCTGTAGATTTGATTCCATGTTACGCTTTCGTCCGAAGTTATATGCACGGCTTCCCCTATGGCGTGGATATTTCCCATCAGCCGCACAAAGGCGCAGGCAAAATCGCTGTTATGCGTTACTGTCCAGAGGCTTGTCCCGTCCCCGTGTATGATGACAGGTTTGCCTTCCATCATTCTTTTTAATACCTGCCAGCTTCCCTTTTTGCCGTGAACTCCCAGCGGAACGTTTCTTTCGTCGTAGGTATGGCTGGGGCGGACAATGGTAACAGGAAAAGCGCATTCGCGGTATTTTTCGGCTAAATATTCCTCGCAGGCGATTTTATCCCTTGAATAGCGCCAGTAGGGATTCGCAAGCGGAGTGCTTTCCGTAATAACACAGGAGGAAAGCGGCTTTTGATAAGCGGAAGCTGTGGAAATAAAAATAAACTGTCTGCAAAGTCCGTTAAAAATATTGAAATCTTTTTTTACATGATCCGGGACAAAGGCGATAAAATCGGCGACAACGTCGAAATATTTATCCTTGCCCAGCGCTTTTTCAAGTTTTGCCCTTATTGCGGATTCATCTTCCGTCCTTATGTCGCATTGGATTTGGGTTACTCCCTTAAATTCGCCCGCGCGGTTTCCGCGGTTAAGATGAAAAATATCCCATCCAAGCTCCGCTCCCAGTCTTGTGATTGCGCTTGATATTGTTCCCGTCCCGCCTATAAATAACGCTTTCATATCTTTTCTTAGTATACCATATTAAGTTTTTTTAAGGTAAAATAGCTAATCACGATAGAGGTGATTTATTATGCCCAAATGGTTAGGTAATGCGGTTTTTTACGAGATTTATCCACAATCGTTTTACGATTCAAACGGCGATGGTATAGGAGACATTGAAGGAATAATTCAAAAGCTTGATTATGTCAGGGAACTAGGCTGTAACGCGCTGTGGATCAATCCCTGTTTTGACTCGCCTTTTAAAGACGCGGGTTACGATGTGCGGGATTATAAAAAAGTTGCGCCCCGTTACGGCGGTAACGAAGACCTGTTCCGTCTTTTTGACGAAGTTCACAAGCGGGATATGCGCGCGCTGCTTGACCTTGTTCCGGGTCACACTTCCGAGGAACATCCCTGGTTTGTCGAAAGCAAAAAAACCTCTCCGTGCGGGGAATTTAAAAACCGCTATATCTGGACGGACAGTTGGTTTTTCTGGGGGCTTGAAGGCCTTAAATTTATCGCCGGCGAGGCGGAGAGAGACGGCTGCTACATTGTCAACTTTTTTAAATCACAGCCCGCGCTCAACTACGGTTTCCATGAATGCCGCGAAAAATGGCAGTTGCCGCCTGAACACCCCGACTGTATAGCCACGCGGGAGGCTCTTAAAGACATAATGCGTTTCTGGCTGCGCGGCGATAAAGGCCGCGGCTGCGACGGGTTCCGCGTAGATATGGCGGATTCACTTGTTAAATTTGATGATGCCCAAAAAAGCGCGACAAGCGCCATCTGGCGGAATATCCGCGAAATGCTTGACGACGAATTCCCCGAAGCTGTAATAGTCTCCGAGTGGAGTTCTCCGCCCCAGTCCATTAAAGCGGGTTTCCATGCGGACTTCCTGCTGGATCACGGGAACTCAGGGTACCGCAGCCTTGTCCGCGATTACAAGAACGGAGGAGAAGACAACAGTTACTTTAGAAAAGACGGAAGCGTAGGTATTGCCAAGTTCCTTGATCAATATATACCCTGGTACGAAGCTACTAAGAATGACGGTTTTATAAGCATGATAAGCGGGAATCACGACACTCCCCGCATCAGCCACGTACTTTCGCCGCGTGAACTATCCCTTTTCTACGCGATGCAATTTACCATGCCGGGCGTACCCTTCCTCTATTACGGCGATGAGATAGGAATGCGTTACCTTTACAAAACACACACAAAAGAAGGCGGCTATGACCGTACCGGTTCCCGTACTCCGATGCAGTGGAATTCCGGCGCAAACGCCGGTTTCTCAACAGCCACGCCTGAAACACTCTATCTGCCCGTCGATACGGAATCGGACGCACCTGACGTTGAAGCTCAACAGAAAGACCCAAAGTCCCTCTTTAATACGATCAAGGATTTACTGCGTTTACGAAATAAAAATGAGGAACTCGGCTCAAAACCAAACTTAGAGATACTCCATTCCGGTATTCAAGACGATCGCTCTTTTTTTTACAAACGCGGCTCTTTTATAATAGGACTCAATCCCGGAGCCTGCGCGGTAAAGATTCCGGTTTCTGTTCAAAAAACTCCCGAACCTGTGTATTCAATTGGCGGCTGCGGAGTTGAGAATGGTATTTTCAAACTGGAACCGCAAAGTTTTGGTATATGGAAATGCTAATTTACAGATTGACTTTTTATGTAAAATAGTAGTTATAATTTATTATTACGAAAAAAAAGGAGGATTTTATGACAAAACGAAGTATTCTGAGAAGCGTAATTATTGCGGCGGTTGCCGCTGTTACGTTTGGTTCCTGCTCAGGCAAGGCTGTTGAAGACCCGACACACAGGTACCGTGTAACGGGGCACTTTGCCGATTGGACTTCCAATTATGCGGACGAGTTTATGATGACAAGCGTTTCCAAATCTGACGCCAGAATCAAAGACATCAAGGGCGCTTTAAAAGACGCACAGTATGTTTATTTATATGAATATACGCCGAATATGTCTAAAGCGGCGGGCTGGAACGTGGAATATCCCGGAGCCAATGTCAAAGTAGACGGCGTTTTTGCTGTAAAATTCATAAGGTTTAACCCGGATCCTTCCGAATCAAGCGGCTGGGCGTATGATATGTGGATACCCAGTAAGGAATCCAGCGGAGTCGCATTTAACAACCTGTCGCCTGATACGCTGTTTGTGCCCAAAACCCGCAGCGACGAGGAGCGGGACGCGGCCAATGACGGGCTTGGCAGCAGTAACGATAACCCTGTTCTGCTTAAGGGCGCGGTACCCTACTATGTCGTATTCGCGGTATTTAAAGACAAGACCAGGGGAATGGGCGCTGTCTTAAAAAAGTAATGCACAGTTAAGAGAAATATCATTTTTACAGGAGCGGAAATTATGGAAAAGAACAAGTTCCGTATAGCGGTTGCGGTAATAATCGCAGGTTTGTGTGTTTTGAGCGGCTGCAAGAAAACAGAAAATATCACAATTTGGGTCGGCACTGAAGCCAAAGCATTTTATAAGAACAAGATGGATGATTGGGTGGCGTCTTATAGCGCGGCAAACGGTAAAGCGTTTCCCTGGACTGTAACGGTTGAGAGCGTGGATACAGGCGCGGCCGCTTCAAAGTTTCTTGATGATACTGCCGCCGGTGGTGATATTTTTACAATCGCTCATGATAATCTGGGCAAGCTGATTGCGGGTACGAGCGCAATAGCTCCAATTACCGATGAAAAGCTTCTGGCGCAAATCGCCAATGACAATCCTCCGATTTTCCTTGACATTATTAAAGGGAAGGTAGGAGACCCCGGCGTGGAATATACATTCGGCGTTCCGTACATTGCGCAGGCGCTGGTACTCTACTATAACAAAGCTTATTTTACCGAAGAAGACGTAAAAACATGGGAAGGGATGTGGGCGAAGGCCAGAGCCAGCGGGAAACAGACTGTTACCATAAACGGCGACGACGGCTACAACAATTCGTTCCTCGTGTTAGCGACAAGGGCGTCTGACGGAGCCCACGCCGCAAAGATTTACGAGAACCAGCAATTTGAAAATTGCGATTTTACATCCGATCTTGCGGTTGCCGTTATGCAATGGGGGCAGAGGTTCTTTACAGACTCAAGCCCGGACGGACGTACCATATACGGCGCAAGGAAGGTATCCGACTCAGGCTGGGAAGTTGAGTTGAAAAACGAGGTTTCCCTGTCCCTGATCGGAGGCGCATGGAATTTTAACGCGGCGCTTGCCGCTCTGGGAAGCAACCTCGGCATAGCGCCCTTGCCGAATTTCACCCTCGGCCCCTCCGATGTCGCCGGCACAAGCATTCCAGCCGGTACGGTTATGAGGTCCGGCACTTTCGCCGACGCAAAGATGTTCGTAATGAAAAAACACCCCAAGGGAGACAAAAAATCCGATCAGTTGCAGAATATTCTTCTGTACCTGTCCAGCAAAAAACTTCAGGAAGAAGCCTTTGAACAATGCGCAAACCTTCCCGCATACAAAAACGCCGATACCGAATTTGCAAAAATAAAAGAAAACACGCCGGAGGGGCTTTTGGCGCAGGTTCAAATCGAGATGTTTGCAAACGGAAGGCCTCAGCCGTTCGGAGCCAATGCAAAAATGAACAACTGGTACTATTCACAGGGCGCTTCGGCCATCATACTTGATATTCTGACAAACGCCAAAGATTCAAGCGGTAATCGTCTGTACGATACAACCGATAAAATCAAAGCGGGAATGGCTGTCGTAGAAAATATCTGGAAAACCGGAAAAAGGCCGGAATAAAACGGTTTAAATAACATGACTGAAAAAAACAGTGTTAATAAAAAAACCGCGCTGCCCGTTCTGTACAGAATAAAAAAACCTTTTGCTGACTTCATAAGCAGATTTAAAAACGGAAGCGCGGCGGTCAAGGTGTCCCATTTAATAATGGGCTTCGGCAATTTTTACCACAAACAATTCATTAAAGGGCTGATTTTTCTGCTGTTACAGGCAGGCTTTATCCTTTTGATGGTGTTATGCCCGCAGGTGAACGACACTCCCCTTGGGTACAAAGCGCTGATAAATTTTACAACCCTAGGTACCGAAGAAGGGGACATATTCACCAAAGCTGATGATTCCATGCTCATGCTGCTTTTCGGCGTGGTAACGATGGGTATAATTGTCCTTTTCTTCCTTGTTTACCTGAATAATCTGGCAAGCGCTTACAAAGCCGAATGCGACACGCGATCCAAAGGAAGAGCCTCTACCTTTAAGGAAGATTTAAGAGAACTGCTTGACAACCGTTTTCACATTACGCTGCTTACGCCTACCTTTATAGGCGTAACGTTATTTACCATAATGCCGACGGTATTCATGGTCTTTATCGCCTTTACAAACTTTGACAGCGCACATCAGGGCGAGGTATTGTTTGATTGGGTCGGGCTTGAAAATATAAAAAGCCTTTTGACCAAGAGCGGCGAAATCGGACAGAGATTCCTGCCTGTTTTAGGCTGGACGGTTACATGGACGATCTTCTCGACTTTTACCTGTTATTTCGGCGGAATATTTCTAGGCATCCTTATCAACAAAAAAGGCGTAAGGTTCAAAACGCTTTTCAGGACTATTTTCATTCTGACTATTGCCATGCCTCAATTTGTTTCTCTGCTTGCAGTCAGAAACATTCTGGGAGAACTTGGTCCGTTTAATACTCTGCTTATTAAAATGGGTTTTTTAAACGAACCTCTTTCTTTTTTGGGAAATTCGGATAGTTTTTTAAGAGTAAGGGCAACAATAATACTGACCAATTTCTGGATAGGCGTTCCGTATACACTGCTTATGACAAGCGGTATATTGCTCAACATACCCGCCGATCTTTACGAAGCGGCAAAAATTGACGGCGCGGGGCCTTTTAAGTGTTTGGTTAAAATTACCCTGCCATTCATCATATTTGTTACTACTCCCTACCTTATAAGTTCTTTCATCGGCAACTTCAACAGTTTTAATGTTATCTATCTTCTGACTAACGGTATGCCCAATGTCGTAGGAGGTTACAAAGCCGGCGCTACAGACCTTTTAGTAACGTGGCTTTTCAAATTATCGGTGAATGAAAGAGATTACAATTTAGGTTCGCTTATAGGAATTCTGACGTTCCTGTGCACATCGACAATAACACTGATTACCTACCGTCATTCCAAAGCTTACAAAGAGGAGGACGCATTTCAATGACAGATACAAACAAAATCGGACGTCCGGTACATTACGGAAGTCAAAGATTAAACAATATCGCCTCTTTAACATTAATTCACGCGGTATTAATCATTCTGGCGGTGATATGGCTGTATCCTATTCTGTGGATTGTGCTTAACGCGTTCAGGGTCGAATACAACGACCAGGGCGACTTAATCGGAATTGTTGTTTCGCATTATTTTCCCAAGAGCTTTGGATTTGAAAATTTCAAACGATTATTTTCCTCTACACCTTTCGGCAAATGGATCAGAAATACAATAATAGTAGCTATTTTCAGTACAACCCTTTCAACTTTGTTTACTTTAAGCACTTCCTATGTTATGAGCAAGATGAGATTTAAAATGAGAAAACCCATTATGAATATCGCGATGATATTGGGGCTTTTCCCGGGTTTTATGTCAATAATCGCCGTCTACTACATCCTGAAAGCGCTGGGGCTTACCCAGTCGCTGGTTGCGTTGATTCTTGTTTATTCGGCGGGCGCGGGTATGGGTTTTTACATAGGCAAGGGCTTCTTTGACACGATTCCCGATTCGCTTATAGAGGCGGCAAAAATAGACGGGGCGATGCAGGCCAGAATCTTTTTCTCGATTGTACTGCCCTTGAGCAGGCCTATCATTATCTACACGGCGCTTATGGCGTTCATGGCTCCCTGGATGGACTTTATCCTTGCAAGAGTAATTCTGGGTGAACAAAACGTTAATCTCCACACAACAGCCGTAGGTTTGTACTATATGCTGTACGGACAAAGGGTGGATTCCAATGTATTTACCCTGTTCTCGGCGGGATGTCTTTTGATAGCGGTTCCAATTATTGCGTTGTTCCTCTCCATGCAAAAATTCTATGTCGAAGGAATTACGGCCGGTTCCGTCAAAAGCTAAGGAGTATATGGGGGTTCGCAGACATATCTTTTACCCTGTTCTTTTGACGCTTGTTATTGCGGCAAGCTGCTCGCAGTACAGGGTAATTGATAAAGAACTCAAATATGAGCCGGTTACCGACAATTACCGCGCGTATTATGAAATTTTTGTCGGAGCTTTCTCGGACACAAACAAAGACGGTATCGGCGATATCAACGGCGTGATTAAGCGGCTTGATTATCTGAATGACGGCAAGCCGAATTCCGGTATGAGCCTTGGTATAGAGGGAATTTGGCTTATGCCTGTAATGCCCTCTCCCAGTTACCATAAATACGACATAACCGATTATTTCGGCATTGATCCCCAATACGGGACAATGGCTGATTTTGAGAATCTTGTCGCCGAATGCAACAAACGCGGCGTTAAACTCATTATTGATCTTGTTTTAAATCATACCTCTGACCGGCACCCCTGGTTTATCAACGCAAAACAAGCCATAAAAGATGGCAACCTTGACGACAGGTACGCAAAATACTACGCCAAAGAAACGAGTGAAATTACCGGAAGAACTTGGTACAAATTTGAAAAAACACCGGATGAAGTACAGTACTACTACGAGGGAAATTTTTCCGACACTATGCCGGAGCTTGATTTGGACAATCCCGATGTGCGCGAGGAGATTGCCGGCATAGTAAAATTCTGGCTTGACAAGGGGGTAGGCGGTTTCAGGCTTGACGCCGTCAAGTTTTATTTTTACGGAGAAGATTACCGGAATATTCAATTTTTAAAATGGCTCAACGACGAATGTAAAAAAACGAGGGACGATGTTTATATTGTAGCCGAAAACTGGTCGGGGACCGCTTCCATACAAAACTATTACGAAGCGGTAAACTGTTTTGATTTCGGAATGGCGGGTACGTCCGGGGATATTTATTATACGGTACAGGGAGTTGACAGCGTTACGGAATTCACAGACCGTTTGGCTTCATACCAAAAGATAGTACTGGGTAAAAACCAAAATGCCGTTCTGAACCCTTTTGTTTCAAATCACGACATGGACAGGGCTGCGGGTTTCATTAATGTCGGTGAATATAAAATGTACACAGCGGCGAATCTTTATATGCTTTCAAGCGGAAGCCCCTTCATATATTACGGCGAAGAAATAGGCATGAAGGGTTCAAAAGGCTCAGAGCCGACTGACGCTAACAGAAGGCTCGCTATGCTTTGGGGCGGCAGCGATACTGTAAAGGACCCTGTTGACAGCGCCTATGACCGTTCCAAACAGACAAACGGAACAGTAAAAAGCCAATTACCCAAAAAAACCAGCCTTCTAAATCATTACAAAAAGTTGATCAGACTGCGTAAGGCAAATCCCGAAATAGCAAGAGGCATGATTACACCTTTGGATTTTTCGCAGTATACGGCTTTCGGCGGTTTTATTTCCGATTACAACGGCATAAAAGCCGCAGTATTCCATAACACGGGAGAAAAAGAAATTACCGTTGATTTGGCGGGTTATACGGACATGAATTTCTCGGTTTTAAGAGGATATGCCGGAAAGGGCAAGGCTGTCCTGAAAGGAACTCTTCTTACCTTATCAGAGTACACGAGCGCTGTTCTTAAATGAAGTGCGGTTTTGTTACTATCATAGGCCGTCCGTCAGCCGGAAAATCAACGCTCCTTAACAAACTGTGCGGAGCAAAAGTCGCCATTACAAGCGGCGTGCCGCAGACTACGCGCAACGCGATACGTGGAATTGTCAACAGGGAACAGGGACAGCTTGTCTTTATCGATACTCCCGGGCGGCACGCTTCCGAAAAAAAAATCAACAAAAAATTGATGGAGGTTTCTTCTCTTGCGCTGGAAGACTGCGATCTTGTCCTTTACATTTTGGACGCGACTCGCCCTCCCGGCGCCGAAGAAGAATCAATTGCTTCGCTCTTGGTCCCGTTTGCGGACAGGACAATCGCCGCTGTAAATAAAATGGACATTTCCGCCGCGGATTTTAACCGCGCGAAGGATTTTATCTCTTTAAAACTTCCCGCCGTAAAAGAAAGATGTTTTGCTATTTCAGCTAACACAGGGCAGGGCATAGACGCTATTGTCCGCGAATTGTTTGACAAAGCGCCGGAGGGAGACGCCCATTACGGAGATGAATACTATACGGATCAGGAAACAGGTTTCAGGATTGGGGAAATAATCAGGGAACAGGCAATAAACCGCCTGCGTCAGGAACTGCCCCACTCGCTGTATGTTGATGTTGCGGATATGGAATTGACGGGAACAAACCTTTGGGTAAGGGCGTTTATTGTTGTGGAGCGCGAATCCCAAAAAGGCATGGTTGTAGGCAAGGGGGGCGAAATGATAAAAACCATCCGCCTTGCCGCGTTAAAAGAGTTAAAGAAAATTTTTGACTGGAAAATTGACCTTGACCTAAGAGTAAAAACGGGCAAGGACTGGCGCAGCCGCGATCACATTTTAAAAAAGCTAATTAATTAGAGTCTGTCAATAATGTGGACACATTATAGACAGACTACTTTAAAATCGTATTTTCGCAGCATTTAGGCGAGAAAATACAATGTCTGTCTGCAAAGTAACCGACTTTGCAGACAGACACTAATTAACTAAAAATCTGTCGATTTCCGCCATAAAGTCTTCGTAAGTATCCGTACATTTTATGTCAGCGTATTCTTTTTTGATTGTCTCGGGCGGACGGAACAGGCAGCCGCATTCGGCTTCCCGAATCATCGCAAGATCATTGTAAGAATCCCCCGCCGCAAATACTGTCAAGTTCATTTGTTTAAAAGCTTTTACGGCTTCGTATTTTCCGTTCCTCTGCCTTAGCTTGTAGCCTGTAATAGTTCCGTCATCCGAAGTTTCCAGACGGTTGCAAAAAAGAACCGGCCATGAAAGTTTTTTCATTAAAGGTTTTGCAAACTGTTCAAAAGTATCGGAAAGAACAATTAACTGCGTCTTTTCGCGCAGGGCGGCGGTAAACTCTACCGCTCCTTGCAGGGGATCCAGCGTCGAGATAACTTTTTGAATATCGGGAAGTTTAAGATTGCGATTATGTAAAATATCAAGGCGGAACTTCATTAATTTATTGTAATCGGGCTCGTCCCTTGTTGTCTTCCGCAGTTCAGGAATTCCCGAGGCTTCGGAAAACGCGATCCATATTTCAGGAACAAGGACACCTTCAAGATCAAGGCAGACAATTTTCATAAACATAATGTAACATTAGAAAAGAATGTTTTCCAGTATTGTGCTATAAACAGATATGACAAGCCTTGATATAAATAACCCGTTCGGCGCGCCTGTTTATTATTCGGAAACTGTCGAAAGTACAATGGATGTTTCTCGCGGGCTTGCGAAAAATGGGGAGCCGCACGGAACCGTTATAGCCGCCGGTTTTCAGAAAAAAGGGCGCGGACGCCTTGGCGGCAGGGTTTGGCTGACTGAAAAAAATGAAAATCTCCTGTTTACAATTCTCCTGCGTTACCCCAAAATCGAAGACATTCCCAAAGCTATTACATTGCTCACAGGCATTGCCGTCTCCCATGCCGTTGAAGATTACGCTATGCAGTTAAAAGGGTCTGTTACGGTAAAATGGCCAAACGACATTATGATAGGCAATAAGAAAGCGGCTGGAATTCTTTGCGAAGCTTCAGACGGCGCTGTTCACATCGGCATCGGAGTTAATTTCGCGCAGAAAAAATTTCCTTCATCAATAGAAAAAAAAGCGACAAGTATCGCAATTGCCCTTGGTATTGATATTGCCCCTAATGAAAGGTTTGTTCTCCTTGAAAAGATACTTGAGTCTTTTTACAATGAGCTTATTTCAACGCAGGAAAGCCTGAAATCAAGGCTTGAACAGCGGCTATATAAAATAAATAAAAAAGTTGTTTTTATAGAAGGAGCCGCGGATTCCGGCAGGGAAATAAAGGGCACTCTTTCCGGCATATCCGAAACCGGAGAGCTTTTAATTGCAGTTGACGGGGAACAGGAAAAACGCTCATTTATCACAGGCGAGTTAAAACCGGATTAACCGAAATATTCTTTTGCGTTTTCAAAAGAAATATCACGGACAATTTTTTCCGTCCGCTTTCGGTCATTTGGATACTCCCCGTTTTCCACCCATTTGCCTATTAAGTTGCATAAAATACGCCTGAAGTATTCATGACGCGGATACGAAAGAAAACTGCGGCTGTCCGTTAGCATTCCGATAAAGGCAGGAAGCATCCCAAGGTTTGCAAGAGCGCGAAGATGTTCTTCTATTCCGTCCCGGTGATCGCAGAACCACCACGCGCAGCCAAGCTGCATTTTTCCTTTAATGCCTGTACTTTGAAAACCTCCCATTACTGTCGCAATAGGGTAATAGTCTTTGGGATTTAACGAATAAAGAACTGTTTTTGGAATTCCGCCCGCTTCCATCCGGTCAAGAAGGGCGGCAAGATTTTTAGCAATTATGCAGTCGTTTACTGCGTCAAAGCCGGTATTAGGACCTGTACTAATCAACATTTTTGCATTCACATTGCGTATAACGGAAAAATGGAGCTGCATTACAATGTTTTTCTTTGCATAAAGGTTTGCAAGCAAAATAAGCATTTGGCTCTTGTAGGCATCGGCGTCATTAAGGGGAACATTTTTCCCCGCAAGCGCTTTCTTAAAAGTTTTTTCTATACTGCCTGCGCTTGCAATTGTATACGGCACATATTCAAGGCCATGGTCTGACGAGCGGCATCCGCGCGTAATAAAAAAATCCAGGCGTTTTTCAAGAGCCGAAAGCAAATCGTCGGTATTCCTGATTGTTATTCCGCTTGCTCCGGAAAGTTCACAGATGTAATCCGAAAAACCTGTACCGGTAATTTCCAGCGCCCTGTCGGGACGAAAGGAAGGAATTACTTTTGTTTTTATTTTTCCGACAGCCGCCGTTCCTTCGGCGATTGCCCTGTGGCATTCAAGCGAATCAACAGGGTCATCCGTCGTTCCCGCCGCGTATATATTAAACTTTTCAAAAATACCTTTAACGTTAAGCTGCGGCTGCCTAAGAAGCGCGTTTGCCTTTTCCCAGATTGAAGGAGCGCTTTCCTCCGTAAGAGGCTCATAAATGCCGAAATAACGCCGCAGTTCAAGGTGCGTCCAATGGTAAAGCGGGTTGCCGATCAGGTTTTCAACCGTTTTTGTCCATGCAAGAAATTTCTCATAACTGTCCGCGCCGCCTGTAATATATTTTTCATCAATCCCTAAAGCGCGCATCATCCGCCATTTATAGTGATCCCCAGGAAGCCATGCGTCCGTTAAGTCAGTCAGGTTTATATTTTGGGCTATTTGAGCGGGAGAAAGATGACAATGGTAATCATAGACAGGCTCATTTTCCGCAGCTTTATAAAGACTTCGGGCGGTTTCGGTTTCAAGCAAAAAAGATTCATCCATGAACATAACTATAACAGCCGGTTTTATTCGTTTTTGGAGGCTTCTTTGGGAACTTTATACTGCTCTATCTCACTGCCGGTAACAATCGCGCAATTACGCCCGCTTCCTTTTGCCGCATAAAGCGCCTGGTCAGCCAGATCATACAGAACTTTGGTTTCCGATGATACACCGCAGTGTTCTATATAAACCCCTATACTGATTGTTACATACTTTGAGACTTTCGATTTTTCATGCGGAATTTGCAGTTCTTTAATGGATTCAGAGATATGCGTTAAAACTTCATCTACATGAGAAGCGTTTTTTTCAAACCAGAGCAGGGCAAATTCTTCGCCGCCTACCCTGGCGGCATATACACCCATACTGTCCATAAGGCTGTTTAACACTCCGGCGACGGAACGAAGGCAGGAGTCCCCCATAGGATGCCCGTAATGATCGTTGTAATTTTTAAAGAAATCAATATCGCAGATCGCGACGCAAAGCCAATTGTCAAATGATCTGTAATTTGTCAAATACCTGTGAAAAGTATGCATAAAATCCCTGCGGTTTTTCAGTTTGGTTAACTCATCTATCGTACTTTGATCAAGGTATTTATTACGCTCTTCTTCAAGTATGGTTGTGCTTATTTCCAGCCCAAACCGCAGTTTTGTAATTTGCCATGTAAAATAAAGGCTGATAATTCCTGAAAGAACAGTGCTGAGTATGTCATATACCGCCGCGTTAAGAGGTTTACAGTAAAGAGATATTACTATAAAAGCAATCATTGCGCTCAGCGTAAGACATAAGTTAAATTGGGGAGGACTGACAAACATTAAAAGGGCGCATATCAGGAAACTAAAAAAAATTGAAGCCAGTTTTTCATGGCTTGAAAAGATATCCAGATAAATACCGAAAGCTATTATATTTACATAAAATATTGTTATAAAAATATATATAAACCGGTTGCTCACAACCATAGTTTGCATTTTATAATTGGTATAATAGGACAAAACAAACGCAACAGCGGCAAAAAACAGGTAAAACAGCGCATTTGTAATATTTTTTTCATAAAAAACCGGAAATGCTATGAAACAAATGAAAATAATAGCCACTATTCTGCTGATCTCGCGCAGTGTAGACAGATTATTTATGAATAATTTATTAATATATTCCTTGTATTGTTCAGGCCCATATGAATAATAACGCCATGAATATATAAATTTATTAATGAACGGCATTATTTTAATAGTATTATATAATCAATTTTAACACAATAGAAATTTTAAGCCTGCATTTTACTGCGTTCGGCAAAACCGGTCAGGTTTTGAAATTCAATTACGGAACCGTCGTCAAGCTGCACTCTGCCGGAAAAAAAGCCGAAAACCTGCCGCCGCGTATAGCTGTAGAGGAACAGCCTGCGTCTGTCTATTCTCTCCTGATGCGGAAAAAAGGTCATTTCCAGGCGGTTATCGTTGCTGGTAAACCGCCAGGGAGAAAGCCAGTTCGGAAGCGGTATATGGAATGTAACCTGATCCAGTTTATGGAGCACTCCGTCCACAAAAAAGCCGTTTTCGGTCCCCTGTGAAAAATCCGCCGAACTGTAGCCTGCGCAGAAACTTAACTGCCTGCCGCCGCTCATGCCGCAGGCGGCCGCCCAATAGCGGATATCGGCTTTAGGCTGCACCCCTCGGTTCCAGTCAAAGATACCCCAGGCATTCCCCCGCGTAAAAATGATTTCGCTAGAACCGAATTGAATTACCCCCTCGACATTATACCAGGGAGAACAGCGCGAGTACCTGAAAGCGTTTTTTTCGCCCCTCCACGGCTGATTCGTTACAAGGGACTGCGAGGATTCAGGTTCGCTCAGAATCAGAGCGCCCTTCATATTACGGTGATGTCCGAATTTTGGTATGTCCGCTTTTATGATTTTTACGCCGTTGTCCATGCTGATAAAGTCCAAATGTGTTTTTTTTCTCCTCCAGCGCACGGAATCCGAAACACTGCTCGTGGGAAGCTCGTAGTCCCCCAGCGGGAAAAGATTCCCGTAAATTTGCGTAACACGTTTTTTTTCGCGGAGGGAAATAATTGAAATGCCCATGCAGCCGAGCCAGCCGTCATCCCTTATTTCAAAAACAACAAGATGCGTCGGAGTATGAACTATATACCTGTCAGATTCCGTTATTTTGCGCCTGGGCGCATAAACAAGGACAGGATCATAAAAAAACACGGGCTTCCTTGACCAGCCGAAATTTTGAGGCTGCCCCTGATCGTCCAAAACGGACAATGAAGCGGAAATTTCATTTTGAGGCATAGTCAACCTGTTTACACGGCATTAACTGCATGGTATTAAAATAACATGGATTATTCGGGATTAAAAGTATTGGTAATGGGGCTTGGTCTTCACGGCGGAGGTTTTGAATCCGCGCGTTTTATGCGGAGCCGGGGCGCTTCGCTTGCCGTTACAGACTTAAGAGACCAAAAAACCCTTCTTCCGGCGATTGAACAGCTTGACGCAGCCTGCGCCAATTACGGTAAGGAAAAAATCAGGTATATATTGGGCAGGCATGAAATTGAAGATTTTAAGAACGCCGATATTGTTATTAAAAATCCTGCGGTAAGGCCGGATTCGCCGTATTTACAGGCTGCAAAAAAAACAGAAACAGACATTTCGCTTTTTTTGTCTGAATCAAGTGCAAAACTTTTTGCGGTTACAGGTTCCAAAGGAAAATCAAGCGCCGCCTCCGCTCTCTTTAAAATTCTTGAAAAAAGCTCGGGCGGCAAAACATTTCTTGGAGGAAACATAACTGTCTCTCCATTAAGCTTTATTGACGGTTTGGGAAATAACGATAATGTTGTTCTTGAGCTTTCAAGTTTTCAGTTAGGCGACTTAAAGGGAAGAAAAACATCCGAGGGCAGGGCGCTGTTAAAACCTTTTGCGTCAATACTTACCGCAATCATGCCCGATCATCTTGACCGTTATGTGTCAATGGAAGAATACGTTGACGACAAGAGAAATATTTACCGCGGACAAGATTCAGGCTGCGTAACTATAGCGGGAGACTGTCCCTGGGGAAAAAGTTTTCTTTCCGAAACAAAGGCGCGCCCTCTTGTTTATTCGCGCTCTCCTTTGGAAAAAGACCAAAGCGGCGGCTGGCTTGAAAATGAAAAAGGTTATGCGCGCTTTTTAAAACGGGAAGGTTTTGCGGAAGAAACAGCCGAGCTTGTGCCTCAGAAGCTCCTTGTCAGGGGCGCTCATCAAAAACTGAACCTGCTCGCGGCTGCTCTTGCCGCGTACGCAAACGGCGCAGAAGCGGAAAAAATCAGGAACGCGTTAGCTGATTTTAAAGGAATCGAACACCGCCTTGAACTGTTCCGCGAGGCGGACGGAATATGTTTTTACAATGACAGCGCAGCCACAATTCCGCAGGCGGCAGCCGCCTGTATAGAAGCGTTAAAATCGGATTATCCGCTTGTACTTGTAACGGGCGGCACCGACAAAAACCTTGATTTTTCCCCGCTTGCAAGTGCAGCCTCAGGAGCAAGGGCATTAATACTCCTTGCAGGCACGGGAAGCGAAAAACTCGCATCCCTTCTCTCCGCTATCGGTATTAATTACTACGGGCCGTTTGATGATTTGGACAAGGCTGTTATTTGCGCTATTGAAAAAGCGGAAGACCTTAAAAAAAAGAAAGGCGGCTGCATAAATGTCGCTCTCTCTCCGGGATGCGCCAGTTTCGGAATGTTTCTTAATGAATTTGACCGCGGCAGGAAATGGAAAGAAGCGGTTCTTCGTCTTTACAGGGGGTAATTTTTGGATTTGCAGACTCTTCAAAAACGCGCTTCCGTTATAAGGCAGGTACGCTCCTTTTTTGATGGTAAAAATTATCTTGAACTAGACACTCCCCTTCTCTCCCCCGATTTGATTCCTGAATCCTGTCTCGAAGTTTTTGAAACTTCCCGTATTTACCCAGCCGGAAGCAGGAAGGAAAAACAGAGCCTTTACCTAATTCCCTCGCCGGAAATACATATGAAGAAAATCATCGCGCGGCACCGAGTCAATATTTATCAGATTTGTAAATGTTTCCGTAACGGGGAATCCTGCGGGCATCTTCACAACAGCGAATTTACAATGCTTGAGTACTATACAATGAACGCGGACTATACGGATTCTCTTGCGTTAACAGAGGAGCTTTTTACATATCTTGCGGAAAAAGAAGACGCTCCCTTTCTTAAAGCGCCGTTTGAGCGCATAACGGTAGCGGACGCTTTTAAAAAATATGCGGGATTTGATCTTTTTAAAGCGGCCGAAAACGGCGGGCTGGAAGAACAAGCCCGTAAACTCGGACTTGAACCGCCGCCGGGAATGACAACGGGAGAGCTTTACGACCTGATTTTTATCCACTCTGTAGAACCCCGTTTAAAAACGGAAAAACCCACCGCCCTCATTGATTATCCGGCATTTGTCCCATGCCTTGCAAAAAGATCACATAACAAAAAAACTGTTGAACGCTGGGAATTATATTACAGCGGAATAGAGCTTGCAAACTGTTTTTCCGAGGAAACTGACCCGCAAACAGTAAAAGATTTTTTTATAAGCGAAGAGGAAGAAAAGAAAAAATCAGCCCTTGTACGGCATAAGGCGGATCACGATTACCATAAAATATTCTGGGATTTTCCCCGCTGTTCCGGCGTAGCGATGGGGCTTGACAGGCTGATTATGGCAATAACCGGCCGTTCTACTATAGACTCAGTGATTATTACAGACTGTTAACCATCCGCTTTTTGTTTTACTTCGCTGAGACCCGAACAGTTGAATTTCACGGTAGAAACAGGAAGACGGGCGTAGTTTCCGCGCACATCAGCTTCGCCTTTAAAAATATACCTAACATTGCGCATGGCAATAATGTCATCAAGAAGTTTCCGGTTCATATTTATAAAATTCATTGAAAAGCGGAATTTGGTATCCTGTCGGCTTTTGGCGGGGATTTGAAAGATATTATTTTCCGTACCGTCCGCCCAAAACATTCCGTTGCCGTGAAGTTCATACTTAATACGTGAAAGCTCTACAGGAAACTCATTGGGGTTATCTATCCTTAAAACAGTTTCAAACTGCGTATTAATAAGTTCCGCCTGCAATATAACGATAGAAATTATTTCAAATACAGGTTCTTTAACAATAATGACAGGCTCCTCCGTGATTTGCGGAAGCTGCGGAGGCGGCGATTTACAGGCTGCAAAAAAGCCTATCACTAATACAGAGAATAAAATTTTTTTAATACATTGGCATTTACTATACAAATGACACCTCATTATAATAGACTATGCTGTTCTCAGTCCCGACAGCGCTGATCATATCATTCACATAACTGCGGGTTTTTTCCAATAATCCGCTTTCAATAAGACTGACAACAAGAGCGCCGCCGCAGGCATTAAGCCGTCCGTCCAGAACAGCCGACGCAAGAGCGGGCGCGTCTTTTTCCGAAAAAAGACGCAGGCACTCATCCGCCAAATGACGCGCCGTAACATCGTCACTGCCGGAAGAAAGATTACTGGAAACCACAATCAAAGTCTCATTCAGCACCGGCGTAATCACAGTTTTTAAGGACTGCGCAAGATCATGAATATACTGCGCGCCTGGCTGTCCCATTAAGATCGGAACAATCGAAGCTGAAGGAAAGCAGTATTTTACAAAAGGAAGGAGAATTTCTATAGAATGTTCTCCAAGGTGCGGAATGTCGTTAATTTCAATATGCTGCCCTGCAAATTCAAGCTCCTCATTTTTTTCACGGTCCACCAGAATATCCCCAAGAGGAGTATGAAAAGAATATGAATTTGAAAGGAAAATCCCCTTTTCCCGCTTGTCATGTATCGGACCCAGAATAACCACTCTGGTTATACCGTCTGCTCTGCCCATTGCGGAGGCAAACGCGTCCGCTATCAACATCCCCGAGTAGGTCCATGCGCCGTGCGGCGCAATTATTGCCTGCGCGTATCCGCCCTTGACCGTTTCAAGTCCGAACGCCTTGATATAATCAAGCATTTCTTTTTTAAATTCGGGATAAAACATTCCGGCTCCAACCGGACTGCGAATCCTTCTTTTTTGGGCAAGCGCAGCCTTCATATATATTAACTTTAGTCTTTGCGGGTTCAGGATTCAAGGAAAACAGGAATTTTTTTACGTTTTAAGGGCAAAAAACCCAGACTTTTCTTTTATAAAATTCTGCAATTTTCAAGAACGCGCAGGCGTTCATCGTCCACTTTGATATGAAGGTTTTTTTCCTGAGTGGGAATTACAAGTCCTTTCGGTCCGTTCTTTGCCCGCCTTAGATATTTTACTGATGTGTAGAAAAGGTCTCCCTCGCCGTTATTTCTGCCCTTGGAATAAAAAACCGCAAGGTTTCCGGCATCAAGGAGAATATCAAGCGGAACCGATTTTCCCGAACGCTGCTTGATAAACACATAGGAGCCGTGATAATCCCTTGCATGCAGCCAAAGGTCGTTTCCTTTTACATGGCGGCGCAGAAGTTCGTCGTTCTCGGACGCGTCCCTGCCGACAATAATCTGCCAATCGCCGCACCTGAAAGTAAGCCCCGGCCGTGATTTTTCCTTTTTGGGAATGTTTACGGCGGAAGACGCGGAGGATTTCATTATTTTGGCCAGAACAAGCGGATTTGTTTCGTTAAGGAATCTTTCCAATTTTTCCGTTACTTCTTTTAATTCTTTTTCTCCGGAAGTAATTTCTCTTTCAATTTCCGTAATTCCGCTTTTTGCCTTCCTGTACTGTTCGTAATACTTTTCAGCCATAGCCGCCGGTTTTGTACGCGGCTCAAGTTCAATTCGGATTATTTCGCCGTTGTTATCCGCTTCAAGCCACTTGTCGCCGGGCTTAATCGCGGCGATATTTGACAGAATTAAATCGCCGTAATTTTTCAGCCGTCCCGCGTCCGAAAACGAAGCTTTTTTTTCCCTAAGCCTGTCAAGCGCCGCGCTTATCCTCGCCATGCTTCCTTCACAGGAGCGCCGCGCCTGCTCTTTTAACGCTTCAAGCGAAAGCGAACCGCCCTGAGCGGCATAAAATGCGTCTATTTTTTTGTTGAACGATTCATCTCCGGGTATTTCCCGCACCTCATATTCACGCTTGGGTTTGTCCTTTACTTCCATATTTCCGGGGTTAAAACTTCCGCCTGTAACTTCTCCGCGTTTCGGAAGACGGCGCATTGCGTCTAACACAACGCCGTTTTCATCAGTTACTACAATATTCGCGGCGTTTGACCACAGCCTGACATACAATTTAAAAACCAATTCCGCGCGTTTTACAGCAATGCGCACAATGCGGTTATCTCCAAGCTGGACAGCTTCCGTAATCCAACAGTTTACAATTTTGGATTTTAAAAATTGCGCAAAACGCAGAGGTTTATCGCTCTTTGGAAATGTTTGAAAAGTTTCATGTATTCTGCATGAGCCGGAACTCAACGAGACCATTACATTTATTGTTCTGCCTTTTTTATAAAGACGGAATATTATTACGTCAAAAGCGCTTTGTACAGCGTCCTGAATTTGAGCGCCTTCAAGGTCAAGTTCCTCAAGAATTAAATTTATTTCTTTCCAGTTAAGCGACATAAAAACGCGCTAAGGCTTGTAATCCTTTAATTTGCCGGCCATATATACAACGGAAGACGCTATGCCGCGCGCGTCCTTTGCATCTTCGTTCTGTTCTCTCGCTTTGACAGATTTAAGGAGCGTATCAAGCAGTTCGTTTGAAGCCTCGCTCCAGCAGGTAACCATCATACCCGCCATTGTTCCCGAAAACCCTTTTTCTTTTGCGGATTTTCCGTATTTCAGCGCCTCGTCCAAAAGGAAACGCGTCTGTTTTAACTCCCGCCAGCCTGCGGGAATAACCGTAAAACCTCTTTCAAGAAACGCTTCTATGCCTGCAAAACCTTTTTCATTCATTTCATAATGCCAGTCCGCAAGAATGATGTCCTTCGGGATCATATCAAGAGCGCGCCATGTTCCCCAAATATCGCCTTCCCACGCGTGATAGCCGAATTTTTCGGCGCAGTTAAGACGGTCCGCCCACATTATCATCTGACGGCCTTTTTCTTTTACAATGTGCCCGTGAAGAATTTTTACAGTGCGCGCAAAAAGTTCGGCGCGGTCCCCGCCCTTGCAGCGCGGACAGTTTTCGTCAGCTAACGAAAAAACTTCGTCCATGCCCACATGCACGCAGTCTGAGCCGAAGTCTTCGGTTATTTCATCGATCATGGGGAAAACGTACTTGTAAACATCGTCATTTGAAGCGCACCAGCTGTGACAGTAGAATTCAAGATCGGGAGTTTTTTCGGGATCGCCGTCTTCCGGCACATCAGGAGTCTCGTCAAATTCCGGGTGCGCTTTTAAAAGCGCGTTTTTCTCAAAACGCCAGCCCTGATGTCCAAGGCACATAAACAGCGGTACTATGCGGATTCCGCATTCCTTGGCGGCAAGCGCGACTTTTTGCGCCTGTTCCCTTCCGAAACTGCCGTCCGCAAGCTCGGGAAAACATCTGTAATTATAACCCGGGTTAAATTCAAGACATAAGAGGTTTATGCCAAGCGGATAGAGTCCTTCCTTTATATATTGAATAAGTTTATCCGTTACGCCCGCGTCCCTTACACGCAGATGAACCGCTCTTACCGCCATCTTATTCCCCGCTAACGTTCCAGCTTTCTGTACACATAACGGTGCGGGCTGTCCGCCGCAGTTCCCATTTTTTCCCGCCGCCATTGCGCGTATTCCGACCAGTTGCCGTCATACCAAATTACCTCGCCGTCTTCAAACGCCAGAATGTGCGTAACAATACGGTCAAGGAACCAGCGGTCGTGGCTGATTACAAGGCTTACGCCCGCGAATGTGTCGAGAGCGTCTTCGAGCGCGCGTAAAGTGTTCACGTCAAGGTCGTTTGTAGGCTCGTCCAGCATCAGAACGTTCGCCCCTTCTTTTAACATCATAGCGAGGTTTAAACGGTTTCGTTCCCCGCCTGAAAGAACGCCGACTTTTTTCTGCTGGTCGCCGCCTGAAAAGTTGTACCACGAACAGTAAGCGCGCGAGTTTACTTCCCGCGCGTTCTGTCCAGAACCAAGCTTAATTAAATCCTGTCCGCCTGAAAGCTGCTCCCAAACGCTTTTCTCACTGTCCAGACCGGCGCGCATTTGATCCGCATACCCAAGTTTTACGCTTTCTCCGATACGCAGTTCTCCCGAATCGGGTTTTTCACCGCCGGTTATCAATTTAAAAAGAGTTGTTTTACCCGCTCCGTTCGGGCCTATTATGCCGACGCACGCGCCGGGAGGCACTGTGAAACTTAAATTTTCAAAAAGCAGTTTCTGCCCGAAAGATTTTGAAATTCCGTTCGCCTTTATTACCAGTTTGCCAAGATGCGGCCCCGCCGGAATTGTAATTTTACTGTTCTGTACCGCGCCCTTTGACTTTTCACGCTCGTCATCCTGAAAAAGTTTTTCGTACTGGGTTATACGCGCCTTGCTTTTTGCGTGGCGGCCTTTGGGACTCATACGTATCCATTCAAGTTCGCGCTGCAGCGTCTTGCGCCGGTCGCTTTCGCCTTTTTCCTCCTGCGCCATTCTCTGTTCTTTTTGTTCAAGCCAGCCTGAATAGTTGCCCTTCCAGGGAATACCCTCCCCGCGGTCAAGTTCCAGTATCCAGCCCGCAACATTGTCAAGAAAATAACGGTCGTGGGTAACGGCGATGACCGTCCCCGCATAATCGCGTAAATGACGCTCAAGCCAGGCTACGGTTTCCGCGTCAAGGTGGTTTGTAGGCTCGTCTAGCAACAGAATGTCAGGTTTTTGCAATAGGAGGCGGCACAGCGCTACGCGCCGTTTTTCGCCGCCTGAAAGATGGTCAATTACTTCATCGCCTGCAGGACAGCGAAGGGCTTCCATTGCGAATTCCAGGCGGCTGTCAAGATTCCAGCCGTCCGCAGCTTCAATCCTTTCCTGAAGTTCCGCCTGCTGTTTTCCGAGTTTATCGTAATCCGCGTCAGGCTCGCCGAAGGCTTCGCTTATCCTGTCAAATTCGGCAAGAAGTTTGACTAGTTCGCTAGCCCCTTCCGAGACAATTTCCTTGACAGTTTTTCCCGGTTCAAGATACGGTTCCTGTTCAAGATAACCTATTGTGAATCCGGGGCTGACAGTTGTTTCCCCCGCAAACTCCGTATCCGCGCCGGAGAGAATTTTAAGAAGCGAAGATTTCCCTGACCCGTTAAGTCCGATTACGCCGATTTTGGCTCCGTAAAAATATGAAAGACTGATATCTTTAAGCACCTGTTTGGTTCCGTGTTTTTTGGAAACCTTGTACATGGTATATATTATTTTTTTTTCGTCTACTGTCGGCATTATTGATAAAATTTATAGAAGTAAGAAGCGTGTGTCAAGCAACCGTGCTGCCTCAGCGGCTGTGGTTATACCTGTCCTGCAAGAAAAGCAGTATCTTTTGAGTCTAACTTCCTGCCGTATAAATGTTCAAAGAGAAAGCGCGTATCTTCGGGAGCCATGTTCATAAAACGGCATCCAAGATATCCCGCGGATTTATCCTTAAAGCGGCGCACTATTTTTGCGGTTATATTCATCGACCGCTGAGGAGCTTCAATAGTTACGGCCAGGTCAGAATCCACAACAAGCGTTGACAAAAGGCTTGAACCAAGAGGACACGCAAATAAAAGACCCGACGCGCTGATATCAAGAACCTTGCCTTCAAAAGACTGCTGGTCAACCTTGCCGTGTTCAAAATAACCGCTCTCTTTAAGCGAGAATGCAAGCACTTTTGAAAATTGATAAACAGTGTCAAGTACGTTAAAGTCAAACGAAGGCCTTTCCGCTCTGTCTATCCATACATGTATATAACCGACTATATATTCGTGAAATAGAATTGGAACCCATGCGTCGGAAAAAATTCCGTTATCCAATTTTTTTTTCAGAAAACGCGCGCAGTTTTCATCCAGAAAACTCGTTCCGACTCCGGCGCCTTCAAGATAACGCTTGAATAAATCCTCCGTTATTATGCGTTTTTTCGGATACGGGTCCGTTTTGGGAAGGAAGGTTGACGTAGAAGGAATAAAAAGGGTTTTACCGGTTTCTGAAACAATTCTTTCTTCCAGTGTTTCAGGTTTTTTATCCTTGAAATTTACAATTTTAAACCCGTCAGAAAAGTTTTTAAGCGAGAGCGTTATCTGCTTTATTAACACCGGAAGATTCTTAGGCTCTATCTTGCCGGCAGGACCGTCAGGCGCGGTATTTTCATATTCGCTCATTTTCGGAAATTCCAGATTATAGCGTTCGCCGCGGAAGGTAAAAAGAATTTTTAAATCGGACGGAGCGTCAACCCTTAAATAATCGCGGTCAAGGTTTTTATGCAGCAGCTCAGGCGTTTTGCAGTAAATAAGCTCGTCTTTTTGCGCCAATAATTCAGCGGAAAAATCGATAACCTGCCCCTTGTAGTTAAACAGCAGGGACAATTTTGAATGCGGTTTTATTTTACCTAACGGTCTATTGTGGCGGAAAACCAATTCCTCATTAGCCGGTTGTTCAAGAGTAAGCACATACTCGGTGCGGTCCTTTACATAGATTACAGGCAATTTTTCATCAATCAGAGCTTTTAAAAGAAATTCTTTTTCAATACGTCCTACCGGTGTCGCCATAATCTGCTCTAAAAAAACCTCTCGTAAGGTAAATAATTAACAAGATTCGAAGCTTCATTTTCACGGCTTTTTGCTTCCTCAAGAATCAAGTCGTCAAACACCCAACTGCCCGATTGCGATGTTTCTCCCTCAATACGCCTGGTAACATATTTAACATACAGTTCTCCCGTTATTGCGTAGTCCCTGCCGATAAACCTCACCAGGAAAGAAACCGCCCCATCAGGTTCTTCCCTTCCTCCGCCAATCCTGTAATTACGGGGGGAGATATGGGATAACGCGCGCAAACATTTATCCCTTGTTTCGGGATTAACGGAAACGAGGGATGGATGCGCCGGCAGCCCTGAAAAAAAGCCTTGGGAAACTGAATTGGCAAATGAATAAGCCGCGGCAGGAGCCTTGCCCTGCCCCAATTCGCCGATTACCGTATCAAAAGGATAGCGCGCGGATTCACCCCGGCTTGGACGCAGTAAATCTGCGGGGATTGAACCTTTAGCCGGCTGAGCCGCGGCAAATGATGAAACAATGAAAAACAGGCAAAATAAAAAGAAATGCGCATTTTTCATAAACATATGCTTCCCATAATATAATACAAAATAATTATAGTAAAATAAAATTATTTATTCTATAATGGCTGACTCATGGGAAAAACAATAGAGGCCTCGCTAACAGAAGATTATACTCATCCTGTAAGGGATGTTTTATGGGGTCACATCTATATGACGGAAAAACAGGCGCTTTTAACGGAATCCGAGCCGTTTATGAGGCTTCACCGCATTCTGCAGCTTGGTCCCGTATACCATGTCTACCCTGGCGCAACGCATACGCGCGCAAGCCATTCTCTCGGCGTATACCACATCGGCAGGCGGCTTTTACAGAATCTTGCCGCGCGCGGCTCGCAATGGCTTAGTCCGCAGGGGGTAAAATCTTTCCTTGCTGCCTGCCTTCTTCACGATCTGGGGCATTTTCCCTATACCCACTCCCTTAAAGAACTGCCGCTCATTTCTCATGAGGCTCTTACAGCCGCAATAATTATGGAAGAACCGGTAAAAAGCCTTGTAGGAACTGCCGGAGCCGACCCCTGGCTTTGCGCCGCTATAGTAGACAAGGAAATGAAAGGAACCGCAGACGAGCTTTTTTTTTACCGCAAGCTGCTTTCCGGTGCGCTCGATCCTGACAAACTGGATTATCTGAACAGGGACGCACGGTATTGCGGTGTCCCATACGGCGCTCAGGATGTTGATTTTATCATGTCAAGGCTGTATCCCAGTAAAGAAAGAGGCGTAGATATAGATTCCCGTCTTATTCCTAATGTAGAATCTATCCTTTTTTCTAAATATCTGATGTACAGGACGGTATATTGGCATCGACATGTACGCGCGGCAACCGCCATGATGAAAAAAGCGCTTATAAAAGGACTCGAATCTGGAAAAATTTGCGGAGAGGAGCTTTATAACCTTGACGATACAGGTCTTTTTACCCTTCTAAAGGAAAAAACAGGCGATTCTCTTGTTGAATCAGTCCTTAAAGGCCAAATTTTTACCACAGCGGCGGAAATTTCCCCTGAAAAAGTCTGTTTTTCCGGTATTAAAAAGCTGGAAAACCGCGCCCGGCTTGAACAGCAAATTGCCGCGGAATTCTGCAAAGAAGGGCTAAAACTGACAGGGGATGAAGTAATCCTTGATATACCCGAACCTGTGTCATTTGAAACAGGTCTTTATGTTACAGATGAAGAATGTAATTTTAACGAGAGTTCAAGCGCTTTCAAGACGGAAACAGTGAACGCCTTTATAAAAACACTGTACACTGTCAGGGTATTTATTAATCAAAAATTTAAAGATATTTTAAAGACATTTCCGCAGACATATAGTATACTGTACAAGGTATTAGGCAGGGAGGCCTGAATTATGGATATTCACAATACGAACGAAGATTTAGTATTCAACGCTGTTCAAAAAATATTTGACGAAATACAAAACAGCGGCAATTCGGAAAAAATTTGTCTGTGTTATCAGTGCCGCATAGACACAATATGTTTTGTACTTAACCGCATTGAACCGCATTATATAGTGTCAAACCGCGGTTTTACACGTATTGATCCGGCTAGTCTAAAAAGCCGGCAAATGGAAGTTGATATTACCGCGTTGATTTACAAAGGAATCAGGCTGGTTAATCACAATATGAGGCCGACTGCGCCTCATGACGGGAGCGCCGAACACCAGACTAAAATCCACCACCCGATGTTTGATATTCCAACCATTGCGGGCAGGATATTTAACGGCGTAAGTTTTGAACCGGTTGTGGAAATTGATGTCTCTCTTTACTATGAAGGCGAGCTTGTAAAAATGAGGAACAGCAACTGGCAAAATCCGTATACAATGGTTTCTGCCACTCCGGGCGCTTTCAGTTTTTGGCCTATGCCGGTTCCCGGCGAGGTTCCCGATGTTACCAAGGACTTCAATTTTTCCATTAAAGTAAACTCGCCGGACTATGAGCCGCTTAATCATTTTTTCAGCGTTACGTCAATTTGTAAATTTCACACCCCGAATTCATACGCATTGAACCGTACGTTAAAATTGCCTGACCTGTATATTTTCCCGCCGGGCACTGAAGACGAAGTAGATGTACCGCTGTTATAGACGGAATGTATTTACAGCTTGACACTCTAGTTGATATTATAGTAACTTAATCTCACTGTTTTAAAATTTCGGTTTTTAACAGCATCAATTTTTTAGGAGAAGATAATGGCCCAGGCAAGTAAAAACAGCCGTACTGCCAGCGCAACCCAGAAGTTTATATGTTCGTGCGGCGGTGAAATCAAGATGAAAACCCTCTTTGAAAGCGGCAAAGTAAAAAACATCGCGGAATGCGGAAAATGCAAACGGATAGAACGCCGTCCGTCTGACTTCAAGTAGGAGGAATCTCTTGGTTAAGAAAAGCAGTTCAGCGGAAAAAAGGCATCGCAAAAGCGAAGAACGCCGTATGCGCAATAAATCGGCAAAGAGCGCGGTAAGATCCAGCATTAAAAAATTTATTTCCCATGCACAGAAAAAAGACCCGGAAACCGAAAAAGCATTAAAGGAAATGATAAAAAAATTAGATACTGCCGCCGGAAAAGGCATAATATCCAAAAATGCGGCAGCCCGTAAAAAATCAAGGATGCAGCGGTACTATAATGCAACAAAAGCCGCGCAGTAATTTTTACAAAGAGAATGCCGGCGGGAAAATTCACGAAAGTAGACATCATTGACGCAATTTATGAAAAGACAGGGTTAAGCCGGACAGAAATCCGCAGTTCTATTGATCTTTTTTTTGATGAGATGAAAGAGGCGTTATTGCGCCGGCAGGTGATTGAACTTCGGGGTTTTGGGACATTTGAGGTAAAGGTTAGAAAAGCGCGTCCCCGCGCGCGCAATCCCAGAACAGGCGAAAATATTACAATACGTTCACACGGTTCGGTTACGTTCCGCGCAGGCCGCGAGTTGAAACAGGCGGTATGGAAAATTAACGATGATCAGTAACCGTATGACAAATAATCAATAAAAGACAGGAGCATAAACAGACGATGACAGAAAGTCATCACTATTTTAAAACAATATTAATTCAGCTTGGTCTTGTAATAACAGCCGCTCTTTTTTTTTCCCTCTCTTTTCCAAATCTCCTGTTTAAAAACGGTCTTCCTTTTTTCGCGTGGTTTTCCTATGTTCCGGTTCTTCTGCTGATCAGAAAAAACGACCTTCTGCCTTGCATCGGCTGGGGGGCAATTTACGGCGTTTTATCATACGCAATTTTTAATTACTGGCTTTGGGCTTTTCATCCCGCGGCGGGAATAATTGTATACGGCATTTACCTTGCGTATATGGCCGCGGTCTTTCTGTTCCTTAAACTTGTAGATATTTTATATCCAAAAAAAGCGTATCTTGTCCAATGGATTATCTGGCTCGCCTATGAATATTTGGAAACAAGGGGGTTCGTCGGGTATCCGTACGGAATAACAGGCTACACCCAATGGCGCATAATACCTTTGATTCAAATTGCCTCTATTTTCGGCGTTTGGGGAGTCTGCGCCCTTGTTACTTTTCCTTCCTTCTGGCTTGCGGCGGCGTTTAAAGAACACAAGGGCGGTATACTCGCCGGAAATATTGCTTCAACAATAACAGAATTTTTCCGCAGGGAAAAATTATCCGCAATTATCTGGGTTTTTGCCCTTACTGCGGCTTTAGTCTTCGGCATTATGCAAAACAAGGATTTTTCAGGCGCTCCGAAGGTTAAGATCGCCCTTATTCAGCACAATACAGACCCATGGAAGGCGGTTAGCTTTGCGTCTGAATGGCAAAAAATCGATACATACCGGAAAAACCTGGCTATTTTAAAACGGCTCTCCGATGAAGCCGCCGCTTCACAGCCAAAACCGGACCTCATCGTGTGGCCGGAAACCGCTTTTACTCAAAGCATATACTGGCATTCAACCTACCGGTATGACCAGGATTCATGGCTCATTGTAAGGGAGCTTTTGGAGTATCTTTCACAAAAGGATATTCCGTTCCTGATCGGAAACGATGACGCGCGTATGGACAAAGTAAAAAACCCTGACGAATTTAATAACCACCGTGTCGATTACAACGCAGTCCTCCTGTTTGAAAACGGTAAATTAACAGAAACTTACCGGAAACTGCACCTTGTTCCTTTCACGGAACATTTTCCGTACAGAAAGCAGCTTCCGTTTTTCTATGACGCCCTGGTAAAAGCGGATACGCATTTTTGGGAAAAAGGTGAAGACGTAACCGTATTCAACGCTGCCGGTTTTAAATTTTCATCTCCTATTTGCTTTGAAGACACTTTCGGCTACCTGTCCCGTAAGTTTGTCCTGCGGGGCGCAGATGTCCTTGTAAACCTTACAAACGACGCGTGGGCAAAAAGCCTTCCTTCGCAGAAACAGCACCTTTCCATGGCGGTTTTCCGCGCTGTCGAAAACAGCCGTTCTATGGTGCGTTCAACTGTTTCCGGGCAAACCTGCGCCATTGACCCCGCGGGCAGGGTAACTGCGGAAGCGCAGCCTTTCATGGAAACATGGCTCACTGTTTCCGTACCTTTGGTGAAAAAAAGTACAATTTATACAAAATACGGCGATTTTCTGGCAATTTTCTTTTTATACGCGGCAGTAATTTTATTGCTTTCCCCTGTCGCATATTATACAATAAGGAAATTAACGAAGGGATACAGAAAATGAACAATCAAAAAAAGATACTCATAGCCGACGACGAGCATGTTAACCTTGACGCATTTGAGTTAATGCTTTCCAAACTTGGCTTCGTGGTGGAAAAAAGCGATAACGGCGCCGAGGTCATTGAAAAAGTAAAAAAATTCCATCCCAACTTAATCATACTTGATAATATAATGCCCGGTATGACGGGCCGCGAAATAACAAAAATCCTAAAAAATGACCCGAGTAACAAAAATATTTCGATTATTATCCTGTCCGCCCTTGATGACGTAAAAGAAAAGGTCGCCTGTTTTGAAGCGGGAGCGGACGACTATATAACAAAACCGTATAACTTTACCGAAGTGCTTGCACGCATTAACGCGGTGCTGCGCAACCGGACGCTGTTTGACCAAATTGCGGTAAGGGAAATACGGCTTGCCCTGGCCGAAGAATTAAACAGGGACTTAAAGGAAAATCTTTCAGATTTCGCGGGAAGCATTGACGAACTTGACAGCGCAATCGGCATAATTCAGGAAAATGCCGAAATAAACAATGAAAAATACGGCGGCCAAAAACTCGGCGATCTCGTAAAACCTGTGAGCGAAAAACTGCTGTCCGTCCGTAAACACATTGCGGCTCTTGACGCAAGGATTGAAAAAACAATCAACGAATGGAATAATCATAAAAAAGACGAAATAGGGCTTTCTGTACTTGAAGGTCAAATACGAAAATTCCTGCATCAGGAGCAGGAATAAACAAGGTTGCGTTAAAATGCCCAAACGGGAAGGAAAAAAAAATAATATAGTAGTTCTGGGCAAAACCACAAGTTTTACCGGAATATTAAAATTCGAAACGACATTGAAAATTCAGGGAAGTTTCCGCGGAACGATTGAAGCCGTAGGCGACCTCATCGTTGATAAAGACGCGGTAGTAGACGCCGATCACATAGCGGTAAGCTCTCTTACCGTTTACGGAAACGTATCAGGGACGGTGCAGGCTAATAACAAAGTAGATATGATGAGCGGCGCAAAAGTACACGGCGATGTAAGCGCGGCAAAATTACGCATAGCGGACGGAGTGCTTTTTGAAGGCAAATGCAAAATGACAAACGTAGATAAGGATGTTGATATTTTTCACCGCCCTGTGGAAGAAATAAAAGCGGAATTACAGCGTGTAAATGGAAAAGTGTAAGATAGAATTAAAAGACTGCAGGACATTTGCCGAATTAAAATCACAGGCGCAAAAAACCGCGCATACGCTTGTGCATAAATTAAAAGAGAATTCGCTTACCCTCGCATTATCAGAATCATGCACGGCAGGTCTTGTGTCCTCATATATTGCAGGAGTACCCGGCGCTTCAGCCGTTTTGTGGGGTTCTTTTGTGTGTTACACGCCGGAAGCGAAAGTTTCCATGCTGGGTATTGACAGGGAGCTTATCTTAACACACGGCGCGGTGAGCAGGGAAACAGCTTCTTCAATGGCGCTCGGCGCGTTACAAAAAAGCGGGGCGGATATAGCCGCAGCCGTTACGGGGCTTGCGGGACCTGACGGAGACGGCAGTAATACTCAGGTCGGGACTGTATGGGTTGCGGCTGCCAGAAAAGGGGGAACCGTAACGGCAAGCGAATATCGTTTTACCGACTGCAGGGAAGCCGTGCGCGTCCGTTCGGCTATTACGGTACTTGAAACAATTACGGGTATTTTATCCGGTTGACATAAAATAAAAAAAATATTAGGATAATGGTATCCTTTCAATTACCATGTTTTATAGTGAAAAAGAATCTAATAATAAATATCCTGTCTGATCTTGGGCAAGTCTGCCGGAGAATGGCAAATTAATAGGTGGTTAATATGGCAGTAGTTAGAAGAGGCAGAAGACCTGAAACTAACGGAAACGGAGAAGCTGAGAATAACGGTGAACAGGAAGAATCCCAAACTTCCGAATCCGGCAACGGGGAAAAAACAAGCCGCGTAATCGTCCGCGCCTCCGGCGCAAGGAGTTATCAGGATTCGCAGGATTCCGATACGGGGAGCGGCGAAAACGCGGTATTGCCCGCCCTGCCCAAGTTACCCTCAATGCCCGACCTGTACGGAAAACCGATTCCCCGTCAGGATCAGGACAACTCAAAGCCGCGCCTTACAATAAACGAACTTATCAGGCTTAATATGAAAGATTTAAGGGAACTTGCCTCATGCTACAGCATTGCGCATGACGACATGGTTTCCTTAAAAAAACAAGAAGTAGTTTTTGCAATCCTTAAAGCGCATACGGAAAGAGGCGGTATTATTTACGCCTACGGCTCTCTTGAAATCCTGCCGGACAGCTACGGCTTTTTACGAAGCCCGCAAAATTCATACCTTCCCGGTCCCGACGATATCTACATAAGCCCGAGTCAAATCAGGCTCTTTGCGCTCAAAACGGGCGATACCGTTTACGGCCAAATCCGCAGCCCGAAAGAAGGCGAAAGGTTTTTTGCGATGCTGCGCGTGGAAACCGTTAATTATGACGACCCGTCCGTAGCCCAAAACCGCATTCCGTTTGACAACCTTACGCCGCTGTATCCCAACAGAAAACTTGATCTTGAAACGACAACGGAAGGAATAAGCGAAAGAATTATCAATCTTTTCTGCCCGATCGGCAAAGGTCAGCGTTCCCTTATAGTAGCCCCGCCCAGAACCGGAAAAACAATAATGATGCAGAAAATCGCAAATGCTATTACAAAGAACCACCCGGAAGTTTACCTTATCGTCCTTCTAATAGACGAGCGTCCTGAGGAAGTAACCGACATGGAGCGCACAGTCCGCGCGGAGGTTGTTTCGTCAACTTTTGACGAACAGGCCACCCGCCATGTGCAGGTTACGGAAATGGTTCTGGAAAAGGCAAAACGCCTTGTTGAACATAAAAGAGACGTCGTCATTTTACTGGATTCAATCACCCGTTTGGCGCGCGCCTATAACCAGACAGTTCCAACATCGGGAAAGATCCTCTCAGGCGGCGTTGATTCCAACGCCCTGCACAAACCAAAACGCTTTTTCGGCGCGGCGCGTAATATTGAAGAAGGCGGCAGCCTTACAATCATTTCCACAGCCCTTGTGGAAACGGGCAGCCGCATGGACGAAGTAATTTTTGAAGAATTCAAGGGAACCGGCAACATGGAAATAAACCTTGACAGGCGCATTTCCGACCGCCGCCTGTTTCCGGCAATCAATATTAAAAAATCCGGAACAAGGAAGGAAGAACTCCTGCTTTCCGAAGAAGAACTTCAAAAAATCTGGATTTTACGGAAAGTTATCAATCCCATGGACGATATCGAAATTATCGAACTACTGGTTGACAAGATGAAGAAAAGCAAGAACAATGAAGCATTCCTGAAATCCATGAATACCGGAACGGGAGGCATGGATTAGTCCTTAAACCGTATTAATAACGGGGTTGGACGTATTTACGGAGGATAAAAATGAAAAACGGAATTCACCCAAAGTACGAAATGACTAAAATAACCTGCGCCTGCGGTAACGTTATAGAAACACGTTCAACTGTAAAGGACATCAAGGTGGAAATTTGCTCCGCCTGTCATCCGTTCTTTACAGGTAAACAAAAACTCGTAGACACCGCAGGACGCATCGAAAGGTTCAGGAAAAAATATAATATTAAAGAATAATATTACTTTTGTCCTACCCACTGTACATCAGTCAGCTTAAAGACCGATTTTCCAACCGTATCATTCACTTTTAAGCAAATACCGGTTAGTTTAGAGGCGTTTGCCGGTCCGCTCCCAAACCACTTTTTAGTGAAATTTTCAAAACTTGTTTCAATAGGTCCCTTATCAATTACTCCGATTGATTGTTCACTGCCAAGAGTTGCGCCGGGTTGATATACGCACTGCCAAATAACTTCAAGAGGATTACTGATAGTAAAATCCAGGCGTATTTTATCAAAATCAACGCCCGCCGCCTTAAAGTAGATATAAACATAATTTTCGCCTTTCTTTAATGTGATCGAATTATCCTTGGCAGCCGAACCGCCTTCAGTTCCGGTAACCTTCCATTCGGGCACTTTTTGGGCAAATACCGCCGCGCTGATAACTAACAAAACTGCCAATACTAAATACTTCTTCATACTCCGCTCCTTGATTTTTCGCCGTAAGGCTGATTATTGAACATCCTATCCGACATTCATTAATTAAACAATATTGTACAAATATAGTTAAAATATTTTATTATGTAAATTACTTTTCGGTCAAGAAAAAAACTATGTATTTTACGGGAGAAAGCCGTGTACAACGGGGATGAAAAAACAGCTAATCAGGCAAAAATGCTCGCCAACCGGCTCTTAAAACGGTTTCGCCTCCTTAAAAAATGGGCGCAGAGGACCGGAGCCGGGGTTTTCAGACTGTATGACCGCGATATTCCGGAAATTCCCATTGTTTTGGATTACTACGGAAACGCAGCCAAACCGCAGGAAGCCGCCATTTCCGGAGCGCTTTACAAACGCCCCTATGAAAAAGACGCCGAAGAAGAAGAACATTGGCTTTCCGCAATGAAAGACAGCGTTGCGGCCGCGCTGGGAATAGAGCCTTCGCGCATATTCCTGAAACAGCGGCAGAAACAAAAAGGAGCTTCCCAGTATGAGAAGACCGGAGAAGCGCGTTTTGTAAAAAATGTTGACGAGGGCGGTCTTTCTTTTAAGGTAAACCTTTCCGACTACCTTGATACAGGACTATTTCCCGACCGCCGCCTGCTGCGTTCTATTATCCGAAACGAAGCTTCTGGTAAAAAATTTTTGAACTTGTTTTCCTACACAGGCTCGTTTTCAGTTTATGCGGCTGCAGGAGGAGCCCAATCGACAGATTCAGTCGATCTTTCCAACACTTACCTTTTATGGGCAAAGGAGAATTTTTCGCTTAACGATTTAACTGCGCAAATGTTCCCGGGGCAGGAAGACTATTTTGCCTCAGTTGAAAGAAAACTTTTTCAAAAACACAGGCTTATCCGCGCGGATGTTTTAAAATTTATTGAAAAAGCCGCAATTACAAATTTACGCTGGGACATTATCGCGCTTGACCCGCCCGCTTTTTCAAACTCAAAGAAAATGACGGGAAATTTCGACTTACAACGCGATATTACGGAACTGTTAAAAAAATGCTGTTTTTTACTTGCTCCGGAAGGTAAAATTTTCCTGAGCGTAAATATGAGGCGTTCCGGCATAAAGGCGGCGCAACTGGAAACCGAACTTGCCTGCTGCGTTAAAAATGTAAAGGTAACGGACATCAGCGGCAAAATTACAGATGAGGACTTTAAAGGTAAAAAAACGCCCGATACTTTTATTATTCATAAAAGAGTTGTTTAGAAACTGAAGTCTATCAAACCAGAACATTGTAACAATACCCCGTTTCCTGTTATAATTTTTTCAAGGAGAAAAACATGGAAGCCCTGAAGAAAAACCCCGCATGGAAAGGCAGGCGCGGGCCTGTTGTTCTGGTCATTATGGACGGAGTCGGATACGGAAAATACAAGGAAGGAGACGCTGTCGCCGATTCAAAAATGTACCACCTTAATGACATAACCGCCAAAAGCCCCCATACAAAATTAAAAGCGCACGGAACCGCTGTAGGGCTTCCGTCTGACGAGGATATGGGAAACAGCGAAGTAGGCCATAACGCTATGGGTTGCGGCAGGGTATTTAATCAGGGCGCGGCGCTGGTTTCCAACTCTATCCATACAGGCGCGATGTTTGAAGGCTCCGCATGGAAGGAAGTAGTTTCCAATTTAAAAAACAGCGCGTCCGCAGAGCGCGCCCCTACCCTTCACTTTCTGGGACTTTTTTCAGACGGCAACGTTCACAGCCACATGGATCACCTAAAGGCTATGATTAAACAGGCAAAAAAAGACGGCGTTAAACGCGTGCGGGTTCATGTTCTTTTTGACGGGCGGGACGTTGGAGAAACCAGCGCCCTTGAATATGTCGATCCTTTTGAAGCGTTTCTTAAAGAACTTAATGATGCAAACTTTAACGCGAAGATCGGCTCAGGCGGCGGGCGTATGTGGATCACAATGGACCGTTACGGAGCGGACTGGTCAATGGTGGAACGCGGCTGGAAAACCCACGTAATGGGAAACGCCCGCAGTTTTACTTCGGCGCGGGAAGCTGTTGAAACATACAGGAAGGAGATACCCGGCATTATTGATCAGGATTTAAAAGAATTTGTTATAACCGAAAACGGAAAGCCTATCGGTACAATAGAAGACGGGGATTCCTTAATATACTTTAACTTCCGGGGCGACCGTGCTCTTGAAATAACAGCCGCCTTTGAAGAAGATAATTTTAAAAAATTTGACCGCGTACGCCGCCCGAAAGTGTGTTATGCGGGCATGATGGAATACGACGGCGATCTGCACGTTCCGAAACGCTACCTTGTAAACCCTCCGTCAATCGACCGCACAATGGGCGAATACCTTGCGGCAACCGGAGTAAGGACGCTCGCAATATCGGAAACGCAAAAGTACGGACACGTTACCTACTTCTTCAACGGAAACCGCACGGGAAAATTCGATGAAAAGCTGGAAGACTATGTGGAAATAAAAAGCGATGTTATTCCTTTTGAACAGCGTCCCTGGATGAAATGCGCGGAAATAACGGATCAGGTTATAGAAGCGATTCACAGCGGCAAGTATGATTTTATCCGCCTTAATTATCCTAACGGCGATATGGTCGGGCACACCGGAGTGTATCAGGCGGTTGTCTGCTCCATGGAGGGAATGGACATTCAGCTTGGAAGGCTCTTAAAGGCTGTTGATGAAACGGGAGCGGTAATGCTGGTAACAGCCGACCACGGCAACAGCGACGATATGTTCGAGCATGACAAAAAAACCGGAGCGGTTTCATTAAAGAGCGACGGTACTCCCAAAGCGAAAACAAGCCACAGCCTTAACCCTGTTCCCTGTATTGTTTACGATCCCGAATACAAGGGCGAATACCCAAACGATCCTAAGGAAGGCTGCTTGAACGAAAAATTGGGCATAAGCTCTATTGCCGCAACCTGTATTCAGCTTTTGGGATTTGTTCCGCCGCAGGATTACGATAAATCAGTGCTAAAGATGTAACAACCCGTTACATTGACAACGTGCTGTTTTTTATGGTACTGTTTCAAACACAAACAGCGGATTTTTCTGCCGGGCAATAGCGCAGTTGGTTTAGCGTACAAGTCTGGGGGACTTGGGGTCCCCGGTTCAAATCCGGGTTGCCCGACAGAGAAATTCGTTTTTCCTATTCAAAAGGTTTTACGGCATTTCCACTACAGGCTCAAGGTGCGGATTTCTTAGCTGCATAAAGGCGCGGCTGTACCATTCACCCGCCTGAGGCTGTGAAGACAAAAAATTCCAGAACTCGCGTGCTACTGTTGTTTTTCCGTTCCGGTAAAGGCTTGCGCCCAAATAATAGGCTGTTTTGTAATATTCAACGTCTTCAACATACGATAAAAGCAAAGCGTTTTTATTTATATATTCCGTTAAAGTCTGAAGGTTGGTAAAAGTAAAATCAAATTCCTTGCGCTTTATTTCATCTATTATTGTTGTATTTTGTATAAGGAAAGCAAACATCAGATGCTGCTGCGCGGACGGGCGGCCTGTAGCCGCATAATGAAAGCCCAAAAGCCTGTGCGCCTGCTCTACCTTGCCGTTATTGTAACGGTATAATTCCATAAACCGGGCGATCCCTTCGTTTTCAAGAGTGCGCGTCATGGCCTGCGTCGCAAATGAAGCGGATGCCTGCGCATATGGGACAGGAACTTTTCCGGAGGCAGATTCGCCGCCTTCCTGCCTTCTTGCGTTTACCCAAAGCGTGTCCAAATCGTTAATAATGTAGAGTAACACCTTTTCCATTTCATTGTAGTCCTGCCTTGTCCTTAAAAGAGCTGCAATCTTATACTGCAAAGCGGTACTAAAGCCTGAATCTTCCAAAATGTCGCGTAATTCATTCGCTTTACGGTATTGTGCCAATGCCAACGGCAGTTCGCCTTCAGCCCGGTAAACCTCTCCTATCCAGTATTCAGCTTCGGGGTAATCCTTTAATTTTCCCAAAGCTTCAAGCGCCGCGCTTGCTGAATTGTAAAGGCTTGCTTTGGGGATGCGGTAATAAAGTTCCTGAAGCGCGGCGGATGCCGCCGTATAGTAGCGGTCATAGGAGTACTTTTCCACCTTTTCAAGCGAATCCCCGAGGCGGCGCACTTCGTTGATTGAGAGCAGGTTTATCAAATCGCGTTCCATTTGCTCGAACATGGCGCGTCTGTCCCGCCGCGCGTCTTCAAACAGAAGCAGGGCGGCTCCGTAATCTCCGCTACGGTACTTTATCTTTCCCTGTTCAAGGGAAAGCCACCATGGCTGCGCTACTCTTTGCGCAAAAAGAGGAATTGAGAAAGAAACCAAGAAAAATAAAATTACACATTTTTTGCCCGTCATATTTTTTGAAGCTCCTCTTCAAAAGCTTTTTCCGCTTCGCCTGCCGTAATTGTCTTTATAATCTTGCCGTGTTTAAAAATCAAAACTTTGTCTCCCGCTCCTGTTATGCCGATATCGGCGTGTTCCGCTTCCTGCGGGCCGTTAACTTCACAGCCCATAATTGCCACAGTAATGTCTTTTTCCATAGCATAAAGTTTATCTGCAAAGCGCTTTGTAAATTCATGAGTGTCAAAACCATGCCTTCCGCAGCGCGGACAGGAAACAATTTTTACACCCTTTCGCTTTAACCTCTCGTTTGTTTCAGACGGCATTTCCGCCGCCGCCCTTAAAATCTCCCTGCCTGCAATAACTTCGTCTTCCATAGAGCCGGATAGCGATACTCTGATTGTGTCTCCGATACCTTCCGCAAGCAGGGGCAGCAGAGCCGCCGTATTGGAAACAATTCCGGCTATCACAGGTCCTGCCTCCGTAACGCCCACATGAAGGGGCGCATCCGTTCTTTGGGAAAGGATTCTGTTCGCTTCTATAGTATCGGCAATTCCGCTGGCTTTCATAGACACAAGAAAGTTATCAAAGCCGTATTCGTTAAAAAAAGCCAATTCCCTTTGTGCCGCCTGTACCAGCGCTTCCGGTACGCCCATGCCCTCTGTTACCTTTAGGCGCAAGTCCTGGGGAAGGCTCCCTGCATTAACCCCAATACGGATAGGAATGCCTTTTGCCGCCGCTTTTTCAAAAACCGCCCTTACCTTCTCCCTGCCTCCTATATTGCCGGGGTTAATGCGGATTTTTGAAATAGGGAATTCCATGCAGCGCAGGGCGATTTTATAATCAAAGTGAATATCCGCCGCAAGGGGCATGGAAACCGTTTGCGCAAGTCTCCCAAGTATTTCAGCGGTTTCGATATCGGGAACGGCGAAGCGTAAAAGCCCGCAGCCAATATGTCCAAGCGCTTCAATTTGCCTGATTATTGCGTCGTTTTCAAAAACAGAAGGAGAAATACGGTCTTTCCACATAGTTTGAATAACTACAGGGAAATTTCCCCCAATATATACGGGGCGGACATGGGAAAAACCGCCTGCTTTTACAATTTTAGATACTCTGCCCTGTTTCATTACCAATTTTAATATTATAATTTATATAATATGGAATTCAACATTGATAAAAATGAAAAGAATATTTTGCTCGCTCAGGCGCGTGAAACCATAACCGCGGAATTGGAAGGACGTAAACCCGCCTATTCCAAAACAGACGCAGGCGAAGATTCAAGCCTGTATAAACCATGCGGCGCATTTGTAAGCCTGCACACAGGCGCACAACACAATCTGCGCGGCTGTATCGGCAGGATGACAGCTAACCTGCCTTTAATTGAAACAGTCCGCCAGATGGCAAAGGAAGCCGCTTTCGGAGACCCGCGTTTTCCTCCGCTAAAAAAAGAAGAACTTTCACGCACCCATATTGAAATTTCCGCGCTTTCCCCAATGACGCCATGCTCCGATCCTTTAAAAGTAAAAGTCGGCGTTCACGGATTGTACCTTAGGAGGGGCGGACGTTCCGGCGTTCTCCTGCCGCAGGTTCCCGTTGAACAAGGCTGGAATCTGGATCAGTACCTTGATTATATTTGCGTAAAAGCGGGGCTTCCCGCAGGTTCGTACAACGCGCCTGATGCCGAACTTCTTACTTTTACGGCGATTGTATTCGGCGAGGAGTAAATTTACAGCAAACATGGAACGCCGTCTTTTGGATTTTTTAACGCGTGAAGTTTCAGACAAGTCCGGAATAAAAATACCGGATAAAGCCGCTGACCGCCTTGTTACAGGCATTGAATACGATTCGCGCAAGGTAAAAGACGGAAACCTTTTTTTTGCACTTCCGGGTCTGCACACAGACGGCAGTCTTTACATTGACGACGCGATAAAACACGGAGCTTCCGTAATCGTACACGAAAATGAAAATATTGAAAGAAAAAACGGAATAACATATTTAAGAACGGACAATCCGCGTTTTGCAATGTCGCCGGTATCGGCGGCATTTTACGGCAATCCTTCGCATCGTATGCCCGTAACCGGGGTAACCGGAACTGAGGGTAAAAGCACCACTGTCTTCCTTATCTGGCAGCTTTTAACGTTAATAGGGAAGAAAGCGGGTTTTTTTTCAACCGTGCAGCACTGTTTCGGTTCTGAAGTACGTTTTAACAGCGAACATCAAACCACCCCCGAAGCGCCCGCAGTACAGCGGCTTCTTTATGAAATGGCGGATAACGGCTGTGAATTTGCCGTAGCGGAAGCCAGTTCGCACGGTCTTTCCGGATTGACAAACCGGCTTGGGGATGTTGAATTTTCTTCCGCTGTCATGACCAATGTAACCCATGAACACCTTGAATTTCACGGAACATGGGAACAGTACAGGGACGACAAGGCAAATCTTTTCCGCGCCCTTGACAATTGCAGCCGCTGCGGCGGTTCAGCTTCCTTTGAACCTTTCGGCGTAATAAACGCGGACGATAAAAGCTGCGGGTATTTTGCTTCGGCAACGCGGCAAAAAACATTCACGTTCAGCGCGGCCGGCGCGGACGCGGATATTGTCCTTGAAGCGATTGAAAGCGGCGCATGGGGCAACTGGTATATGGTTTTTATTCCGGCACTAAATGAACGTTTTGAAATCAGGGACGCTCTTCCGGGTTCTTTTAATGCGCGTAACGTTCTTGCTTCCCTTCTTGTTGTCTCAAACCTTTTAAAACTGCCTGTTAAGGAAATTGCCCCGTTCGTAAAAAAATTAAAACCTGTAAGGGGAAGGATGACGGCTGTTAACAAGGGTCAGCCTTTTGAAGTTGTTGTGGATTACGCGCATACTCCTTCATCATTCAATACAATTTTCCCGTCCCTGCGCAGCCGCATCGACAAAACGGGAGGCAGGATAATAAGCCTTTTTGGTTCCGCAGGGGAAAGAGATACCAAAAAAAGGGCGGAACAGGGAAAAATAGCCGCGGATTATTCTGATATTATTATCGCGGCGGACGAAGACCCCCGCGGTGAAAACCCGATGGATATTCTGGAAGAAATTGCAAAAGGCATCGCTCTTTCTCCTGATACGGAAAAACATAAAAGTTTTATCCCTGGAGAAAATTTATTCCTTATACCGGACAGGACTTTAGCAATCCGCAAAGCTTTTAGCCTTGCCGTCAAAGGAGACCTCGTTCTCTTGCTGGGAAAAGGACACGAAAACTCAATTATTTATCGGGATCATGTAATGGATTTTGATGAAATCACAGAGGCGGAAAAAGCGTTAGGCGAAATGGGCTATCGCTGTAAAATAATAAAGCGGGTCAACTAAGTATTGTCTGTCCGTAAAGTGTCCGCATTATTAACAAATTCTTAGTAACTCTCTTTCTATTTCATCAATAACGGAATCCGGCGTGGAAGCTCCGGCGCAAAGTCCCACTGTTTTAAAATTTTTAAAACTGTCCGGTATTTCGCCGGCGTTTTCAGCCAATACGCAGGGTTTACCGCTTTCCTGCGCAATGAGTAAAAGACGGCGCGTATTGGCGGATTCCCTGCCGCCCGCGATAACAACAGCCTCTGTGCGTTCCAAAAGCTCCCTAAGCGATTTCTGGCGGTCGGCGGTAGCGGCGCATATCGTATTAATAATTTTAAGATCGGGAAAATATTTTTTTATCGCTTCACTTGCCGCGCTGTACTCATCTTCGCAAATTGTAGTCTGCCCTAAAAGGGCGGTTTTTACACTGCCGCGCTTCTTGTAAAGCAATGCGGCTTCCCTTTCCGCTTCTTCGGCGCATTCCGTTGTTACGCAAAATCCGTCCTTTGCATAGCCAAGTATGCCCTTAATTTCGGCGTGTTCCGCTTCTCCGGCAAGAAAAATAAAATACCCCGCTTCCGCCAATTCTTCCGCTTTTAACTGGCTTGCTTTCACCTTGGGACAGGTAGCGTCTATAATCCTGCATCCCATGCCGCGCAGTTTATTTTCCGTTTTGGGGCTGATTCCGTGCGCGCGCACTATTACCGAACAATTTTCAAGGTTTTCAGGGATTTCAAGTTCATTGATCGGCAGTACTCCCCTGCTTTCAAGAGCGGAAAGAACTTCAGGATTATGAATAACAGGGCCAAGAGAGTAAACAGGGCTGCAGGAATCCGCCGCTTTAACGGCCATATCTACAGCCCTGCGTACTCCCATACAGAAGCCCAGAACATCGGAGCGGATTACTTTCAAGCTTTTAGGCTTACAGCTTGTTTTATTTTTTGCCGCCTGATTTTTTGGTTTTCCCAGAAATTCACAAAACCCGTAGCAATAAGGAGAGACGTATAGATACCGGAAACCATACCTACAAGCAAGGCAAGCGCAAAATCCTTCATTGAACCTTTGGCAAATACAAACAGGAATATTACAGCCAGCATGGTTGTTAATGTCGTAATAATTGTACGGCCGAGTACGGCGGTAAGCGAAATATTCAGTACATCAACAAAGGAATTTTCAGGATATAAACGGCGTGTTTCCCTTATTCTGTCAAAAACTACAATTGTATTGTTGATTGAATAACCAAGTATGGTAAGAATCGCCGCTATCGTACTTGTTGTAAATTCCATCTTTGTCCAAACTACAAACGCGATAATCACTATGCCGTCGTGAATAATGGCAATTATCGCTCCAATAGCGTACTGCGGTTTAAAGCGTATTGACGCATAAACAAGAATTAAAAGCAGGGTAAGACTGACAAGTATTCCCGCCTGATCTGTCAGATCCTTGGAAAAACGCGAACCTACAAAATCGGAGCGTAATACCGCAATTTCACCGTTTCCGAAATACGATTCCAAAGCCTGGGTAATTTGACCGGAAAGAATTTTATTTTCACCCTTGTCTTCAATGCGCAGCATAAAATGCCTGTCCTGCGGCGAGCCTACATTTTGAACCGAAACTTCCTGCCCAAGGCTTGCCGTTGCGCTTCTAATCACGGAAATATCAACATGCGGACTCTGCGGATCAAGGTAATGGACTACATACGGAGTATCGCCGCTCAGATAAGGATTGCCAAGCGAACTGAAAATAAGCCACTGGGTGTTGATTCCTTCCCTTGCAATTAACGATACCTCAAGCTCGTCAAGCTGCTGCATCATGGCGCGTGAAAGACTGCCTATAGTGGAGTATTCATTGAATGTAAACGAATAAGTTTTGTTTTCTATTCCCGAGCCTGAAATTACAATGTAAAGCCCGCCTCGGTCAAAGGAAAGTATTGCGCTTGACGTTCCCGTCCACCGTATAGAAAAAGCCGTAGGAGCAAGCTGTACTTCCTGTATAAGACCGGCCTGAAAATCCACGCCTAGCGTAAATCCGCGGAAAATGTAGCCTGTAATTCCGAATATAATTACCGCGCATGATAAGATTGCCGCAGGCAGGAAAAATTTTGAAAAGTTAATTGTCTTTCTCATTAATTGGTTCCCCTTAATGCTTCATTCTGAATATGCGTCTTCCAGCTAACGGAAAGTTTTTTATAGTGCATAACGTCGGTGCCGAAGTCAAAAATAAGCCGCGACACAAAAAGGGCCGTAAATACCGATGAAAATACGCCGATCGCTAAGCTGACCGCAAATCCCTTTATCGGTCCTGATCCAAGCTGTGAAAGGAAAAGCGCCGCTATAAAGGTAGTAATATTCGAGTCCATAATCGCCCAAAACGCCTTGTCAAAACCGGCTTCCACTACCGCCTTGCGGCTTTTTCCAAGAAGCATTTCTTCCTTCATGCGTTCAAAGATAATTACGCTTGCGTCTACCGCCATTCCTATTGTAAGAATAAATCCGGCAATCGCAGGCAGGGTCAATGTAAAATTCAAGGCTGAAAGTATGCTGAACATAAGGTAAAAGTTTAAAAGCTGCGCAATAATCGCGTTAATTCCGGCGTTTCTATAGTAAATAAGCATAAAAACAAAAACAGCCGCAACTCCGCCCAACAGAGCGTAAAGCCCCTGGCGTATTGTGTCTTCCCCCATTGAAGCGCCGATACTTTGCTGATTGGCTACTTCCAGTTCCACAGGCAGCGCCGCCGTTCTTAGAACGAGGGCTATGTTCTGCGCTTCCTCGGCGCCGAAGCCCGTTATTGTTCCCCTTTCGCGTATGCCTGACGATATTCTGGCATTTGACTTTACCCTGTCGTCAAGAACAATGGCAAGGTTTTTCTCTATGTTAGCTGACGTAAGCCTGTAAAAAATTTCTCCGCCTTCGGGAGTCAGTCCGAAAACAACTTCCGGTCTGCCGTCAACTCTGCCGCGTTCAACAATGGCTTCTTCTATGTAGTTTCCGTCAAGCCCCACTTCCTTTTTTACGGCGATAAACCTGAGGCTTCCGTCAATATTTCTGGCCTGTTCGTCAAGGCCATACCTGTCCTTGATATAATAACCAAGAACCATTACGTCCGAAGGGACAATTGAAGGATTAATCAGCTTTCCGTTTGTGTCAAAAGTCGTCGTAGGATTGGCTCTGTAATAACTGTTAAATCTCTCGGTCGCCTCTGAATCTTCAAGATGAAAGGCAAGGCTTCCCTTTCCCATAATAATGTCATTGATCCGCTCAGGATCGGCGGTTCCGGGTATTTCAAGATAAATCTGATCCGTTCCCTGACGGCGAATAATAGGTTCCGTAAGACCGAAACGGTCAATTCGGCTGTTTAATACTTCCAAAGCGCGGTTCATCGCGTCCGTCCGGTCATTATCATTAAGGGGACGCCCGAGTTTGTTTTGAAGGGAGGTAAAATTTGCCTGAAGGACAATGCTCAAACCTCCCGAAAGATCAAGACCAAGCTTTACCGCGTTTTTTTGAAGGTCTTTTATCGCAAAAATATCATCGCGGTACTTGTTTTCAATCGTGTCCAGCGCTTCCCTTCTGCTGGAAAACGCTTCAAGAACCGTCTTTGCCGTCCATGTATCGGGAACAGTCCGTTTGTCAGCCTTGTATCTTTTCTTTGCGGCGGTTGTCAAAAAATCAAGACCGTCCGGAACAACCCTGTCATAACGGGAAGCGTCAATAATGCGCTGTAAATCCCCCTGCGCGGCTTGAGAAGCGTAAGTCCTTATCTGCTGCCTTGTTTCCAGCGCGAGAGCCTGCTGGTCCTTCGGTATGAAAAAATACCACCGTACGGTAGGCCAAAGAAACAGAAAACAGATTCCCATTACCGCAATAATTATAAAGAATCTATAGCGTTTACTCATGATTATGCCTTGCCGGAGGATTGTTCTTCGGACTTGTCTTCGATTTTTTCTTCTTTTGAGGCGGTTACGACAGAGGAAACTGCGCTTCTAAGGAATTCCAGCTTTACGTTCTCGTCAACCTTGATAATTACGGTCGTCTCCTTGACGCTTTGAACCGTTCCGTGAAGCCCGCCGATAGTTACTACCCTGTCGCCCTTCTTTAACGCGGAAAGCATTTTTTCGGTTTCTTTCCGCTTTTTATTCTGCGGTCTTATGATCAAAAAGTAAAAAATGCCGATTATCAGGACAAACGGCAGAAAACTCATAAGAAGACTTGAACTGCCGGCTTCCTGACCGGCCTGCGGGGCTGCCATTAACGGAAAGATAAATGTAAACATGGGTAACATCCTTAAAATAGTATTACCTGTTACCCTAGCATAAAAAACGGGATATATTCAAGTGGCAAAACGGCAGGGGTTACTAAAATAAATGTCAATAATTATCTCTTACGGCGGAGGGTAAAGCCCCTGCGGGTGTCAGACGGCTGTGGACTTTATTTTCGCGCGCTTTGGCGCGGCATTTATTGAATCCACACCGTACACACCCGCAGGGGCTTTACCCTCCGCCTGAAAGAAATAGTTGATTATTATGGGGCAATGCAGAAATTTTACTTGACAAAAAAGCCTATAAATCGTAAAATAATCACAATGTCCGTATGGGCAGCGCTTTAAAGAACGGCGTTCTAAAGAACGAATGTTCTTTTAGAACGAATAATCTTACAAGAAAAAGGAAAAAACCAACATGAACAGCAAACTCTCATTCACCC
>Ga0268262_10000573_pt1 | contig 48180 bp, 44 predicted proteins | sample TergutNc150P3_FD_190354 | JGI IMG/M metagenome (GOLD analysis project Ga0268262, IMG submission 190354) | Nasutitermes corniger P3 segment gut microbial community from laboratory colony in Florida, USA - Nc150 P3 (SPAdes) (version 2) | ecosystem: Host-associated > Arthropoda: Insects >... | reverse complement strand
GCCTTATGGAAAAATTGGGCTATGATGCAATTCATTTTTGATTGGCACAAACTTTCGTTTGCACTGTGATATCTGTTTAAATGAATATCCTGAATTATTAAACTTCAACGTTGCGCAACGGACACATACCCTTGATTAGAGGATTTACAGGATGAAAAAACAAGTTCTTTTTTTGCTGTTTCTCGCGCTTGCCGCTTATGCTCAAATGCAGGAGCGCATTGCCATCATCAACACTTTGGATGACTACGATTCCATAAGCGTTGCCGAATTAACTTACCTCACCGACAGGCTGCGCGAGGCGGCGGTTAATGTTTTGCCTGCCGAGCGGTTTGGCGTTATGACCACCGAGAGCATAGTTGCTTTTCTCGGTTCTGTGGAAAACACCGTGAAGGTGTGCAAGGAGGCTAGCTGCCTTGCGGAGCTGGGCAGGGAGGTTAACGCAGATTACGTGGCTCAGGGACGGGTAGGGCGGTTCAACGATGAGTTTACTATAAAGGTGGAACTCTACAACGTGAAAACCGGAAATTTAATGGGTTCGTTCACGGGACAATCAAAAGATGTGGCTGGCTTGCTGTCTCTCATAGAAAATAGGGCACAGGATTTGTTCAAAAAGATGCTTGCTGAACCGAAAGCAAAGCCTCCAGCGATTGTGGTTGAGAAGCCGGAGACTGCCAAGATGGAGCCAGTGCCTGCAAAGCCGGAACCGGAGGTTAAGCCTTTCCCAAGAACCAGTTTTTGGGTTGCTCTTGGCTTGGATTTGGCAGGCGCGGCGATTGTTGGTGTGGGATATGCAATATCCAGCGAAGCTTATGATAGATATAGCAAGGCAGGTCAAACCTCTGAATATTACGATAGTGCTTGGAAGGATGTGGATGCTGGCAAGAAGTTTTACATTATTGGCGGCGTGCTTTTGGCTGCGGGAATCGGGGTGCATATATGGTTTTAAGGTTTTTAATACTCGCAAGCATTTTTCTTTTTGTGTCTTGCTATGAGCGAGACAACTTTGATGACCCGAATGGCACCAACTTCCGAGGAACCGCTATTCCCAGTTCTAGTTCTGTCCAAACACAGGAGGGAAAGATTCCAGGCGAACCTCCGTATGTATTTTACGATGGCCAGGTTTACGAGACTGTTGTGATTGGCACCCAAACTTGGATGGCGAAGAATCTCATTTACAATGGCAAGGAAAACATTTCCTGGTCAACGGCAATCTCTGCTTGCCCTTCTGGTTGGCATTTGCCAAGCATAGAAGAATATCGAACGCTGTTTGATTTTGCTGGCTACGCTACCAAATTAAAAGCAACGAGTGGATGGGATGCCAATGGCGCCGAAAATGGCGTGGATATTTACGGTTTTTCGGCTTTGCCTAATCCTAATAGAAGTAGTTCCAACGTTGGTGATTGGTGGAGCCGTGATAGCGATAATTATTATAAATATTATTGTTACATACAAAGAGAAACGATGGGTTGCCTTAGCAATGATCCGGGATATATGGGATATTCAAGCGAAAAAGGTGTTCGTTGTTTGCAAGACTGAGGGCGTTATGTTTTTAAATTTTTTCCTACTTGCGGTGATTTTTCTTTTTACATCTTGCTATGAGCGAGACAACCTAGACGACCCTAGCAGCAAATATTATGAAGCTACTGTGTCTTCGTCTAGCCGCGCGCCAAGCAGCAGTTCAAAAATAGCGAGCAGCAGCTCAAACACAGCATACACGCTTGCTTGCGATAACCTAGATAACGTGCCTGCAATCGCGGCATACACAGCAATAACCCAGCCGAAGGTGACTTGCAACGGCAGCACAGTTTCCAGCGATGCTCTTGACTGGCCCAAAACACTGAATTGGAGCAATCCTTCGGCAGGCGAATACAATATATCCGTAGCTGCAATCAGCGGAGACTGCTTTGGCAAAACCGCCCAATGCGGCTCATTGATGGTGCTAGCTTCTACCAATTGCGAAATGAATTATAAAACAACTCAAATAGGCGAACAGACTTGGATGGCAGAGAATCTGAACTGCATTGCAAGCAGCAGAAAGTGCTTAGATGACGATCCCAAATGTGAAATTTACGGAGGGCTTTACAATTGGATAACGGCAATGAACCTGCCTACTAGCTGCGCCACTAAATCTTGCGCATCTCGTATAAGCGAGAAGCATAGGGGTATGTGCCCTAAAGGTTGGCATATACCTAGCAACGGCGATTGGGAAAAACTGCAACGCTACATTGAGAATGACAATGGGTGTAGTAATTGCGCTGGCTGGTATCTGGGTGATATTGGTTCTCACTCTTGGGAGCCGAACGAGGACAAGTATGGCTTTTCGGCTCTGGGGGGCGGCTATTGCATGTTCGAGAGAGATCAGGCACCATTCTGGTGCGGCAGTGATGACAACCGCTGGTGGAGTAGTTCTGAGAAAGATGCCAAAAATGCCCACTATTGGTATTCGGCTGGTACGTACAGCGAAGCCAAAGGCCAGTACCAGTACCCCGAATTCTACTATTTGTACAGTGTTCGCTGCGTGGAGGACTAAGATATGAAAAAACAAATTTTCGTTTTGCTATTCCTAACCCTTGCCGCCTACGCCCAGCAGGAGCGAATAGCCATCATCAACACTGTGGATGACTACGATTCCGTAAGCGTTGCCAATTTAACTTACCTCACAGACAGGCTGCGCGAGGTGGCTGTGAATATTCTGCCCGATGAGCAATTCGGGGTTATGACCACCGAGAGCATAGTCGCCTTTCTAGGCTCCCAAGAAAACACCGTGAAGGTGTGCAAGGAGGCTAGCTGCCTTGCCGATTTGGGCAAACAGGTGAACGCAGACTACGTGGCTCAGGGGCGCATAGGGCGGTTCAAAGAAGATTTGACTATAAATGTGGAACTCTACAACGTGAAAACTGGAAATTTGATGGGTTCATTTGCGGGAAATTCAAAAGATGTAACTGGCTTGCTGGCTCTCATAGACGAAAAGGCTGCGGATTTGTTCAAAAGGATGATTATTGAAAAACCCATAGTGGTTGAGGAACCGGAGCTTGCCAAGATGGAGCCTGTGCCTGCAAAGCCGGAAGCACCAAAGGCAGAGAAGCCCAGCAAAAGCAGATTTTGGATTGCCGTTGGCTTGGATGTGGCAGGTGCGGCGATGCTTGTTGCTGGATATATGAAAAACAGAGAAATGAATGATACATACAAAGGCTACAACGTTGATGAACAAAGTCAGTCCTTTTACGATAAAACTTGGGATGAAGCGGAAAACGTGCGAACCCAAAGGAATGTGTTTTATATAATTGGCGGAGTGCTTTTGGCTTCGGGAGTAGGAGTGCATATATGGTTCTGAGATTTTTTATGATTGCAGGAATTTTCCTTTTAATATCCTGCGATGCAATGGAACGCGACAACCCTTATGATAAGAAGGGCACAAATTATGTGGGACGTCCGGTTAAAATTGGCGAGCAAGTGTGGATGGCAAAAAACCTTAACGTCAAAGCAAGCGGCTCCGTATGCTATGACAATGACCCAACCAACTGCGAGAAATACGGCAGGCTTTATGATTTTGCAACTGCAATGAAGTTGGACCCTGAGTGCAACAAGGAAAGATACAGAGGAAGCCTATACAGCACCAATCTCATACCTAGCTCTTGTAAATTAAGTGAAAATCATAGGGGAATATGCCCCAAAGGTTGGCATATTCCTAGCTATGAGGAATGGAAGACATTAATAGATTATCTTGGCGGTGCAGAAATTGCTGGCAAGTTTTTGAAAAGCAACGATTGGGACGGCGATGATGCGTATGGTTTTTCGGCTCTGCCCGGTGGTCATGGTAGCGGTTCAACTTACTCAGAAAAAAGTTTCAGCGATGTAGGCAATTACGGCTACTGGTGGAAAGCAGCGCATGGCTTGGGTAGCTGCATCAACGCGCTGGATAGGGATTGCCCGCACATTGTTTACTGCGCCAATATGTTCCGCTACTCCGACAAAGTAAATGATGGTGGGTGTGCGGTGAACAGTGTGGCTAGTGTTCGCTGCATCAAAGATGCTCCGAGCATTTCAAACTCATCTAGCTCATTTTGTGTTGTGTATGACGATTACGACAAAGATGTTTATTGCATAACAAATATAAGCCGCAAAGAATGTGAATCATATTTTGATGAAGATGGTTATACTACTGTTTTTCAGAATTCTTGCCCAAAAGGAAGTATTAAAATAGACTGGGCTGATTATTATGTTCGATAAACATTTAATAAAAAATGCCCAATATCAATAGCCCCATATGCGGTTGTAGGTGTTGCCTCCAAACCGCTCCCATTGAATTGGGGGCGGTTTTTTGGTTGTCTGAACCCCGATTTTCCCGATTCACCGATTCTCCCGATTGCAACACGAAATGTTATTATGGCTTATTTACAACCTATTCCCCGAAATCGGGTGAATCGGGGTTCTGACAAGTGAATTTGCCAGCTAAATTAAAAAAAATGCACATTTTTGCAAACAAGTGTTTGCAAAATTCACTTTTTTTGGCTTTTTTTCCCTTTTTTTACGTCTAACATATTAGAACCAAAAAGAAGGAGGTTTCTATGAAAAAAGAAAAGGCTAGACCTTGCAATGGTAGCAAAAGTTTTGTATCTTTAAAGGAGGTAGCAATATGGATAGCATTTTGAACCTTATAGCTAACGAAGCTAACGTGCGGTTGCTAGTGACACTAGCATTCGTCAGTTGTGCTTATATGTTTATAAGAAGCCAAATGAAGGATATGGGACATTCCATAAAGAGCGACTTGGTAGCTATGAGCAAACGTATAGACGAAGTGGAATTTTCTCTCAACAAGCGAATAGACGACTTAAAGAATAACGACTTCGCCCATTTGAACGGCACTATTGAAGCCCTGACTTATGCTTTGGAGAAGAACGGCTCTCTAAAACACGAAGACAAGGAATACGTGGATAGCAGGCTGGCTCATTAAAAATCAATAAATCCGAACCTCGTGCGTTTGTGTGTGGTTGTCTGTGTTTACTATATTCTCCATAACTCAATTTTTATGGAGAATTCATGGCAAAAAGAACTTCTATAAAACGTAGGCTGTTTGCTTTTTCAATTGTTTTTTTTCTGGTTATTCTTATTGCCGGAAACATAGCCTTTGTAACTTCAATGCAAAACATCGCTCGTTTAAATAAAATGAACGATTTGAGGCAGTTGATAGAGATAGAGAGGTCTAAGCTGGAATCCTTAGTTAATAGCGAAATTGCCATTGTTCTTAAAATGGCTGGCTCTCCGCTTGTACAGCAGTATTTGTTGAATCCAACAGAGCCAGATTTGGAAAAATTAGCTCTGCGAGAAATTGCTGAATATCGCAGTGCTTTTGCCAGCAATACTGTATTTTGGGTAAGCGACACAGACAAAAAATTTTACTCCGATGATGCCTATGCCTATACTGTTGATGTTAAAGACCCAAACAATTATTGGTATTTAATGACCCTGAACGAAACCGAAAAATTCAATTTCAACATAAACTATAATCCAGATTTGAAAAAGACAATGCTTTGGTTGAATGCACCTGTTTTTGACGGGAAAAACAAGAAAAAACCAGTAGGGATACTTGGAACGGGCGTGGACTTAACATCTTTCATAGGTTCCATATACAAAGGATATTCAAACGCTGCAGATATGTATTTCTTCAATAATTTAGGCGAAGTTACCGGTGCAAAAAATGCTTCCATTGTGGCAGACAAAATGGTTATAAGCAAAGCACTTGGCGAAATAGGAGATGAAATATTCAAAGCTGCCAAAGATCTCTCCCCTGGGCAAACACAAAACATTTCTATGCCAAATGAAGAAATTGCAATTAGTACAGTGCCAACTTTGGGTTGGTATATAGCGGTAATTCATCCCCTTGATATAAACGATTACTTAAAAAACAATACAACAGTTATCTTTGCGGCTATGATGCTTGCCATAGCCCTTATATTCATAATATTCAATGTGTTCATAGGCAGAATGATTAAACCTCTTAAAAAAGCAGCGGCAACCCTCAACACGGTTTCTACCGATTGGGATTTAACACACAGAATAACAAATAAGTCCAGAGACGAGATAGGTGCCATAGCCGATTCTTTCAACAAACTCATGGATGCGCTCAGAAGCCCAATTTCCAAAGCACAAGCCTGCGCCACCACGCTCAGTACTGCTTCTGAAGAACTCAACAAGGTTTCCAACAAGCTGTCTTCTTCGTCAGAAGAAACTGTTAAACAATCAACCGAAGCGGCAAGCACCGCAGGGCAAATAACTGGAAACATTCAAGCAATAGCGAGCGGTGCAGAACAAGCATCTGCAAACGCCAATGAGGTTGCAAACGCAGCAGAGCAAATGGCCGTGAATATCAATGCAATGGCAAGCGGCGCAGAGCAGGCAAGCCTAAATGCAAGAGAAGTTACTGGCGCGGCAAAGCAAATGAGCACTAATATGAACACAATAGCTGTTGCTGTTGAAGAAATGAGTTCAAGCATAAGGCAGATTGCAGGCAATGCCGGAGATGCGCGCAAAATAACAGAAGACGCAATTTCCAAAAGCTGCGATGCAAACAAAGTTATGGACAAACTTGGCATAGCCGCCAAAGAAATAGGAAAGGTTACAATACTCATAAAAAAGATAGCCGATAAAACCAGTTTGCTCGCACTCAATGCCACCATTGAAGCCGCAAGCGCAGGCGATGCGGGCAAAGGATTTGCCGTTGTTGCAGGCGAAATAAAAGCTCTTGCGCAACAAAGCGCAAACAACGCAGACGATATTGCCCACAAAATAGAGAACATTCAAGAAGGCACAGGCGAAGCGGCAAAATCGATAAACGATATATCTGGAATAATAGCCCAAATAAACCAAAGCGTTGAAGCCATAACCGGCCATATTGAGCAGCAAACCAAGGCAAGCAATGAAATATCCAGCAATGTGGCACAAACAAACGTAGAAGCAAAGCGAGTAGCTTCTGCCATTGACGAGGTAGCTAGAGGTGCCAACGAAATAGCAAGCAATGTCACACTGGCAAACACAGGAGCAAAACGAGTTGTTTCTGCCATTGGCGAGGTAGCTAAAGGTACCAATGATGTTTCAAAAAACGCAAGCGATGCGGCAAAAGGAGTTGGAAGCGTTAGCCACAATATTGTCAGTATGAACGAAGTTGCAAAAGATTCGGCTCATAGCGCAAAACAGGTGAATTTGAGCGCAGCCGATTTGAGCAAATTTGCAGAAGAATTAAAAAATACCGTGGAGCAGTTTAAAATTTGACACATTCCTCCAACATAACTGCTGAGGCCATTCCAGTTTGGAATGCCTTGAAGAACGCTCTTGAACAAGAGCGTTTTCCGCAGATGCTGCTTTTAGACGGCCTTGCAGGAATAGGGAAAAAACTCATCGCTATGGAACTCGCAAAAATACTTTGCGAGCATAGCAACGAACCTCTTATATGGTTAATCCCCTTAGACGGCGATGCCAAAGACCGAGATACCCCAGCAAAAATAGATGCAAGAACAGAAGAGCTTTCGCAAAAATTCATTCAAAATCCCTTTCACACAGGGTATATAACGGAATCTGCAATTATATCTGTGGGTATGGTGGAGAATTTGCTGAAAAATTTTGAATTGAAAGCGAGCGGCAACCGCGTTGTTATAATAACAAATGCAGATTTGATGAACGAGCAATCTGCAAATAAACTTTTGAAAACATTTGAAGAGGTACCACCAAACACATATTTTATATTAACCGCTGCATCCAGACACTTGCTTTTGCCAACGATACGTTCCCGCTCAACTTGTTTTTCTGTTCCTTTTGCAAGCAATGGCGAAGTAGCCCGAATTTTAACGGCTTATGGATATTCTGCACCAACAGAAGGCATTTTGGAATTTGCCGCCGGCTCCGCAGGAAAAGCAATGCTTGCGCTTGATTCAAATTATTTGGAATTAAAGGAAAAAATTGCCACTTACGCAAATCACGCTCTAAGCGGTGATGCTTCTGCCGCAATTTTGTATGCACAAGAGATAGATAAATCGATAAATACCATTGCATTTTTTTTGGAAGGCCTGGCTCTGTACCTGTTAAAAACAAATAACCCAGAACATTTGGTTCACATACAAAGTATTAATTTTCTTTTGCGGGCAGTGCTTGCAAAAAAATTCACAACAGAGCACGCAATTCAAAATATAGCGCTTAGAATGGCGCAAAAGGAAATATGACAAACGCACAACTATCGCTAGAAATAGCAAAAAGGCATAAGGTATCTATTCTACTCGCTAGAATTTTGGTTTTGCGAGGTGTTAAAACACCCGAAGAATCGGATATTTGGCTGAACTGGGACATACCTTGCGAACACGATCCTTTTTTGATGAAAAATATGGACAAAGCCATAGAATTTGTTTTGGCTGCCCGACAGCAAAAAAAGAAAGTGTGGATTTACGGCGATTACGATTTAGACGGAATTTCCAGCTCGGCAATTTTGGCAGGAGCACTTTCAGATTGTGGACTTTTAGCAAACTGGATGCTCCCAAACCGTTTTGACGGTGGCTATGGACTTTCTGCTGGCACTTTGCAAAAACTGCGAGATGCAGGAGCGGAGTGTTTAATTCTGGTGGACACAGGCATAACCGCAAAAGAAGAGATAAAATCCGCAAAGGAATTTGGAATGCAGGTTTTGGTTATAGACCATCACAAGCCATCTGGAGAAGGCTTGCCAGATGCAAATGCCATTTTAGACCCTTTTTTGGAAGACTGCGAGTATCCCAATAAATGCCTGTGCGCAGCAGGAGTTGCTTACAAATTTTTATATGCCCTTTATCAAAAAACAAACAAACCCCTGAGCGATTTGGAGAGATATTTGCCTTTGGTTTCGCTTGGCACCTTGGCAGATATTGTTCCCTTGAATGCAGAAAATCTTTATTTGGTTAGAAAAGGAATGGGCAAATTCGCAAATTCCGACTGCCTTGCGATTCAAGTTCTATACGAAAAACTCGGTTCAGACAAAAAACCCGTGAACAGCAACGATATTCATTACCGCATGGCACCGCTTTTGAATGCCCCAGGCAGAATGGAAGGACCGGATATTTCTCTAAAATTTCTTTTGTGCAAAGATAGAGAAGAAATAGAAAGTCTTTACGAGAGGCTAGCCGAGTGCAACACCAAGCGCAGAATTATAGAGCTGGATATTCACCAACAAGCGATTAAAAGATTAGAAGAGATTTACGAAAATAATTTGCCAAAGGTCTTGATAATAGATTCTTTGGAATGGAGTATAGGCGTTATAGGAATTGTTGCAGCGCGAATAGCTCAAGAATACAAACGCCCCACCGCGATAATTTCCGTTCAAAGCAATGGCATTGCGGTTGCAAGCGCACGTTCCGCTGGTTCTTTCAACTGGCACGGAGCACTTTTCCCGTGCAGGTCTCTTTTTCTTCGCTGGGGCGGCCACGTAAAGGCGGCAGGCTTTAACATTCCCGCAGAAAAAATAAGCGAGCTTAGAACCAGCATGGAAGAGCAGGCAAATATACAGGGTTTTGAACCCGTGATGGAAGAGAGCACAAAATACGATTTGGAAGTTTCTCTTTCCGAAATCAATATGCCATTTTTGAACGAGTTGAAAAAACTAGAACCTTTTGGCAACGAAAACACTTACCCAATATTTTTAGCCAGACAAATTTCCGTACGCAGCTTTAAATCTCTGAAAGGCGGTCATTTGCGTTTTTATGCTGTGCAAGGCAGAACTTCCCTTTCTGCTATTGCATTCAACAAACCTCACTTGGCAAGTTTTTTGCAAAAAGGCATAGTAAATTTAGTTTTTGAAGCCCGCCCCAATGTTTATCAGGGTGTTGAGAATGTTCAATTGATTGTGCTGGGAGTGGTGTAGTAATTACCCAAACACTAGACCTTTTGCTAAAGCCATAATTGATTCTTTGCTCAAATCACGGTACATAAAAGCGTAATAAATATCCTGAATAACTGTTGGAACTATGTTTGCTTTTTTGCCATTTTTAACAGCATAAAAATTTACAGCATTTATAAAAAAACATAATGCGATTTTTGCATTCAAAGCATTGTTTCTATAGAGATTATGTCTAAACGGCATTTGTTTTAATATCCAAAAACAAAACAAAGCCCCCTCGTTTAGCTCTCCCATTTGCATATTATGAAATATGTGAAAATAAACACGCCTCTGCTCAACTTTTTTAAAAATGTTAAAAAGTGTTTCTTGCGATATTTCCAGTTCATTTGCAGTTGATAAGTTCAATATATCACATATATTCCATAAATACTTGGGCAATTTTGCCATAATATTTTGTATTGCAACAGAGTCCAGTTCTGTCCAAATTGGAAATTCGTCAGGTTTATTTGCCATATTTTACCAAGCAAGTTCTCTTATTGAACGAACTATGGCATCGCCATTTTCAGCTTTGGTGAAATCTGCTTCGGATGATACCATAGCTTCAATAAAAGAAACCTCGCTATCTCGCAAGCGAGCGTTTAATACTTTGGATTCTCCGTCTAAAAACAACCTGTAGGCATCTTCGGAAAAAATATTTTCTTGCCCTAGTTTCACAAAAGCCATAAATACCTCTCTATTGTTAATATAGAAAATGGCTTATTCACAATCACCTTGTACCACAAGCTCTGCCAAAGATTGTTTTCTACATTTAAAAAACTATGCCCAAAATTATTTTGATTCTTTCCATTCTCTTAACCGGCTGCGCCGCGCCAAAAAAAGAGCCAGAGGCTAAAAGCTCGCCGCAAAGCACAACTACATCCATTCCCGAAAACTACAAAGACATAGTTTTCCCCGAATTCCACTATGTTGCGCCATATCCTGGCGACTACCGCATAAACATCACCGATAGCATAACACTTTATGCAGTGCGAGACACCAGCCTTCCGCTCATAGATTTAACCTTTTATTTTAAAGAAAATGTAATTCCAAAAAACAGGGAAGAAGTTGCCACTCTGCAAATGTTATCTTCTCTATATTCAAAAGGCGGAACAGAAACCCTAAGCCCCGCACAGGTGGATGATTCTTTGGAATTTTTATCCGCAAAAATAAGCGGGAGCCTTGGTTCAACTCAAAGCGTAATTCATTTAAATTGCATCTCGCGGGATTTTGACAAAATTTTGCCCTTGCTCTTTGCTATGTTCAACCAGCCACGTTTGGATTCCGCTCGGCTTGAATTGCAAAAAAGCGCGGCTATTCAAAGCTACTTGCACCGCTACGATTCGCCAAGCTCGCAGTTGGGTGCTCTTTCTGCACGTATTGCATACAAAGACAATCCCAGATTATGGAAAGCGGATAGTGCGGCAATAGCAAAGGTTAAAAGAAAAGATTTGCTCGCATTGAAAGACGAATTTTTTGTGCCTCAAAGAGTGATAATAGCGGCGGCTGGCGATTTTAACACAGATTCATTGAAAACCACTCTGACAAAATTATTTGCAAACTGGAAAAAACCAAAAAAAGGCTTGCGGCATTTTTCTGAGGTTGAATACAATAAGCACACCGGAATTTTCATAAGCGAAAAAGATATAAGTCAAGCGAATATAACTATGGTTATGCCCTTTGTTAAACGCCCGCACCCCGACTATTACCAAACAGCCATCGCCAGCTACATTCTGGGCGGCAGCTCATTTTCTTCCAGACTTACAAACACAGTCAGAACCCAAAACGGGCTTGCATACTCCATTTATAGCTTTGCCAAATCCGATTACGAAGATGTTGCTCTATCTGGAATAAGTTTGCAAACAAAAGTAGAATCTGCCAAAACCGCTTTGCAGTTGATAAAGGAAGAGGTGCTGAAACTCGGCAAAGAAGGGCCAACTGATGAAGAACTTAGCTTTGCAAAAAAATCTCTTATAGAATCCATACCAGCTATGTTTGAAAACGCAGAAACAACAGCGAACACCTTTGCCGTATCTGAATTCAATGGTCGCAGTTTGGAGCATTACAGGGAGTATCCCGAAAAAGTAAAAGCTGTCACCAAAGAACAAGTTAGAGCGATGACTGCAAAATATTTTAATCCCGATTCATTCAAAGTTAGCATAGTTGGAGCCGCTAGCAAAATGGGTTTGGACAGCGCAACAATTATCCCTATTTCTGCACTTGAATTTTGAATTATGCAAAAACTATCAATAGCCCCAATGCTGGATTCAACGAATAGGCATTTTAGGTATTTTGTGCGCATTTTAACAAAACAAACCCTGCTTTATACAGAAATGGTTTCAACGGGAGCTATTTTGCACAATAAGCCGGAGAAGTTTTTGGAATACAATGAGGTGGAGCATCCGGTGGCTTTGCAGCTCGGTGGGAGTTCGCCGCGTGATTTGGCGGAGTGTGCGAAAATTGGCGAGGATTTTGGCTATGATGAAATAAATTTGAATTGCGGTTGCCCAAGCGAGCGTGTGCAAAACGGCTCTTTTGGTGCTTGCTTGATGCGAGAAGCCAATTTGGTTGCAGACTGCATAGCGGCTATGCAAAATGCCGTTAAAATTCCTGTGAGCATAAAAACCAGAATAGGCATAGACAACGATGATAGCTGGGAGTTTTTTTTGAATTTTGTGGAAAGTGTTGCAAAAGCTGGTTGCAAAAATTGGATTATACACGCCCGCAAAGCGTGGCTTAAAGGGCTTTCACCAAAAGAAAACCGCACAATACCGCCGCTGAATTACGAATGGGTTTTCAAGTTAAAAGAAATTCACCCCGAATTTCAAATCTCACTGAATGGCGGAATTAAAAACCTAGACGAGGCAAAAGAAATTTTGCAGAGCAAAAAAGCAGATAGCATTATGATTGGCAGAGCCGCCTACGATACGCCTTGGATTTTAGCAAGCGCAGATTCAGAAATTTTTGGTGCAGAGACAATTTGCAAAGATATATTTGAAGCTATTGAAAAATACCTGCCCTATGCAGAAATACAACTGAAAAAAGGCACTCCTATTAACCTGCTCACAAAACACTTAATGGGGCTTTTTCACGGAATGCCGGATGCAAAAAAATACCGCGCATCTATAAACAAGTTACCACTTTTTCACTTGACCCACAAAAACAATATCGCCGAGAGCAGCGGTTAAAGCTGGGCAACCATCTCCGCTCAAAGCACAAGTCTCTATAACTTTTTGCTTGTGTTTAGCGAATTCTTTTTTAGCTTTTGAAATATCCAAATCGCTTTTATTAAGTGCAACTACAAATTTTTTCTCCAGCAATTTAGGGTGAAAGGCCTCTAATTCCTTTTTTAACATACAGTAAGATTTCCAAGCGTTTTCTTCAAAACCGTCTATGACAAAAAGCAGGGCTTTGGTTCTCTCTATGTGCTTCAAAAAACGATGCCCCAAACCCTTGCCCTCGCTTGCGCCTTCAATTAAGCCAGGGATATCTGCAATTACAAAACTCCTGTTTTTTATCTTTGCAATGCCTAGCACAGGTTCTATTGTTGTGAAGGGATAATCCGCTACTTTGGGTTTTGCGCTGGAAATTTTGCGGACAAGGGAAGATTTGCCCGCATTTGGAAAACCTACCAAACCCACATCTGCCATCAGTTTAAGCTCTAAATTCAAAATTCGTTTTTCGCCGGGTTTGCCGCTGGTGTGCTGCCTCGGTGCTCTATTTGTCGCAGAAGAAAATCTGGAATTCCCAAGACCCCCTGCCCCACCCCTTGCTGCCATCCAAGTTGCGCCAGCTTCTGTTAAATCTGTTAAAATTCTGCCTTCGCTATCACGAACTATTGTTCCCATCGGAACATCTACATAAACGCTTTTTCCGCTTTTTCCAGTTTTGTTTGCTGTTTCTCCTGTTGCTCCGGCTTCTGCGGCATATCTGTAAATATTTCCCATATCCAAAAGCGTGGTGTATTGCTCATTTGCACGCAAATAAACGCTGCCGCCATCGCCGCCATCGCCGCCGTCTGGCCCGCCTAGCGGAACGTGCTTTTCTCTGCGAAAACTGCAAATGCCTCCCCCACCCCTGCCAGAGACCACCTCAATTTTTTTTTCGTCTAAAAACATTTTTTAACTCTTTGTCAGGGATTAACTTCGCATCTTGGAGATTTTTCCACAAGTTTTCCCTGCTCCACCGATATTAGCCCTGTGTTTTTGTTTGCTCCGTTGTCTGCTAAAATTATTTTTCCATAAACTCCTCTAAATTCCCTTTTTTGCAAAATTTCTGCTGGCAAAGGCTGAGGAGTTTCGCTTTGCGAAAGACCCTGCAAGGCTTGGTTCACAATGCGTATTGCATCGTAGCTCAGGCCTGCAACTTTATTTTCGTCTGGGTCTCTTTGCCATTTGCCTTTGAATTTTTCGGTAAAAGATTTCAGCTCATTTCCGTCTGAATAAAAAGCTATGCTAAAAACGGAACCTTCGGCTTGTTTTTTTGAATTAACCAAAAGCTCTCTGCCATACCACCCAGAGGTGCCAAGTAAAGTACCAACTCTCAATTTATTAAAAGCAACCTGAGCGGTCATCAAGCCAGCATCTGCGGGGTTTGAGCTTGGAATGAAAATTGCGGGAAAGAGCATTGTGGAATCTTCTAGCCAGCTTTCTCTTTTGGGGAGAAAAGATACATTGCTGGTTCCTTTGCTCATATTCAAGCGGCGGGTATCTAGCTTTAGTTTGCGGTCTCTCAAAAGTTTGAATTCGTTTTGATAATCTGGCAAACCTTCCGCATAATTCTGTGTCATTATTATTGTTCCGCCTTTGCGTTCCACAACGCGCTGAAATTCGTCTGCCATTAAGGAGCCGTAATCACCCAAAGGAGCCATTATAGCAAACTCGCTTATTTTTAGGCAATTCATCGCATAGTCCGCTATGGTGTAGGCAAGGCGAGCCGAGCTTACGTTCAACTGAAAGATGTTTTTCCCCATATCCGCAATGCCGTCATCTGTGGCTGTGGGAGTGATAACTGGAATATAGGGATATTTTTCGCTCATCCAGGCTGCTACTGTGGCTGCGCTTGCCGAGAGCAAAGGCCCTATTACCGCTATAATGGAATCTTGGTAAAGAGCTTGTTTAACTCTAGCAAGCGCGGTTGCTGGGTCTGCCCTGTCGTTTGCAATTTGAATTTTCACCCTGTTTTTAAGGCTATCTGCATAGAGCAAAACGCCTTCCACCATATAATTTCCAAGTTCGGAATGGCTCCCCGAAAGCGGTGCCAAAACCAAAATTACAGGGTACCCTGCACCCTTGCCCTCTAGTGTACTTTTAAACCTTTCGGATTTTTCGGTTAAATCGGGGTTGTTCTTTTTAGCCTCGTTATACCAATAATTAGCGGCTTTGTAGCGGCCTTCTTTTTGCATTCGCTGCCCTAGGCCGAGCTGCGCAAACCCTTTTGACATTTTATCGCTTATACCCCTGTCTAGGAGGCTCTGCAACTCATTTACGGAGAGCAAATCTGCGGCAAAAATTTGCGAGAGCAAATCGCGAGCTTGTGCCACCGCAGCAGGGTTCTTTGTGTAAGCCAAAACACGGCGGAGCGTTTCTGCCCCCATATAAGGGTCTCTCTCTAAAACATTTGAAGCTGCCAAGGCGGTTTCAACGCGGGCGCGGTATTGGCTCTTTGGGAAAAAATCTAAAAACTGGTTGGCATAGCGCACCACATCGCCGGTTTTGCCAAGGCGAAGGCTGCTCTCAATATAAAGCACCACCGCTTTTTCTTGCTCGCCAGCCCTCCAACGTTCTTTTACAAAGCTTTCTAACCCCGCATTTGCACCCGCAAAATCGCCAATTTGGATTTTTTTCAAAATCTCATTGTAGCTGGGTGCTGCAAGAACAAAAGAGGCAAAAAACGATAAAAATAAGACAAAAATTCGCATTTAGTGGAAAAATAGAAAATTTTTTGCTGTATTTTTTCATAAAAACTTCATAAAAACTTGACATTTATGCAACATTTTTCTATATTATAGGGGTAAAAACAAAAACAAAGGAGTTTTTTATGAAGAAAGTTCTAGCAATTGCACTCTTGTGTGCAGTATCCAGTTTTGCAACATGGGATAAATTTCCCGTATTAGGAGCTGGAAAAGGTGAAGCCAAAGCTGGTGTTGGCTATTTGATCAACGCCGGTGGAGAAGAGAAATTGTCCATCATAGGTGCAGAAGTTGGCGCTCGCTATTCTATCATTGAAGGCTTGGAAGCCTCTTTGTATGTGCCCTTTTCTCTTTCTATGTCATACGATGGTGAAAGCTGTGAAGCAGATGGCGATAATCTTAAATGCCCACCAAGCTATGGACAGCCAAGTATCGGCATACGCTATTGGTTGCCATTTGGTCTTGGCATAGCTCTAGACGTAGATCTCCCACTCCAAGGTGATGCTTTCCCAGCTGGCGGTCCTAAGGATGCCTCAAAAGGAACCCCTTTAAACTTCTATCCTACCATACAATATTCAACTAACTTGACCTCTGAATTATCTGTTGGTGCTGAAGTTGGCGTAGCCCTTTATGGAGAAAACAGCGAGAGCAAATTTAAATCGGGTATGGATTTGGGCCTTGGCGTGGAATTTGACTACGCTATTGGCGATATCACCCCTTATGTTGGCGTTGATGTAGGCTTAGGACTTGGAAATGCCAAATTTGACGGCACTGAATTAGATGATACTAAATCTAAAACCACCATTGATCTTGGACTTGGTGCCATATACAAAATAAACGATAGCATGGGTGCTGATATTGGCGTAACCTATGGCATAGGCGAAGGTTACAAAGATTACGACGACAAAACCATAAGCCCAATCACCATTCTAGCACACTTCTCTTACTACTTCTAAAATTATCCTTTTAATTTTATCCTCCCACCAAAATGGGGGGATTTTTTATTTCTATATTTACAGCACATAAAATTTAACACGAGGAGGGTTTTATGAAAAAAGCTCTAGTAGCAGTTCTTATTTGCGTTGTATCCACTTTTGCCGCGTGGGATTATTTTCCCGTAATCGGAGAAGACAAAGGGGAAGCTAAAATAGCCTATTATGAAGGTCGGAGAGGATATACAAATACTAGCTGGGGACCAGAATTCAAAATCCGATATAGCCCTATGGCTAATTTGGAATTGCTATCCAAGCTGGGTTATACTTTTGGCGCACGTTATCAAATTATGCCAAACGTAAGCGCAGGTCTTGATGTTGGCTTGCCAATTCCAAACCCTGAGTGGAGCTTCACCCCTAATGTCCAGTTTTCAATGCCTTTAGCAAATGCCTTGGAACTCGGTAGCAATGCCGAACTAACAATACCTACGGAAAATTCTCAAACTGAACGCACCGATTTTATGTCTTTTAAAATTGGCGCAGAAGTGGATTTAACTATGGGCCAAAACATAGCTTGGGCTAAACTAGACCTAAGTTCTGGCTTTGGCGAAAACAGCGACAAAGCAAAAGCATCTGATTCTGGCAGAGGCCTTAAAATATCCCCTGCCATAGGCTACACGGCAAATGTAGGCAACCTAGCCTTGGGAACAAGCATTGGAATGGACTTTGGCGAAAAATCTGGCAACGACCCGCACAACACCTATATTGGCGTGGATGCAGCAATTAAGTTTTAAGTCTTAAACACAACCGTAAACGTGCTCCCCTTTCCTGGGGAGCTTTTTAATGTTATGGAGGCTTTGTGGGCATCTGCGGTGCGTTTTACTATAGCAAGACCAAGACCTGAACCTTTTGTTTCTCTTGTAGATTCGTCCCCAACCCTGTAAAAACCTTCAAATATATTTTTTTGCTCCGGTGCCGGAATGCCTTTGCCCGTGTCTTCAACAGAAAGGGATATTCCCTGCGAAACTGCTTGCAGCTTAACAAAAACATACCCCTCTGCGGTGTATTTAATGGCATTGTCCACCAAGTTTTGAATAAGGCTGTAAATAGACGAATAGTCCCCTGTTATTTGCAAATCTTTTTCAACTTCTCTGTTTATTTCCAAACCCTTGCTCTTTGCAATAACATCTAAGGAATCGCAAACCTTGTTCACGCACTCCGATAAATTCAAAGTTTCCCAGCGAAAAACCTGCTTGCCGCTTTCCATTCTGGTGTAATTCAAAATTGCATCTATAAGGCTTTCAAGGCGAGAAGTTTCTTTTAATATAACACCTGTGTGGGAAACTATTTTTTCGGGTTTATTAACGCGGCCGCTGTTCATAAGCTCGGAATACATTTTTATGGAAGTCAAGGGTGTTTTAAGTTCGTGCGAAATGGTGGAGAGAAAATTGTCTTTCATAAATCTTAGCCGCCTCTCTTGAGAAAAGCCCCTGTACACAACAACAACTCCAATAATTGGAATTATCAAAGAAAACACAAGTATTAAAGAGAGAAAATTTATCCATTTTTTAGACTCCTTTCTAACAGAAGCCTTGCTTTCGTCAATTGAAATTTCCCATTTCCCAAAAGGAAATTCGCCAGAGAGAAAATAAGGGATATAACTCCATTCCTTTGCAGTCTCTTTAATCAATTCGTTAATTCTCTCGGTATAATAAGCTGCATCCATCTTTGCTATTATAGCATTTTTTATTGCCACATCAAAATAAGAAATAACCAAAAAAAACTCAGATTTATCCTTAATAAAAAAATACCCTTCATTTGAATAAGAAGCATAATTCCCAAGTGTTAGCAAAAAATTTCCGTGTTCCCTATAAGTGTTTAGATTTTGCAAAAGTCTTTTTGCCTCGTTCAATTTTTTCCAAAATTTTTCACGCTCCGCTTTGCTCAAATTTTCCCCAGAGAGAATATCGTTCAACATTCTTTCTAAAAAATAATCATTCCAATCCAAACGTTCTAGGGTAGGGCTTTGCAAAAAAGAATCAACTTTCTGCAAGGCATATTCCCCTGCTTCTGCAAACATTTTGTTTTTTTGCAAATCCAAAAATTCCTTTAACGCAAGAGCATCGCTCTTTTCTAGCAAATAAATTTCATCTGAATTTTCTTCGTTTAGTTTTGGGTAATGCAGTGTGCCGTCTTCAAAAACATATATAGAAACAACTCCTGCTGGCAAAGAGTCTTGCAAAAAATCTTCGTTGTTCACAAATATTTTAACCTTGTCAACCAATTTTTCTTCTTCTTTTTTAAAAGTTTCCATAACGGAATTTTTGAGATTTGTTTTTGCGCTTTCGTAATTTTTTTCTGCTATCCATTCTTCGTTTTTAATGCGCCCATAGCCTATAAAAGCGAGTGCCATTGTTGCAAGCAAAATGCCAGCTAAAAATAAAAGCAATTTGAGCGGAACCGCTAACGAAGCAATTCTGCGAACCATATACCAGCATCAGGAAAATTTAAAAACACAAGCACGCCAGCAAAAAGCACTGTGCAGGCACACAGTCCAAGGAAAAAGAAAGCAGCCATTAAACGAAAGAAAATTGAATTTTTCATGGGCGTTATTTCACAGGTTGATGAGTTATAGAAACTGGCGTTCCAATATCTATTCTCTGACTTGCATTGTAAATTTCTCTTATCAAAACAGTTGAGCGATGACTATCTGCATAAACCACCAAACCCCTGCCCAAAAGCTTTGGTGGCAAACTATAATCCCTTTTGTCAAAATTCCAAAAAGCCACTGCACTGCCTGGTACATAATCATTCCTTTTGCCTTCGCTTATTAAAACATAAGAATAAACACCTGCCATTATACTCTTATCCAAAACCAAAAGAACTCTAGACATCTCTTCTTCTCTAGCTTGCTTAACGGCAGTGTAAGAATCCACAGAAATGGTTTTAACTGGCATTTGCGGGCGGCAGTGAGCCGTTTCTAAAGAAAGTGCCTCAAAAGACTGCACTATAAGTGCCCTAGAATGAGCATTGCCTATACCAGTTATCTTTGCAAGAGCCGCCAAACGATGCACAATATAGTCACTTGTTGTTCCCGCGGAATTTGGAATGGAAACTTTTTTGTTGCTCCAAAGTTCTGCAATATCACCAACTTTTAATTTTGGATAATCCCTTTTGCCATACCCAAGGAGTACTTCGTGTTCCAAAGAGTGATAAACGGGTTTGTTAGCTTCATCGGTTAGTACGTCGTACCAGCTTTTGCCACTGCCACTACCCATAGGTTCTAATATAGGCATCAATCTTTGGTAATAGGAGTTGAAAACACGCGGCATTTCCTGCTTTCTGTATTCGTTAATGCCTTCTTTAAAAGTATATTTTTCTGCATTGCCCTTCAAGGCATTCTTGCTTCTATTATAATTACTCCCATAACTTCCACCGTAATCTTTGTCTTTGCTGGAATTTCTATTCCTTCCCTTTCCCACAATTTCTGGACAAGGGTCATCGCCTGGTATGCAAATAGAATCGCCTGGGTAAATCCAATGAGGGTCTTTAATATGCGGGTTTACATTCCATAAATCTGGCCACAAAAAAGGGTCTTTCAAAAACTCCTCGCTCAAGTCCCAAAGGGTATCTCCCTTTTGAACTCTGTAAGCGAGTGCAAGCAAAACACAAGTGGCAAGCAAAAAAATGGACTTCTTCATTCCCTATCCTATTTTCACGCTTGGCACGTGCCAAATCTCATCGTTATATTGCCTTATGGTGCGGTCTGAACTGAATTCTCCCATACGTGCAACATTTAAGATCGCTTTGCGTGTCCAAAGTTTTTTGTTTGAATATTCGTTGGAAACCAAGTCTTGAGTTTCTACATAAGAGGGGAAATCTGCAAGGAGCAAGTATTGGTCTTTGAAAAGCAAACTCTCAACCACCGGCGCAAAGGGACATTCCGGGTAATTAAGCGTGCGAATAAAATCCAGAACCTCGCGAATATCGCTAGACGATTCATAGTATTCCCTTGGGTTGTAGCCTTGAGCGACTATTCTCTGAACTTCCTCAACTGTTTTTCCAAAAATGTAAATGTTATCGCGCCCAACGGCCTCGCACATTTCAACATTTGCACCATCTAATGTACCAATGGTGAGTGCTCCGTTAAGTGCAAACTTCATATTGCCTGTGCCGCTCGCCTCTGTGCCTGCTGTTGAAATTTGCTCGGAGAGGTCTGCTGCTGGAATTATTTTTTCGGCATAAGAAACGCGGTAGTTTTCAAGGAACAAAAGCTGCAAAATACCCTTTGCACGAGGTTCTTCTTTTATTCTATCTGCCACAACATTTATCAGCCAAATTATCTGCTTTGCCATCCAATATCCGGGTGCAGACTTTCCGCCTATCAAAATTGTCCTTGGCTGAACAGCTTGCCCTTTTTGAAGGCGTTTTAACAGGTAAATTGCGTGCATTATGTTTAAAAGCTGCCTTTTGTATTCGTGAATGCGCTTCACCTGAACATCAAAAATGGAATCTGGGTTTATTATCTCTATTCCCTGAACGCTTTTTATAATGCTTATCAATTTCTTTTTGTTCTCCAATTTGGCTTGAACAAAACTATCGTTGAATGCAGCATCGTTTAAATGGTTCTCTATTTTCTTTATCTTGTCCAAATCGCCAATCCACGAGTCTCCTATTTTTTTGCTTATGGCAAAAGTCATTGCAGGATTTGCCTTTGCAACCCAGCGGCGTGGAGTTACGCCATTTGTTTTGTTGTTAAAGCGTTCTGGCCACAACTCGTAAAAATCTTTGAACAAGTTTGTTTTTAAAAGTTCGCTGTGAAGTGCCGCAACTCCGTTCACGCTGTGCGAGCCTATAACAGAGAGATAACCCATGCGAACCATTTTTTCATCGCCTTCCTGGATTATAGACATACGGCTAACGCGCTCGCTTTCGCCTGGCCATTTTGCCCAAACCGATTCAAGGAATTTCGCATTGATTTCGTAAATGATTTGCAAATGGCGAGGCAATAATTCCTCAAATAGATGAACCGACCATTTTTCCAAAGCCTCTGGCATAAGGGTGTGGTTTGTATAGGCAAAAATCTCGGTGGTTATGCCCCAAGCATCTTGCCAAGAGAGTTTGTAAATATCGACCAGCAAGCGCATAAGCTCTGGAATTGCTATTGCAGGGTGGGTATCGTTTAGCTGTATTGCAATTTTCTTTGGAAGATTGGCAAGGAGTTTTCTGCGTTCAACTTGCTCAAGATTGAGTAGCGTTAAGCCCGAAGCAGAAATTTTGTTCACTTTCGCCAATTTTTCAATAGCGGCTTGAACATCGCTTCCGCGTTCATAGCGGCGAATTATGTCTTGAAGCGAAGCCGCGCAGAGAAAGTATTGCTGCTTTAAGCGGAGTTTTTTCCCGTTCACAGAGGAATCGTTTGGATAAAGCACTTTTGTTATGGATTCCCATTCTTCCATTTTAGCGGTTGCGTCAACATAGCGGCCTTCGTTGAAAGTTTGCAAATTGAAATTGTTAGACTGCGCGCTCCACAAGCGAAGCGTATTCACCGTATTGTTTTTGTAGCCAGGAATTGGGGTATCGTAGGGCATGGCTTCCACGCTTTCTGCGGCGTGCCAGTAATGGCGGACTTCGCCATTTGAGTTAACAGTTTCTACCGTGCCTCCGAACCTAACCTGCATAACGCCTGCGGTGCGGGCAAATTCCCAAGGATTTGGATAGCGGAGCCATTCGTCTGGATATTCCTTTTGCTGCCCGTTTTCAATTTTTTGGTTGAACATACCAAATTCATAGCGAAGCCCCATACCCATAGCAGGAAGCTCCAAAGAAGCCATTGAATCCAAGAAACAAGCTGCCAAACGCCCCAAGCCTCCATTGCCAAGGCCAGCATCGCGTTCAATATCTCTAACTTCCTCTAAATTCATACCGAGTTCTTCAATGGCCTCTGCCACTTCTTTTTCCACATCTATGTTCAAAACAGCGTTGCCAAGTGAACGCCCCATTAAAAATTCAAGTGATAAGTAATAAATGCGCTTTACATTCTGCATATAATAAGTTTGCTGTGTTTTTATCCAGCGGTCAATAAGGCGGTCGCGCACTGCGTAAGCTATTGCCTGGAATTTTTCGTAATCGGCAGCTTCATATCGGTCGCGAGCGAGCGTATGGTGCAAGTGCATATTGAAAGACTCTACGAATGCTTTTTTTGAGCTTGCCAAATCCGCAACATCACCAACAGGTTCTTCAACCGCATGATGCTTTTTGGTGGCGGTACCTTTTGCTGCCATATTAGTCTCCTAAAAATGAGGTTAGGGAGAATATAGAAATTTTCTACTTTACCCCAATGCCTTTTTTACTCGCAATTCTCTTAACATTTTCCTTTGCCTTTTCCCAAGACATAAAAGTTCGCAAGGAAGTTCTGCAAAACGGCCTAACCGTGCTGCTATACGAGAACAAGCAAGCCCCCACAGTTGCTTGCAGGCTCTTTTACGTAACCGGCTCTGTGCACGAAAATCCCTCAAATTCAGGGCTTGCACACTTGCTAGAGCACCAGCTTTTCAAAGGCACCCAAAAACTCAAATCCGATGAGCTATGGAACGCCTACCAAGAAGCTGGAGGCACAGACTTGAACGCTTTCACCACCGACTTGATGACCGCATATTTTGTGAATTTGCCACGCAATAAAGTGGAGTTGTTTTTGTGGCTGGAATCAGACAGAATGCAAAACGCCGTTATGCGCGAATTTTATCCCGAGCGCGATGTTGTTATGGAAGAACGCCGAATGCGCTACGACGACCCTCCCAAAGGCCGCTACCGCGAAACCCTGAGAACAATGATTTACGAAGCCCACCCATACAGAATCCCAACCATAGGCTGGCCATCTTCCATCGCAAACCTGAGCCAAGAACAGGCAGAGGAGCATTACAAAAAGTATTACAAGCCGCGCAATGCCATTTTGGTATTTGCAGGCGATTTTTCCGCAGACACACTTTTGCCAAAAATTCAAACATATTTTGGAGGCATCCCTGCGGGCGAGCCTTTCCCCGAAATTCATTTGAAAGAACCCGCCCAAGCGGGGGAAAAACGGCTTATAGTTCGCCGTAGCGATGCAACCCCTGGCATAGACATAATCTTCAAAACACCTAACGTTGGCGATTCTGCGGTTTACGCTTTGGATATTGCAGAGGGCGTTTTGAACGGGCGCAGCGGCAGGCTCTACAAAAGGCTTGTGGAAGAAGAAAAACTTGCCACAAGCGCAAGCGCAAACAATAGCCCCAATAAATACATATCCACCTTTGCCGTTTCTGTTTCTCTAAAACCAGGTGCAAGCGCAGAAAAAGCAGAGGCTATTGTTTGGGAAGAACTTGAAAAGCTGAAAAAAGAATTGGTAAATGAAAGAGAATTTAAAAAGGTGATAAACAACGCTTATGCAGGTCAGGTTCGCAGCCTAACAGATATGGCAGAGGTTGCAACAAATCTCGCGTGGTTTGAAATGTATGGTTCTTACAATTTATATTTGAACTGGGCAAAATCCTTAGAAAAGGTTAGCCGCGGGGCTGTGCAAAATGCGGCTTCAACTTATTTTTCGAGAAACAATGCGGTGGTGGGATGGTTAGTGCCATGAAAATTTCTGTTATGGTAAACGGAATGCCGGGCAAAATGGCACAGATAGTTGCCGAAGTTTGCGGCAAAAGAGAATTAAACGTGATTCCATTTTCGCTCACAGGCGAGAATATTGCGGAATACAATGGATTTACCCTACTCAATCCCTTGGAAAGAGAAAGTAAAATTGAAACTATTCTAAAAGAATATCCTAGCTTGCTCGCGGTGGATTACACGCACCCAAGCGCGGTGAATGGCAATGCCGAGTTTTATGTTAAGCACAAAATTCCCTTTGTTATGGGAACCACAGGCGGAGATAGAGAGGCTTTAATAGACTTGGTGAAAAACGCAAAACACCCTTGCGTAATAGCTCCCAACATGGCAAAGCAAATAGTTGCGCTCCAAGCTATGCTGGAATGGACTGCGAAAAACTTTCCGAGAGTGTTTGGCGACTATGATTTAAAAGTTATTGAAAGCCATCAAAAAACCAAAGCTGATACAAGCGGCACCGCAAAGGCTTTGGTGAAAAGTTTTTTGGAAATGGGAGCAAATGGCACAGAACCAATAATAGAAATGGTGCGCGAAGAGAATGCCCAAATTTCCAAAATGGCTGTTCCCTCCGAGCATTTGGGCGGCCACGCTTTTCACACATACTCTTTAGACAGCAAAGATAAATCCGTGCATTTTGAATTTCGCCATAATGTTTGCGGCAGGGAAATTTACGCAGAAGGCACCGCAGATGCGGTGGAATTTTTAGCTAAGAAAATAGAAGCAGGGCAAGGTAAATTCTTTGATATGATAGATGTGCTGAAAGGCTAATCTAAAAAATAAAAAGACTTTTCGCCTTTTTTGCTCATTCCATAAGAACGGGCAACGCCTTCTATTGTTAAAGGGTCATTTATGAGTTTTATTTTTAACTCTTGCTTTCTTTCAATTTCGTTTCTCAGCTCTATCAATTCGTTTTCAAGCTTTTTTATATTTTGTTCCCTTTTTGAAATATCGTTCATTCTAGAAGCAAGCCCGTAAAAACCAAAACATATTGAAAAAGAAAAAATAACTATGCAAATAGTGTAGATAACTTTTAACGACACGCTGTGATTGTACACACGGTTTGCCGTTGAGGTTATGCTCTTTGTGAATTCGTGCACAACTTGCGTGCCTGTTCTCCGTCTTTTTCTTTTTCCTAGCATATAAAGCTCCCTTTAGTCTATGCCGTTTTCCACAACAAACAAATGGCAGGGTTCTTTTTCTGGATTTATTTCCACATAATTCTTTGAACCGCTCCATAAAAAACTCTGTCCAGAGAGCAAGTCCCTAATGGTGTAGCCTTGCCCCTCAGATAACCCAAGCTCTGCCATATTCAAATATACAAAAGAGTTTTGAGTTTTTTTCACATCTAAATTTGCAATGCAAAGCACGGTGTTTCCATTTTTCCAATCGCGCTTGCTGTAAACCATAATATTTGAATTATCCGCAGAATGAAAGCGCAAATTATCGTATTCCATAAGCGCGCTCTGCTGCTTGCGGGCAAAATTCACTTTGCGCAAAAAATCTTTTATATTAATTGGGCTGCTCCAGTTGTGAACTTTGTACTGATATTTTTCGCTGTTGTAAAGCTCTTCTTTTGCCGGATTTTTTTCGTTTTCGCAAAGTTCATAGCCGTTGTACATTCCGGTTAGGCTGGAAAGAGTTGCCGCCAAAAAATAGCGGAGCTTGAAAATTGCAGGCCCCTGTCCGTTAAAGCATTCCAAGAAAATATCCGGGGTTGTGGGGAATAAAATTCCGCGCATATATTCGCAAACAGGCTTTGTGGTCAATTCCCTGAAATACTCCTCTAGTTCCCATTTTTGCTCGCGCCAAGCAAAATATGTGTAGCTCATTTCAAAGCCCACCTTGGCAAGGCGTTTCATTATCTTTGGGCGTGTAAAGGCTTCTGCTAAAAACACGAGTTCTGGGCGTTCTTCTTTTACTGAGCCAATTAGCCATTCCCAAAACGGAAAAGGTTTTGTGTGAGGGTTGTCTATGCGAAAAATATCAAAGCCTTTGTCTGCCCAAAAGAGGATTATTTTTTTTATCTCTTTCCATAACTCTTGGTAATTTTCGTTGTAATAGTCAAAGGGATAAATATCCTCATATTTTTTTGGTGGATTTTCCGCAAATTTAATTGAGCCGTCTTCTTCGTGAAAAAACCATTCGGGGTGCTGTTTTACATAAGGGTGATCTGGGCTGCAATTAAGGGCTATGTCTATAGCGAGCTTTAAACCGCGTTGTTTGCAGGCAGAGACAAAATTTTCAAAATCGTCCATTGAGCCGAGTTCGGGGTCAACCGTAAAATGCCCGCCGCGTGAATTGCCAACGGCATAAGGGCAGCCAGGCTCGCCTGGTTTTGCTTTAAGTGCATTGTTCGCGCCTTTGCGGTTTGTTTCGCCAACAGGGTGGAATGGCACCAGATAAACTGTATCAAAACCCAAAGAGCTTATATAATCCAAACGGTTTATGCAGTCTGTCCAAGAAGCAGACCTAGTTGGATTTTTGCCCTGGCTTTTGGGCCACATTTCGTACCAAGTGCCTTGCCTTGCGCAAAGGGAATCCACCCTTACTTCAAATACAGAGCTTTCTGTGGGAATATCTTTTGGAGAAATTGTCCAAGCTATAATTTTGTATTGGTAAAAACCCAGTTTTTGAACCTGAAAAGAGCCTTCCCACAAATCGTTCTCCACCTGTTTCATCGGAGCACGTTCCCATTTTTTTTGCGAGGAATGTTTGTATTCTATTGCAGCATCGTATTTTTCGTGGCTGTGCCTAAAAATATCTGCCTGAACATTTACATATTCGCCCGGCACTCTATGAACAGCATATTTGCCGTGTTCAATTATAGGAGAAACAACCTCTATAACAAGGTTATCTTTTTTTGTGGGAAAATTTACTGGCATAGGTGTAATATAGTAAAATCCCCCCTTGAATGGAGATTTTTTTACTATATTGAAATTATGTTCAGAGTTATTATTGTGCTTGCCTCGTTTGCCTTGCTCTTGCTCTCTTGCGAAAAAAAAGAGGCTAATAGCGAAAAAGCTGTTATTGAAAAAGCTGTTGGTTCTTATGGAGCCTTGATAGAAAAAGCCAAAGAAACCGAAGCCACTCTGCAAAAAAAAGCAGATTCCATTGCCCGCCTACAAGATTCGCTGGGAATTCCGCGTTAAATTGGCTTTTCGCTCATTGAGCGAAGCCGAAATGAGCGATAATCTAATAAAAATGCACAAAAATGCAAACACTTGTTTGCAAAATGAAGATTTTTTGGAAAAATTTCCGTTTTTTTACGTCTAATAGGTAAGGAGAAAAAAACGTGACTCTTGAAGAACGCATAGACCGTATTATACAAACAAGCGAAATAGAGCTTGCGGGTGAGACATATAAAGGGAAGTATGAACTGGATAATGGAAAGTCAATAAAAAAATTTATACTTGATATGTTGCGTAAAGTTTACATAAACCTTAATACGGGCAATAAAATAACTCTTAGCCACGATTCGGCAGGGAAATTGGCAATACAATACAAAGATAGTGAGGCGTATCAAAAATCCATAGCTCATATTCCACAGATAATAAAGAATATGCAATTTTTGGAAGAAATGAAGCCGAGTAAGGAAAATTCCAAATATGATAAATATTCCTACTATATAACCCCTGTAAATATAGGCGGAAAATCTCATACCATACTTAGTACAGTTGGGCATAAAGGTCAAGAGATTTATTATACCCAAAATGTATTTAAAGGAACGCCAAAAGAAGTTTTTGCAAAAGCAAAGAATGAAATAAATGACACGAAATATAGTAGATTAAATGAAATTTTGAAAGATACTGATAATAAAAACGGCGGTTGGGAACTTTACCAGGGTTCTACCCAGGGTTCCCCAACCGCCTTACCAATAAATATACAAAAAATTTGAACGAAGTGCAAGGAGAAAGCGCAAACAACCCCGCTCTGCAAAAAAAAGCAGATTTCATTGCTCGTCTGCAAGATTCGCTGGGAATTCCGCGTTAAAAGAGTTAGAATTTAACAGAAAAATCCAAACCAATAAAGGTTGCGAAATTGTCGTGACCTGCATCTTTACCAAAAGCCCAGCCAACATTGGTTCCCAAAGATAGATTGCCAAGAACAGCTACATAACCAAGCTTAGGTACTATTTCAAGACCTCCATCATTTTGTCTTCTATCGGTTAAACCTGTGTTAACATCGCAAGCAACCCATACTATACTTTTACCTATAGCCAAATCCAGCTCAACTCCGGTACTTAAATTTATGCCTTCATTATTTTTAGCTGGATTTTCGGTGATAATGGTTACTTGAACATTGCTACCTAGTGAGAGTGCGTCTGTTAAAGACATTGAAAACTGGGCATTGGGGGTAAAGATCCAAGCGGTATTCGGAATGGGAAAGCCAATATCAAAACCAGCACTTAAAACCGGAATAATTTGATAACGCACACCCAAAGTGTAACCTATTTGTGATAACAATTCCAAATTTTCCAAAGGGCTGTAACGGAGTTTAAAAGTTTCTAAATCGGGACCCCACCCTTGGTTACCTTGGCGACCTTGAATGAAGCCAGCTTTAGCCTCCCCTTTGCCATGTTCAATTACAGGAAAATAATCCCATGCGGCAAAAGCGGATGCTGCATATACTAGAGTTGCTACTAAAGCTTTTTTCATAAAATAATCCTCATGTTAATTTTATACGCTTTAATATAGAAAATAATACTGTCGTCCAGTAAAAATTTGCATTTTTAAGCTTGACGGGGTGGGTTTTGGTTCAGACAAAGGTTAAACTATAATAGTCCCACTATTCACACTGCCTTCAATTTGCTTTTTGAATGCTTCCGCACTCTCCCACCCCACAATATGAATGGATTTCAAGCCCCTTTCTATGGATTCCAAGGCACCCTGAACTTTTGGTATCATACCGCCGGATATAACTTCGCTTTTAATTAGTTCATTTGCAAGCTCTTTATTCAAATGCGGAATTATTTTTTTGTCTCCGTCTAAAACCCCACTTATGTCGCTTATTAAAATAAAGCAGTCCGCTTTCAAAGCAACCGCAATTTCAGAAGCTGCGGTATCTGCATTCACATTGTAAGAAATTCCCTCGCCATAAGACACTGGAGAGACAACGGGAGTTATGCCTGCTTCCAAAAGAACTTCCAAAATTTTTGTATTCACCCTGAAAATATCGCCAACCGCTCCCAAATCACCTTTGCCTTCCAATTTTTTTGCTTCAAGGAGTTTTGAATCCACGCCAGAAATTCCAGCCGCATTTGCACCCTCTGCAAGCAACATTCTAACAAGTTTTTTGCCAACCTTGCCACTCAAAGTCATCTCCACCATATCCATTATCGCTGGAGTTGTGACCCTTAGCCCGTTTAGAAATTTTGGTTCTTCGTTTAGCAAAGCGAGGTTTGCATTTATATCTTTGCCGCCGCCGTGAACAATAATCATTTTGCAATTTTTAGACATTTCAGCCGAAGCACGAGCAAAATTGAGTAATTTGCCATCATCCACCGCGAGCGAGCCACCTATTTTAACGACAATGGTTTTCATCTTTATCCCTCCATAGGTGCATCTTCAAACAAGCCGTTTATATATTCTGCTTTGTCAAAGGGAACAAGCTGCTCAATTTTTTCCCCAACTCCAATCCAAATAATCGGGATTTTGAGTTCGCTCGCTATGGAAAGCACAGAACCGCCTTTTGCGGTGCCGTCTAATTTTGTGACTATCAAACCGGTGAGCTTAAAATTTTGGTGAAAAGTTTGAACTTGTTTAATGACATTTTGCCCAGAATTTCCATCTATAACGAGCCAAATATCGTGCGGGAAGTTTTCATTTATTTTTTTCACAACTCTTACAGTTTTGTGCAGTTCCTCCATTAAATGCTCTTTGTTGTGCAACCTTCCAGCGGTATCTATAAACACAATATCGCTCTCCCTTGCAATGGCGGCTTTGCAGGCATCGTAGGCAACTGCGCTTGGGTCGGAGTTTTCTTGGTGGCGCACAAAGTCTGCACCGGAACGCTGTGCCCAGGTTTCCAGCTGCTCAATGGCGGCGGCTCTGAAGGTATCGCCTGCGGCGAGCAAAACGGATTTTCCCTCTTGCTTTAAGCGGTACGCAAGTTTGCCAATGGTGGTGGTTTTGCCAGCTCCATTCACGCCTATGATCAAAACAACGTGCGGCTTGTTTTCCCATTTGAGTTCGGGAGGGTCTATCAGCAAACGCTCCGCTTCGTTTCGCAAAATTGAATTTATCTCGTTTTGCGTTAAACTTTTTCCAAGCCCGTGTTCTCTCAAAGCATCGGTCAATAAAAATGCAGCTTCCACTCCAACATCGGCTTTTATCAAATGCTCTTCCAAATGCTCTAGCATTTCGTCTGTGATTTTTCCAACTCCAGCTATGGACTTGAATTCACCTAACAAGGTCTCGCGTGTTTTGGCAAGGCCCGCTTTTATTGCAGAAAATAATCCCATTCTGTGCTTCCGCTGATTTAATGTATGGTTTTCACTTCGTCAACAATGCCGTATTCTTTTGCCTGTTCCGCGCTCATAAAGTTATCGCGGTCGGTATCGTGTTCAAGCTCTTCTTTGGATTTGCCTGTGTGCTCGCTGAAAATCCTGTTAAGCACATCGCGAATGCGTAGCATTTCCTCTGCTTGTATAGCAAGGTCGCTAGCTGGAGCTACAACTTCCCCAGATATAAGCGGTTGATGAATCATTATCCTTGCGCTTGGCCAAGCATAACGCCTGCCCTTTGTGCCCGCGCATAAAAGCACCGCGCCAAAAGAAGCGGCCTGCCCTGCACATATAGTGACCACAGGGCTTTTTATGGCCTTGATGCAGTCGTAAATGGAAAGCCCGCTGGAAATCACTCCACCTGGGCTGTTGATAAAGAAATAAATATCCTCGTTTGAAATGGAATCCAAATAGAGAAACTGCTTAACCAGTTTTTCCGCGCTGGAATCTTCCACAGGCCCCCACAAAAACACACGCCTATTCTTTGCAAGCGCATATTCCGCTTCTTTTAGAAAATCCTTTTTTTCATCTTTTTGCTCTTCACTGCAAGCCATAAATATGCCCTCTGGGTTTGGGGAAAATATAGAAATTTTTTATATTTGAAAAAATATGATAGTAGGCATAGGCGAAATGCTGTGGGACATATTCCCAGAGCGGAAAGTACCAGGTGGCGCACCCGCCAATTTTGCCTATCACGCTTCGCAGTTCGGTTTTGAGAGTTATGTTGTAAGTGCGGTTGGAAAGGATTTGCTAGGCGAAGATATTTTGAAAATTTTTGCAGAAAAAGAACTCAGACTTTTAGTAGAAACCGTTGATTTTCCCACCGGAACAGTTAAAGTTGAGTTAAACGATAAAGGAATTCCCAAATATGAGATATGCGAAAATGTCGCTTGGGACAATATTCCTTTCACAGAGCGAACAAAAGAACTAGCAAAGAATTGCACCGCTGTTTGCTTTGGCACTCTAGCGCAACGCAATGAAACCTCTCGCAAAACCATTCGCAGTTTTTTGGAGCTTGTCCCCAAAAATGCGCTCAAAATTTTTGACATAAATTTAAGGCAAAATTTTTACAGCAAAAAAATAATACACGAATCACTGCTGATTAGCAACATATTGAAAATAAATGAAGAAGAGGTTATTGAGGTAGCTCGTTTATTTGATTTTGAGAAAAAAGACGAACAGGAAATATGCTTGCATTTATTGAAAGAATATAATCTGAATATTGTTATTGAAACAAAAGGCAGCATTGGCAGTTATGTGTTCACAAAAAACGAAACCTCGTATTTAGATACGCCAAAAGTAAATGCCATAGATACCGTTGGAGCAGGAGATTCTTTTGCTGGTGCGTTTGCAGGTGCTTTGCTTCAAGGAAAAAGTATAAAGGAAGCACATAAACTGGCAGTGGATGTTTCCTCTTATATTTGTACTCAACGCGGCGCAATGCATAAAATTACTCCACCTTAATCCTAGGCTTCGCCAATCTCAACGCAGCTTCCCATTCTTGCCTAACGGATTCGTATTCGCTTGGGTCGGCAAAGACGGCATCTGTTCGCCATTCTAGATTTAGGTTGCAGGTATTGGAGGAACATTTTTTGCCGTTGTCTAAAATTTTCATTTCCACAAACATATTTTTTGGTTTTTCGTTTTTCATTTCAAGAGAAAGTTTGCCTTTTTGAGAAGACACAGAAAGCGAGTAGTGAAATTTTGTCTCGTGCGGAATTCTTATCGGGTGATAACGCTCCTTTACAGCCGGAAGTCGCATCAAAGAGCTTTCCCATAATGCGGGGTAGGGGCTGTATTGTGGGGAATTATATACAATGGTCAGTTTCAGCGGTTTGGAAAAATCTTCCACATTTTGCGGCATAAAAGCCACGAGTTCCGAAGATTCCAAGCTCTGCGAAATCCATTTTGAAATATAATCGCTCTGCTCTTTTTGATCTCTCTGCAAAAGCTCGTTTCTAATTGCGCTGGCAAATTTACCCGTAAAAATAAGGCTATCCCTGAAATGCCCAATGTTCTTTTCGTCTATGCGCAGGCGGTGAAACATAAATGCCTCGTGTTCTTGATTTATTTCCAAAACAGGGGTGAGCGTGGAATAGCTGGAATCCCCTTTTATCACAAGTGCTACCCTGCCCTCCAAATCCAGCGGTATTGGGCGGCGGTTGCTAACCTTGTCGCTTGGGTCTATCCAAAGTTCAGGATAGTCTTTTGTTGCGGGCACATATAGAATTTCGTGGTTGAATTGTTGTATGGAAGAAAGTGCCTCGCTTCCGGCTTCTTCCAAATGTATCAGAGCCAAGTGGCTTTTAACCCCAATGGTGGCTAACATTTCCTGAAGCAGCAAACTTTGGTCTTTGCAATCTCCCTGTTTTTCTTTAAGGGTCGAAAGAGCGGGTTTTGGAATTAGAGAGTGCCCACCAAAGCCTCTTTTGCTGTATTTTATGTTTGTTCTAACCCAGTCGGAAATTGCGTAAATGGCGTTCAATTTGTTTTTTGTTCCAGCAACGTCAAAAGCCTGTTCTCTCACCGGAACGGAATTTTTATACTGATGCTGAATTAAATTGGCATATCTCTCGCCCTCGTCTTTCCATAAAACCTTTGCGGCAAGCACAACACCGCTGCCAAAATCCTTATATGCGGGCATATAGGGTTCTTTGTGTATAACAACGGGGTTCTCTTGCTTCCATTCTATTCCGCCAGAAAATCCGGTTCTCTGAATATCGCCATATTCATCAAATAAAATTTTTGTTGTGTCTGCATAAACCTTGAAAATACTTTTTCCAACCGGATATTCTCGGCTAAATTTATAGTGAGTATAGGGAACAGAGCCGTCTGCCTTTATCGCTGTGCGGCTTGCCATATAGTAAACAAAATCCTTTGGGGCAAGTTGCAGAGGTAAATGAGCCGTTTGTGCTTCGTTATTGTGGGCATTTTCAGTTGAATAAGTTATATAAGCATTCTTTGGGTTCCAAGAATATTTCAATTTGAAGGTGGAATCATAAACATCAAGAGCATTCACATAAATTCTATCCACGCCTGGCAAAAAGTCTATTGTCAATTCGCTCAACAACTGAACGCCGCTTGCATTCATCACTTGCAATAATTTTTGCTCAGTGCTAACCCAAGGCTGCCCTGTGCCTGCCTTTACGCTTTCTTGCAAATAATGAGCAACAATGGGATAATTTTCTGTTGTTAAAAAATCCAAAACCATTTTTTTTATATCTGCGGGTTTTTGCCCCACAGGGTCAATGGATTTTTGAATTGCTTTTATATCTGCTTTGCCCAAAAATGCCTTTGTCGCGGAGAGATAGCTCTTTGCATCTTCGCTTTCGCTTTTTATGGCAAGTGCTTGGTTAAAAGTTTGCTCTGCCGCTTTGTAGCTCCTCAAATAAAAAAGGCTTTTCCCTTTGGCAATGAGCAAATCCGCATTTTTTTTGTCTTTTAGCAGGGCTTCTTCGCTCACGGAAAGTGCCTCTTCGTAGCGGTTCAAAAACAAGAGAACCTCTGTATAAACCATCGCGAGTTTTGAACTTGGGCCAAACATTTTTTTTGCATCCAAAAGCAAATCCGCTGCTTCGCTGTAGCGATTCAAGCCCATAAGGGTTTTTGCAACATAAATTCCAAGCCTTTCCGTTGGATACTTTTCATAAAGTGCCTGAGCAACTTCCAAAGAATATGCCCTTTGTCCAAGCCCCCACAAAGCATCGCTTAAATTCACCGTTGCTTCTTCATCGTAGGGCATTCTTTTCAATGCAAGTTCGGAATATTCCTTTGTTTTTTTGAAATTGTAAAGAGACTTGTGCAAGGCACTCAAAATAAATAGGAGTTTTCCGCTTCTATTTACCAAATTCATCTGTGATTCAAAATGCGCAATTCCTGGGCCATATAAATTTTTCAACTGATAAACAAAACCGCAATTCATTAAATATAGGGTATCGCTTAAATCCATCGTGTTGGCTCTCTCAAAATAACTCAGAGCCTCTATGGGTTTATCCTCTACCAAGCGCAAAAGCCCAATTTGGTTCACAATTCTTGCGCTAAATCTGTTTATCTTTGTATTCCCGTTTTTGTCAAAAGATTTTTCAAGTCTAAGCCCATTTAATGCGCGTTCCATTTCACCTTTGAACTTGTTGTATAAAATTCCCTGTGTCCAAGAAATTGCCATAATTGCGCGGCCTTTGCCAAAAAAGAATTTTCCTTTGTAATTAAAATCAAACTTATTTGCAACAAAAACAATATCAAAATCCCAAACAAGCTCGCCGTTATTATTGCTCTTTTTAATGTTCAAGTTTTCTTTGCCGGGCACAATGCCGTGACGCATGAGCATTGCGTTGAACACATCTTCTGCACTCAAAAAACTCATATCTATCAATGCGCCATAAATAAAAAATCCAAGTTCTTCGGTTGCGTTCACAAGCGTTAATTCTATATCTGGGTTTATTTCCCATTTGTGCCAAAGAGTGTCTTTAGTGCTCCATTTTATTCCAAGCTCATTAGAGGAAAATTCTTTTACATTCGCTTTTCCAACTTTTATTTCCAAAGTATCTGAACTGAGGCCCCAAGAAGCATCTTGTTCTCGCTCTCCATCTTCGCCAGCAATTTCTTGAGGTTCAAAATGATTATCCGCTGCCTGAGTGTGTTTTTCCAAAGACGAAACTTTTTCTTTTTTAATCGGTGGATTTGAAGCGCAGGCAAATAAAGCCAGAGCAATAGCAAAAACTAGAAAACGGAGCATAATTATTTTCGCTCGCTGTCTTCTTTTTCCATATCGCTCAACATGTCTTCTTGTGCTCTCATCAAACTTCTGAGCCTTGCAAAATAGTTTGTCCTGAGCTGCCTTAAACTATCAATTTCCCTGCGCAAATCCATCGCTTGATTTTTTATTGTAATGGTTTCTTGTTCCGCTTTTGATTTTGCCTCGGCAATTATCACGTCTGCTTCCTTATTCGCCCTCGTTTTCACATCGTCTAAGGCCCTTGACATCAATACAGCCGCATCGCTTAGATTTTTTTCTATCTGGCGAAACTCATCTAGATTTTTTTTATCGTTGTTTATTGTTTTTAGCAAATCTGCTCTTTCGTCTATCAAGCCTTCAAAAGCAGTTGCAACCTGATTCAAAAAGGCTTGAACCTCAGCTGGGTCAAAGCCATTTACTTTTTTGCCGAATTTTTGATTGCGAATATCTAAGGGTGTTAAATCCATTGCTACCCCAGTTTACTGATAAAGTACCCCGCAGCAACAGCAGTGCCAATAACACCTGCCACATTTGGTCCCATTGCGTGCATTAAAAGGAAGTTCTGAGGGTCGTACTTTGCGCCAACTGTTTGGCTAACGCGAGCAGCCATTGGAACCGCGCTAACTCCTGCCGAGCCTATTAAAGGGTTAACCGGATTGTTTGGAGATAGAACATTCATAAGTTTGGCAAATAGCAAACCGCCTGCCGTGCTAACGCCAAAAGCCACAACACCGAGAGCTATAATCATAATGGTTGTTGGGCGCAAAAATAAATCTGCCTGCATAGTCATACCCACAGAGGTTCCGAGGAAAATTGTTACAACGTTTATGATTTCGTTTTGAGAAGCCTTGACAAGCCTATCCACAACACCGCACTCCCTGAGCAGGTTGCCAAGCATAAGCATAGCTATAAGAGCAGATACATCTGGAACAATTATTATGCAAGATACCATAACAACAATGGCAAATACTATTCTCTCCAAGCGGCTAACGGAACGCAGGGATTTCATCCTTATTTTGCGCTCGTGGTCGGTGGTTAGGAGTTTCATAATAGGTGGCTGAATCAATGGAACCAAAGCCATATAAGTATATGCGGCTACTGCAATTGGGCCAAGCAAATGTTTAGCCAATTTGTTGGAGAGGAATATGGAAGTTGGGCCATCTGCTCCGCCAATAATGCCAATGCTCGCTGCTTCGCCAAGGGTAAACACTCCGGTTACAACGGCAACAAAAGCTGTGAAAAGAACTCCGAGCTGTGCGGCACCGCCCAAAAGCAAAGTGCGTGGGTTGGCAATCAAAGGGCCAAAATCTGTCAAAGCACCAACGCCAAGGAATATGATGGGCGGGAACAATTCCAGTTGAACACCTTGGCTAATGAAGTAGTAAAGACCTTCAAAGGGAACAAACATTCCCTGAACATTCCAGCCGCCATCGTAAAAAAGACGGGTTGGCAAATTCGTTAAAAGAGAGCCAAAAGCTATAGGCACAAGCAACAAAGGCTCAAACTGCTTTCTAATGCCAAGGTACAAAAGCACGCTTGCAACTACCCACATAATCAACATTGAGCCAGTTATTGAACTGAAACCCATATTGGCTACCATATCTTTGATTGTTTCCATTATATCCTCTTTGTTCCGATTATTTCTCTACCACTTTGCTCTGTGCGCTAGCATCTATCTTACTTGGGTTATCCAAAACAACAAGTTCAATATGCGCCGTTGGAATGAACATAAATTTGCCATATTTCATTATGGATATAAACTTATTATCAGATTCCATTCTTCTGCACAGGCGAACGTATTCTTCTTTAGCTTTTGCTACATCTGCCTTAAAATAAAACTTAATTTTTTCACCAGAGTTTAAATTTATGGTGATTGTATAATTATCAAGTGCATTACCATCAAAAGCAGATGCCATAAAAACCTCTTAGCCTATTGTTAGCAAGGCTTGCCCTTCTGCAACGGCTTCGCCTTCTTTTACGCTTATTGCTTTAACCGTGCCTGCAGCAGGAGCATATATTGGAGTTTCCATTTTCATGGCTTCCAGAACTATTACCTCTTGATTTTGGCTAACCGTAGCGCCAACAGCCACCTTTATTTTCATAACCTGCCCAGCCATTGGACTAAGCACGGAACCTGCGCCTGCGGGTGCCGGAGCAGCAGGTGCTTGTTGCGGTGGTGCTGCAACAGGAGCTGCCGCTTGCGCGGGAGCAGATGCAACTGGTGCGGGTGCGCTGGCATTTTCGCCAAGAACTTCAACGGCAACGTCATAAGTTTTGCCTTCTAAAGTGATGCGGAGTGTTTTCATAGTTTTTTCCCTGGGTTAAACTTTGTGTGTGTGGAGCGAGACTCTGCCTTGAATAGTCCAAGTCCAATCCATTGTGTTAAGAGGTTTGAATTTTACAACGCTAACTTGCGCACCGCCAAAGGCGTGTGCCGCTGCCGCGCTTATTATGGCAAGAAATTTCTCATCGCTCATACCTGGATGAATTGTTTTTGCTCCAGATGCAGAAACTACTGCTGCCGATTTGGACTGAGATGGTTTTGCCTGTTCTGTAAACCCAAGAGCATTTACAATATAGCTGACAAAGCCTATCACTGCCCACAAGCCAGCCAAAACGCAAAGCACAAGCACAAAGCCAAGCGACTGAAAACTGAGCAATTCTTTAATGCCGTAAGTTGAAATATCGCCATTGTGCGCTTTATATGTTTCGCCGAGCCTTACCTTTGAGAGGTTTTCTTGAACTCCAACATTGCCAACCGCGTCTTCCATAACCTTTTTTGCTATGGCAGATTCGCTGTAGGTTTTGTAGAGAACCTGCTCGGTGCCTTCTTCGGATTTCACAACCTTGACAACAACGAGCGAATCCATTTTGCCGTCTTTATGGGTTGCCCATTGGTAATGCCCAATAACCTTGCCCTCTTTGTCTTTTACATCCAAAACGCTGCTAAGTCCAACCTGCTGAACGGTTGGCATTGGCATAGGTTGAACGTTTGCAGGCACGGCTGCGGGTGCAGGTGCTGCGGCTGCGGCTGAATCGATTTCATTTTGTACTTCTGGGTTCATAGCGGTATAAGTCCGTGTTTTTTAGGTGGGCGCGTAGAGCGTTTGGTAAGTGAAAAGCGCAAAGCTAGTGCTACGTGGCTTCTGGTTTCCGAAGGCTCTATAACATCTGTTAACATATTAGTTTCTGCAGCCTGCCAAGGGCTTGCGAATTTGCTGTGGTATTTTTCAATAAGCTCTGCTTTTTTTGCTTTGGCAGCCTCATCTCCTTTTTCGGCTTTTACCGCATCTATTTCTTTTTTATACACAACGGGAATTGCTCCCTCTGCACCCATAACCGCAATTTCTGCGCAGGGCCAAGCGTAAACAAAATCTGCGCCCATGTCTTTTGAACACATTGCAAGGTAAGAACCGCCATAAGCTTTGCGCATAATAACGGTGACTTTTGGAACTGTGCAAGCGGCATAAGCAAAAAGCATTTTTGCCCCGTGCCTTATTATGCCGCCTCTCTCTTGAGCAAGGCCAGGCATAAAGCCTGGAACATCAACCAAATTCACAACAGGAATGTTAAAGGCATTGCAAAAACGTATGAACCTTGCGCCTTTGTCGGAACTGTCTATATCTAAGCAGCCGGCTTTCACAGCGGGTTGGTTTGCTATTATGCCAACAACCATGCCTTCTATTCTGGCAAAACCAACCACTAAATTTTTGGCAAAATCTTTTTGAACTTCCAGCCACTGCCCTTTGTCTGTTATAGCTTCTATAACCTTATATACATCAAAGCCAGACTTGGAGTCCGCAGGTACAAGCTCGTTGAGGCTTGGATTTTTGCTTTCGGATATTGTAGCTGGTATGTTATGCGGAGGGTCTTGCAGGTTGTTTGAAGGCAAAAAACTGAGCAATTTTTTTGTTATTGCTATTGCATCTTTATCGTCTTCGGCAACAAAATGTATGTTTCCACTAACGCTTGCGTGAGCCTCGGCAGTACCAAATTGCTCAACTGGAGCCTCTTGACCTGTGGATGCTTTTATAACGCTTGGACCGCATATAAACATTTCTGCATTTTTGCGAGTTTGAATTAAAAAATCTGTTAAAGCAGGGCTATATGCCGCTCCACCTGCGCAAGGGCCTGCTATAATTGAAATTTGAGGAACAAGACCGGATGCCTGAACATTGCGGTAAAATACCTGACCGTAGCCACTTAGCCCCCATATACCTTCTTGAATTCTAGCTCCGCCGGAATCGTTTATGCCTATTATAGGGAAGCCTAGCTCGCAAGCTTGATCTTGAATATCGCAAATTTTTTGAGCATGCATTTGAGAAAGGCTGCCGCCGCTAACCGTGAAATCTTGGCTAAACACCGCAACAGGGCGGCCATCCACATTGCCCACTCCAGTTATAACACCATCGCCAGGCAATCTTTTCGCCACAGGCTTTGCCTGATCCACGTGCATTCCAACTTCTTGGAATGAGCTATTATCGCAGAGATTTTCCACGCGCTCACGTGCAGACAGCTGGCCTTTTTCGTGCCGTTTTGCAACTTTTTCTGCACCACCGCCGAGTTTTGCTTCGGCGCGTCTGGCATTTAATTCTTCTATAAGTTCTGGTTTTATTGGCATATTATATTCCTAAGCTGGTGTGCAAAACTCCGTTAAGGCAGAACCTGTTGATTTTGGATGCAAAAAGCCTATATTCATATTGCCCGCACCTTTGCGAGGAGCTTTATCTATAAGAGCCACACCCTTAGACTCGGCATCTTTCAATTCTGCCGCTACATCGCTGCTTTCGTAAGCTATGTGGTGCAAACCGCCCCTGCCCTTGTTGCTTTCAATGAATTTGGCAACAGTGGAATCTGGAGATGTTGGCTCCAAAAGCTCAATCCAAACGCCTCCAACGCCAAAAAACGCCGTTTTAACCTTTTGATCGGCAACTTCCTCTATATGGTCTAATTTTAGACCAAGTACATTCTCATAATAGGAGCGGGCTTCTTCTATAGAAGGAACCGCTATGGCTATATGGTCTATTTTTTTGATCATTTTTACACCTCTTCTGGAAACGTAATATGAATATAGAAAAAAAATTCCCAGAGCTTGCCCCAGAAGCTCTATTTGAACAAAAAAGAGCCTCACTTGGAGGCTTCTTTCACATTTATTTTAGTTTTTTCCAAAAAAATGCACACTTTTGCAAACACTTGTTTGCAAAAATACGATTTTTTGGCTTTTTTCCCGTTTTTGTACGTCTAAGTAATTAGGAAGGAAAAAATGGAGAAATTCTATGCAGAAAGACAACCAATAGAAGCATAATCTTGAAAAATATCTCCACCTAGAGGATGAGCATTGATTATATTTTTTGCATTTTCTTTGCTATATAAAATCAATGTTTTATCTTTAAAATTTACACTTTGTTTTTCTATATGAAATTCTTCAAAAAAGTTTTTTGTAATGTGAAAAATTTTTGTTCGTCTATCAAAAAATATATATTGCTTGCAATTACAAGCGTTATTGTACAAAGAAAGACAATCATAATCAAGAACGCTATCTTTGTAATGATATTCGTAATCTATTGAACTTTCATCTTCCGCATTTATTTCGTATATTTTTTCAAAGAATTATTTGTTTGATGGTACAAAGTATAATAAGCAGAATGATTGCAGTGATTATTGCCTTTTTCATTTTGCACTTCCTTTGGGTGGGGCGGTGGTGTTTTGCACACAGCGGACACTTAGCAAACTTTTCTTATCGTATGATCTATCGTCTACGCCCTCACTGTAGTTGTAAATATACTTGTAGATACCGCCACCTCTACGGCTTTCGCTAGCAGACCACCAATAACCGCTGTCGCCTTCCAAACGGAAACTGCCTTTTTCATAATAAATAAACATATTTGCAAAGGTGGAAGGACCATAATAGCTCTTGCCGCCCGGCAGGGCAGAAAATCCGAACTTATCCTCGCCATTGCCATCACCCCAGCCACTCGTAGCCTTCAAAAGTTTACCTCCCACATAGCCTTTATAATATTTATGTTTATCAATTGTGTCGTTTGAACATCTGTGCAAAGTGTACCAGTTCGGAAAATACAACTTCGGAAAATACCAACTAATGGGGTAAACATTTTTACTTTTATAAATGCTATTCGTTTCGCTTATGCAGAACCCATAGCATAGTGAAATAATATATGCCGAGCTGTCTGGTATATAAAAACAGCTTGGACAAGTTATGCAGTCCACATAGCGGAGCAAAGTATCCAATTCATCATCGGAAGGCAAATGCCAACCACTCGGACAAGCAGTTTTAGCCGTGTTCCAGTTATACAACCGACCGTATTTTTTGCAGTTAGCAGGTTTGTTATCGTAACATTTTGAACCGCTCGCCTCATAATTCAAATTCTCCGCCATCCAAACCTGATTGCCGATTTTTACTGTTTTGTATATTTTGCCGTCTCGCGTGTCGGTGAGGGTGCCTTTTTGCTGGGCAAAGAGGGCGGTGCAGAGGAGAAGGAGTGTGGCGGTTTTGCTCATTTATTATAAATTAGAATTCTATTTTCTCAATAATGCGTTTCCTCTGCCTAATGATAATCCTCTTTGCGTTCTTTGCACAGGTTAAGTCTTATGCAATCGACTACCAAATTTCAGATTCTCTTATATACAATGGCAAAAAATATATATTGGAAAATACAATAATACAACCTTATCTAAAAAAAGCGAATAAATGGGAGTGGATAAGGAATGGGTATGGGTGTCCAGAATTAGAGAGAGAATACTATGCGATATTTGAAATAGCTGGCAATGAATTGATATTAAAAGATATTAGAGGCTGCACTGAAAGCCGATTGAAAGAATTTCTATCTGCTTTTAATGTAAAAGGCTCAATATTCAAATTGGGCTGGTTCACTGATTCAATAGTCATAGGTAAAGACGAACCTATATATGGAGGTGTATATGAATATTACTCTATTCTTAATTTTGAAAAAGGAATGCTTATTAAAGAAACCGATATAGACTATAAGGAATATCTGAGCAACAAATTGAAAAAACAATTAGAAGCTTTGTCTGGAGAAGATTGGCGTATTAAAATTAGAACCCACGACTTAGAATATGAGCATCAAGCTTATTTGGACGTAATAGAACATTATCTGGAGAGTAAAAAAGAAGATAAATCGGAGTTTCTAACTGAGTTAAAAACGAGATACGAAAAAAAATTTAAAAAACCGATGAGCGATTCTGAACTTAAAATTCAACAGATAACTTTTCGGAACAACGGATATACACTTGAAATAACCAGAACGCTATACGGTGCGCGAGCAGAATATAACAAATATCAATCTGGCGAACATTCAGGAGAGTTGATGGAAATTAAATTGAACACAGAAGAATGGCTGGATATTATAAGGGCTTTATCCACCTATTGTCTTGGTAAATTGAAACTAGTGCCAAAACCAATAAGTAATGATTACAGCAATAAAAAGGGAAGTATCTATATTTATTTTTCTGGCAGAAATATCCCTTACGATGAACGTTATGAATTTATCGTCAAATCAGGGCGGCTACAGAATTTTAAAAAATTTGAAAAAGTGATGAAAAATATTATTGCGAAAATAAAAAAATCAGACAAATATCTTAAATGGGAGATGTATAGTGTATTCATCCATGTCACAATATAATTCTACTTAGTCACGCCTGCGTTCACTTCTTTCTATGAAAAAAATAGGCATCAAGTGCAAGCAATAGAATTCTAGCGGAGAGTACTAAAAAAGCCAATAAATGTGCTTCATTCTGTTAATCCTGTAAATTCTGATTCAGACAATGTATTATTTCTTATTCTTTGTAACAGAGTCAAATTCTATAAGGTTTTTTTTCCATTTACCGCTTTTAAATACGGCGTGGTTTGAAATAGGACTACGATTCCCTTTTGCGAATTCTCTGGCCGCACCCTCTATGTTATCTACAATTTCCTTTATCTTTCCACTTACAACTTTATTGAAAACCCCAAGATTCATAATAGAGTTCAGCACAGCACCACTTGGCGAAACAATGGAGCGAAATTCATAAGACACAGAATCTTTGCCTATTGCTTTCAAATCTAAAATAGCAGTTGCGGTTCCGTAGAGTTTCCACGCCAATATTTTTGTTTTTCCTCTGCCAAAAAATACATTGTGCATTCCAGGTTCCCTGCCTGCGCTATCGTTTAGCAGCCAAATAAAACTGCCAAACAGATTATCACCATTATCGCCGCTAAAGGCTTTTCTGTCTGGGCTATCGTATTTTATTGTGTATTTTGTTTTTCTATAAGCATTAACCAACTGCGCAGTGAAATCCATATTGTCAAAAAGGTATATCATCATTTCTTTTGAAACAGGAAGTTTGCCATTAAGTTTGTAAACAACCCTATATTGCCGCCCCATATAGCGATACAAATCGTAAGCTTTTGGGTTGTTTGTTTTTAGACCTCTATTTTTAAGTTCTATATAAGGAGCGCAAAATTCAGAGTTGTATTTAATATCGGGATTTGGTTTTTTTTCTTCTGCGCTGCATTGAGGAAAATCGTAATTAAGGCACTGCTTAACGCCAGAGCACATAGCCAAATGCCCAAGACTTGGTGGTTCGGTTGCATAGAGAGTTGAGAATAAGAAGAATGCAAATATAAACGCAAATTGCATGCTTACTTCCCCCCAAGCTCTATAGAACGATTTACCGCTGCCTCTATCGCTGCCATAACTGTTCCCCTAAAGGCCCTATTCTCAAGTTCCTCCATTCCGGCGATTGTTGTTCCTCCAGGGCTGCATACGTTTGCTGTTAGTTCTCCGGGACTTAGTCTGGAGTCTCTTAGCATTTCTATTGAGCCTTCTATTGTGGATAAAGCCAAATTCATTGCCACATCGTGAGAGAGTCCCACTTTAACTCCACCCATTGCCATTGCTTCTACGAATTGAAAAACAAAAGCTGGGCCGCTACCAGAAAGCCCTGTTACCGCATCCATTTGAGTTTCAAGAACTCTAACGGTATCTGAGCACGTGGAGAATAAAAATTCAACAGTTTGCAGTACGCTTTCTTCAACTCCTTCGTTTGCTATTGCAACAGTTCCTTTTTTCACCCCAACGGCAATATTTGGCATTGTGCGGACAATGTTCTTTCTCTTTAAAGCCGAGTGCAAAGAGGCAACTTTTACCCCTGCCATAATGGAAATTATAATAAGCTCTTTGCTGGAATTCTCCATCTCTTTGTGCAAAGTTCCAGAAATTTTTGAGAATATTTGCGGTTTTATGCACAAAAATACTATATCTGCTTTTGAAAATCCCTCAGTTAAAGAATCTAACCTTGAGGCTTTGCTTTTTTCTGAGATTTTATTTGCTCTTTCATTGTCTGGTTCATAAAAAAACACTGCGCTAACTGGGTAACCGCTATCTGTTAAGGCACTCAAAATTGCTCCGCCCATATTGCCTGTGCCAATGAAAAATATGTTTTTTGCTGAAGAGTGGTGGTGCATAAATTTACTCCTTCATAGCAGCCAAGAATGTTTCGTTATTCTTGTGGTTTTTCATTTGCTTTTGGAGCTGCTCCATAATCTCAACAGGAGTGTGGTCTTGCAAGAACCTGCGCAAAATCCAAACGTGGCGAAGTTCAGCTTCAGAAATCAAAAGCTCTTCTTTGCGCGTACCGGATTTGAATATGTCTATGGCGGGCCAAATACGTTTTTCGGCTATGCGGCGGTCTAGAACGAGTTCCATATTTCCGGTGCCTTTGAATTCTTCAAATATAACTTCGTCCATGCGGCTTCCGGTTTCTATTAGAGCGGTGCCTATAATTGTTAGCGAGCCGCCAAATTCAATTTTGCGGGCTGCGCCAAAAAAACGCTTTGGTCTTTGCATTGCCATAGCGTCCACACCACCGGAGAGAATTTTGCCGGAATGGGGAATAACCACGTTGTTCGCTCTTGCAAAGCGGGTTATGGAATCTAAAAGTATAACCACGTCATCGCCTTGCTCAACAAGCCTTTTTGCTTTTTCCAAAACCATATCTGCAACTTGCGTGTGGCGTTCTGGCGGTTCGTCAAATGTTGAGGCCAAAACTTCGCCTTTTACATTTCTGCGCATATCGGTAACTTCTTCGGGACGCTCGTCTATCAGCAATACCATCAATTTTATCTCTGGGTGGTTTTTGCTTATGGCATTTGCAATGTGCTGCAAAAGAACTGTTTTGCCTGTGCGCGGCGGTGCTAGTATAACTCCGCGCTGACCTTTGCCTATGGGTGTGAACAGGTTCATTATTCTGGTTGAAAGCTCGCTTGTTTCGTATTCCAAATTTATTCTCTGAAATGGATGCAAGGGAGTTAGATGCTCAAAGGCAACGCGCTTTTTGGCGTGTTCGGGTTCTTTGTAGTTTATTGTTTCTATGCAGGTGAGTGCAAAATATTTTTCTTTTTCTTTGGGGGCGCGAACCTGACCAGTTATTGTGTCGCCTGTTTTGAGTTCGTAGAATTTTATTAAAGTTGGGCTAACATAAATGTCGTCTTGGCCGGATAAATAGTTGTGGTCTGAGTTTCGCAAAAAGCCGTAGCCTTCGTTTATTATTTCCAAAACGCCTTCCGAGTAAATGGGCATTCCCTCTTCGGTAGCGGCTTTTGCTTCCAAAATTCGGTAAATTATGGCTTGCTTGCGCATAACCTTGATATCTGGCAGGTTAAGGTCTCTGGCTAGGGCTTGAAGCTCAGGCATATTTATGGAACGGAGAGCTGTCCATTCCTTGCGGGCTTTGTCTATGGATTCTTTGTCTATCTTTGGAATGTCTTCGGGAGAAATATCTTCTACATAAGGGCGATATCTATTGTTGTTTTTGTTGCGGTTTTGATTTTGGTTTTGGTTGTTATACCTATTGTTGTTATTATTATTGTTGTTTTGAAATTGCTGCTTTCTGTTATTGTTATTATTATTGTTGCCGTTGCCATTGTTTCCAAAATTTCTTTGCTGCTGCTGGCGGTTTGGGTAGCCTCCTGCGTTATTTTGGGCATCTGCTGCTTGCTCTGCGTTTTGAGCGGGCATTATAGGTGGAGGCGGAATGTCTGGCACCATAACGCCTATGGGCAGCATGGTTTCTGGTGTGTGCGCCGCAGAATCTGCTTGTTCAGGGCCATCATATTGGTCAACATCTGGCTCTGCATTGCTTGCGGTTTTGTTTTTGCGTGAATTTTTAACGCCAAGGTTTTCCAGCATTTCCTTGGTTTCGGGTGGAAGCTCTGCGTCTTGCGGAACTTCATCTGACAATAGTTGTTTTGAACGAGGTGCCAAAGGTAAAACTCCTTTTTTGAATTTTAGTCTAAAATATGCCTTTGCGCAAAGGGAATATGCAAGCATATTTAATTGAATTCCCTTGATTGCTCTAAATATAGAAAAAAATCAGCGTGTTGTCAAGGGATATTTTTTCATTTGTCTGAACCAGAATTTATAGAATTTTCAGGATTAACAGAATGAACCTCATTTCTTGGCTTTATCCTGCTAATCCTTTAATCTTGACCATCGAGGTTCAGACAATCAATCTTGCAAGCAACGAACACTGCGCCAGTGGTACTGACCACCGTAGCCGTATCTGAAGACGGTGGCAGAGGAGTTATTAATATAACGGCTGCTGGATTCAATGACGTTGCTACCCCACCAAAAGCCGATGCTACCGTAACCTCTGAAAGAGCCATCAAAATAGCCGTAGCCGCCCGGCAGAGCCGCGAAACCAAAATTGTCTGTGCCGTTGCCAGATTTTCCTTCGTAATCTTCCCATCCTCTTTTTGCTTTCAATTTCTCTCCAGCAATATTTTCGCCACCAGCGAAATCCACAAGAATTTGCCATTCAGCATCGCTAGGCAAATGCCAACCGCTAGGACAGGCTTTTTCTGCCATATCCCAATAATATAATCTACCATATTTGTCGCAGTTGGCAGGGACATTGTCAATGCACTTGCTATCTTTCACCTCATAATTCGAATTTTCTGCCATCCAAGTTTGCTTGCCTATTACTACGTATTTATATGTTGTACCATCACGGTCGTCCTTGAACATACCACTAGACAACGATACGGAACTGCTGCTTGGCACAGTCACACTTGACGAGGAAACTACTACAGAGCTTGAATTTCCATCAACCGAAGATGAGCTTCTCGGTATTGAGCTAGACGAAGAAACGCCACTTGGCGAAGAACTTAAATCGTAAGAACAAGTATTGCTCAACTTTCCGTTTTCTTGGCACGTGGCAAAAGGACCTTCTGCGCATAATCTTTCAGCGGAATAAATGCAGTACTTGTAAGTTTCGCTGTCGCTATTAGTGCAAGAGGAAAGCAATGAGATGCAGAGCATCGCTGCGAGGGGCAAGGTGTATTTAATAAAGGTCATATTCATAAATATAGCAAATTAGACTCGTTTTGCCGATAGGCACAGTGTTTCAAATACCATAACGAGCGATTCTGCTGTATAATTGCGTTCCCTTAGCAAATGCAAAAATTTATCTGCCCAATCCTTGAATAAAACGTCTGTAAAAAGTTCTTTCATTATTTTAACATTTATTTGTTGGTTTTCAACG
>Ga0268262_10000572_pt1 | contig 48192 bp, 43 predicted proteins | sample TergutNc150P3_FD_190354 | JGI IMG/M metagenome (GOLD analysis project Ga0268262, IMG submission 190354) | Nasutitermes corniger P3 segment gut microbial community from laboratory colony in Florida, USA - Nc150 P3 (SPAdes) (version 2) | ecosystem: Host-associated > Arthropoda: Insects >... | reverse complement strand
GGAAAGCAAGGGCGTATGCCCGAAGAAGGGACGAATTCTTTAACGAGCTGCGCGTCCTCATGCGCCGTAACTTCTTTGAAAGTTGGCAGGAACTCATTGTTTTCATGTATTCTGACCTTGATACGGGGTAAACTTTAAATTGCTGATTAGCTTCGAGAATTTCTTTGGCAATGGCAGATGGAAGGTATTCATCTTCAAAAAAAACTCGGGACAAATCTTTAATCGTTGATCCATACACCGGACGAAGATCAAAAGGAACGTTTTTACTTTGCCTTTTCTCGCTTAAGATACGCTCTTCCTGTTCATTTGCCAGAGCGCGACGGGGGCCTGTCCGTATCCAAATCCGTCCGTCATATTTTACTGGCGTTGAATCGGAAGGCGCTACTGTAACCACCGCCATTTCGCCACCGTCAAGGGTTCTTTTTTCCACAGTAATTACTGGAAAGGGCAAAATATTACCGTCGGTCTTCATGTCTGACAAGGTCAACAAAAGTTGATCGGTTATTTTCAGGCCGCTGAGCTTACCGTCATCTGTAGCGCCGATAAATAAAACACCGGCTTTGTTATGATTGGGAAGATCGTTCGCGAAAGCGCAAACGGCTTCCCGCGCCCTTTTGGGAGTATCTCCCGCGAAGCTTTCTTTCCGTTCTACGCAATCCGATTCGAGATCATGTAACATTGTCAGTAACTCTTCGTCCGAATATCTCTCCATATAACTAATTATACAAAAAAAAACTCTTAACGTAATGGGGCCTTGCACATACAATCTGACAGGATTAATCTTTAATTAACAGTAGGAGTTGTCATGAATAATAACCCAGTCGCTTCATATTTGGCTTCTGTCGGTCCAAAAAACATTAATACCGGTTTTTTGGCTTATCTGTGCAGTCTGACCGAGATCGCGCGTAACTCGCCGGAGGTGGCTTCTTCGATTGTCAAGGAGCTGGAGAGCCAGCGGAGGCAGGTTAAGCTCATTGCCAGCGAAAATTATTGTTCATTGGCGACGCAGCTTGCTATGGGAAATTTATTGACCGACAAATACGCCGAGGGGGTTCCGTACCACCGGTTTTACGCAGCGACGGAAAATGTGGACGCTGTCGAAGCCCTGGCCGTGGAAGAGGCAAAGAAACTTTTTGGCGCAGAACACGCCAATGTCCAGCCCCATTGCGGAGCAGATGCCAACATTTTGGCCTTTTGGGCGATACTCGCTACAAGGATAGAAAATCCCCTCCTGCAAAAATTCGGCGAAACCAATCTCTATAAATTGACTGACGAGCAATGGAAGGAGCTCAAGAGCGAACTAGGAAACCAGCGCCTGTTGAGCCTGGACTATTATTCAGGCGGACACCTTACCCACGGCTACCGCTACAACATTTCGTCAAGGTTATTCGATGTTTCAACCTATTCGGTTTCCAAAGAAACCGGCCTTCTCGATTACGATGAGATTGAAAAACAGGCCAAGGAGTTAAAGCCCCTGATTCTCCTTACCGGCTATTCCGCTTATCCAAGGAAGGTAGACTTTAAAAGGATGAGGCAGATCGCCGATTCAGTCGGGGCGGTGTTCATGGTCGATATGGCGCACTTTGCGGGCCTTGTGGCAGGCAAGGTTTTTACAGGCGAATTTGATCCTGTGCCACATGCCCACGTTGTTACAACTACCACCCACAAAACCTTGCGGGGGCCCAGAGCCGGTCTGATACTTTCCACCAAGGAATTTGCCGACGCGCTGGACAAGGGATGCCCTTTAACGATGGGCGGCCCCCTGCCCCATGTGATCGCCGCAAAGGAAGTGGCTTTAAGAGAAGCATCAAAACCAGAATTTCGGGATTACGCAAAAAAGATCGTCGATAACTGCCAAGCCCTTGCCGCCGCTTGTATCAACAACGGCTTAACGGTACTGACAGGCGGCACAGACAACCATTTGTTCCTGATAAACGTGCATGTGCTGGGCTTAACCGGACGGCAGTCAGAAAGCGCCCTCCACGAATGTGCGGTTACGCTGAACCGCAACAGCATCCCCTTTGATCCCAACGGCCCCTGGTACACCTCCGGCTTGAGGATCGGCACCGCCGCGGTTTCAACTCTGGGCATGGGAAAAGCGGAAATGGACGAACTGGGAAGCATCATCGCGCTGGTGCTTAAAAACACAAGCCAAGCACCTGATGCCAAGGACGCGACAAAAAAGAGCAAGGCGAAATACATCATTGACGAAAAGGCCAAGACCGAAGCCCTGGATCGCGTAAAGAAACTTCAAGACCGTTTCCCGGTGTACCCGGAGCTCGACCTGAAGCTGCTTAAAGAAGCGTTTGTGGAGTAGAAAGCACTGATTAAACAAACAAAGAAAAATAAAACCACGGAGTTTCACAGAGAGAAAAGTTAAAATTTTTTATTAACTCCGTGTTACTCTGTGTACTCCGTGGTAGAAATTCCTAGGGTTGATTATTCATTTGTTTCTATGATTTTCTTAATTTTTCCAGCTCTCCGGCGATTTTTTCCCATTCCCTGGATTTTGCTTCCAGAGCCGCCGCTGTTTCGTCCAAGGCGAGCTTAGCGGCCCTGGCTTTTTCGCCTGACGAGTAGACCTCCGGCTTGCCGAGTTCTTCTTCAAGCCGCTTTTTTTCGGTCTCCAGCTTTTCCATCGCCGAGAGCATCTCTTCTTCCTGACGCTCAAGCCGCCGCACAAGGGCCTGCTTTTGCTTTTCCTGTTCCCGGCGTTCTGAGGGTGGCTGACTTTTTTGGGGCTTCATCTCAATATTATCGCTTGCGTTTATTTCGCCGACAAACCTATGGTTTGATTCTTCTCTTGCTATGCGATCCAGGTAATAGGCGTAGTTGCCGTAGAAAAGACGATGCCGCCGCTTCAGTTCTGCTTCACCTGCTGCTCTCCCGATGGAGAGCTCCAGCGTTTTTGTTGACAGGGCTTCCATAAAACCACGGTCATGCGAAACAAAGATTATTGTCCCTTCGAAAGCTTTAAGGCAGTCAAGCAGTATGTCCTTGCTCTGTAAATCCAGGTGGTTTGTCGGCTCGTCCAATATCAAAAGGTTCATGGGTTTAAGAAGCATCCTGAGCATGGCAAGTCGGCTCTTTTCACCGCCTGATAATACCGAAAGGGCTTTGAAGACATCGTCGCCCCGGAAAAGAAAGGCCCCAAGCATTCCTCTTACTTTTGGAATCAGGTGTGTGGGCGCTTCGCTCTCGATATATTGCTCTACCGTTTGGCTGCCCGAAAGGTTTTCCGCCGCATCCTGAGAAAAGTACCCGGTAGAAATACCCGCGCCGTATTTGACCAGCCCTTCGTAATCTGTATCCCCGCCGGAAATAATTCTTAGCAGGGTGGTTTTCCCCGCGCCGTTGGGGCCCGCTACAAGCAGCCGCTCCCCGGCGTCAAGGGTTAGGTCAAGGTGTGAAAGAATCTGCCTTTCGCCATAACTTTTGGAAATCCCTTCCAGCGTCAGAGCTACATGCGGCGAATGGGGCGGCGACGGAAAGCTGATGTTTATCTTTTTTAGGTTTTCGGGAATTTCAATGCGCTCCATTTTATCAAGCCGCTTGATAAGTTCCTGCGCAAAGGCGGCCTTGGTTGCCTTGTATCGAAAGCGGCGAATTAAGGCCTCGGTTTTTTCTATTTCTTCCTGTTGAAGCTCATAGCGCTTAACAAGGCTTTCCAGTTCCGCAGTGCGGATTTTCTCGTAGGTGCTGTAATTACCGACATAACGCTTCAGGTTTCCCTGAAATATTTCGTAGACCTCATTTACGGTAACGTCAAGAAAATAGCGATCGTGGGAAACCAAAAGGCAGCCGCCTGGAAAAGTTTCCAGCCATGATTCAAGCCAGGCACGGGCTTCTATGTCCAGGTAATTGGTCGGCTCGTCCAAAAGCATGATGTCCGGATTTTCCAAAAGAATTTTTGCCAGGGCAATGCGCATCTGCCAGCCGCCGGAAAATTCGCCTGTGTCTCTGTCCACGTCGCTTTCGGAAAATCCCAGCCCCGAAAGGACCTGGGCAATAACCGCGTCCCGGCGGTAATAGCCGGAATTTTCAACTTCGCTTAGCAAGAAGTGATGCTCTTCCAGAAGCGCGCGAGTACGGCCAGAATCCCCTGTGGTTTTTTCAAGTTCTTTGCCAAGTTCTTCCACACGCGCAATGAGAAGCAATATGCTTTCGTAGGCGGTTTCAGCTTCTTCCCGTAGAGTCTTGCCTTGATGTACTATGCCCGACTGCGGCAGGTAAGAGACGCGGCAGCCTTTTTGAACAGAGCGGTCGCCTGAATCGGCCTGGAGTTTGCCGGCGATGACCTTCATTAAAGTAGACTTGCCCGCCCCATTGGCCCCCGCCAGAGCCGCTCGGGAGCCGGATGCAAGGTTGAGGCTTACGTCTTTAAGAATGTCCCTATCGCCAAAAGCAAGGCAGACCCTGGAAAACTGGACAAATGCCATCAGTTCAAGAACTCAAAAGAGTATTCCGAATCGCTGTCCTCTCCCTGAAAGTCCTGCGGAAAGAGGGAAGACCTGTCGTCTTGAATATCGTTTTTAAAGAAGTAAACCACCACAGGAGAAGAAGCCCGCCTGACAACGGTAACTCCGTCCAGGCTTGTCTCCGGAACATATTCCATTCTAAGGCCCTGAGGATCTATGGCGTAAATGAAATCCGTTGTTGTCCTGATGCCGCCGATTCCGTCAAAACGCATTGTAAAAGCCCCGTCATAACGGCTGCTCAAAACATCGGACACGTGGAGCCGCATATCCAGAACGCCGCTTCCCAGAGCCGATGCGGAAATCACTTGGGGCACCAAAAGATAATTGCCGCTCCAGGAGAAACGTCCGTCTTCGCTGAAGATAAGGGTTCCGTAATTATTGCTGCTGTATACCGGCCCATATTCATAGATAGTACGGAAAAGTTCTTCCCTGCGGGCTGTCTCTTGCAAAATGATGTCATCGACAGAAGAGGGAAGAGCAACAAAAAGCAAGGTTCGAAGCACTCCGTTATTTTCGGTGAATTGTACCGCCAGCGTGGTATCAGAACGCAGGTTCATCTGCAAAGGAGTCCCCTCAAAACGCCAGGATTGTGTACCCGTCGAACGAATTTTGACATACTCAAAACTAAGTTCCAAATCTTTTGTTTTAATTACGGCAATGCCTGTATCCTGCCCCGGATCAAAACACCAGTGGTACGAAAGCTCGTCCAGATCTATTTTGCCGGTATTTACCATAGTCCCATAGGCTTCGGCAGACCAGGCACGCTCTAAAAGCCTGTCCAGGTTAGGATCCTCTGGATCCTGCTGGTCAAGCCTAATCGCGGCAAGGGAGCCTCCTGTGTGATCGAATAACTTTAGCCGATAGGAAAAGCAGTAACCGATAATGCCGTCTTCTGTCAGAACCCGGTACCATTCCCCGGGCAGGGGATCCCCTGATGCGCCAACAGCTTCAACTCCTTCGACAGGAGTCAAAACTTTAATAATTTCTCCCAGTTTAAGCCGGTAAACCCTCCTCGCGCCGTTATCGGGGTGCTCTCTTATGGGAAGCCCGTCCTGCAGCGTCTCTGCGTAAAGAAGCGCATAGGGGCTAAACGCCTCGGCCCGCTCCTGGGCTTTTTTTTTGCTGCCAGAGAGCTCCAGTTTTGAAAGCGGAATTTCTATTTTGTCTGTGCTTTTGCCGCTTGCGCGAAATTCTTTGGGTATCCCCACCACCCAGACACGATCGATATTGGACCTTATATACACCGGCAGCACCGTTCCCGACGGTACCGCCGGATCTTCCACAGACCAGAGAAGAACCCCATAGCCCAATAAGCGTGAACAGGAAGAAATTAGCAAAACTGCGAGTATAAGAAAAATAAGTCTAAAAAGCGGCTTCATGCCATTTCTATTATTCTTTTTTCAAATTATTTGTCCAGAGCCTGAGTTGATGGGCGGCCCATTGAACAACGAGAAGCTTAAGGCGGCGGAGATCCGTTAGATCATCATCCATGGTAACTTCGGCAAGGATCATTTGGGCGGCCCCGTTTACCAGATCGTCAGGGAGGCCCATGATCCAGCGGTAAAGCTGCTCCCCTTTTAAGTTTTTCATATACTCTAAAACGGCGCTTTGAAAAACTTTTGCATGGTCTTGGAGGCTGGCCAAGCCAGGGTCTTTTTTTCTGCGCTTGCGGCCATGTACGGACAAGAAATGCTCATAAGCCGATTCAGCCTCATCCATGGCCAGGGTAACGGCGAGGGATTCATTCGCCAGAAAGCGGATTAAAAGAGAATAATATTTATTATCCATGTTCAGGATGCTGGCCATGGCCATGACCACTTCATCCCGGAGGTACGGAGGCGGATCCGGTACCCTGAGCAGATCAAGCAGTATGGGCAGGGAGTCAGTAAAGCCAAAAATGCCGATGGCCTCTACCCCCGCGATTCTCAGCCTGGGGTTTTGCGTTTCCATAATGATCTGTTCCAACTGCGGCTTAAACGCGATGTCCATTAGTTTTGCCAGAGCGATCATTGCTTCCCCGGCAAGCATGTAATCGCTTGAAACGGCAAGTTCCCTTAAAAGTGGAATAGCCTGAAAAACGCCGTGATTCCCAAGAGTACGGGCTGACCTATATGCCGTAGTGAATGGATTGTTGATTATATCGTCCATCAGGGCGCGTTCGGCGTCTTCGTCCAGCCCGGACAAGGCGTCAATGGCACGGATGCTCTCCATGCGCACGGGCAGCCGCGGGGACTTAACCCTTGCAAGGAGGCCCTTAATTGCCAGGCCGGAAGGGGAATCCTGCAGCGCCCCCAGAATTGCCTCCTCCATGCCCGAATCGCTTGTTTTATTCAGCTTGTCCAGAAGGCTTATAGCCTTAAGTTCCCTGTAAGAAAACATTACTTCCAGCGCGCCCTTAAAAGGCAACGCCCCCAGAGGCACCAGCTTTCGCATAATAAACAGCGTTATGCCGCTGATAATTATAAGAATCATAAAAAGGATTCTGAAAGAGAAGATTGCGGATCCGCTAATCGCCGCCGTAGCGTCAAGAAGCATACCGCTGAGAACCGAGCCCCCTGCCCCGGCTATGCCAAAGCCGAAGAAATAAAGTATCCCCATATCCACCATTTGTTCCGATGGTACGAGGCCCATAAAGTAAGTCTGCATTACCCCTTCTGCCCCAAGCCAGCCGAAATTCAGCATAAAAAACATGAACGTAAGGTAGAGGGTTACAGTGGTGAAATTTTCGCCAATTGACACCGGAAAAAAAATAACCGGAATCATGCTCACCAGGCCCAGAAGCACGCAAAAGCTGAATATGGGTTTTGCGCCAACCCTGTCTACAAGAAATTTAATAACCAGCCCTACCATGAGATTTCCGAGCCCGCCAAACACAGCATACAAAAAAATCATGCCATCGCTTTGAGCGAAAACTTCACGACCATAAACCAAAAGAAAGGTTCTGGACACGCCGGATACAAGAGCCACCATAAGCAAAATAAAGAAAAAAAGGCGGATGGAAGGCTGGTTCATAGCCCCTTTTATGATCTCAACAAGTTTTTTGTTTTTAAGGCCTTCTTCCCGTTCCGGTTCGGGGATTTTGCCCAAAAGAATTCCGCTGAATACGCCACAAGCAATCCCCACAGCCATAATAATCGCGTATAGAAAAAGCGGCGGGTCCCGTCCCAAAAGCATTGCTATTACAAAACCCGCAAACATTCCCACCGCGCTGTTGATAATCTGGATCTGCGTCATATAGCTGCCCCGATCCGCGCCCTGGGAAAGATGGCTCAGAACCGGATTGTTGGCAATCATCCCTATACCGCGGATGACGTGAAAAAAGGCAACCCCGATAAAGATCAAAAAGAGGGCTAAATCCCTGTATCCAAAAGCAAAAACAAAAGGGGCAAAAAGCAGGGGGATCATGCCGATAGCCCGGCTTGCCCAGGTGAAACTATAAATTTTTACAATGGGAAACCGTCCGGATAAAATTTTTCCAACTGGCAAGAAAAAGAAAGCAACGTAATTTACCGCGCTGATAATACCGATATATGTGGAATTGGCCCCAAGGCGAAGGGCAAAAAGAGTTACGATATTGCCTGCCAAAAAAGCCCAGGAGAGGGCGTTAAAAATATTAAATATATTATAAATATCCCTGGCTTTGCGAAGCCTGTAGGGAGAAAGCGTACCAGCCATTTGTCTTTGCCTTAACTATAATAGCCTGGAAATCTAATTACAAGTTTTCGGTGCAGAGGGTATTAGCAAACGGCAAAGCAAACCATAAGAGAAGTATATACGCCAATAGATTGAACTAAAAAGAAAATTGTCACTATTAAATGATATATGTAATCCCAGAAAAGGCAAAACATCAAATTGAACCCATAATCCTATGCCTATGCCAGAAAAACCTGGAAATCCAACATGGCGCAAAAGGAGGCTTCCATGGATTGTGATACACCCCTGTCTGATTTTTACCGATTGTACATTGAAGGGAATCTGCCAAAGAAGATTTTTGAAGGAAGGATATTTCAACATCTCCTTAATAACTTTGAAAAATTTCGTATGTTTAACGGAGACAGAGAACGGTGGAACGATTTTCTTTCCTGGCTTTATCCCCGTTTCGCCAGGGCAATTGATCTTTACCGCGACTTGGGTTCATCCTTTGATGCCTACATTACCGGCCTTGTAAACAGCGCGGCCAGGGAATATCGGTTCAGGGAGACGGATCACAATATCACAGAATATGTCTGCTGGCGGGCCAAAGCGGAAGAAAACATACTTTTTGAAAACGAGCCTGAATATCTTGAAGAAAAGAAAGACGTTCCAATTCCGGACGACATAAATCCAAAACAAGTTTTGTTTCTTCTTCTTAAATCGTATTTTTTTGTTACCAACGAATTTATTGAACAGGTAGCCAAAGCAATTGGGATGGATATAAGCGTGGTTCAAGGCATGATCGATGAATTGCGGAAACGGCGCTCCGAAAAGGAAGCTGAAATAATGGATCTAAAGGAACGTATCCACTGCCAGCACTACCGCTGTTTGGCTTACGAAAAACGTATGCTCAATGCCCAGCCTGGGACAGAGCATCACGAAATAATGAAAAAGCGCTTTGAGCGGGCAAAAAAAAGATACAAGACCATGAGAAAGCGGCTTGGCGGAATGCGGATGTCAGCCTCAAACCGCATGATTGCCGACATTCTGGGCATTCCCCGTGGAACTGTTGACTCAAGCCTTTTTGCGATAAGAAACCGCCTCGCTTCCGGCATTGAGGAAATTAAGTGAGAACAGCTTTTTTATCGCCAATCTACGGATTTTATCTCTTGCCAAACGTTATTATTTTTGTTACTTTTTTCTGGAAGTATTTTTATTCCAATTACATTACCAAAACCACACAAGGAGTTATGTATGGCCCAACATCAGTTTCAGACCGAGGTAAGCCAGCTTCTTCACCTCATTATCCACTCCCTCTATTCCAATAGGGAGATTTTTTTGAGAGAACTGGTTTCAAACGCCTCCGATGCCCTGGACAAGCTCAAATACCTTACGGTGGCGGATGAAGCTTATAAGTCCCTTAGTTTTGACCCAAGAATCGATATTTCTTTCAACAAGGAAGAAAAGACCCTTACGGTTTCTGATAACGGAATCGGAATGAACGAAGCCGACCTTGCTGATTCCCTTGGCACCATTGCCCGCTCCGGGACAAAGGCATTTCTTGAAAAAATGTCCGCCGACGCAAAAAAGGATTCTAACCTTATCGGCCAGTTCGGGGTGGGATTTTATTCGGCCTTTATGGCGGCGGATAAAATTGAGGTTATAAGCCGCAAAGCGGCGGAAGAGGCCGCCTGGAAATGGACGAGCGACGGCAAGGATGGCTATGACATAGAGCCCTATGGCCGCGACAGCCAAGGCACGACCGTGATACTCCACCTGACCGAGGAAGGGCTCGAATTCGCCAACCGCTGGTCAATCGAAGACATAATTAAGCGCTATTCCAACCACGTGGCTTTTCCCATTTACCTTACCTACGATGAAAAAGAATACGACGACAAAGGGAAGGAGAAAGGCAGCAAAACCAAATGCGAAAGGATCAATTCCGGCACTGCCCTTTGGCGGCGGCCTAAAATGGAGCTTAAAGACGAGGATTACAGGGAGTTTTACAAAAGCCTTGGCCACGATTCAGACGATCCGCTTTTTTACGTTCATACAAAGGCCGAAGGAACCCTTGAGTACACCACGCTTTTTTATGTGCCAAAAAAAGCGCCGTTCGATCTTTACCACATGGATTACCATCCCGGCGTAAAGCTCTACGTTAAGCGGGTCTTTATCACCGACGACGACAAGGAACTCATGCCTACCTGGCTTCGTTTTGTCCGCGGGGTCATCGATTCGGAAGACCTTCCGCTTAACGTGAGCCGCGAGATTCTCCAGCAAAATAAAATACTGATCAACATAAAAAACGCTTCGGTCAAAAAACTCCTTTCCGAGTTTAAGGCTCTGGCAGACAAGGCTGCCGCAGGGGATGAAGAAGCGAAAAAAAACTGGGAAACCTTCGTCAGCCAGTTTAACCGGCCTTTGAAAGAAGGGTTGTACCAGGACTTTGGCAACCGCGAGGCGATTCAGGACCTGGTCAGGTTCAAAAGTTCGTCCGTTGAAGGCTGGGCCAGCTTTGCTGACTATGTCTCCCGGATGAAAAGCGACCAAAAGAACATCTACTACATTGCCGGTGGGGACGAAAAAACCCTTAAAGCCTCTCCGCTTTTGGAGGCCTACACAGCCAAGGGCATCGAAGTGCTCATCATGGACGACGAGATTGACGACCTTGTGATACCTTCCCTGCATAGCTATCGAACTAGCAGTTCCGAAGGAACTGCCAAAGGAAAGTCCGAAGGACTTTCCTCAACCTGGGAGCTAAAAGCCGTGAACCGTTCCGGCGCTGACGAAGAGCTGGGAGAAAAGGCGGACAAGGCGGCGGAAAAGGAAATAAAGCCAGTCATCGAAAAAATTAAAAAGGCCCTGGGCGACAGGGTAAAAGACGTGAAGCTTTCACGTCGCCTTCACGATTCCCCTTCCTGCATCGTAGCCGACGAAAACGATCCCACGCTGCAAATGGCGCAAATGCTTAAGGCGCTGGGCCAGCCCGACATGACTGACATTAAGCCTATTCTGGAAATAAACGGCGAACATCCCATCGTCACGCGGCTTAAGGAAACAGACGACGAAGAGCGCATAGCCGACATTGCCGGAGTGTTGCTTGATCAGGCGCTGCTGGTTGAGGGGATAAAGCTGAAGGAGCCTTCAGACTTCGTAAAACGGCTGAACCGTCTGTTGTCAGGGAACATATGAAAACCTTTACCAACTTCAGTTTTTACCCTTACACCGACATTCTTTTTGGCAAAGATACTGAAAAAGAAACCGCAAAGATGATCCGCAAACACGGCGGAAAGCGGATAATGGTCGTATACGGAGGAGGTTCTGTTAAAAAAAGCGGCCTTTTTGACGTGGTTGCAAAAGCCCTTAAAGACGAAGGACTTTTCTACGCCGAATTTGGCGGGGTAAAGCCCAATCCCCGGCGTTCTTTGGTTGAGAAGGGCATCAAGCTCGCCCAGGATGATAAAATCGATTTTTTTCTGGCCATTGGTGGAGGCAGCGTCATCGACACGGCGAAGGCAATCGCCCTGGCCTTGACCAATGACGGCGAATACTGGAAATTTTTTAACGGGCCTTTGCCGGAAAAAATGGTGCCTGTCGGAACGATTCACACAATAGCCGGTTCCGGAAGCGAAACCAGCCGCTCGGTGGTTATCGTAGACGACCTGGACACGGGCCACAAGCTAAGCGTCAACGCTGACTGTTGCCGGCCTGTTTTTGCCATAATGAATCCTGAATTGACCTATTCTGTTTCCGCTTATCAAACGGGAGTGGGAGCGGCGGACACTATTGCCCATACAGTCGGTAAGTACTTCACAAAAGACAACCCCTCATGCAGCCTGGGAGACGAATTTGGCGAAGGGTTGATTAGGACAGTTGTAAAGTTTGCCCCCATAGCCATTGCCAACCCTGCCGACTACGAGGCTAGGGCGGAGCTAATGATGGCGGCATCTTTCAGCCACAACGACCTTACCAGCATTGGCCGCAGCGGCAAACGCGGGGGAGAGCACCCATTAGAACACCAGTTATCCGGCCACTACGACACGCCCCACGGCGCGGGGCTTGCGGTTATCATGCCCGCCTGGCTTCAGTACATAGCAAACAACGGCACGGAAGAGCAAGTTGAGCGAGTCGCTCAATTCGGCTCTAAAGTTTTTGCCGTCAAAGCGGACACTCCCAAAGCCACGGCAAACGCGGGACTCGATGCCTTCCGCGCCTGGCTACGCTCAATCGGGATGCCTCTGACACTTGCCGAACTGGGCATCCCAAAAGCGGATTTTGACGCCGTAATAAAGCGCGCAGTTGACGCCAACAAGGGAACGATCTGCGGTTTTATCGACCTGGACGAAAAAGCGATTAGGGCTATTTATTCTTCGGTATAAACAAAAAACAGATGAACCTACAATCTGAAAGAAAAATTTTATCTCTCGCTATGACGGTCTGCATTGCCGTGTCGGTGATTCTAGCCGGAGCCTTAACCGCCGACTGCCTTGATCATTACTGCCAAACCTGCAAGGTGCCTGACTGCCCTATTTGCCAGAGAATCGAAATGGCGGAGCTTTTTATTAAAGCTCTTAAACTGGCAAGCATTGCTTTGCTTTTTATCGGCTGTTCTGTGTTTTTTGTCCAAATCACCAGCGCATATAAAGCCCATGCCGCTTACCTCCTTTCGCCTATTGCGTTAAAAGTCCGCTTTAACTCCTGAAAATCCCCGAATTAAAAATGTGAAACCTTTTAATGCCATTTACTTTTTTATCTATAAGTTGAGGAGAAATTATGAAACGCTTATTTGCAATCCCTGCGTGGATTTTTATTTTTTCAATCACTATTTTTTCGGGAGGCTGCCTCCCTACAAGACCCGCAAAGGCAAACGGTAAAATCAACGTTACCTCTGTAATATTTCCTTCGTATGATTTTGTCCGCGCTATTGCCGGAGACAGGGTGAACCTGCTCATGCTATTGCCGCCCGGTTCTGAAAGCCATTCCTATGAGCCTTCGCCCCAGGACATAATCGCTATAAAAAACAGCAACCTGTTTATCTATCCGGGCGGAGAGAATTCTGCTTGGGTAGAAAGAATACTCGATTCAATTGGCAATCTTTCTGAAAACATGATAGTCCTCAACATGCTTGATTTAGTTGACGCCGTGGAAGAGGAAATCGTGGAAGGCATGGAGGAGGACGAGGAAGAAGAACCGGCCAATGACGAACACGTCTGGACTTCGCCGCAGAACGCCAAGGCAATCGTAGCCGCGATTACTGACGCCCTCTGTGAACTGGACAGCGCCAACGCGGACTTTTTTAGGCAAAACGCGGCGGCCTATTCCGCGCAGTTAGACGAGCTGGACGCTTCCTTTAAGGCTGTCGTGGACGGCGCTAAAAGGAAAACCATCATCTTCGGTGACCGCTTCCCCTTCCGTTATTTGGCCGATGCCTACGGGCTTGACTACTTCGCCGCCTTTCCCGGCTGTTCCACCGACACCGAACCAAGTGCGGCCACTGTGGCTTTTTTAATCAACAAGGTCAAAAGCGAAAAACTCCCCGTAATTATCCATATCGAGCTTTCAAACGAAAGAATGGCCGATACAATAAGCGAGGCCACGGGGGCAAAAAAACTCCTCTTACACTCGTGCCACAATTTGACCAAAAACGATTTTGAAAAAGGCGTTACCTATCTGGATGTCCAAAAGGGCAATGTGGTAAATTTGAAAGAGGCCTTGTGGTAAAATGCTAATAACCTGCCAAAGTGTTTCATTCGGCTATGAAGGACAGCCAGTAGTCCGGGGCCTTAGCTTTTCTCTGGAGCAAGGCGACTACCTTTGGGTAGTGGGAGAAAACGGGTCCGGCAAAACTACGCTCATCAAAGGTTTACTGAAGCTTCTCAATCCCATGGAAGGGAGCGTCCTTTTTAGCAATGAACACAGGCAGGGAAAAACAGGCTATCTATCGCAGCAATCGGCAGGCAAAAAGGACTTTCCTGCCGGTGTTAGCGAAGTGGTGCTTTCAGGAAACTTAAGCACCATGGGGTTTCGTCCCTTTTATAACGCCAGGGAAAAAAAAGCCGCCAAAGAAGCCATGAAGCATCTGGGAATAGAAAACCTTTCGCAAAAATGTTACGGAGAGCTGTCCGGAGGCCAGCAGCGGCGGGTCTTGTTAGCCCGCGCCCTGGTCTCCGCCCATGCTGAGAACGCAGGGGATAAAAACGAAAGCCTGAAGAACTCCCTTTTGGTGCTGGATGAGCCCACCGCCGGCCTCGATCCCCTGGTTACGACTGAAGTATACGAGCTGCTTAAAACGCTCAACCAGGAGACAGGCATCACTATCGTAATGGTTTCGCACGACATCCTCGGGGCGAAGCAGTATGCAAAGCAAATCCTGCACCTGGAAAACGGGCGTGGTTCTTTAAGCGAAACGGCGGACTATCTGCGATCTGAAATTGGAAAAAAGTTTTTTGGCCGCCAGGAGGAGAAAACCAATGGTTTATACGATAACTGATGTTTTATTGGAGATGTTCTCATTTACATTTCTTGTCAGGGCGTTTGTGGTCGGCATCCTTGTTTCGCTTTGCGCCTCCCTCCTCGGCCTTAGCCTGGTGATGAAACGATACTCCATGATAGGGGACGGGCTTTCCCATGTGGGCTTTGGCGCCCTTGCCCTTGCAACCGCCTTCCACACGGCGCCCCTTTACCTTTCCATCCCGATAGTCGTAGCGGCGGCTTTCCTGCTCTTGCGGTTAAGCGAAAACAGCAAGATAAAAGGGGACGCCGCCATCGCGCTGATTTCCACCAGCTCCCTGGCCATTGGAGTTATGATCATTTCCCAAACAACCGGGATGAATACAGACGTTTGCAATTATATGTTTGGCAGTATCCTTGCGATGAGCAAGAGCGATGTATACCTTAGCGTTATCCTTTCAATAACGGTTCTTGTCCTTTTTGTCTTTTTTTACCACAAGATATTCGCGATAACCTTTGATGAAAGTTTTGCGAAAGCCGGCGGCGTAAAAACCGGAACCTACAATATGCTTATCGCCCTTTTAACCGCCCTTACCATTGTGCTGGGAATGCGCATGATGGGGGCCATGCTCATTTCGAGCCTTATTATTTTTCCGGCCCTTTCGGCCATGAGGGTTTTTAAGCGGTTTAAAACTGTAACTGTTTGCTCCGCCATCATTGCGGTAATGTGCTTTTTCATCGGCATTGTAATTTCTTATCTGTATGCCACTCCGGCCGGGGCAAGCGTAGTTTTGATGAACATCATTACCTTTTTGATTTTCTGGGCGATAAGCTGTATACTACAAAGGAAACCCAGGGTCGCGAAAACCGTGCCCAGGCAGCTTTCACATTAGGAGATTTTATGCTGGAAGAACAAGTCAAGACCGCATTGGAAAATGTGCGCCCCTCCCTTCAAGCCGATGGCGGAGACGTGGAATTTGTTTCCGTAACGGAAGACGGCGTGGTTTCCGTAAAACTGACAGGAGCCTGCGGGGGATGCCCCATGGCCCAGATGACCTTAAAAATGGGGATTGAAAATTACCTGAAAAAGGAAGTCCCCGAAGTCAGTTCAGTGCAAGGGGTTTAATGCCGAAGTCTGCGCAAGGAGCCTGTCAGGTTCCTTCGACCATCATAGGCGTAATCGGAGGAGTCGGCCCCCAGGCCGGACTGGATTTTGTACAAAAGATTTTCACAAACACCAAGGCAAAAAAAGACCAGGATCATCTTAACTGCATTCTTATCTCGTGCCCTTCGATAATTCCGGACAGAACCGAATTTCTATTAAAGGGCCCGAGTAAACAGGGCGCAAAGGAAAACCCCGTTTTTGGTATGTTTGAAAGCGCCCGCTACCTTTACATGGCCGGCGTGCGAATAGCCGCCGTCGCCTGCAACACCGCCCACGCGGACAGGATATTTTCCCTTTTCTGTTCCATGGTGAAGGAATCCCTGCCGGACATGAAAATAGTCAATATGCTGGAAACCTGTGCGGCCTACGCTAAAGAATCCCAAATTAGCCGACTGGGCCTTTTGGCAACCATCGGGACGTACAAAAGCAGGGTGTATCATGAGTATTTCAGGGAAGAAGACGGCTTTCTGCTTATCGAGCCCGATTCGGCAGGGCAGAGCAGTATCCATGAGGCCATATATAACGAAGACTTTGGCATAAAAGCCCAATCCCAAAAAATCTCGTCAGAGGCAATAAAAAGGATAAACCATGAAATTCTTGCGCTTGCCGAAAAAGGCGCAGAGGCAATAATACTGGGCTGTACGGAACTGCCCCTGACAGCGCAAAGCCTCAACTGTCCGGTTCCGTTAATCGATCCCGGCTTGATTACCGCCCGCAGGCTTATTGCGCTTACTGAGCCGGAAAAACTGTTATAAGAGTCAATGTTTCACGTGAAACATTGGCTTAGCTAAAAACAAAAGAAAAGAGCGAAGTTTTTACCACAAACCAACACTAACCGCATACCTTCGGTACGAATAAACTTGTTGTCCGGAATCTTGAAAATAGCCTGGAGGTAAAATACCATTCGGAAAAGAAATTGCGGTATAAAATTTATTTCAAAAGAAAATACCGAGAAAACCGATTAAATAATTAACAAAATTAGTGTATTATTGTTTAAATAATAGGTATAACCTTTTTTGTTAAGGAGTAAAAAATGTCTTTCGATCCTTATTTAGTCCTCGTAGTTCCGACTTTAATTTTATCTATGATTGCCCAACTTCTGGTAAAATCCACCTTTTCCAAGTACTCAAAAATAAGGTGTTCAAAGAACATCACCGGGCAGGAAGCAGCCCTTATTTTAATGAGAAATAATTCCATCAACGATGTAACTATTGAGCCAGTCAGCGGTTCGCTTACGGATCACTACGATCCCCGCGCTAAAAAACTGCGCCTTTCAGAGCCCGTATACGCCCAGCCTTCAATCGCGGCGGTCGGGGTAGCCGCCCACGAAACCGGCCATGCTATCCAGCACGCCAAAAGGTACGCCCCACTAGTGCTGCGAAGTACCCTGGTTCCGGTAGCAAACATAGGTTCTTCCTTTGGACCATGGCTTGCCATCGCAGGCATAGCTATGTCTTTTCCCATTTTACTAAACCTCGGCATCCTTCTTTTCGGGGGCGCTGTCCTTTTTTATATAATCACCCTGCCGGTAGAATTCAACGCCTCCGCCAGGGCTCTGGCCCAGCTCCGAAGCGGCAACGTGCTCACACAGGAAGAACTCAGTGGCGTAAGAAAAGTCCTTACCGCTGCGGCACTGACTTACGTTGCGTCTGCGCTTTCGGCGATAATGAACCTTTTAAGGCTTGTTCTTCTTTCGCGAAGCAGAAGACGGTAACACAAAAAATCTAATTTAAAGTTTATAGTGCCATATCGGCACCGACATCTCAGACGAAAATGGGTTCGTCCTGGTAAAATCCGGCAGCCAGTCCGAGCCTTTCACCAATTCCTGGCAAAAACCATCGTCTATTCCAAACTCATCCAGCATGGAAAGGACGGCTTCGTATTCATCTTCTGAGACATAGCGCCCGGGGATAGCCGTGTTTGCTTTCCCAGGCGTGTACACGGAGGCAGCTGAATAGCCGACGTATAATCTTTCCTTTCGTGCACGGCCCGAAGGGACGTATTGGGTCATTAAGGAAAGCAAAGCCCTGCCCCTACAGTGTTCGGCAAACCAGGCAAGAACCTGCCGGGTGTTCTCTAAAAAGCCGGGGATCACCAGGTGGCGTACCATCACGCCGGAAAGCATTGTTTCTTCCAAACGCAGTTCCCGGTATTCCATCATTTTAAGGATCGCCGCCGTTGCGTGTTTGCCATAATCAGGGGCGTTAAAAAACCTTCCCGCGAAATTTGAGTCTATGGTTTTAATATCCGGCAAGTATACATTAACAATGTCTTTTAAAATCTCAAGGCTTTCCATTCCGTCATAGCCGGATGAATTCCAAAGTATGGGGATGTAAAGCCCCTTTTTCCGGGCCGCTGTGATTCCCAGGGCAAGAGCTGGAGCCGCGTGGCTTCCTGTAACGATGTTGATGTTCTCCGCGCCGCGTTTCTGGAGAGCCAGACATATTTCCGCGAACTCATCTTGCGAAACGGCCCGGCCGATGCTTTCTTTGGAAAGCTGGTAATTCTGACAGAAAGCGCAGCCCAGATTGCAACCGGAAACAAAAATCGTTCCAGATCCCCCGGCCCCGGTGATGGGCGGCTCTTCCCCCTTGTGAATCCCGGCGAAGGCAAGGCGCAGATCCGCCGTTTCTCCGCAAAAACCGCGCTGTCTTTCCAGGCGGTTCACGCCGCAGCGTCGCGGGCAGAGAAGGCAGTTTCTGTAAATATCCTACCCCCGAATCTTAAAGGGGCTGATGGATTTTTCAAGCTGATTTGCCGCGAATTTGGTATTCTCCGCAATCATCACCACAGCATCGGAATTACTGGTCAGAGAGTTGGCCCCTTTATTGCATTTGGAGACCTTTTCGGCTACGCTGCGGCTTAATTCCGTAAGGTTCCGGCAGGCCGTTACCGCCTCGGAGGCGCTGGTGTTCATGGCCTGGGCCCCGGTTTCCACATCCTGGGTAATGGTATTGATAGCTGAAATTGACGAAAGAAGCTGGCTGGAGCCTCTGCCCTGTTCTTCGGTGGAATTTTTTAGACTTGCAGTGATACCTTCAATCTGGCGGATCATATCCAGCATATTGCCAAAAGATTCTTCCACATGACCTGCCGATGCGGCTATTTCTTTAATGCGCTCCAGCAAAGAAACAATGGTGTCCTGCGAACTTTTGGATTGATGGGCGGTGGTTTCCGCCAGTTTGCGAATCTCCTGCGCCACTACCGCAAAACCACGGCCCGCTTCCCCGGCATGGGCGGCCTCAATGGCGGCATTCATGCTCAATAGATTAGTTTGAGTGGCTACACTGGAAATAATCTTGTTCATCTCCGCCAGGGCCAAAGATTCCTCTTCAATCTGTTTGCTGGCTTGCGCCGTTTCCGAAAGCCGCTTTTTCTCTTCCTGGGACAATTGAACCAGTTCCAGAATTCGGTCGTCTACCAGAGCGGTACTGTTCTCGATTGAGCGAAGATTGGCAACCATTTCCTCAATCGCCGAAGAAGCCCCGCTTATCTGGGCGCTCTGTTCCTTTATCTTTTCATTGAGGTTTTTTATTTCCCCCATTACCAGGTTAACAGCATTTTCGTTCTGGGTTATAGATTGGTTTTCCATATCCACATCGGAGTAAATTAAATCCACTGCCTCTTTTACCTGGGTAATAACCGCCTGGGTGTCGTTTGCCGTAATGGAAAGATTAGCCGCTACCTTGTCAATATCACGGGCGGAATCTTTAATTTTGCGAACCAGGCCGCTTATGCTGTCGGTAAAACTGTTAAAGCCGATCGAAAGGGCCGAAGCTTCCCGCGACGCGTAATCCGGAGTAGAGGCAGTAAAATCCCCGCCAGAAATAGCATTAAAAGAAGAAACAAGATGACGGAACGGTTTGGTTAAAGAATAACTTAAAGCAATCGCGATACCCGCAGAAACCAGGGCCAGAATGAAAACCACAACAAGCACTGTCCACAGTAGCATTCTGGTTTCCTCGCGCATGCTGCTTAGAGAGCCGGTGGAAATCAGGTACCAGTCGGTTCCGTTTACCGGCGCGGAACAGATATAGTTGTTGCCATGAAATATCACATTTTCCTGATCGGTCAGTACTGTATTTTTATCGATTGACAGCGTTCCATCAAAAATATTTTTTTCCAGCACGTAGGATTGATCGGGATGGACAATAAAAAGCCCGCTTTTTTCCACCAAAACAGTGGCACCGTCATCGGTAATTTTATCGCTGGTTACAATGCCTGAAAATTTATCCAATGTTACATCAACGGCGATAACACCGGTAACAGCCCCGGCTTCATTTCTGACCGTACGGGAAAAAGTAACAACAACTTCCCCTGTATCCGCATCCACATACGGCTCTACCAGCATTACCTTGTCCGGATTGGCAACGGCAATCTGGTGCCATAACCGCTTCGGCGGATCCCAGTTATAATCCCATTCCGGGTCCGTATCCGGATACCAGCCGCTGCCGCAAACCCAGACACCTCCCGGCGCGTACATGGAAATAACCGAGCCATAGTAAATGTCAAGCAAACTTGGGTACACGCCTACAACGCTCACAAAAACATCATTCACTACCATTTGGGACGGAAGGACATTAATGAACGCCGCCCCGCTTTCCAATAAATCGATGAACGGCGTTAATGCCCCGGTTAAATTGGCGTTAATGTACTGCATGGTTAGCCTGGATTTTTCTCTGATATTATCTTCTGTAATGCGGTTTATGTTGACATAAAAAATAGCCGTTACCGTGGCGGAAATGATCAGAACCAAACCTAAGCATAGAATCAATATCTGGATAGATAGAGAAAGCCGCATTTTTTTCATAATCAGTTCCTTTCTTTGCTTAGCCTGAAGGCTATACCCCTAATATCCTGCTTTGGATATCTGTCCTGAATGGCCTGAAGAAGTTCCGCTTGCTTCGTCTGGAGGATCTGAATCCAACCCGGATGATCCGCTTCGAGGATAAGTACCCCGCGTTCCAATTCTTTTATTCGGGAGTGAACCGCGGCGGCGGGAATGTCTTCTTCCTTTTGATCATTACCTCGCGACCAAACCTGGCAGACGATTTTTTCCCAGGAATTAAACAGCTCTGAGCTGGATCTGGCGTTGTCCACAAAGTCTACACCGAAGCGTTGCTTGAACAGAAGCGAAATAATTTCGCCGGCCCTTCTCATTTTAAAATCTTTGCCTGATTTGCCCGGACTGCATATAATACACTATAGTATCTGATTTCCGGTATGTTTCATAGGGTTCCCCCGGAAGGAAGGTGTAAAAAGCCTGCTCGTATTCCGGCATAACCAAAAGAAACTTGCGCCGTTTTTCCCCGTCCAGTTCCAAAAGCACGTCATCCAAAAGCAGCACAGGTTTTTTCCCGGTTTTATCCGTAAAGACCCTGGCCTGGGCTACGCGAAGCAACAAAGCCAAAAGCCGCCTTTGGCCGGTGGAAGCTTTTGCAGAAAACTCTTCCCCCGCCCTTGTAAAAATGTAGCGGTCGCGGTGGGGTCCCGAAAGCGAAACGCCCATTGAAGCGTCCGATACACGCTTTTCCGAGAGAAGGGAAAGAACCGCTTCAAGGCTTTTTTCTTTCCACGATGACAGGTATTTAACGCCGATGCCGGTTAGGCCAGTAATCTCCCCGTACAAGGGCTCAAAAACAGCGGAGAATTCTTTGGCTGTTTCCCGACGTTTAACGGTCAGTTCAAGGCCATACCGGGCGAGCTGGGGATCCAAGGCATCAAGAGTCGCGATGGTTTGACTGTCGAGCCTGCCTTCGCTGCGGAAAAGGGCGTTCCGGCTTTTAAGTATGCGCCGATATTTACGCAGATCCTCAAGGTAAAGGGGATCCCAAAGACTGCGCGTCTGATCAAAAAACCAGCGCCGCCTTTCAGGACTCCCCGCCACAAATTCCATGTCCTCATGACAGAAAACAATCGTAGGCGCTACCGAGAGGAGTTCTTTCCTGTCTTCGATTCGCTTTCCGTCCAGTGCGATGACTTTTTTTTGTTCTTTAAATGCGACGCTTACAGTCGAATAAAGAGCGTCTATAACAGACAAGCTGGCAGAACAATCCCTTTCGCCTTCCATGACCAGATCTTTGTCTTTGCTTCCCCTGAAAGACGAAGCGTAAGAACAAAAGTAAAGGGCTTCGAGAAAATTGGACTTTCCCTGGCCGTTTTCACCAACCAGGAAAATATCTTTTCCCCGGAGATCGGTTTCCGCGTCAAAGAGGTTGCGGAATGCCACGGTTCTGAGGAACGCAAAGCTCATGGCAACCCACGCAGATCTGTCAGAAAACCCTGCTTGCTATTCTTGCTGCATGGGCATAACGATATGGAAAAAGTCTTTCTCCGGAACCGGCGAAATAGTTATAGTCTTGTTTGGATCGCTAAAAAGAACGCTGATTTTCTCTGCATTCACTGCCTTAAAGGGCTCTTCCAGATAGCGGTAGTTCAAAGCAATAGTGACTTCCTCTCCGTCATATTCGCATGGAATTTCTTCTCTGGCATTTCCAATATCGCTTTCCTCGCAATAAATTGAAACGGAGCCGGAAGAAAGGTTGAGGTAAAGGCGGTGGGATTTTTGTTCCACCAAAAGAGAAACCCGCTTGAGGGCGTCCAGCATTTCATTGCGGTTGACCGTAAAGCGGTTAGTTTGGTTTTCGGGAATAACCCGGCGGTAATTGGGAAACTGCCCTTCAATAAGGACGGACGACAATTTATATGAGCCAAACTGAATAAAGATAGTTTTGTCGGTTATAGATATTCCAGCCATTCCCTCATCCCCGGCGCGTTTAAGTACAATGTTTAATACCTTAGGAGGAATGATAATTCCCGAAAAATCCGGAATTCCGGAAACGTTTTTATTTATAAACGCAAGACGGCGACCATCGGTAGCTACCATTGCAAATTTGTCACCTGCTTTTTCAAAATAGACTCCATTCATAAAATACCTTGTTTCATCGTCAGAAATGGCAAAAATCGTTTGCCCAATCATGTCTTTTAGATCCCTGACAGGTATTTCAAAATGCTCTTTGCCGCTTGCTGAAAATTCAGGAAACTTTTCTGAAGCTATGCTCTTAAGCTGAAATCTGGCCTTTTTTACTGTTGTTTTAATATTTATCTTGTTGTCTATCTGTTCAAATTCTATTTCCCCGTCAGGAACAGAATTTATTATCCCAAAAAACTTTTCGCCATAGACTGTTACGCTACCGTCTTCCAAAACTGTAACCGGTACTTTCGTCTCGAAATTTACGCTCCTGTCAGTAGCTTTTATCGTAAGGCTTTCTTCTTTTGCTTCCAGATAAATATTGGACAGTATTGAAATAGCATTTTTTGACGCTATTATTTCATTGGCAATTGCTATTTCTTTTAGTAATATGCTTCGTTCAAAGGTAAACCTCATGTTAACTCCTCTTATGTTCTTCTTATTATAATTAATATATAAATTTAGTAATAGTAGTAATAAGGACAAAAGTTTGTGGAATAATCGCTTAATTCTATATGTAGTATGAAATTAAGTAAATAAGAATCTCTGGAAAAAAAGGTATCTTTTTTATTACTTTTCACAGTTTCCACATATTCTTAAAAAAATTGTTTTTTTCATCACAGAATATCACCTTTGAACCAACTTGTTTTTCACAATTTATTTTACGTTGTACTCCTTTATCGTTCTTTTGAGCCTTTCAAGGGTTGAAAAAAGATTAGTATCTGAACGGCTCGTTTCCTCTATTATCCTATGTGAATGAAGGATCGTCGTGTGATCCCTGTCCCCAAAAGCCTGGCCAATTTCAGTCAGCGAGTACTCTGTCAGTTCGCGGCAAAGGTAAATGGCGATTTGCCGGGGTTTTACTATTCCCGCGCTTCTTTTTTTGCCCTTCAGGTCGTTTGGCGTAAGGTGATAATCGTCGGCCACAACCCGCATAATAATATCCGTGGACATATTCCCCTGCTTGGGATCCGAAAAGATGTCTTTCAGTTCCCTTTGGGCGATTTCCATGGTAACTGGCTTGTTTACCAGATCAGCGTAACCCATGAGTTTATTCAAAGCCCCTTCCATATCGCGGACATTGGAAGAGATATTTTTGATTATTAGTTCGATTATTTCATTTGAAATTTCTATATTTTTTTTGAGCTCCAGTTTTTTAAGTTCTACTTTTTTCTTTAAAATGTTTATCAGCTCTTCGAATTTTGGCAGTTGAAGTTCTACGCTTAGCCCGCATGAAAATCTGGATTTTAATCGGTCTGCTATGTGCTTTAATTCTGCAATTGGCCTGTCGCAGGTAAACACCATCTGCTTTTTCTTGTTGTAAAGGGCCTCAAACGTGTAGAACAATTCGTCCTGGGTGCCTTGAGCCTGCGCTCCTATGTTATGGATGTCGTCAATTAAAAGGGCGTCCACGCTGCGGTATTTTTTTGCGAAAGCGTCTTTGTTTTTTTGGCCTAGACCAACTGTTTCCACGAATTCGTGCATAAAGCCTTCGCCGGTTATATAGAGAATTTGGAGATCGCTGTTTGTATATATGTGATGGCCGATTGCCTGCATAAGGTGGGTTTTTCCGAGCCCGGTACCGCCGTATATGAGCAAAGGATTGTAGATTTTGGAGTTTCCGGGGTTCCTTGCAACGGCGGAAGCGGCGTTAAAAGCGTAATTATTGACCTCGCCGACCACATAGGTATCGAAGGTGTATTCTTCCTGGAGCTGGGGGTGGTTGACCCTTTTCCCCGTTTCCTTTGAAGGAGTAGGGGAATTCCGTCCCGCATCGGCATTTGGGCGGAGATTTCCCCCTTCTTGGGTGGTTTTTTTCTTTGCCGGGGCTTTTGGATTGTTGTTTTCTTCTGTTTTTTTGTCTTTTTTTGGGGCTTCCAGAACAATAGTCAGGTTTTTGCCAGATAGTTCCTTAATTTTGCTTTCCAGCCGGGACAAATATTTAGGGTTAAACATCTTCAAAAAGAAGCTTGACGAAGCGGAAGCGTAAATAACCGTTTCTTCAGCCCTCGAGTACTCCAATTGGCTGAACCAAACGCCATATTCCTCATCGCCAAGCTCTTTTTTGAGCTGTAATAGAGATTCATCCCAATGGGTTTTGTAGTTCCAGTCTGCCATAAACCAATCCCCAGCTAATTATCAACATATTATCCACAATTTTTAATATGGCCGTAAAGCCCTAAAATTATAAAAACGCAGTTTTTATAAAAAATTTTACCTAAAAGTTTGAATAGTAATATTTGCTAACTCCTTATAATATAAGGAATTGCATCTAACCAGAAAACCGTACTTTTCAAATTTTCCAACGTTTATTATAAGCCGTGTTATTCAAGCGCCGAAAAGCCAAAATGAACTAAGTTTTCCACAATTTGTTCACAACAATCGATCAAGCTCCTTTTGGCTGCGTGGTTCATTGTAACAGAAGAATGTCATTTTAGCCTGTCTTAACTATTTTTATCAAGCTCGAATTCGCAAATGTTAATCTGTCAGGAATCTATACTTTTTTGCCCATTTTTACTATCATTGAGCAATGAGTTCCAACTATTCTGCGCAAAACATCACGGTTCTTAAGGGTCTGGAGGCAGTTCGAAAGCGTCCCGGTATGTATATTGGAACCACCGGCATCGACGGCCTGCATCATTTGGTTTTTGAAGTAGTCGATAATTCGGTTGACGAAGCAATGCAGGGTCATTGCGACAATATTCTTGTGGCCCTTGAAGTGAACGACGTGGTGCGTGTCGAGGATAACGGCCGGGGCATCCCGGTTGACATACATTCGGGCGAGGGAGTAAGCGCCCTGGAACTGGTAATGACCCGGCTCCACGCAGGCGGCAAGTTCGACAAAAAGTCTTATAAAGTGTCCGGGGGCCTTCACGGCGTTGGCGTGTCCGTGGTTAACGCTCTTTCCCAGTGGTGCGAAGTTTTTGTTCACATGGATGGGCGCGTTCACACCCAGAGTTACAAAACCGGAATTGCCGACGGGCCGGCCCATGAAATCTCTTTAGATAAGCTCCCCTACCAGGCTGACGCCAATCGCCAGGGTACCGTAGTCCGCTGGAAGGCAGACGCTTCAATTTTTGAGACTACTACTCACAATTTTGACGCTTTAAGCAACCGCTTGCGGGAACTGGCCTTTCTTAACAAGGGCCTTAAAATCACGATTCGAGACGATAGGCTTTCCACACCAAAAGTCCACGAGTTTAAGTTTGAAGGCGGGGTAAAAAGCTTTGTGGAATACCTGAACGAAAACAAAACCGTGCTGTACAAGGAGCCGATTTTTATTGAAGGCGTCCGGGACGACGGGCTGGGCGGCAGTGTCGAGATTGAGTGCGCCATCCAGTACAACGACGGTTTTAACGAGATAATGTATTCCTTTGTGAACGACATCAACACCCGCGAAGGCGGCACTCATCTTATGGGTTTTAAGTCTGCCCTTACCCGGACGCTCAACGAGTTCCTTAAAAAGTCCAAACACGCCAAAAAGCTGGACGAAAGCCTTTCCGGGGATGACGTTCGCGAAGGCCTGACGGCGGTGCTTTCGGTGAAGGTGGGCGAGCCTCAGTTCGAAGGCCAAACCAAGGGCAAGCTGGGCAACCCGGAAGTTAAAGGCGTTGTGGAAGCGATGATAAACGAGCAGCTGGAGCTTTTTCTGGATCAGCATCCGGACATTATTGCCAGCATCCTGGAAAAATCCGTGCTTGCCGCAAGGGCCCGCATTGCAGCCAGGGCGGCGCGGGACGCTACCCGCCGAAAAAATGCCATGGACTCCGCCGGCCTTCCGGGAAAGCTTTCGGACTGCTCGGAAAAAGACCCTGCACTTTGCGAACTGTTCATCGTTGAGGGGGATTCCGCCGGCGGCTCAGCCAAGGGGGGCCGCGATCGGCATTACCAGGCGATTCTTTCGCTTTGGGGCAAGATGCTCAACGTGGAAAAAACCCGCATCGAAAAGGTTGTTACCAACGAGAAACTTCAGCCCATCATCGCCAGCATCGGCGCGGGTTGTGGCAGCGAATTTAACATCGCCAAAATCCGCTACCACAAGATCATAATCATGGCCGATGCGGACGTGGACGGCTCTCACATCCGCACATTGTTGTTAACATTTTTTTACCGCTACATGACTGAGCTCATCGAGAAGGGCCACGTCTACATAGCCATGCCCCCGCTTTACAAGATCAGCCACAACCGCAAAGTTTACTACGCCTACGATGACGCCGAAAAAGAGAAAGTTATGTCCCAGCTCGGCGACATAAAAAAAGAAGGCGTCCAGCGCTACAAGGGCTTAGGCGAAATGAACCCCGACCAGCTTTGGGAAACCACAATGGACCCATCCCGCCGCAACATCATCCAGGTCCACATGGACGACGCCGTGGAAGCCGAGCGCATCTTCACCACGCTGATGGGCGAAGTCGTCGGTCCGCGGCGGGAGTTTATCGAGGAGAACGCGCTCCTGGTGAGCAATCTGGATGTGTGAGGGGAGAGGGAATTGATATGTCTGACATAGACCCTGCCATCCAAAGCGAACTTGATTTAATCACCGCCGCAATAAAAGCCAATACTACCCCGGAAGCCATTTACCTTTTTGGATCCTACGCAAACGGTGTCCCCAATAGCGATTCTGACATTGATATATATGTTGTTGTCCCTGATTCGGAAATTGATGCTATTGAATTGAACGCAAAAATACGCATGAACTTGTCCAAAAAAAAAATGATGCCTATAGATCTTTTGATAGGAAAAAAAAGTGTTTTTGAAAATCGTAAGAATAGGTTGACCCTGGAAAAGGTGATAGTAAACGAAGGGGTAAAGATCTATGGATAAAGAGCTGGTTGTTGAATGGTTAAGATTTGCTGATGATGATATTGATACTGTTTTATTGTTGAAAGAGATGCGTCCACAGCATTTTGAAATTATATGTTATCACTGTGAGCAGGCTGTGGAAAAATACCTGAAAGGCTTTTTAGTATCAAAAGATCAAATGCCGCCTAAAATCCATGATTTACCTAATCTTTGTCATTTGTGTTCAGAATACGATAAAAGGTTTTTAGATTTACTGCCACATTGTAATTACCTGACCCTATTCGGTGTACAATCAAGGTATCCTAAGGAACTTAATATAAACACCATTAGTGTTGAACAAGCAATAAAATATGCATTGGAGGTTAAGAATTTTGCTGTTTTTGTTGGTTTAAAGGCGGCTTTAGAAAAATGATACAAATCATTATCGAAAAGGAAACGATAATGGCTATTTTTACTTTTCAGGAAAATTGAAACAGGAACTATTACCTTTCCGGAAGAAGCATAGCATGAGCGACAATGCCGAATTTATCGCTTATTGTATTGAAGAATGCAAGACCGCGAAAGGCATAACCGGAAAAGAAGCCATTACGCTTTTTAAAGAACACAATATCATTGATTATGTTGTAAACTGCTACGGAGCTTTGCACACCATGGGCGGTCTTGCCATTGCTGAAGATATAGATTCCGTAATTGCAAGCGCAGAAAAAAGTCGTTGACTCCTAAACCATCCTTCTCCCCACCTCCAAGCAAGCTCGTGCGTTATGGTACGGGCATTTCCAAAAACCGGCCTTGGGCATGCTTGTATCCGGTGTATTTTCAAGGCTTAATTCGTTGTGCCATTCGCCGTGTGCACGATCCACAAAATGTTTTTGAATGTAATTCCATATGCCGTCAGCGGCTTCAAGGTACTTTTGATCGCCGGATAATTCATATGCGTTGTAAAAACCAACGACCGCCTCTGCCTGTGGCCACCATTCCTTTTTGGCATGAATTTGCCCCTCCGCGTTACAGGCGCTGAACAAACCGCCGTTGTTATGGTCAATGGCGGCGGCGTAAGTAACTTCCGCAACAGCCAATGCGGTTTGTTTTGCTTCCGAAATGAGGCTTTCATTGCCGATGACCAGCGCCGCCTCATACATCAGCCAGCTTCCTTCAATGTCATGGCCATAAGAAATATCTTTTGTCAGAGAACGCCAATCCATGTCAAAGAATAATTCAAAATGCCAATCGCGGTTGACAATTTTATCAAACGTTATGCGCAACAGCGTTTCAAGCGCCTTGCGCACACGCTCGTTGTTGCTGATGCGGGCAAGATTCGTGTAGGCTTCCAGAACGTGCAGGTTGGTGTTCATGGATTTCGGGCAGTTGAGGTCTTTATCGCTGAGCCGGAAATCGTCAATGCTGCGCCATTCGTGGCTACACGCTTCAATGTAACCACCCGCCGCGGGATCAAGCCCGTAGCGTTCCATTACATTGAAAAGCGCCATAGCCAATTCCAATGAAGATTGATCATCGGTGGCGCGGTAATGCTCGCTTAATGCATAGATTCCAAAGGCGATGTTATAAAATTGCTTTCTTGTATCCAGAGCTTTTCCGGTATGATCTACCAGCCAGTACAGTCCGCCGTGTGTTGTATCCAGAAAAGCTTTTGATAAAAAATCACGTGAGCGTTGAGCGCAGGCCTTGTAAGCGTCGTTTCCAAAAATGCGGTATGCGGCGGAAAAGGTCCACAATATCCGCGAATTTAATATGCAGCCCTTGGCGGCGGTTTTATTCGGGTTGCCATAAAAATCAGTCTCGCCGTAAAAACCGCCGTTTTTTTTATCAGCCATGCGCTGCCAGAATGGGAGAATATTTTCTTTTACTTCCTGTATCGCATCCTGCCTGATTAACATAAAACCTTTCCTTCAGTTTGCTTTTTTGACGCTGACAGCTCCGCGTGTATTCACACTAAGGATGGGAGACCCTTTGTATTCTACCGTACCCGCCCCGCTTGCTTCAACGGATAATTTTTCGGAACAGCTTATCCTCATTGCGCCTGCGCCTGAAAAATTAACTGATGCTTCGCGCATCTGGAGCGAAAACGCTTTCAATTGGCCTGCTCCGCTAAACTTAATATCGGCATAGTCCGCCCTGCCTGAAAGTTCAAAACTACCCGCGCCTGATATGTTTGCTTTCAGGTTGTTCACGTCAAGTTCGGCTTTACCTTCGCCTGCGCCGCCATTAATATCAAGGGTGAAGGTGTCTGTTTTAATTTTGTCATTCGCATTAAAAGAACACGCACCCGTTATAGTAAGGCTGTTTAATGTGGGTGTGGAAACCGTTAATATCGGGGCTTTGCCTGAATTGTAACTGATTCTTTTTGTGTTACGGAGAATCAGCACGCCATTTTGGACTTCCACTACAAAATACTCGCGAAGGTTGGGCTGGACTTCCAGAGTAACGGTATTTGAAGGTGCCGCGTAATACTGGATTTCACAAAGACCTTCTACTTTAATCCCGTCGTATTGGCCGACATTGAGGACATATTTTTCCGGGGTACCTTTTCCTGATACTGCGTTTGTATCCGTATAGTTAACAACTACACAGCCAGAAAAAAACAAAGCGAGCAAAGCACACAGAACAATAAAAATGGTTTTTTTCATAAGTTTATCTTCCTTTCCATTAGTTTTGAGGTTATTACAAACAAGGCAGCCGCTTCGAGCAGTGTAAGCAGGGCATAAAACGGCATGGCATTTCTTCCAAGGTTCAGAAGTATCAGCAAGCCATAACGTTCGACAGTACCAAACGGAAGCAATATAAGTTGAAGCAAACTGATAACATAAAAGCAGGCGCAGGCAAGAAGAAAAGCCAGTAACCTGGAAGCGGGAATCGTGAACAATATCGACTTTTTAACTGTTTGGCAAAACAGGATTACCATCATTATAAGCAGGTAGCCTGCTACCAATAAGGGCACAGCCCAAAGTCCGTACAAAAAATCCGAACTATTCGTGCTGATTACATTCCATACAGTCTGCCAAATTTCTTCGCCTGCCAGAATAAGAGACAGCCATACTTCCGCTGTGATGACAACAGCCATTGTAACAATATCCAATATTGCCGTAACAATAACGCTTGCCAAAAGAATTTCCCTGCGCGGCGCGGGCGTCAATGCGTAAAGATACGCTTCAGGCGTAACGAACATACGGCGTATTATTGCGATGTCGCCGATTATGTCAAACACCAGCATGACGGAAATTGCCACCCCGCCCAGAGACACGGCGGTAACCTTGGCGGCAAACGGCAGCAAGCCAAGCGATCCAAGCGCGATGAACACTGCGTCCATTACGAAGATAAAGGCAAATGCCGCGCCACGGAAGGACAGTCCTGTTTTAAATGTGTATTTAAATTGAGCTTTCATTTGTAAACACCTCCAAATATGCCTGCTCTACGGTTTGCTTGCGTTCTTCGCGAAGGACATCGCAAGCGCCATTAAACACGATCTTTCCTTTTGAAAGGAAAAACACGCTGTCAAAAATACGTTCGATGTCTTTGACCAGATGCGTTGATACAAGCGTGGACGCTCCTTCCGGCTTCATTGCGATTATTGCGTCTATTACTCGAGTTTTCCCTACAGGGTCTATCCCGTCCAGCGGCTCGTCAAGCAGGTACAGTTTTGTTTCGCGCGAGAAAGTCAAAGCCATAGCAAGGCGTTCCCTCATTCCTTTGGACAGATTGCGGATAGGCGTATCCTGAATATTTTGAAGTTCAAGAATATGCATGAGTTCGTCTGCGCGGGACTGCGAATAGTCATCGTACATCTCCCGGAAAAAAGTAAATGCGTCGCGTACGAGCATCCAGCGCGGAAACACCATCGCGTCAGGACAGAAACCGATAGTTTTTCTGGCATCCGGCCCTTGCTGTGCGTTTTCGTAGTAATGCACTTGCCCATCCGAGGGCTGAAGCAATCCAGCCGCTATTTTTAGCAGCGTGGTTTTACCTGATGCGTTAGGCCCCAGCAGCCCAATTATCTGCCCTGTCGGTATGGACATATCCACACCGCGTAAAGCCTCGCATTTGAAAAATTGTTTTTTAAGCCCCGAGATTTCCAGAATTGTCTGCATGTTTTTTGCCTCCTTTCATAAATTCTTCAAGTTCGCTCAGGATTTCCGTGTCCGCGCAGCCAAGCGCGCGCATTTCCTCGACAAAGCGGTTCAGCGACTCCTGCGCCAAATTACGGCGTATTTTTTCGATCATTTTCTTATCCTCCGTGAAGAAATAACCTGTGCCCCGTTTGCTGTTTATCATTTCGTCTCTTTCCATTTCCTGATAAACACGCTGTATTGTGTTTGTGTTGACTTTCAGCAAGGCAGACAGCTCGCGGATGGACGGGATACGTTCCCCGGCTTGGATATTTCCGCGTACAAACGCCTGGCTGAACTGGAGAATGATTTGGCGGTAAATCGGCATCCTGTCGTCAAACGCCAGTCTCCATTGATCCCATAAAGGCATATCACTACCTCCTGTGTACTACTACACTAGCACACCGAAACGGTTTTGTCAATAGAAAAATAGGTGTTTTTGAAAAAATTTTAAAAATTTCCCCCTAAAAATCGAAGCGTCCTGCATCTCCGTGCAGTAGTACTGCGGAGGTTCAAAAATGAAAATTTTTCGTAGTATCCTGTTGAGCGCACTTGTCTTCCTTTTTTTGCTCTGTTCATGTTCGGGGGGAACGGATCCGGGAGAAGGTGCACCACAACAAGAAAAGGAAGGGATTAAAAAGGAAGCGGAAAATCCCGATGGTGATGAAGATGATGATGATGAAGACGAGGATGAAACAGAGGATAGTGAAACAAAGGATAGTGAAACAAAGGATAGTGAAACAAAGGATAGTGAAACAAAGGATAGTGAAACAAAGGATAGTGAAACAAAGGATAGTGAAACAAAGGATAGTGAAATAAAGAATACAGGGAATACACCTAAGGAAATTCCTCCTGCACCGATTTTCCTTTACTGCAAGACAGTATCGGAAAACAAGATTGCCTTTGGTTTTTCACAGCCGGTAATTATGGAATCCCTGGATTTTAACACGGAACTTAATTATGTAAAATCAGGGATAGGCAAAACAATAACGGTAACCCTGGCTGAAAACCTTGAAAGCGAAAAGGTTTTGACTGCCGATTTTCTGGCAAAAGACGCTTATGGGAACAGCATCAAAAAACAGGTGTCGTTCTCTTCAACAGCCAGCCCAGCGCCTGCGCTGCAAATCAACGAACTGCGTACAGAGTACAGCAATCCCAAAGCCGAATTTATCGAATTCAAAATGCTTTCAGACGGTAACTTGGGTGCATTGAAAGTTTTTATCGCAGGAAATACAGGTAATAAAAAGGATCCCTTGATTTATGAGTTTAATCCGGTAGAAGTTAAAGCGGGGGAGTATGTGGTTCTTCATTTGCGCAAACTGGAAGAAGCATGCAAAGACGAATACGGCGTAAGACTGGACGAATCTGGCGGTACGGATTCATCTCCCACAGCCCGCGATTTTTGGATAACAGATGCAAATAAGCTGCTTCACAAAACCGATGTGGTTTACGTACTGGACCAGAATGGCTGGGTGTTAGATGCGGTAATGATCGCTGAAAAACCTGATTCCTTGTGGAGTAAGGACTATTTTGCTAAAGCGGCTGAATTCTTATTTGATAAGGGTACGTGGAAATCTCCGACGGGGACGGCCTGTAGCCCGGCGGACGTGGTGGATAGCTCCAAGGCCACTGCGACACAGACTATTTGCCGCGATGAAACTGTAGAAAAAACACATACTGCGGCAGACTGGTACATTACAGCGAAAAGTTGCGCAACGCCTGGGTTACCAAACAATCCGAAGCGTTTATGAGGCTTATTGTTTCTTGACTTTTCCTGAAGCTTGCCTTATTATGACTGGACAGACTAGACAGGAGTTATTATGCAAGCAGAAAAAACATGGCAGCTTCAGGAAGCCAAGAGCCGTTTCAGCGAGGTTATTAAATTGGCCGCTATAGCACCGCAGTCCATTACCTTGCGCGGCGTGCCGGTCGCTGTGATTGTTTCTATGGATAAATACAAACAGCTTGCCAAGCCAAAAAAGAGCCTCCTCGAAATTTTGCGTTCTGCGCCATTTTGCCTCGACGAGCTGGAACTGCCTGAACGCGAAACCGAGGATATGCGGGAGATTTCGTTTTGAAGTACCTCGTTGATACCAATATCCTCTCAGAAATGACCAGGAAGCAGCCTGACAATAACATTGTGAAATGGTTTGAGGAGACTGCCAATACGGATATGTTTATAAGCGTCATATCAGTTGGTGAGCTGGTTTCTGGTGTAGCGAAACTTCCTGATGGTACTAAAAAAATGAAACTTTCAATTTGGCTAAAAGATTTATTATATGAAAATTTTTATGATCGTATCGTTGACATAGGCATAAATGTTATGGAAGTTTGGGGAAAAAAGTCAGCTAAATTTGTGCGTACTTTACCAATCTTGGATACCCTAATTGCCGCTACCGCTCTTGCCCATGACATGATCGTGGTTACCCGTAATGTCAGAGATTTCAAGGACATTCCCGCTCTTAAGCTTTTTAACCCTCAGGAAAACTAAATCGCAATATTGCCCATACTAAAACATATATTTGACAAGCCAGGTAAGGAAGATGATAATTAAACATCTTAACTAATATTTCTCGAAGAGGAAATCATGAGAAGTTTAAAAAACGGTACCGCTTTAGCAATGGTACTGTTGATTGCCGCCGGGGCCCTGTTCGTGGCGTGTAGCTGGGTGACAAAGAAGGAAACGGTTACGGCCGACACGTTGCCCAGGACTGAAACCCTTTATTATAACGGACTTCAGTGGGGTACACCGAAAGGCAACAATGTATATGGGAATACCAACAACGCTTTTGCCGAGCAGGGTCATCGTCAGCTGCAATTTGAAACTTTGTTTGTCTACAATCTTCTGGACGGGAAACTCTATCCCCAGATTGGCGATTCCTATTCCTGGAGCGGTCAGACACTGACTGTCCAGCTTAATAAGAACGTCAAATTTTCCGATGGGACTCCCCTTACTTCTGAAGATGTAGTGTTTGTCTTCGATTTGGCAAAGCAATACTCCATAGGCCCTTCCGGGTATTGGCAGTATCTGGACAGCGTTAGAGCGGAAGGCGACTATACAGTAGTATTCCAGGGGAAAGCGCCGCCTAATTTCAACAAGAAACAAATGGAAGCTGCCATTAGTGAAGTATCCATTACTTCCAGACGCTATTGGGAAATAAAGATCAACACAGAAGAGCTTGGCAAAGACGCCGGGGATCTCCTTAATTTCATGGGATGGGATTGCGTCGGAACCGGGCCCTATAGGTTGTTTTACTATGACGATGCCAAACTGGTGCTCATCAGAAATGACAATTATTGGGGAAAACAATCTTTCCGATATGGGAAACTCCCGGTACCCAAATACATCGCTCACAACATTTATCCCGACAATTCGGAAGGCGATTATGCTTTCCGCAAAGGCGAAGTCGATGTATCGCAACAGTTTGTTTTCCAAATATGGTATATGTGGGAAAACGGTCTTCCGGTTGAAACCTTTCTTACCCAGTCGCCGTACTATTTGCCCGGCGTTATGCCTTCTATCATTTTCAATACCACAAAACCAGGCCTTAACGATAAGGCGGTTCGCAAGGCCATTGCTATGACCATTGACTACGAAATGATAAGAATCAACTCTATGTCAGGCTATACCGCCGAAAAACAAGCCTCTATGATGCTTCCTCTGCCCCAGGAGCAGGCCCTTATTGACCTTAAGGCCTTGAAGCCCTACCAGTGGGAAGGTATCGACATTAACGGCGCAAACAGGCTTCTTGATAACGCCGGCTGGGTTGTAGGTGTGGACGGCATACGGGCCAAGGGCGGCGTGAAGCTTTCCTTCAGGGTTGAATGTCCCGTTGGCTGGTCAGACTGGGTCGCTTCTCTGGAAGTAGTAACCAAAGTGGGCAGACAGCTCGGCATGGATATTACAACCTATTTCCCCGATGCCGGGACGTGGTCGGATGACAGATATAGCAGTAACTTTGACATAATTATGGACAGCCCGGGCGGTCAGGGCGTCGCCTCGCCCTGGAGCAGGGCTTACGCGATGATGTATAGCAAATATCTCCCGCCGGCTGGAACCCCCAACGCAGTGGGTAACTGGGGCCGTTATTCAAATGCGCGTGTTGACACGCTTATTGACCGGATCGCGAATGAAACAAATTTTACGACCCTTAAAGCCCTGTGGACTGAGCTTAACCAAATCTACCTTGATGAGATGCCGGCTGTGGGCATGATGTACAGGCCTTGGCTATTCCATCAGGTAAATACCTCGGTTTGGACCGGCTTCCCCAAGCTTAACGACGGTACCAACGTTCCGCCTACCATCTTGTGTGACGGCTATGGGATTAAAGGCCTTTACAATCTAAGACTGAAAAAGTAAACGCCGCGTTGCCAATACTAAAGTATTCTATTTGACATCTCGGACATGGTAGGTGATAATATAAACTATCTTAATCATTTCTGGAGGAGGAGATTATGAGAAAATTTAAAAACATTACCGTTTTAGTGATGGTATTGTTGATCGGCGCTGGCGCGCTATTTGTGGGCTGTAAAAAACAAGCGGCCGGACCAGAGAAAGTAACCCTTAGGGTTTTGTACTATCTGGAAGCGACAGCGCCCAATGCCGTTGCCGACGCCAACTTATGGTTTGATACGTTCATGAAGGACAATCCGAATGTCGTAATAGATCGGGAAAACCTTTTTGACGAAGCTTTCCATGACAAGACCAGGGCTTATGCCGCTGCCGGGAACCTGCCTGACGTTATGTACGTCTGGCCGTCCGGACGCTCGGATTATCTGCATGATCAGAAATTGCTTAAAGACCTGACACCTTTCATAAACAGGGATGGTATAAAAGGCAATTACCTGCCTTTGACAATGGATCCGAGCCAGCAGCAGGCAGGCTACCTGGCGATGATCCCCCAGGGCATCACGACCACCCACGCTTTCTTTATCAACATGGAAGTTCTTAACGACTGCGGCCTTCAGCCGGCAAAGACCTATGCAGATCTAAAAGCCCAGGTTCCGGTATTGAAGGCAAAAGGTTATGAAACTGTGATAATTCCCGCGCAAAGCGACTGGGTTATGCAGAGCTGTCTTTTCTCGATGGTAGCCGGACGTTTCGGCGGAGCCGGCTGGGAGTCGAAAATTCACGCAGGCCAGGCGAAATTCACCGATGCTGAATTTGTTAACGGTCTTGCCTTTATCAAGACCTTGTACGATGACGGCGTAATTCAGCGCTCGGCGGTCGGCCTTGATTACGGCGAAGGCCCCGGTTTGTTTGCCAACAAAAAGAGCGCGTACTACATTGACGGCGACTGGAGGACAGGAGCTTTTATTACCGATTCCAGTACCGGACAGGCCCTGATCAGCCCCGCAAGGCAAGCGAATATCCAAATTGGCGTATTCCCTGATATTCCCGGCGCGAAGATCAATTCATCGAGTTCCGTCATTCTGGGCGTCGGTTATGGCATGAGCTCGGCGATCCCTGCGGGATCCGCCAAGGAAGACGCCGCGTGGAAGCTAATCAAGTACATGACCGGAAAGGACGTTTCTCAGTTAAGAACCGAGCACGGCGGGACCCCCACCCCTTCCAGGACCGATCTTGACTTCAACGCAATGAAGCTTGAACCCATGCAGAAAGCAATCGCGGCGCTTGGAAACACTTTCACAACCGCTACATCTGTTATTGACGGAGTGTTCGCATCTGAAGTGTATCTCCCCATCAATACCGGGCTGATTGAAATCGCGATGGGAACAAGGACGCCACAGCAGGTAGCCGCTGACGTTCAGAGGGCCTGGGACACCTGGAAAGCCAGTAACAAATAACCAAAGCAGGAAACAGGACGGGATTATGAAAGACAGTTTGGCTAAGAAAGAAGAAAGAATGGCCTATATTGTTCTGGTTGCTCCCGCCCTGTTTCTTTATCTTTTTGTCATGGCTTTTCCTGCGGTTTCTTCAATAATGTTGAGTTTATCAACATACCGCGGGGGTAAAATATTCGGCAGCAATAACCTTGGTTTTGGGGGTTTAAGAGCCTATGTGAATATTTTTAAGGACCAATATTTTTTTATGGCCCTGAAAAACAATATCTACATAGTGCTTATATCTGTTTTTGGGCAGATCCCCCTTGGCTTTTTTCTTGCCTATATACTGTACCGGGGCCATATCAAGGGAGCTGGTTTTTTCCAGGCCATGATATACCTGCCCAACGTTATCGCCGCCGTAATTATTGGTATTCTTTTTTATAGGTTCCTTATAAGCTCTAACAGCGTTTTATTGGAAATTCAGCGCAAATTTAATCCCGCCGTTGAGTTCATGCCAGGAAAAAATTCAATGCTAATGATTCTTATTGTAATTCTCTGGATGTATACCGGGATTTATATGCTTATCTTTCTGGCAAATTTGCAGAAAATAGACAACGCTGTTATCGAAGCCGCCATGATAGACGGGGCAAGCGAAATGCAGACCCTGCGCCATATTATTTTTCCCGCCCTTTCCGGCGTAATTGTTACCTGCGCTATCCTGGCAATTTCCGGCTCGCTTAAATCTTTCGACCTTATCTTTGTCATGACCGGAGGGGGGCCGGCTTACAGAACCAGCGTTCTATCTATTTATATGTACGACAAAGCCTTCCGTGGGGCGCCAAATTATCCTGTGGCCAACGCTATTTCAACAATAATGGTGATTGTCTGTTTTATACTCATTGGGTTGACCAGATTAGCGGAGAAACGTTTTTCTTCAGGAGAATAATATGGCAGATATACGTAAATTAAATCCTGTTGCCCTTTTCTTTATGTATGTCCTGGTGATTTTATTTACGATTCTTGCGATTTATCCCATCTTCTGGGTTATAATGAGTTCCTTCAAAACAACGCAGGAGTATATGCTTAACAGTAAGCTTGCCCTCCCAAAAGCGTTGTTCTTTAAAAATTATCCCATAGCGTGGCGCGACGCTAAGTTCACTGTCCTAACCTTAAACAGCATATTATATACCACAGTAACGGTGATTTCCATAATCATTCTTAGCTTTATGGCTGGTTTTGCCTTTGCCAAACTTCCGTCGAAAATAACGCCTGTCCTTCATGGCAGTTTTATTATAGGAATACTCATAACCCTTCAATGTATTATGATTCCTCTTTTTATTTTAATCAGGGGAGTAGGGTTGATTAATACGAGGCTTGGGGTACTCATCCCTTATGTTGGCATTGGGCTTCCCATGGCAGTTTACCTTTCCACCGAATACATCAAAGCTATACCTACTGAAGTAATCGAGTCTGCCCGTATTGACGGCGCCAAGTATTTGCGTATTTTTAGGATTATTATTATGCCCATGGCCGCGCCTGTGGCTACGACAGTTGCGATACTTACAGTTACCGGAACCTGGAACGAGTTCATGCTTATCAATATTCTGGTTTCTTCCGACAGCCTCAAAACCATACCTGTCGGAATGAATATGTTTGCCGGCTCTTTGGCCACGGATTACGGCAAGCAGTTCGCCGCCCTGGTAATCGGAATGATGCCGATGATTATTTTCTACGCCATTTTTAGAAAACAGATCACCAAAGGAGTTTCCGCCGGGGCTGTTAAAGGTTAAAGATATAACTAAATCAGGACTAATGTAAAAAAGGAGAACAAAATGACTGCCCAGGAAATCGTATCCCAATTAACCCTCGAAGAGAAAGCATCTTTATGTTCGGGCAAAGACCGCTGGCTGCTCAAGAGTGTTGAGCGTTTGGGCTTGTCCTCGGTCATGGTGGCCGACGGCCCACACGGCCTGCGCAAGCAGTTAAAGGCAGACGGGCAGGCAGACTACGAAGAAACCGTTCCTGCCACTTGTTTTCCTACCGCCGCAACCAGCGTGTGCAGCTTTGACCGGGACTTGCTGCATCAAATGGGACAGGCGCTGGCGGAAGAATGTTTGCAGGAAAAAGTCTCTGTCATTCTTGGCCCTGGGGTGAACATTAAGCGCAGTCCGCTATGCGGCAGAAATTTTGAATATTTCAGCGAAGACCCTTTCGTTGCAGGCGAAATGGCGGCGGCGCTGATTAGGGGAGTTCAAAGCAAAGGCGTAGGCACGTCCCTGAAGCATTTCGCCGGCAATAACCAGGAAACCGGGCGTTTTACCTGCGATTCCGCCGTTGATGAAAGGGCGCTTAGGGAAATATACCTGCCGGCCTTTGAAGCGGCGGTCAAGCAATCCCAGCCATGGACGGTTATGGATTCGTACAATTTGCTCAACGGCGTTTATGCCTCCGAAAATTACAGGCTCCTTACAGGCATATTGCGGGACGAATGGGGCTTTAAGGGCATAGTGGTAACCGATTGGGGCGCTGTCAATGACCGGGTGGCGGGACTAAAAGCGGGGCAGGATCTGGAAATGCCCGGCCTTGGCGATTATAACGACAAAAAAATTGTAGAGGCGGTAAAAAGCGGCGCTGTCGATGAAAGCGTCTTAAACAAAACCGCGCTCCGCCTGGTTGAGCTGATCCTTAAAGCGCAGGAAAACCGGCGGGAAAACTACCAATACGACAAGGCGGCGCACCATGCGCTGGCATCTAAGGTTGCGCTCGAATCTGCGGTGCTGCTTAAAAACGACGGCGATGTATTGCCGGTAAAGCAAGGGCAGAGCCTCGCTGTGATAGGCGCTTTTGCCAAAACGCCGCGCTATCAGGGAGCGGGGAGCAGCAAGATTGTCCCCAGTAAGCTTGACAGCGCTTATGACGCGTTCAAAGCCGCGGGCGTGTCCTTTGACTATGCGCAGGGCTATGCCGGTACAAATCCGGACGCCGCTCTTATAGAAGAAGCGGTCAAGGTTGCCAAAGGCAGAGACAAGGTGGTCATTTTCGCTGGGCTTCCCGACGAATACGAAAGCGAAGGCTTTGACCGCGCCTCTTTTGACATGCCTCCAAGCCACAACAAACTGATAGAAGCGGTTGCCGCGGTGAACCCGAATATAGCCGTAGTTTTACAGCTCGGCGCACCGGCGGCGCTGCCTTGGGCAGGCAAGGTAAAGGGGATTCTTGCGGCGTACCTTTGCGGGCAGGCGGGAAGCGGCGCCATTGTTGACTTGCTTTTGGGCAAAAGCTCTCCAAGCGGCAAGCTTGCGGAAACATGGCCGCTCTCCCTGGAAGACACTCCCTGTTACCATTATTATCCGGGAAGCATCCGGAACGCGGAGTACAGGGAAAGCATCTTTGTTGGTTACCGCTACTATGATCACGGCGAAAAGCCCGTTGCCTATCCCTTTGGGCATGGCCTTTCTTATGCCAAGTTCGCGTACAGCAATTTGAAATTGAGCAGTAACTCTTTTAAGTCTGGTGATAAGCTGGAAATAAGTTTTGACGTTAAAAACACAGGGGATACGTCCGGGGCCGAAATTGTCCAAGTGTATGTTGCGCCGAAAGGCACGGCGATTATGCGGGCCTTAAAGGAGATCAAGGGCTTTGAGAAAGTTTTTCTGCAGAAAGGCGAAAGCCGCACCGTAAAAGTCACCCTGGATGCCCGTTCCTTCGCTTACTACAATGTCCCGAAAGGAACCTGGGCCATTGAAGGTGGCGCTTATGAGATCATCGTGGGCGCTTCAAGCCGCGACATTTCCCTGCGAGGCGAAGTCCAGGTGGCTGGCGATGGGTATGAAACATTGCTGAAGGATCAGCGCAAAAACTCGCCGGAGTACTTTAACTTGGGCAAGAAAGGTTTAAAAATCAGCGATGCGTCTTTTGAGGCTTTGTACGGGCAAAAGTTGCCGTCAAGCAAACGGGAAGCAGGGCAAATTGATCTTAACAGTACGGTGGGAGATATTAAAAACACGGAGATAGGTAAAAAACTTGACGCCTACATTTTCCAACAAATATCGGAGGCGTTTGGCGGAGAAAGCTCAAGCGATCTGCGCCTTATGTTTGAAAGGATGCTTATGGAAATGCCTTTGCGCAGTCTTCCGATGTTTGCCAGAGATAAAGTTAAAATAACCCCTTCCATGATTGAAGCTCTGGTTGATGTGCTTAACGGCAAGCCATGTTCTGATCCGGGGCTTGCGAGCTTTTTTGGTTAGATAGAAATTGAATTTAAAGTATTTTTCGTATATATATATTGCTATTTCCTTCATCGTGCTTTTTCTCGGTATGTCTCAAATTGTTGGCAAAAGTCGGCGCAACGCTTTGAACTGGTATTTTTTTGCCATTTGCATCGTAGCTGCAATTTCTACTTTTAACAACGGCATTATGTTTTATGATGCTCATACAGAAGGCGTAGCGTTAGGCGAATCCAGTTATACCTTTACCAAATTAAGCATGATCCTTTCAATAATAAAAGTTATGATCGTTCCGTTTCTTTTCTCGTTTATACTTATTCTTTCTAAAATCAAATCTAAAAGAATCAGAATATTGCAGTATGTTTTGTTTTTTGTTAATACTCTGGTTGTTTCTGCGATATTTATAATTATTGTCGCATCTATTGATGCAATTAGATTTTTATCTTCTTATGTGTTTAATACATCGGTTCTTTTAATGGTTCTTTTTTCCTTAAGTGGTTTAGCTTTTCTTCTGTATAAATGGATAAAAACTGCGTCTCTAAAACGAGATCGTTCACAGGCAAAAACAATATTAATAGGTTCTTTAATAGCGCTTGTTTCTCTTTCGGGCGACTTGGCTACTTCTCGTTCACATTTTTTATTTAATTGGATAGAACTTATCCCTTTTATGTGGTTGTTGACGCTTGTCTTTATTCTTAATAATTATGCTAATCAATATAACAATTTTAGCTTTAATGTTTCCAACCTTGCTACTTATGTTTATACGGCTGTTAAACTGCCTGTGCTTATTCTTGATGATACAGGCGATATTATGCTCTGCAATACAGCTTCGGAAAGTTTTTTTAAGAAAAACATTGATCAACTTAACAGGCTAAAATTGTTTGACTTATTTGATTTTGGGAACATATCATTATCATTGCAGCGCCAAAAAAGAGACGCGTCTGTTTTCAACTGCGACGCTGTTTGCAATGTTGAGGGTCAGAAATGCCAAATTTCGCTAAATTATGTTTACGATAAATTTGACGAAATGATCTGTACTGTTGTGATTGTTACCGACATCACTGAAAAAGAAGAATTAATCCGCCAGCTTAACGAATCTAACGCGAAAATTGAGCGTTTTAACAAAGAACTGCAATCCGAGGTAGACAGGCAAACTGAAAGCATCCGCAATCTTCAAAAAGCGATTGTATATTCGATGAGCGATTTGATAGAAAAAAAGGACGGTTACACCGGCGTACACACCAGGCGCGTAAGCGAATATGTCGCTATTTTACTGCGCGAATTGGCGCGGCGCGGCTATCAGTTTACCGAATCGGAAATTCAAAGAATAGCGGAATCTTCCCTTTTGCATGATATGGGAAAAATCGCAATACCTGACAGTATCCTTCTTAAAAACGGAAGGTTGACCGATGGTGAGTTTGATGTAATGAAAAGCCACAGCACGACAGGGGCGGATTCCTTGCAAAAGTCAATGCAGTTTGCAAATGATGATGACTTTTTGAAAAACGCGTTCGTTATGGCCAAACATCATCACGAAAAGTGGAACGGTAGCGGCTATCCTGACGGCAAAAAAGAAAAGGAGATACCTCTCCTTGCCCGTGTAATCGCCATTGCCGATGTTTATGACGCGCTGCGTTCTGAACGCGCGTATAAATCGCCATTCAGCCGCGAAAAAGCAAAATCAATCATATTGGAAGAGAATGGAATACAGTTCGATCCTGAGCTGGTGGATGTTTTTTTGGCGGTAGAGTCTGAGTTAGATGAGTTTTGTGAGTCTGTTAGGAAAGGGTGATATAAAAGTTATTCAATCACTGTCTTTTACGGTTACAGTTTGAGTTACGCCACCGGATATGTAAATACGTCCGCATTCAGGGCAGATTGATGATTCGAGCCTTACAGTCTGGCTTACTACCCTCCGGCCTTCTTCCTCGGCTTTTGCTATTTCATTGGAAACATGTTCATTTTCGTGGGCCAAAACCAGGGCGGCTGATTGGCCGGGGCTGATGTTCGTTGGCGTCTGGAAACTGACAGACGGGTCGTTAGAAACGTCCTGGTATTTGCGGTTTTTGCAGGTTTTACATTCCGTCAAAGCGGCGAGTTCTTTTGTTCCTTTTACATTTCCTGTTGCCTCAGTCTTGGCATAAGCTGCCCGTCCCTCTGGGGAAATATCGACAGTGATCCATGGACGGGATGTTCCACTTGCTTGCTGCGCCACTGGCTGGGTGGTATGGTGCCTCACCACAGCAGCATCAGGAGATGAAGGCTGCCTGGCCATTCGCGAATACGCGTTCATGGTATTATCAATACGCATTTCTCAAGTACAATTATACTACATCAGCGGCGCAAAAACCCTAAGCACGTCCTGGAAAATCCTCTGCGCCGCGTTTCGGGAACAATCCTCAAGTTTGATTTCGCGGCACGACGGCAGGGTTTTCAGGAAATCTTCCTTGACGCTTGCGATGCTTTCGGTTTGATACATCCAGACGCCGCATTCAAAGTGCAGGTAAAGGCTTCGGAAATCGAGGTTTGTGGTTCCCACTGTGGCTACGCGGTCGTCGGATACAAAGGTTTTTGAGTGGTTAAACCCGGCGGAATATTCGTATATCTTCACCCCCGCCTGGATTAACTGGCGGTAGTATGAGCGGGAGACAACGGCGACTATCCATTTGTCCCAGCGGTACGGGGTGATGATCCTTACGTCTACACCGCTCTTGGCGGAAAGGGTCAGAACCGAAAGAAGGCTGTCGTCAATCACCAGGTATGGGGTGTTGATGTAAACGTACTTTTTCGCGTTGTTGATAATCTGTATGTAAACATGCTCGCCAACGTTTTCATCGTCAATGGGGCTGTCCGCATAGGGCTGGACAAAGCCCCTGGATTTTATCGGCGAGCCTACAATAGAACCGTCCGCGTTTTTCCAGGGGTAAAACGAAATAATATCGTCCTGTGATTTTCTTTCCAGATACCACATTTGAAAGAAGATAAGGGTGAGGCTCCAGGCAGCTTCTCCGCGGATCATGATGGCCGCGTCTTTCCAGTGGCCGAAACGTTCCTGCGCGTTGATGTACTCATCCGCCAGATTCATGCCGCCGGTGAAAGCGGTTTTTCCGTCTATGGTGATTATCTTTCTGTGATCGCGGTTGTTCTGAAGCGAAGAAAGAATGGGCTTAAACCGATTAAAAACAACGCATTTAATGCCCTTTTGTTCGAGGGTTTCACTAAAATTCGGGGGCAAAGTCATAAAGCATCCAAGGCCATCGTAGATAAACCGGATGTCCAGCCCTTGTTTGGCTTTTCTTTCAAGCAAATCAAGGATGGGATCCAGCATCTTTCCCTGGCGCAAAATAAAAAACTCCAAAAAAATGTATTTTTCGGCCTTTTCCATCTCTTCCATGGCCTGGGCGTAGAAACTTTCGCCGGAATCAAAGTATTTTGTTTCGGTGCGGTTGTAGACGGGAAACCCGGCGTAGTTTTGCAGATAATTTGCCTGGGGCAGACATTCGCCGTATTCCGCAGCAAGGTCTGCCAAAGCGTCCCCGGCGGGAGTGAAGAAGGGCATAAAGCGCCGTTCTATTTCGTCCATTTGCAGTTTTAATTTTCTGGGAGTAGCCATGGTATGGAAAAAAAGGTAAACCGAACCCCCAAAAAGCGGAAAAAGAAGAATCAGGAAAATCCAGGTGAGTTTATAAGCGGTTTTTTCGTGTTTGTTCAGAATGTAGATGCAAACGACAATGCTTAGTCCTATGAAAAAGTAATTCAAACCACGAATAAAGTAATCCGATCTGGCGAGGACGAAAAGCATAAAGGCCAGTTGCACAACTATTAATGAAATGATAAAAATTCGCCGCCTAAAAACGACCCTAACCCATTTTTTTTCCATGCTTTGTTCCGCTGTTTTTACACCGGCCAGTGACCGGCTCCATGCCTCAGTACCTGTATTTCCCCGGAGCTTAAATCCAAAACTGTTGAAAAAATTCTTTTTCGGTCTTCTCCCGAATCCAGGACAAGGCCCAGCCCCGGTATATCTTCCAATTCCCAGCCCCCTTCAAAAAGGGTTTCTTCGTCAGTCGAATCCTGGTCAACTTCTTCTGTCGATAGCATTTCCCGCTTGGCTGTAACGCCGTACAGAGGGCAGCCAAGGGCATCTATCAAGGCCAAAGGCACCGGGTAGTCGGGGAGCCGGATGCCGATTTCCTGGCGTTTGAGGCCCAGGGTTTTTTCGGTTCCCAAAAGCGTTTTTAAGATGAAAACGTACGGCCCCGGAGTAAGCCTTTTAATGAGCCTGAACCTGGTGTTGTCCAGGCTGCATAATTCCCCGAACTGGGAAATGTCCGAACAAAGGAGCGTAAAGCGGCGTTCGTCCTTTTCTTTTGATAATGATCTCAGGCGTTTTAGCCCGTCCCTGGAATTCATCGAACAAACGATACTCCAGCTTGTGTCTGTTGGTATTGCGACAGTTCTCCCTTCTCTTAATAGCCCCGAGGCTTTGGCGAGAATGCGGTCGTCAATATTGCCAGGCACTATGTATTCGATCATGGGGATTGGCTTTCAGGGTACCCAGATGAGCTTGTCCGGGGTAGATTCTTTCAGGAAGATTTTTTTGTACCGTCCGGAGTGATCCACGCCGGGATTTTCAGGGAAATACGTTGACCTGAAAAACCATACCACGTCGGTCATGTTTTCTATCGAATTAGAAGGAACATAGCGGAACCAGATTTCCTCGTCTTCCAGGATTTTGCGGGCTTTGGGATCGGTAACCAGTTCCGGATCGGTCAGCCTGCGGAGTTCCGTGCGCAGGCCGCCGTAATGGGTTTCCCCGACCGCCATCATTCGCAGGTGATTGTGATCGTCCTTCCAGTATATTTCATAGACCCCCGCTACTGACGGAACCTTGGAATTGATAGTCCAGCGCTCGGCCAGGCTCAAGGGAGACCATTGGACATTGTAATAAACGTTATCCTCCTTCTCCTGGGCGATAATACCTAAGTCCATAAGGACAGCATATCACAAAAATGTTTACTTTTCCATACAAGAATTAAACAAGAAATGTGCAAAAAATCATACGGTTTTGTTCCCTGCCTTTTGAAAGGCGAAACCCATGAATTTGTAACTCCTTATATTATAAGGAATTACAAAATTACTAAAAATTTTTAAGAAGTTGGCACGGAATTTGCTAATAGATATATGGAAGATGATATCTTCCAGGAGGCTGTGTGAAGAAAGAGAAGAACCTAAAGGATGACAACAGTTTACTTGCTTATGTCAATCAGATTCGGAACATCCCGCTTTTATCGTTTGCCGAGGAGCTGGAGCTTTCCAAATGTATCCAAAACGGCGATGAGGCGGCTCGCAACAGGTTGATTGAAGCCAACCTAAGGCTGGTTGTAAAAATTGCCAAGGCCTATTGCAACAAGGGTGTTCCCTTTATGGATTTAATCCAGGAAGGCAATTTGGGCCTTATGAGGGCGGTGGAAAAATATGATCATGCCAGGCAGGTTCGTTTTTCAACTTATGCAACATGGTGGATTCGTCAGGCGATTACCAGGTACATGACCGACAGAAAGCGCACGATTCGCCTTCCGCACAGAAAGGAGGAGATTCTTCGCAAAGTCAATCAGGCGTATAACACTTTGACTCAGGAAAACAGAAGGGCGCCAAAGTTTAGCGAGATAGCCGAAGAAATCGGCGTCCCGGTAAAGGATGTGGAATTTGTCCTTTCCATGTCCAATGATACCATTCCCCTGGAAACCGAATGGGGCGCCAATGATAATTTATTTATGATCGATCACCTGGCCGATCATACTTACAACCCTGAACCGTTGTTGATGAAGAAAAGTTCGAGGGAAGAGACTTTCAGGATACTTGATCAACTGAAGGATCAGGAAAAAAACGTCCTGATATACAGGTACGAGCTTAACGGAGGCAAGAAGCATACCCTCAAAAACATAAGCACAAAGCTTGGCCTTTCGACTGAAACGATTAGACAGATAGAGCTTAGGGCGTTGCAAAAGCTCCGCGACAACGCCAAAGATCTGCAGCTTTACGTGGAAAACGCCTAATTTGTCGTTCCATTACCGCAAACGGCACTGACTATAACACCCAGGTGTGTGGGCGGGTATCCCCGCAGGCAGCTGTTGGAGTGAATTCTTTTTACGCATGACAGTCATAGTCCGCTGTAGTGGTCATGACTATTTTTCTTCCACTCCAAAAGGCTACCTGCGGTTATCCCCGTCCAACACCTGGGTGACATACTTGGCAGCCGCCGTTTGCGGTGAAGTAAGCAAAATCGTAAAGAAATTCTGCATATCACCGAGCAAAGTGGTTTTGCCTGCTTTAGCAGGGTGAGATGCAGAATTTACATCCCCATATACTGCAAAATCCTAATTTGGTATGCGTCCATCGAAAAAATAGATGGAATAAAACTGCTTTTTGGTAGGCGCGGGCAGGGCTGGGCATGACCTTTTGCGACAGGCGAGAAAATGGGGGTTGGACAAACCCCCGCCTTCGTGTCCAGCAAGCCAAAGGCTTGCGCACGAAGGCGTTCAGTAATAAATTGGAGCAA
>Ga0268262_10000571_pt1 | contig 48200 bp, 33 predicted proteins | sample TergutNc150P3_FD_190354 | JGI IMG/M metagenome (GOLD analysis project Ga0268262, IMG submission 190354) | Nasutitermes corniger P3 segment gut microbial community from laboratory colony in Florida, USA - Nc150 P3 (SPAdes) (version 2) | ecosystem: Host-associated > Arthropoda: Insects >... | reverse complement strand
GTTACACCCGTTCCCTTTCCGAACACGGAAGTTAAGCCCTCTCGCGCCGATGATACTGCCTCTCTAAGGGGCGGGAAAGTAGGTAGTTGCCGGGCTTTTTTCCTTACACCTCCTCTCAAAAAAAGAGATGTATTTATTTGCAAAAAAAGTTTTTATCTCTTAAAATTATAAATGGGGGGGTATTGCTATAGGAGAGGAATAATAATGAAACGGCTCTTTTTAAGCCTTTTTTATGTAACCCTAATATTAATGCCCGTAATGGCACAGTCAAGACTTGGTGATTTTACCATGCGTGGAGTCGCCAGTCAGGTAATGACTAATGAAGGACTTGTAGGAGCTCATCCAAGTCTTCCTCTTAATTCAAAAGCAAAAATAACAAACCCGCAAAACGGCAAAGAAATTGAAATAACAATTATTGGCCGTATTGAACCGTCTCTAAACCGTATTGTTGATCTTTCTTCTGCGGCATTTCAGGCATTGGGGTTGAATCCTGGTGAAAATATTGTCCTTACTGTGAGCGCTCCGCCGCCTGTTGCAAGGCAAGTGCCAAGGCAGGAAGAGCAGATTGTAGATTTTGTAAGACCCGCTCAGACAGCGCAGGAAGTTAAGCAGCCGGAACCGGTTGTTCAGGCAAGTACCGGAGGCAAATCTCAGGGTGAAGACGTACGAATTGTTACCGCACCGGAATCTTCGATAGAACAAAATCCGCTGTATAATTTTGCCGCTGTTTCCGGAGATAATGCATCGACTGAATTTCTTGCATGGCTTTTAGCTATGACTTATGACGCAAGAGAGGCTAGAGAAATTCGTGAAGAAAGAGAAACCAGAGAAGCCCGTGAAGCGAGAGAAGCGCGGGAGGCAAGAGAAGCCCGTGAAGTGAGAGAGGCGCGGGAGATAAGAGAAGCCCGTGAAGCGAGAGAGGCGCGGGAGATAAGAGAAGCCCGTGAAGCGAGAGAGGCGCGGGAGGCAAGAGAAATACGGGATGCTGCAATTCCACCTGTGAGTAGGGAAGTAAAAAACCAGCCCGCCGTAAATAATATTCAAAATGAAACAAACCGTAAATCTTTGTTAAATAACCTTTCTGAAGCATCAAATTTACAACCTACTGCTTCTGAATTCAGGGTTTCATCAAATTTATCGCAGTCTGTTCAAAATAATCCAACTGCCAGAGAACAAAGCGTTATTTCTGTTAATAATGCCGTCCCTTCACCTGTAGCTCCGGAAGCAATACAGATAATTCCCGGTCTTCCGGACCGTAATTCCGGCAAAATATACCGTTTACAGGTAGGCGCATTTTCGGCTGTTGAAGCTGCAACGAGGGCGATAGAGCTTTTAAGGGCGTCAGGTTTTAACGTTGAACAGGAAAATTCGGGTTCGGTTTACAGGGTTTTGGTTACCGGCATAACTGCCGCCGATGTTCATACTGCGTCAGTAAGGCTTGGTTCCCTTGGTTTTGCGCAAATTTGGGTCAGGGAGTAAAACAATACTTGAACAGACCATTAATAAATGATACACTATTAAAATAAGGGGGATATAATGGCCAGTCAATTAGTTACATTCCAGCTTGGAGAAGAACTCTATGGCATTAATATAATGGATGTTAAGGAGATTGTCCGTGTGCAGACAATACGGGCAATTCCCAATGCACCTGTGTACGTAGAAGGAATTTTTAACCTTAGAAGCGAAATAATTCCTATTATAAACCTGCATAAGCGGTTTCATATTAAAAAGCTGGTTACTTCCGAAGAAGATGAATTGTTGTCAGGATTTATTATCCTTGATATAGACGGGATGAAACTTGGAATCATCATTGACCGTATTTCACGTGTAGTAACAATTGAAAAAGAAGAAATTCAGCCGCCGCCGCAGATGTTTTCAGGCATTGGCGCCGAATATATTCAAGGGGTTGTTCGCCAGGAAGAAGGTTATCTGATCATTCTTGACATAAGAACCCTCTTCAATCCAAAAGAACTGCAAAAAATTGCCGATCTGCGAAAGTAGGCATTATTATTTGTTTCAAATTATCAGGTTTTGGAACAGCAATTTTAAATTTCGGGTAACGCATGAAAATTGAAGTTTATTCTCCCACTATCAGACGTAAGGAGATGGATGCGGTATTGACCGCGATGGTGGAAGAAAAAATAGGACCTGGTGACAGAAACAGACTTTTAATTCAAACGGCAAAAGAACGGCTTAATTTTGATTTTGCCCTTGCTTTGCGAAGTCCTGCGGTTGCTCTGTATTTGGCGCTGAAGTCCCTTAATATTAATTCAGGACAGGCAGTGGTTATTTCCGCTCTTTCTCCTGTTTTTTATATGCAGGTAATCAATGATTTGCAGCTAACGCCATTGCTCTGTGATGTGACTTATGACAGTCCGTGCATGAACCGTGAATTAATTGAAAATACAATGGCAAAAAAACCTGAAAATCTTGAAGTTTGCGCCGTTATTCTACACCATACTCTGGGTTTTGTTCCTGATGCCGCTTCTGTCGCGGAGTTGGGAATTCCTGTGATTGAGGATATTTCTCAAAGTTACGGATACTGGATAAAAACAGACAAAAAAAGCGAACAGGAAAATAAATCAACAGCGCCAAGTGAAGATAACGATGATGCAAACAGAACTTTAATTCACGGTATTTTCTGCATTTTGGGGCTTGAAGAAAAGGATATGCTTACGTCGGGCGGAGGGGCGCTTCTTTTTGCAATGAACAGGCGTGACAGCGCCTTGCTGCGAAATTTTTCTGGGATTGCGGACGAGTATTGCCTGCCGGATATTAACGCGGCGTTAGCTGTTGTTCAGTTTAAGGAAGTACAGCGGAATATCGAAAGAAGAAGTGAAATTTCCCGAATTTATGTTCAGGCAAGCCTTAGAACAAGGCATAAACGTTTTATTCAAACTGTAAAAAATACGGAAAACTATTATTCATTTTCCCTAATCCTTGAGACCGGGCTTAAAGATGTAATTGCATACGCCAGGAAAAAGGAAATATTACTGGAGAATGCGTTTGATAAAACCGTTGCAGGCGCAGGGCTTTGTGATAATTGCCCTGTCAGTAATTCTCTGGCGCTGCGGACTGTTCTCTTTCCCATGTATCCCAGACTTCGTTCACAGGATGTTGAACATGTATCGCGTCTCATTATGACTCTTCCTTAAAGGATGGCAAAATGGGAAAAAGCGCCTGTTTATTTGTAAATCGTCAAAAAAAAAATGCAACTGCCTCCGCTGACTTAATTCAGGCTGAACTCAAAAAACGCGGAATTAAAACAGAAGTTTTCTCTGTTGAAGGAAAACCTGACAAACCGCAGACTGGGAAATGGGATATAGCTTTTTCACTTGGAGGAGACGGGACAGTACTGTATACAGCCCGCTGTCTTGCGCCCATTGGAGTGCCTATTTTACCTGTAAATCTTGGCTCATTGGGTTTTATTGCAGGAGTAAACATTGACGGCTGGCTTGATGTCTACAACAAGTGGGAAAAAGGTGAAATATCGCTGTCCCGCCGGTGTATGCTGGAAATTTCCGTAGAACGTAATTCGAAGTTAATTTATAAATGCAGATGCCTTAATGACATGGTTATTTCCGCCAGCGGAATTGCAAAATTAATAAATCTCGATGTGAGTGTAAGCTCAAGTATCAGCGCGGCCGCTCTTGGTTCCTACCGGTGCGACGGGCTTATAGTTTCTACCCCGACAGGATCGACAGCGTATTCAATGGCTGCGGGAGGACCGATTTTGGAGCCTGAAATGGAAGCGATGATACTTAACCCGATTTGTCCGTTTACGCTTTCAAACAGACCGTTTGTGCTGCCGTCACGCCAAACTCTTTCAATTACCGTATCGAATTCCAAAAAGATGGGAGTTCTCCTTACAATTGACGGACAGGATACTTTTGTACTTGAACTTTTCGATAAGATCTTTATTAATCAGGCGAAAGAACAGGCATTATTGATTTATTCAGACAGGCATACATATTATTCCGCATTGCAGAATAAGCTTTTCCACGGAGGCGATATTATTAACAACTCCTCCGGCGGCAGCGCGGAAAGCAGCGTAAAAGGCGATGCCAATGCTTGAAGAACTGTCGATCAGGAACTATGCATTAATCGATTCTGTTACGCTTTCTTTTCGTCCCGGATTCAATGTTTTGTCAGGTGAAACCGGCGCCGGAAAATCAATCATTGTAGGTTCTTTAAGTTTTTTAATGGGAGCCAAAGCGGAGACTGATGTCATACGTTCAGGCTGCGATGAAGCCGGCGTGTCGGCGGTTATTTCGATAAACAAGAACAATCCGGAAGTTACGGAATGGCTTAAAAACCGCGACATTGAATGCGAGGAAGAGACTGTAATTGTACGAAGAAACATAAAGGCATCGGGACGTTCTTCAATGTATATTCAGAATATTCCAATAACAAAACAGGATTTGGAAGAGTTCATGGGTCTGTTATTCGATCTTCACGGGCAGCATAATCACGAATCACTGCTTCGCAGGGAAAACCACAGGCGTTATCTGGACAGGTTTGCCGGAATTGAAGATGAAGTTAAGAATTTTTCAGGAACATTTGTTGAATTAACTGAAAAGCGTAAAACCCTGGAGGCGTCATTAAAGAGCGATCATGAAAGGGAAGAGAGGCTTGAACTCCTGAATTATGCAGTTGATGAAATAACAAAGGCAAATATTCATCCCGGAGAAATTCGTGAACTGGAAAATGAAGCGCAGAAACTTTCTGACTTTGAGAAACTGGCGGCTTACATTCATACTGCGGCAGGCAGTATTTTTGACGGAGATCAGTCTTTATTAAGCCTTGCGCGCCGCGCAAAAAACGCCCTCGACAGCGCGTCATCCGTGGATTCATCATTAGGTGAAATAAACAGAAGGTTTGAGAATCTGTACTATGAAGCTGAGGATATTGCGGGTGAATTCCGTTCCTACAGGGATAATTTGGCTTTTGATCCGCAGCGGCTGGAAGAAGTAAACGAACGGCTGGCGCTGTTAGGCAAACTAAAGAAAAAGTACGCCAAAAATGCAGAAATACAGGGCAGTGAAGAAGAGGCAATTCTTTCTTACAAAGCTCAGGCGGAAGCCGAAATGGAAGCTCTTTCCGGTGCTGAAGAAAACAGGGAAAAACTAAAAACGCAGATCACGGTAATTGAAAAAAACATTGTCGCAAAAGCCTTAGTTTTGCGTCAAAAGAGGACGGATGCGGCGTTAATACTAGGTAAATTAATTACAGGTATACTCAAAAACCTTGGAATGCAGAATGCGAATTTCGAGGTAAGTATTACGCCTAAACAACAGGACGGACAGGCGTCGTTCGGCCCATGGGGAACGGAAAATGTGGATTTTCTCATTTCCGCCAATAAAGGCGAACCGCTCAAAGACCTTGCAAAGATTGCCTCAGGCGGCGAGCTTTCCAGGGTTATGCTGGCTATAAAAACCGCGCTTTTATCCGAGTCGCATGGGGAAACTCCGGGTGTTGAAACGCTTGTTTTTGACGAGATAGATACGGGCATCGGAGGCGAAGTTGCCGTCAAAGTTGGTGAATATTTAGCACAAATTGGTAAAATTTTACAAATTTTTTGCGTTACACATCTAGCGAGTATCGCAGTAAGAGCCGATAATCATTTTAAGGTGGAAAAAAGAACGGAAGGCGGAAGAACCTATACAGGTATCGGGCCATTAAGCGCCGAAGGTCGCCGAAAAGAAATTGCCAGAATGCTCGCCGGAGACGCGGGAGAAGCCGCGCTAGCCCATGCTGATGACCTGATATCAAAGTACGGTAAACGGAGCGGCTGATGGCGAAAATTACCGATACAGAGAGAAATGCATATCATGAAAAAGTAAGCGCCTATGTGTCAATGACCAAGGCTCTGTTAAAGACCGAAAAAGATCTTCTGGCGGAGTCAAGGAATGCCCCCGACGCTTCGCTTAAAAAACTGACCCTTGTTGATGAAATGATTAATCTGGCTTCCAACTATATGGCGGTTAACGGAGTATCGCAGGCTGTCCTGAAAGTAAAAAACGAAGCATCCCTTGACGACGCAAGAAAATCGCTTTACAAGGCCGTTATGTATCTTGAAGAAGTAGTAAGTAATTATATTGACGCTCCTTTTTCGGATTATGAAGACAAGCTGGCGGCGATAGAATCATTTGATCAAAATTACCGTTATCAGCTTGTAAGAAAAATGGGACTTGCCGTAGATATGATTGAACAGGCATACGGAGATAATTCCAAATGGAGATGGACATTTGTTGAACTGGAAGGACGTTTTGCCACAACGACCAAGAATCTTTTAGATCTTCGTAATGTCATTGCAAACTCAAGCCCGCAATCCCCGTTTTATGATTCTACTGTTTATCATCTAAGACTTGTAAAAAAACTTTTGACACAGGCCGCGGATCGTTATCGTGAAAAATATGAACTTTCCACAGGGCAGATGCAGGATTTTAAATTAGGTATTAACTTTCTTGGCGCGTTAAGGCGCATACACATTGTACTTGCTGAAAGTGAAGACGCTGAAACGATAAAGAAAAAATATGCTATATGGAAAACAAAACTGGAGACGGATATAAAGAAGCAGGAAGAAGCTAAAAAAAGATTATGAAGCGTCCGGCTGGATCCTTAAATGAATACCGGAGCCTTTTTCCGTACTTTTACCGTTTTCGCTGCCATTATTCTTTTGGAATTTTTTGCCTTATAGTTGTTGATGCGGCTCAGATAGCAATTCCGCAGTTTCTGCGCGCGGCAATAGACCTTATAAATTCCGGCGTTTTTCAATGGAGTCAAATAATTGTTCTTTCCCTGTGCATGGTTGGGGTAATGGCGCTTGTTTCCGTCGGACGTTTCTTGTGGCGTTATTTTATCAACGGTTCGTCAAGGCGGATAGAAGCTGAATTACGCGAAAAACTTTTTGATCATCTGCAAAAACTTTCATGGGATTTTTACCAGAAAAATAAAATCGGCGATTTAATGGCGCGTTCCATAAACGATCTTCATGCGGTGCGCATGGCACTGGGTATGGGGCTTGTCGCTCTCTTTGATTCTGTTTTCATGGCTGCCGCTATCCTTATTATCATTTTTGTTCAGGATGCGCGTTCAGCGGCTTATTCGATTATACCGCTGCCGTTTGTTACAGTTTTGATACTTCTTTTCGGCGGCATGGTAGGAAAAAAATTCCGCGCCGCTCAGGAAGCCTATTCAAAGATGAGCGATAATGCGCAGGAAACTTTTGCCGGAATAAGCGTGATAAAGTCCTTTGTCAAGGAATGGTGGTTTATCAAAAAATTTGCAGATTCCAATGACGATTACCGCAGGGCAAATATGGAACTTGTGCGCCTATTTGGTTTTTTCTTTCCTTTTGTTTCTTTTCTTTCAGGGCTTACCATTGTGGTTATGCTTGTAATAGGAGGCAGGCGCGTTATTCTCGGCGTAATGACTCCGGGAAGCCTTGTTGCGATGTTCCGTTATCTTGGAATGTTAATCTGGCCGCTAATGGGAGCGGGTTTTATGGTTAACATGATTCAAAGGGGGGCGGTATCGCTTGGCAGGGTGAATGAAATCCTCGATACGGAGCCTTCGATCCGCGAGTGTGAAAATCCGCAGATCGCAAAGCCTGACGCCGCCGCGCCTGCCATTGAAATTTCCGGTTTAAGGTTTGTATATAACGATACTGACAAAGAACCTGCGCTTGACGGAATAAACCTTTCAGTAAACCGCGGAGAGTGGCTGGGCATAATGGGAAGGACAGGCTCGGGAAAATCTACGCTTATTAAAACGTTCACGAGGACTCTTGATCCTCCGCAGGGCAGTGTTCGCGTCTTTGGCATTGATATCCGCGAGTGGTCCCTTGAGGAACTGCGCAAACTTTTTGCGGTAAGCCCTCAGGACAGTTATCTTTTTTCGGATTCTATTGCAAATAATATCGCCTACGGCTGTTCGAGTGAGGATAAGGACGCCGTTTTAAGGGCGGTAAATTTCGCTTCCCTCGATAAAGATATAGCTATTTTCCGTAACGGAAAGGATACGCTGATTGGAGAGCGCGGTTTAACTCTTTCCGGCGGACAAAAGCAGCGCACCGCTATAGCAAGAGCGGTTATTATGGACAGCGAGTTTTTAATTTTGGATGATTCGTTTTCCGCTGTTGACAATGAAACTGAGTTAAAAATACTTGACGCGTTAAGGAAGGAGCGGAAGGGGCGCACTACGATAATAATTTCGCACCGTGTCTCTACGCTTAAATACGCCGATAAGGTGCTTGTTCTGGACAAGGGCAGGATGAACGAATACGGAACCCCTGCGCAGATCGCTTCCTCAGGCGGTTTTTACAGCCGAATGGCGGCTTTTCAGGGGCTGGAGATTCAACCGGAGGCAAAAAATGGCTGACAGTTATTTTGATACAGACGATGTTACAAAAGAATATGACAGCCGTATCATGCGCCGTATTCTTTCGTATATCAAGCCTTATAAACGCCTTGCAATTCTCACTCTTGCCGCTCTTGTTATCTCTACACTTGGGGAACTGGCTGCTCCCGTCATACTGCAGAGGATAATTGACAACGGGATACTTGTTAAAAATGTCCGGTATCTTATGTACGGCAGCGGCTTCTATCTTTTTGCATTGATAGTTGTTTTTGCTTTTACTTTTCTGCAAACTCTTACGGCAAACCTAATGACCCAGGGCATAATGAAAGACATGCGGCTTGGGCTTTTTGACAAAACAATTTTCCAGTCAACGGCGTTTCTTTCGCGTCATCCTGTAGGAAGGATTGTTACGCGCTTAACAGGCGATGTCGGAACTATGGACGAGTTTTTTACATCGGTGCTTACCTCGTTTTTAAAGGATATTGCTGTAATGGCGGGTGTTCTTGTTACTTTGTTTGTTCTTTCGCCTCAGTTGGCGCTGCTTGTTCTTATTACCCTGCCGCCTGTTCTAATCGCCACTCTGGTAAGCCGCGTAAAGGCGCGGGACGCGTTCAGAAGACAGCGGACGGCATCGTCAAAAGTTTATGCGTATCTGGCGGAAAGGCTTGCGGGAATGCAGGTTGTCCAGCTTTTCAGGCAGGAGAAGAAAAGTACAAGAGAATTCAGTGAAGGCAACCGTGAGCTGTTAGATGCAAATCTGGGAGAGATGTATGTTTTTGCGACATTCAGGCCGGTAGTGGAATGGCTTTCAACATTTACAATGGCTGTGGTAATTGTCGCCGGAAGCAAGATGGTACTCTCAGTTTCGGTTTCACTTGGCGTGCTGATAGCGTTTATCAATCTTGTTCAAATGTTTTTTCAGCCTGTAACCGATATTGCGGAAAAATACACCATGCTCCAGTCCGCAATGGCAGGCGGTGAAAAAGTTTTCAAGTTAATGGATACGGACGAGCATATTCCCGATACGGGAATTGTCAATATAAATGACGCGGCTCACGGTCATGCGGCTCCGAGCCGTGTGGAATTTGACAATGTGCGCTTTTCATATAAAGAAGGCGAAGAAGTATTAAAAGGACTGTCGTTTGACATAAAGCCCGGACAGATGGCGGCAATCGCAGGTTATACGGGTGCGGGCAAAACTACAATCATCAATGTTCTTGCCCGTCTTTGGGATGTTGACTCAGGTGTTATCCGCCTTGACGGCGTACCGATAAAGGAAATCCCCCTTGATCAGTTAAGACGCTCGATTATGCCCGTTATGCAGGACGTAACTTTATTTTCAGGCACTGTAGAAGAAAATATCAGCCTTGGCTTGCAGCTTTCGCAGGAAGAAATTATCGAAGCCGCAAAAACTGTCCATGCGCATGAGTTTATTTGCGGACTGAGCGAAGGTTACAAAACGCTCCTTTCCGAAAGGGCGGCGAATATTTCCACAGGCCAGCGGCAGTTAATCAGCTTTGCGCGGGTAATCGCACACAACCCGCGTGTGGTAATTCTTGACGAGGCGACAAGCTCCATAGATACAGAGACGGAGCGTCTGATTCAGCTTGGTATGAAAAAGGTATTGGCTGGAAGAACTTCCTTTGTTATTGCGCACAGGCTTTCCACGATAAGGGACGCAGACCGTATTTTGGTTCTTTCAGGCGGATGCCTTGCAGAAGAAGGAAACCATGACGAACTTATAGCGTCAGGCGGGCTTTACTCAAGGCTTTACCGGCTGCAGTACAATCAGGATTAGTTCCGGTTTCACATTCCCCGCTGCCAATGTATAATAAAGCATGAAAGAATTACAGCCTGTCGCTGAATTTGGGCGTAGAATCAGGGAAAATATCGAAACTGTTTTTTTAGGCAAAACCGCCGTTGTCGATATACTCATAACGGCCTTTCTCGCCCGCGGGCACGTACTGCTGGAAGACGTACCCGGTACGGGAAAGACGATTTTAGCGCGGGCTTTTGCCGCAAGTCTCAATCTGCGCTTTGCGCGAATCCAGTGTACCCCCGACTTGCTGCCCGCAGACATACTCGGCGTACCGGTGTGGCGGCAGGGCGATGAATTTGACGACAGGAGGGGGCGTTTTGTTTACAGGCCGGGACCGTTGGTGAATCAGTTTGTGCTTGTGGACGAAATAAACCGCGCCACGCCGCGCACGCAGTCAGCTCTTTTAGAGGCAATGGCGGAAGGACAGATTACAGTTGACGGAAAACGTCATGCCCTGCCCGAACCTTTTTTTGTACTGGCTACGGAAAATCCGGTTGAATTTGAAGGAACGTTTCCCCTGCCTGAAGCCCAGAAGGACCGTTTTCTGCTTTCGCTTAGTATTGGCTACCCCGACCATGAGTCTGAATCCCAAATTCTTGAAAACCAGCGCCGTCTTACCCACCCTGTTACGGACATTAAACCTGTGGCCATGGCGGAGGAAATAGCCCCGCTTCAGGATGAAGTAAGCCGCATCCATGTTGATCCTGTGGTAAGGGACTACCTTCTAAGCCTTACGGAGGCGACGCGGAAAGAGCCTCGTCTGCGTATCGGCATATCCCCGCGCGGAAGCCTCGCCCTGTACCGCTCGGCGCAGGCCTATGCGGCGGTGCAAAACCGAAATTATGTTACCCCTGAAGATGTCAAGGAAATGGCGCAGAGTGTGTTCCGTCAGCGGCTTCTTCTGTCTTCCGAGTCTATTGTCCGGGGAATACAGTCTGAGCGGATCATTCAATCAATACTCGATACGACTCCTATCCCCGAATACCGGACATCCTCATGAAACGTCCATCTTCATGGAATAAGGCGCTAGTCCAAAGGGAAGAAATGCTCAAGTGGGGAATCTTCATATTGATTCCCATTTACCTTTTTTCGCCCCTTGCCCTGATTCAGTTTTTTTGTCTTTTCTTCCTGTTCATATTGATCGGCTCAAGGCTTTACAGTGAATACCTTATCAGGAATATCCGCGTAAGCAGGCAGGATTCGGAACTGAGAGTGTTCAGATTTGAATGGGTGAAGGTAGAATTAAAGATTGAAAACCGCGGACTTCTTCCAGCCTTTATGCTGGTTCTTGGAGACGCATCGGGAAGTTTGTCTGTTTTGAAATTCCGAAAAACTATCTGTACGCTTGGGCGGCGTTCGTGGACGATGATGAATTGGCAGGGTTACTGCACCGGCAGGGGAGTTTTTACACTCGGTCCCGCTGTGGTGCGCGGCTCTGATCCTCTGGGACTGTTTCCGTTTCAACTAACAGCCGTCGAAACGTCTCTTTTGTATGTGTATCCTGTTTTATGTTCAATAAACCTAAAGCATCCCGCCGGTATTCCCTTGGGAAATATGATAAGCCGCAATCCCCTGTATGAAGATATTACCCGCTGCCGTTCCCTGCGTCCGTATAATCGGGGAGATGAACCTCGCCGTATCAACTGGAAGATTAGCGCCCGCATGGGACATATCGATATGCCATTCAAGCGTACAGGCGCGCAATCATTCTCCTTCATGGTTAATGAATACGAAACTACCGCGTCATACCCCCTCATGATTTTTCTTAATGCGGATCAAAATGAATACCCCTTAAAAAAACAGGGGGACTTTATAGAACGCGCCATTGAAGCCGCCGCCGCTCTCTGTTTGAAAACCGCGCGTGAACGGCAGGAACTTGGGATTGTTTTCTACACTTCTTCCGCAGAAGGCGGTATCTCCGTTATTGCGCCGTCCGCTTTTACTCTTGTTCCCATTCTTGAACGATTGGCGGCGCTGAGGATAAAGGCGAATGTCAGGGTAAAAGAGCGCGGCAGCGCGCTTGCCATGCTTGAACAGGGTAAACATCTGTCCTATGGAACCCGCTTTCTATATATCGGTCCCGATTTGGGGAACGAGGCGTATATCAACCTTAACTCATTAAAGAAATATCATCTTTCTCTTGAGTACCTTATCATTGACGACCGCTCTATGCCTTCCCTTGTTCCCGGAAATTCCCCGCGTTATAAAATGAAGGAGAATGGCCGTGAAATTATATAACGCGCGCCGTAATACGGATAACGTTCTGATTGAAGGGTTTCTTTCTAACGGGCCGCTCTACACGCTCCTTGCCATGTATATGCCTCTGTCGGCGCTTGCCGCGATGTTCTTTCTTGCGCAGGCGATTCTTCCGGTGCAGCTTCCCCTGTCCGCCATAATCATCAGCGCCTGTGTCAGCGCGGTCATCGCTTCTTTGTACTGCGATTTTATGAAGGATGTAAAATCCAGCCTTATTGCCGCCGATATCCGCGGCGCTGTAATTATTATGGGGGGGTTCTATGCTTTGGTTTCGGTATTCCGCCGCGAGATACCCATAGAAGAACGGTTCCGTCCGGACATTGCCAATATATTGTCCGCTATTGGGGCGCTCTATACATGGTATTCGGTTGTCTCACTGAAACAGCTATTTAGCGCCCGCAGGCATTTTGAAATCTATACGGAGTTATACCGCGAAGAACAGTTACAAAAAGTGCTGCTCGAAGACTCAAGTCTGTTACACTACACCAACGAAATAATCACCAAAAGAAAGCGCAATTATATTACACAGCTTGTCCTCATAGGTATTCTCACCCTTACAGGCGTATTATTGAAAGCTCCAATGTCTCTGTCCTTATATCTCCTGCTGATTGGCATTCTGGCCGGCGGAATATATATATGCGGCTTTTTTGAAATCATGCGCTGGGAACAGTACTATGCCGGAGAAGGGATCGCTCTTTCCGCCGCTGACAGGCTAAAACGTACAGTCGGCATGGGGATATTCATCCTGTTTTGTATAACCTGCGCGATTCTTGCGGCTTCGGATACAAGTCTGCTTCCGTTCTCGGCGATCACCTTTTTTTTCGCATGGCTTTTTTTTCTGTTTAACCGTTTGTTTTTCCCGTCTGCGGTAATTTTCGCGCCTGATTCTGTTGATACTTTGGAATTGACTCCGCTTCTTGAAATTCAGAATGAGAACGCGCAGGGTTTATTCCCGAAATGGCTGATACAATACGGCACAATGGTCCTGAAATACGGTTTAATTGTTCTTGCGGCGGCTGGTTTTGTAATGTTTATGATTTCTCCTTTATTGGAACGAAGAAAACATTCTGCCGGAAATTTAAAGTTCCATGAAAGACTGATGCGCATCATTGCGGAATGGTTTAAAGGGATGTTGACTGTCTTGTCCTCATTTTATGCTTTTTTAAAAAACGGGAAATCTAGCCGTAAGTTAAAAAAACGCGGCGAAGAAATTCGCCGTACAGCTGCAACAATTCTGAATGTGTATTCGCAGGCAAAAAAACAGAATATGCGGCGGAGCGTAACGCTCTTCGCGCGTCTGATTATCTGGGGCGGCGAAGTCTGTCATGTAGACTGGAAACCGTCCTATGCTCCCGGAGAGTACTGCGGTATTCTCGCAGTTTCTGCGGCTGTTTCAGCAAAAGACGCGCCGGAAAATTCGCATGACGGCGGTTCATCTATCAAGTATTTAAGCGGGGGAATTATCCGATGCGGGGAACTTTTTGAACAGGCGCTCTATTCCGCTGATGTTCTTTCTGACGCGGAACAGCAGGAATTTAAAAACACAGTGGAGGAAATTACCTCGACAACCGCTTAAGCGGCTGCGCCGGACAGCGCGGTATTAAAATCAAAGTTTTGTTAAAATCATTGTCATTGAATTTTCCGGTTTTTCATTGTCCCACATAATGAACAACATCTTTTTTGAAGATAACAGGTAATACTGTATAACCAGAGAATAAACATAGATCGTATTCTCTCCTTCTGAATAGTCGGAGGGCAAAATATTTGTTCCATATTAATACTATTTCATTTGTATTAAACCGGATAATTTCTTCTTTTTCTTTGCCCTCAGTAAGCCCCCAGCTTCCGTTCAATGAACGATCAAACGCAAATAAACCGTATCCGATACTGAGCATTGCAAAAAGACAAATAAACTTCTTCATATAAACCGCCTTGTTCTAACATTATATAGATTATTGTGGTGTATTTTGCATAAATGTCAATTACTGTTAAAGCCTTAATAGGCAGCCTTATATAGTTTTTATCAGATGCCTCATATTGCAACAGCGGATAATCCCAAAACAATGCAAAGCTGGGCGGCAATGTAGGTAAGCATAACAAAAAAATAGAAAATTTTTGGCTTTGAATGAAAAGTATAAATTGCCAGAAGGGTATCGGAAACAATAAAACAAACGCTTCCTGAAAGAACAAGAAGACCGTTAGGTGAACCATAAACGGTAAAAAACTGAATTGCTGATACTGCCATGAGCAGTATAACCGTTTCGTAAATTAAAACAGGCAAGTACATCTCTTTGCTTGGCTTAATTAATCGAATAATGAAGACCCCTGCAACAGCATAAGCAAGCAGGCTGATTACAAGAAGCGTTACATTTATTTTCCCCGCAAAATACAGCATTACAAATATATAAATCAAATGCCCTAAAAGAAAACTTGCAAGTCCAAGCCTGAAAAACAGAATTTCTTTTATTTTTAACAGCAGTATATCGCCCAGCCAGCCGAATAACAGGGCAATGACTAAGGGTATAAAGATTTGTCCGGTTCCTGTAACGTAAACCGCAATAATAACCGGCATAAGGCAGATTTTGGCGATAGCCTGAAATTTTCCCCTTTCAAAGAAAAGCGAAACAAGGTAAGCTGCGGATAATAGTGCAAGAATACAAAGGAATATTGTTTTCATCTTCTTTAAAATATACCCGAAAAATCCGTTAATTTCAAATAATCATTAAAAATCGCCTGTATTTTCCGCCTTCCATACTCTGTAAAAAACCGCTATTCTTACCATACAATGGACAAATTAATCATCAAGGGAGCGCGTGAACATAACCTAAAAAACATTGATGTGGAACTTCCCCGCGACAAATTTATCGTAATTTCAGGGCTTTCCGGTTCAGGCAAAAGTTCCCTTGCGTTTGACACTATTTTTGCCGAGGGGCAGCGCCGTTATGTTGAAAGTCTGTCCGCTTACGCTCGTCAGTTTCTCGGGCGCATGGACAAACCCGATTTGGACTATATCGAAGGGCTTTCTCCGGCAATTTCTATCGAACAAAAAACCACCCACCGCAATCCCCGCTCCACAGTCGGAACTGTAACCGAAATTTACGACTATTACCGCCTGCTCTATGCGAGGATCGGCATCCCGCACTGTCCTGTCTGCGGCAAGGAAATCCGAGAACAGCCTGTTGATTCTATCGTAGAAACTATCATGCAGTTTAAGGAAGGCGCGAAGATTCAATTGCTCGCTCCTGTTATCCGCAGCAAGAAGGGAGAGCATCAAAAAATAATCGACGACGCTTTAAAAGCCGGCTTTGCGCGCGCAAGAATAGACGGAGTTCCCGTAAACCTTGATGAAAGCATAAAACTAGACAAACAAAAAAAACACTCTGTCGAAATTATTGTAGACCGTCTTGTAGCCGGAAAGGATATCCGCGCGCGGCTTGCCGAATCTGTCGAGACCGCCCTGCAGACTTCAGACGGACTTTTGATTGTTCTTGTCAATGAAGACGGAAAGAACAGCGAACATTTTTTTTCTCAGAAGAACTCATGCCCTGACTGCGGCATTTCAATTCCCGAATTGCAGCCGCGTCTTTTTTCATTTAACAACCCTTTCGGAGCCTGTACCGGCTGTTCCGGCATAGGCTCAAAACTTGAATTTGATCCCGATCTTGTAATTCCCGATCGTAGTCTTTCATTTAACGAAGGCGCTGTAATTCCGTACAATCCCGACGCCGCGTGGAACCGGAGCCGTTTTCAAAGTCTTGCCAAACATTACAATTTCAGCCTTGACACGCCGTTTAACAAACTTCCGAAAAAAGTATTAGAGGCAATTCTTCACGGAAGCGATGACGATATCAAGGTGCGTTATGTGAACCGCGAGGGCACAAGCCATTTTGAATATCAGGCGAGGTTTCAGGGAATTCTTGAAGAACTTAGGCGGCGTTACATGGAAACTCAGTCTCCCGGAGTAAAAGACTGGCTTGAAAAATTCATGAGCCATAAACACTGCGAAGACTGCGGAGGCAAACGGCTCAAACCGGAAGTGCTGGCTGTAACTGTAGCCGGTAAAAATATTTGGGAACTTTCGCGGCTTTCTGTCGCCGATTCAATTAAATTTTTTGAAACTGTCAAATTTAACAATAATGAAAAAAAAATCGCATATCAAATCTTAAAGGAAATAAACGCCCGCCTTGTCTTCATGCAGAATGTGGGTCTTGACTATCTGAGCCTTGAACGTAAAGCGTCTACTCTCTCAGGTGGTGAAGCCCAGAGGATCAGGCTCGCAACGCAGATAGGCTCAAGCCTTGTCGGCGTTCTTTACATTCTTGACGAACCGTCAATCGGGCTTCACCAGAGAGACAACCAGCGCCTGATCGACACCCTCCTTTACCTGCGCAATCTGGGCAACACATTAATTGTGGTTGAACATGACGAGCAGACTCTGCGCACGGCGGATCACATCGTGGATTTGGGTCCGGGCGCAGGCGTTCACGGCGGATATGTTGTCGCGCAGGGAACTCCCGATCAGATAATGAAGGTAAAGGGAAGCCTTACAGGACAGTATTTGTCAGGCGCAATAAACATGACAATTCCCAAAAACCGCCGAAGCGGAAACGGTACGTTTTTAAAATTAAAGGGAGTAAGCGAACATAACCTGAAAAATATAAATGTAGAAATCCCTCTCGGCATATTTACCTGCATAACAGGCGTTTCAGGTTCCGGAAAGTCCACACTGTTATCTGACGTTTTGTATCCGGCGCTTGCAAACAGAATTAACGGTTCCAGCCATGCCGAAGGCGCATATAAAAAGCTGGAAGGCGATGAAAATATCGACAAGGTAATCGACATTGATCAAAGTCCGATTGGCAGGACTCCGCGTTCAAACCCGATAACTTATGTCGAAGGGTTTACCGCAATCAGGGATATGTTCGCCAATCTGCCGGAATCAAGGATGAAAGGCTACAGACCCGGGCGTTTTTCATTTAATGTAAAAGGCGGCAGATGCGAAAATTGCGAAGGCGACGGAACTATCAAAATAGAAATGAATTTTCTCCCTGACGTATACATAACGTGCGACGTGTGCAACGGCAAAAGGTTTAACAAGGAGACTCTGGATATACGCTACAAGGGAAAAAATATCAATGAAGTTCTTGAAATGACAATTGAAGAAGCGGCGCAATTTTTCGCTCCAATTCCGCAGATTGCCCGCAAAATGCAGACATTGCTTTCCGTAGGGTTGGGTTATGTGAAACTCGGCCAGTCGGCGCTGACCCTGTCGGGCGGCGAAGCGCAGCGCGTAAAACTTGCCCTTGAGCTTTCAAAACGTTCTACAGGAAGGACTCTTTACATTCTGGATGAACCGACTACCGGCCTTCACTTTGCCGATGTAAAACAGCTAATGGATGTAATTCAACGGTTGGTAGATCAGGGAAACACTGTTATAATGATAGAACATAACATGGATGTACTGCTGCAGGCGGATCATATTATAGATTTGGGGCCTGAAGGCGGCGAAAATGGCGGACAAATTATCGTAACCGGAACGCCTGAGCAGGCTGCAAGATGCGCCGCTTCCTATACAGGCGCATATATTGCGGAAATGATAAAAAAGAACAAACCGCAAAAAGGTGTTCAGAAAAAAACTTCCAAAAAGTGAGAAAATGAAGAACAAAAAGTTTTTTTTGTGTTGTTTATTTACTCTTTTTACGGCGTTACTCTACAGCCAGGAAGATACAGACGCAAATAATGAAATACAGATTATTGAAAGTGACACGGAGCAAAAGGACGGCGGGGAAGACGGCAAATCCGGAGAGAAGGAACCTTTATCTCCCGAAAAACAGCGAATCGAAATGGAGATAAAAACGTCTACCCTGCCTGAGCTTGCGCTTTGGAGCCGTTCGCTCGGTCTTTCTGAAAGCGGCACAAGGGTTGAGCTTTCAAGGCGCATTAGGGAATATTATGAACTGCCGAACCCGGAAATGATTCCTGATACAAATAAAAAAGTAATAACCATAGAATCCGCTCAGGTTACGGAATATTTCAGGATAGATGTTATTGATGAAGAATATGCAAGATTAACCGGAGGAGTAAAACTCAGCCTGATTGAAGATGATGCTACCCACAAAATAAGAGCCAATGAAATTCTTTTTAACCGTACAAGGAATATTCTTACTGCCAAGGGAAATGTGGAATACGAACATGACAAAGCGGGAACAATTGAAAAATTCAGCGGACAGAATATAACGGTAAACCTTGACGACTGGTCAAGCATTTTCCTTGACGGAAATTCGGAACGCAAACTTGAAAGCGACGGAACCGCTTATCGTTTTTCGGGAACGGTAATTTCACGCAGCGGCGAAGACGTAACAGTCCTTAGAAATGCAATAATAAGCAATGCAAATAACGAAGAATCTTTATGGTCAATAAGCTCTTCAAGACTCTGGCTGCTTCCTGGCTCTGATTTTGCTATTTTTAACGCGGTATTAAGAGTAGGTGAAATACCTCTTTTGTATATTCCGTTTTTTTTCTTTCCGGCCGATGAAATGATTTTCCATCCTGTTATCGGATACAACACAAGAAAAGGCGGTTTCGTCCAGTCAACTACATATATTTTAGGACGGCCAAAAGCGGATGAAGCCGGTACAAGTTCCCTTACAAGAATACTGGGAAATTCCGACGATACGGAAAAGGAACGGCAAGGGTTGTTTCTGCGCAGTACCGGAAAGAAAGTCAGAGACCCTGAAACAACAAGTCTTAGGGCGCTTCTGGATTATTATGTAAATCTTGGAACGTATTTTGGATTTGATCTTTCCGTTCCAAAGAAAGGAATTTTTAATCAAAACGACTTTTCTCTCGGGTTTGGCATTACAAGAACCGTTTCATTGACAAGTATGGGTTATACTCCTTATGCGCCGGATTATGACGGCTCTTATGACTGGAATCATTCAAATTTTCTTTCAATGCGCGTACCGTTCCGTTACAGGATGAATATTCAAGGCTCGGTAAGTGTTCCTGCGGTTTCACCTGTCGGCGGTTTATCATGGAAATTTCCTTATTATTCTGACCCTTATGTAAACAAGGATTTTATGGACCGTTCTGAAAGCATGGATTGGTTCAATATGTTACTTAAAGGTTCTGAATCAGAGACAAATGATTTGACAGATGAGGAGCTTGAACCGTATCAATGGCACATAAACGGGCATCTGAGTATATCAATACCGGTTTTATCTCCGTATGTTTCAAATATTTCAATTTCAAACTTGTCTACAACGCTGGCGTTTATAATGATCGAAGACAACAATATTTTTCTTAATAACCCTGATGCTCCAGAACGGTATTTTTATGCGCCGGAAAAATATATAATATACAGTTTGTCCGCTTCGGTTACGGGAAACCCTCTTTCGCTGGGTGATAAAAGCCGGAATACCAATAACACAACAGAAGTGAAAACTGACGATCCGTTCGGCGGCGCAGGAAGTCCTGTTTCACCGTGGGAAAAAAAAGAAGACGCCTTAGATTCTACTAAGCAAAAGTCGTTATATGACAACAAACTGGTTCCTCCTGCCTTAAACCAGCGTTTCGATATACCCGGAATCGGAAATGTTAAATTTGGCATTGATTATCAAATATCTCCCACAGGTTCTTCGGAACTTCAATTTATGTCGGGAAACTGGAAAACATATAAACAGACAGACTGGAGCGAAGTACAATCGGTCCTGTCCAGTTTTGGCGGCAACGGAAATATCAATTTCCGTTTGGATCAAACAAAGGGACTTTTTTCCAATGTTTTTACATTTTCCGGAACAGGCACATGGCAGGACTACAATTATTTGAATGAAGAAGCGTTTTCATATAAGACAATCACGGGAAAATGGGTCGGTACATCTGCAATATCAGGCAGAGTTACGGATTTTACCATTACCAACGCGAACTGGCAGTTTCTTACCCAAAGCGGCAGCGGAATGAGGGGAAATACCGCTGCGATTACAAATGATACTGCAACCCTGACGGTAACCGGGCGCACATTTGACGGAGGAGCAACATGGACTACAACAACCCTGCCGGCAATAACGGTGGAAAAAAGAGGCTCTTATTTGTATGTCACATCGGGAAATGCGCTGATCGCCGTTAACGATAAATTTGAAACCGATCTGTTAAGAAGGACGCGTGAGCAGCAGTACGGACAGACAAACTATTCAACGTCTTATGCGTATAACGGCACATTAAGTCCGTTTTACAGCGATCCGGTATTCGGCCAGTCAAATTTACAATACATTTTCAAAGGCACGCTTGTCAGATCCAAAAGATACGCTGGCGGAAACGGTCCGCAGCTCAGTCCTCAATGGGGTTCATGGGTAAAAGAAGAAATCAAAGACGATGAAATTATTGCAGGCCTTAGCAGTCACAGCCTGACAGCTAATTTTGCAGCTAATGTTATGGACAAACAGCAAAATATATCATTAGGCGCGGATCTGCCTCCTCTTAACGGGCTTATATCGCTCAAATCCGCCTTCAGATTTTGGATATCGGAAACAATGGCGGATTTCCGCATAAAAAAGCCTGAAAACAGCAGTGTATGGAAATATGATCCTTTTGAGTTTACAGAAATTCTAAAATTCAGCGCATTCAGCACGTTAACATATTATATGATTTTTGAACCTGAATATAATAACGAAATTACCGCTATCACTACAACTTTAACGTTATGGAATTTCCTGATGTCTTTTAAGGCGTTAAAGACATACAAGTATAATTTTATACCGGATAATCCGTCAATGATTTATCTTGGCGGAAAATGGGAACAATACGGCAAACAGGCTCTGTATCCGAGTGAATTGACATTAGCATATAAACGCGGATTGACAAATAAAGAAATTATTAAAAACCGTGTCGGATTTTCTTGGGAAATGGATACTTCAGTTAACTTCAATCTGCTTCAGCAAACAAGTTCATATTTTCATTTTCAGACAGCGGTTACGTTTGGAATTAACAGCTTTATGGATATAAAATTGTCGGCAACATCGGAAAATACTGTTATATGGCGTTACTTCAAGGGAGTACCCGGAATGAAAAATCTGACGGCAATGTATTTTGAAGGACCGCAAAATAACCTTTTTATTGATTTTTTTGACGCTTTTGCGTTCTGGAATGAATCAAAAAGACAAAGATCAGGGTTTAAAATGAAAAAGTTTGATCTTAATTTAATACATTATCTTGGAGACTGGAGAGCGAATTTGGATATTTCAATGTATCCGTACCTGAATAGATCATCCGATATTCCAAAATATCAGATATCTTCTGATATTACTTTCATTGTACAGTGGAAACCTATTTCAGAAATAAAGACACACATAGAATATAAGGGCGAACAGGACAGATGGGTAAAAAAATAAAACCAAGATACACGAACCGAAGGCTTGAAACCAAACGGGTATTAGATCTATTGACTGATTTATTTAATGGGTTATAGAATCGAAAATAAGGAGTATATCTGGAGGAAGGGATAACCATTGCTTTTGACAACAGGGAACTGCTATCCGGTATTTGCGGCGCCAACGACGGAAATCTCAAAATAATAGAAGGTTCACTTGGCGGTCTCATTACAGCCAGAGGCAATGAAATACGTTTTGAAAGCCATGATGAAGCCGGAGTCAGGCGCTTTAAAACAATGATGGACAATCTTACCGCCATAGTAAAAGAAGGAGAATATCCGTCTCCTGAATATATCCGCGCCCTTGCGGTAGAATTTACAGACAGTGAACCGGCTGTCCTTGATACAGCAGGGCATGATTCAATGATTCAAATTCCGCATGGATTCAGGCGGGTTTATCCGCGCAGCAGGAATCAGTCTTCTTATGTTCAGGCAATGAGGGATAATGAAATATGTTTTTGCGTAGGCCCCGCCGGAACAGGCAAAACATATCTCGCGATTGCACAGGCGCTGCAAGCGGTGCTTTCTAAAAAAATGCGCAAACTTGTACTTACCCGCCCTGTAGTAGAAGCCGGTGAAAATCTTGGCTTTCTCCCCGGCGACTTGAGTCAAAAAATAGACCCCTATTTAAAGCCGCTTTACGACGCAATGGAATCGCTTGTCCCTTACGATGTAATTCACAGAATGGAGGACACAAGGTCAATTGAAATAGCGCCGCTTGCATATATGAGGGGACGAAGCCTTAATGACTGCATGGTAATTCTGGACGAAGCCCAGAACACTACAAAGGAACAGATGAAAATGTTTCTTACAAGAATCGGCACAGGGGCAAGGGCGGTAATCACAGGAGATACTACCCAAATTGATCTTCCGCGCAAAACAGAATCAGGGCTTTTGCACGCGCTTGAAATCCTAAAAAATATTGAAGGAATTAACATTACTTTTTTACATACGTCCGACGTGGCGCGTAATCCCCTGATAAAAAAAATTATACAGGCATACGATGAAAGAGAATAATAAACTTAAACTTGAGAATATAAAAAAATCATTGCTTATATTTTTAAAGCGCCTGCGTTCAGGGCCTGAACTTTTCAGCATAGCATTATGCGTTATTACCGTTATTGTGATAATTGCAAGCGGAAACAACGAGTCCACAAAGGATATCGGAAATTATGAAGCAGGCAAAGTCGCAAGCAATGATGTCTTTGCTTCCAGATCAATATCTTTCCTTGATGAGGAAGCTACAAGGCTGAGACAGGAATCGGAAATAAAGCAGGTCCCTGCTGTATTCCGTTTTTCCGAAGAAACCGATGTAAATATACTTTATTCATGGAATCAATTTTGCAATTACGCCGACAAGCTGGACAAAGCAAACATTTCTGAGGCAATACGCTTAATAAATACCGAATATCAGGGAGACTTTTCAAATGAAACCCTGAATATATATTTATCATCGACTGATCGCTACGTTTTCAGGGATTATGGCATCAATGTTTTGAATGTTATTTTAGACAAAGGTATTTTTTCATACCGTCGTGAAGATATTATTTCGTATAACAACAATGTTCTTGAACTGGTAAGAATACGTGAAAACGAGACCCTGCGGGAAATAGATTCCTATGATGAAATAATTACAATTTCAAATATCAGGGATGCTCTGGGAGATATCGTAAAAACAATAGAAGCTCCGTCTGCTTTTAAATCAATTGCAGTAAATCTGTTAAGGCCGTTTTTGACGCCGAATGTATTTTTTTCATACCCTGAATCCCAAAAACGCATTGAAGAAACCAGGGTAATGACATCCCCTGTAATAAAAACAATAGATAAAGGCTATAAAATTATAAGAAAGGGTTTCATCATCACAGAAGAAGAAATGGAAATGATGAATGCATATTTGTATTCAATTCCGAAAAAAGACCCCCGCAATACCTTGGGTTTTATTCTTCTTGTACTGCTGGTCTATATGCTTTACATGATTTTAAGAGGCCGCCTGATACTGGGCAGGGAAATAAATAACAGTGAACATTATCTGCTCTCGGCTATAACAGGGCTTTATATCATAGGATCGGTATTAATAAAAAACTTTTCTCTGGGTAATGGAGGTTTTCCGGTTTCGCTTATAATCCCAACAGCGCTTTTTATAATGATACTCGCCGTTTTTATGGGGACAAGGACGGCAATGATAATGGCTCTTGCCCTGCCTCTCGGCTCGTATCTTGCAGGCGCTTTAGATAATCATTCATATATTATTGCCCTTGTTTCCGGTATAACGGCTTCCACAGTACTCCATAATGCGCAAAACAGGATGAGCCTGTTAAAAGCCGGCTTTATAATTGCGGCTGCTAACTGTTTTGCGGTGATTATTATCTTACTTATTCGTCAGGCTGATTTACTTGATTATCCTGCCGTGCTTTTTGGGGCGGTTTTAAACGGCGTTATTTCAGGAATGTTAACGCTCGGTTTTTTCCCGCCGCTTGAACATGCGTTAAATGCGGTAACGTCATTCAGGCTTTTGGAATTATCAGACCTTAACGCGCCCATTCTCAGGAAACTTTTTACTACCGCTCCCGGAACATACAGCCATTCGCTTATGGTTGCAAACCTTGCTGAGCAGGCCTGTCAGGATATCGGGGCCAATGCCATGCTTGCCCGTGTAGGCGCCTACTACCATGACATCGGTAAAATGGAAAACCCCGATTATTTTATTGAAAACCAGACGGATCATAACAGACATGATGAGTTAAATCCCCGCCTTTCGGCGACGATTATCCGCAGCCATGTAAAACTCGGCGTAGAAAAAGCGCATAGTCTGGGTCTTCCGAAGGATGTAATTGCAATTATATCGGAACACCATGGAAATTCACTTATTACATGGTTCTACAATAAGGCTCAGGAACAGGAAGAAGTTGTTAATAAAGAAGATTTTTCCTATCCCGGTAACCCTCCGCGTTCAAGGGAATCTGCCGTAGTAATGCTTGCCGATATAACCGAAGCCGCAGTTCGTACACTGAACAAACCGACAGCCGGAAAAATCGATAAATTTATCCAGCAGCTTTTTGAAGCAAAAGTGGATCACGGGCAGCTCTCAGAATCGGAATTGTCATTCCGCGATCTTGAAATAATTAAAAACGCCTTTGTAAGAGTACTTGCAGGCTACTATCACAACAGAATTGAATATCCAAAACAAAAAGATGAAGCCGGATGAACAAAGCAGCAGTTAATACAGAAGAAATTCCTCAACCTTCATGGAAAGACTCAGTTTCCGGTTATGCGCTTGATGTTCTGGAAGAAATAAAACGCGACAACTGGGAGCTTTCGATTTTACTTTGCGGGGATAAAACAATAACGGAACTAAACGCCCAATACAGGAATAAAAATGAACCCACTGATATACTTTCATTCAATCTCGGCGAAACAGTACAGGAAGGCGATAAAACAATCTACCTGCCCGGAGACATCGTAATTTCCCTTGATACCCTGCGTGAAAACGCCGGATACTTTAATACAAGCGAAGATGAGGAGTTACGAAGACTTATAATTCATGGTATTCTTCATCTGGACGGAATGGATCATGAAACTAACGAACAAAGCGAACCCATGCTTCTTTTACAGGAGGAAATACTGAAAAAACTGGAAAATAAGCGTATATTCCACACAAAAAGTGAAAACGGAGGAGAAATGTGAAAACCCCTTTTCAGCTAAATACGCGCGCAATAAAGGAACTTGAAGAAGAACAGCAGCAGATGATCCGAGGTATTGTGGAATTATCAGGTACAACGGTAAAGGAAGTGATGGTTCCAAGAACGGACACTGTCTTTCTTTCGGCATCCGCCTCAAGAGAGGAACTTCTTGCGTGTATCTGCGAAAGCGAACACTCCCGTTTTCCGGTATATCAGGATACTGTTGATAACGTAACCGGCATTCTGCACGTTAAAGATGTGTTAAAGGCGCTTGTAAAAAACAAACCCATAAATATAAATGAGCTTGCAAGAAAACCTCTTTTTGTTCCGGTTACAAAACATATAGACGATCTTTTACGCGAATTGCGCCGGAAGAAAGTGCACATAGCGGTTGTTGTTGACGAATACGGCGGAGTATCAGGCATTGTCTCTATGGAAGACATTATTGAAGAAATAATCGGAGACATTCAGGACGAGTTTGATCATGAAACCGAAGATATCGTTAAGCTTGGCGAAGGAGTATGGCTTTGCGATGCGAGGGTAAACCTTGAATTTCTTGCGGAAGAGACAAACTTGGTTCTTCCTGTTGACGACTTTGATACGTTGGGCGGTTTTGTTTTTGACCTATTCGGCAAAATACCTGTTAAAAACGAAAAAACAGAGTATAAAAATTATGATTTTATAATTCAGGAAATGGACGGACATAAAATAAATTTGATCAAAATTGTTACGCAAAGATAGGATTATTGGTTTCTTAATGGGGAGGGAACATTGTCATATTCCAGATTCGTAATTTTTCTTCTGTGCGCATTAACATTTTTTCCCGTTAGTATTGCGTCCCAATCGCCGCTCACAGCCGCAGCTTACTATGAGCGCGGCAAATTCTACATGGCGGATGAAAACTGGTATTCCGCAGTTGAATCCTTCCTTGAATGTTTAAGGCTTAATCCCGCTCACGCGGAAGGGACGGCGGCTCTTGCCGAATGTTACTACGAACTGGCCGAGTTTGATGAAGCGCTTAACTGGTCAAGAAAGGCAAGACAGCTTGCGCGTACCAATATGTCCGTTGCAAATCTGGAAGTATTTACCCTAATTGCGCTCGGACATCTCGATTCCGCATCAACCCTTGTGTCTGAAGTCCTTGCAAAGGAACCTTACAACAGGGAAGCGCTGTTCGCGGCAGGGGAACTTGACATCGCAAGAAACAGACCATCCGAAGCAATGATGCGTTACCGCGAAGCGGTACGCCGTTATCCTGACGACCGCAGGCTGCTTGTTTCCCTTGCGCTTGTTACGCTTTCTATGGGAGACGGTGAAACCGCCCTTACATACATAAACAACGCTTTAAGCCAGCATCCTGACGATTACCGTGTTTTTTATTTTGCGGCGTATATTTATGCGCAGAACAACAAGCTTCAGGACGCAATACGCTATGCCGACAGGGCGCTTTATTACAGGCCAGGCCATGTGCCTTCTCAATCTCTTATGGCGACTCTTCGCTACCGTAACTTGCAGTATGAAGAAGCGGTGCGTTTTTGCGATATAATAATCGCAAATAACAGGGAAGACACAGGCGCGTGGTATCTGAAAGGTTTGTCATATATAAGAATGGGACGCCTTACAGACGCAATAACAGTTCTTTCTTCCGCAATAACAATTAATGAAGAAGATGAATTTGTCCGCGCTATTCTGGAAGATGCCCTAATTTCTTCTACCGCGCTGGAAGACCCGCGCCGCGCAAGATGGGCGGTATGGCACTTCAACAAGGCAAGAAATTTCCGTCAGCGAAGCATGATCGATCAGGCGCTGTTTGAATACCGCCGCGGCTTACGGCTTAATCCCTTTGCGCAGGACAGGCGTGAATATGCGGAACTCCTCAGACTGCAGGGCTACCCGGCGCGCTATCTTGAAGAGCTTCGCTTCCTGCAGGATGAGGGCATGGCAGATCGCCCGTTGAACGACGCCGTAGAAACTTACGGCGCTCTCCTTTCTCAGGCTCTGTTCAGGCAATGGCAGGTAAATCCTGTTGAACTTGCGGAACGCCACTGGAAAGTTGCAGTCTTTTCCCTTGCCGGCCAGTCCAGTTTTTATCATGCGGATGCGGGTTCTGTGGCGGCGTCTGTTGTAAGGGAGCTTTTGGTACATGACCGAAACATTATGCCGATGAGTATGGATATGCGTCAGGCTTCTTTTTCACAGGCTTTCAGGCAGGCAAGGGAAGCGGGCGCGGATTATTTTATGCTTGTCTCAGTTACCGAAAACGAGCGCGACATTTCCATAAAAGGGGAACTGTTCGTCGGCAGGACAGGCTCTCCTGCCGGAACCTTCAGCGCTTACAGGACGGGAACCGACAGATTAAGAAGCGCTTCAAAAGGAATAACAGATCAGCTTTCAGGTGCGTTGCCGCTTAGGGGCAGATTATTGATAAGAAAGCAAGCTCAGGCGCTGATCAACAAGGGAAAAGCGGACGGCGTACAGGCAGGCGCCGTTTACGATGTAGTAAAAAAGGGACGGCCTCAAGTTGCCAACGAAGGCATTGCTCTTGTATACAGTCCCGATGAACTTGTAGGAAAACTTACCATTAAAAATGTAGATGAAGAAATAGCGATTGGCGCTGTGGAAAGAAACGGCTTTTTTGACCGTATAGAACCCGGAGACGAAGTTATTCTTCAAACGGAAAAACCTGCAAGACCGGCTCCGGAATCTGCGGCAAATCCTGAATTACGACTTTTACTGAGATCTTTAAGGTAGTCTAATAAACCATCGCGCTTAGCACCGCGTCAATCCAACTGTTCGCTTCAACAGAGTTAACAGACCTAAAGGATAAAAATTCCATTAACGCTTCACTGTATCTTCCGGTATAGTACAAAGTTTGGGCAAAATAAAAACTTGCGCGCATCTGCACGTCTTTTGATCTTGGCAGGGAAAGATATTGTTGTAAATTCATACTCGCGCCTTCCCAGTCAAACTTTCCAAAAAATTCCTTTATAATCTGAGCAAGCGCCGCTTCTTCACCGCCTGCCGGAGCTTCCATGTCAATGGCAAAAACGCGCGGTTTTTTAAATATCAAAGGCTCGTTATGCAAAGGACGGACACTTCCCGCTATATTCGCAGCTTCATTGCTTAGGGGAAGCTCGCGCGAAGTATGCGGCAGGAAGCCGCCTGTGCCAAAGTCGTCTAATGTCAGAATTGGCAGCGGAATCGGACGGATAAAACTGTATGCGGTTTCTTCTCCGTATGCAAAAACCGGAGAAGCAGTCGAGTTTACTCCCGGTTTTATATTGATATTGCCGTTTGAAATCTCATCTTCATAAATTACCGTGTAATACCATGCTGTTTCAGGAGCCGGCATATCGGTAAACGGAGAGCGAATTCCGGAGCGCACAACAACCGCGTTAAGCAAATCCTCGTTTTTAATTATAGGCTGCGCACTTCTGTAAAGAACCGCTCTTTTTTGCATATTCGTCGTATTGAAAGTGATAACCACTCTCTCTCCGTCATTTCTCGCCCTTAAGTTAAAAATACCCTGCGCATTCCATTCTTCCGTTACGGAGGGAGAAACATAAACAGGCTCGCCCGGAGAAACGATATTCACAATGATACTGTTTATCTGCGGAATAATTATATCGTAACGCCGTCCCGACACATCGCTCGCCGCAATAAAATAGTAAATATTTTCCATGCCGTCTGTATCGTCGATATAGAACTGCGCCCCGTACCTTACAACAACAGGCCTGACATTCGCGGGAACGGAGCCGCTGAAAGGACGGGCAGACCTGAAAATATACACAGGACCGCGCGCATCCGGGGAATCTGTCCATGTAAGCCTGATCAGTTTATTTCTCGTTTCCGCTCTTATATGCGTAACAGCCGGTAAAAAACCGTCCTGAGCGGCAAGGTAGGCAGGCATTGCCAAAATGAGTACAAAAAATAAAAAAACAGGTTTTTTTACCATCTCTACTATAATTTTAGTGCGGAAAATTGCTCAAGTCCAGTGGAAATGGGATATTTCACATTACATCTGAGGCGTAATGCGTTTAAGTCATTCTTGCAGCCCTGCAATTTATCAGCTAAAATTAAACCATGATACTTTCAGAATTAGGCGCGCCTATTGCCGGTTTACACGCAAAAATCAACGAAACATGGAGGCGTCTTTGAAGACGCTTCTTTTGCCCGGCGCATTGCCGAAATAGAAGCCAAGACAGCCGAACCCGGTTTCTGGAACGATCAGGAGACGGTTGAAAAAACAATGTCAACATTAAAGAGTCTCAAAAGCCGTTATGAACCTTGGAAAACTCTGCGCGGAGAAGTTTCTGATCTTCAAACTCTTTACGAACTTGCCTCGGAAGCGAAAGATGAAAGTGAAACCGCCGGTATTGAAACAACTCTTAAAGATTTGAATTTAAGGTACGAAAAACAGAACGTCTTTGAGCTTATGGCCGGCGAAATGGATAAGAACGCGTGTTTTCTTACGGTTCATTCCGGCGCGGGCGGGACGGAAGCGTGCGACTGGACGCAGATGCTGTACCGTATGTATCTGCGCTGGGCTGAACAAAAGGGGTTTTCCGTTGAAGAAGTTGACAGTCAGGAAGCGGAGGGCGGTCTTAAATCCGCTACCTGCCGCATTGAAGGCGATTACGCTTACGGTTATCTGAAAGGCGAATCGGGCATACACCGTCTTGTCAGAATCAGTCCGTTTGACGCTAACGCAAGGAGGCATACGTCGTTTGCATCGGTCTATCTCTTTCCTGTAATTGACGACACTATCGAAGTGGAAATAAGGCCTGAAGATTTGCGCGTAGACACCTACCGTTCAGGCGGAGCCGGCGGACAGCATATAAACAAGACGGACAGCGCGGTGCGTTTCACCCATTTGCCTACAGGGATTGTAGTCGCCTGTCAGAGCGAGCGCAGTCAAATCAAGAACCGCGCAATTGCAATGAGTATGTTAAAAGCGCGGCTTTATGAATATTACAGGCAGGAAAAAGAAAAAGAGAACGCGAAATTTTCACAGGAGAAAAAAGATATTTCGTGGGGTAACCAGATAAGGTCGTATGTGTTTCAACCGTATACTATGGTAAAAGATTACAGGACAAAGGTTGAAAAAGGAAATATTCAGGCGGTAATGGACGGAGATATAGACCCTTTTATCGAGGAGTATCTTAGATTTTCGTGGCGGAACAATACTGCGGACATTGCAGATGTTGAGGGGTGAGGTTTTATTTTGAATAACAGGTTTTGGCTTTTGTTATTTTTACTTTTACCGTTTAACCATGCGCTTTTTGCAATGGGAAATGCTGAAGAAGAAGCTGAAGTTCAAAAAGACGAATGGATTCTCTGTATATCGCAATTTGACAGCAGTGATCTGCCGGAAAATAAATCAAGTGTTTCAAATGTAATAATGAGAAAGCTGGCGGAAAGACTCGGCGCTATCAATTATCGTACGCGCGTATCTCCCGAATATGCTTATTATGAAAAAACCGCATGGGCAAGAGAGCGTTCAAATGCCGCAAAAGCCCTTGCCGATAAACAGAATGAACGTTCGCTTCTTTTATACAAAGGAGAAGCAGGGTGGAGATACCGCCGTAACACGGAAAAAATGGACGCTGAAATTGAAAAACTGCAGGCTGCTCTTAAAAAAGTTGAAGATAAAATACCGGTTATAGACAGAGAACCTTTGTTTGCCCTAATGGCTGATAACCTTGAATTGAGATTTCCTGCCGCTCCAAAAGCGGCCGGCGAGTATAAATTCTGCATTGATCATAAAACTGACGCGGTGCTTACAGGTTCGATTATCGACTTTCATGAAAGATTCATTGTTACTATGAAATTATATACAATTTACACCCAGTCATTCGCATGGGAGGACAGTATCATCTTTTCACCTGACGATATTGACGACGCTATGGAAGAAATTACGCGAAGATTGGTTGTTGTGCTTTCAGGTAACAAGCCGTCGGCTTTGGCTGTAAGAACGGAACCCGGAGACGCTCTTGTTCTTATTAATAAATCGTTTACAGGGAGGGGTGAAGTATCCGCGCTGGAATATCCTCCGGGAACAGTAACAATAACCGCCTCGGCTCCCGATCATGAAAGCCTTACTTTTAACACGGAGCTTTTCCCCGGGTATCTTTCATTGATTGGGATAAATCTTAAGCCTATTGAATACGGTAATGTTGAAATAACCGGAGATGTTATAGGTAAAGTATATCAGGGCGCGCTATATGCAGGTGAGTCTCCGTTATCGCTTCGGCTTCCTATGGATAAAATGGAATATATCGAGTTGGAATCTCCTGATAAGACAAAAGGCACGCTGGTATTTCAAACGCCTGAATATGCGGGATTTAACCAATCCCTGTTTTTGTCCACATCAATACCTACTGCAAAAGGTCAGGTAGATAAAGCGCGGCAAATGTATTATTGGGTGTGGGGCAGTACATGGATAACAGGTATTGCGGCATGGCTTACATATCAGTATTTTGTAAGTTCGAGTTACGCTATTGCATACAGTTACAATAATACAGGCGCGTATGATCAAAGTTTTTATAATAGCAATCGAAAAATGTATAGAATAAGCAGCGGTGCGCTTATAACAGTTGGCGTCGCTTTTCTATTTGATATTATTTTTATGAGCAAATATATTTACACAGCCAATAAAAGCTCCATGCCTGTTTTGGAACGGGGAAACTAATGAAGTTCGGTGAAAAAATAAAAAACTTTTTTTCTGTAAAACAGGTTTTCTCCGCTGAAATAACGGATGAGCTTTGTGATTTATTGATTGAAGGTGATTTTGGAGCCGCAGAAGCGTATAAAACGGCCGATCTCTTAAAAGAGCGGTGTAAAAAAGACAGGGTAGATTCACTTCCGCAAAAACTTGCCGAATTGCTTGAAGAAGAATTAAACAAGGTAATACAGCCTGAAATCTTTGCGGCGGAAGGTAAACTGACAGCGATCCTTCTTTTGGGAGTGAACGGCGTCGGCAAAACGACTACAGCCGCAAAACTTGCGTCATTTTACAGGGAAAAAAACAACAAGAAAACAATTCTTGCCGCGGCGGATACGTTCAGGGCCGCTGCAATCGATCAGTTAAAAATTCACGGGCAAAAACTGAATGCGCGGGTAATAGCCCATAAACAGGGAGGCGATCCTGCGGCTGTAGTTTATGACGCGCTTGAAGCGGCGCTTTCAGGGGACGGGGATGTTGTAATTGCCGACACGGCTGGAAGAATGCATACAAAATCCGCGTTAGTTGAAGAACTGCGTAAAATTGACAGGGTAGTGCAGACAAAGGCCGAAAGCGCAAGTTATCTGAAATTTCTTGTGTTAGACGCTACTACCGGAAGAAACGCATATACTCAGGCTGAAATTTTCCATGACGCTGTAGCCCTTGACGGAGTAATTCTTACAAAATACGATTCAACTGCGAAGGGCGGAGTGGTTTTTTCACTTGTTTCAGGATTACGCCTGCCTGTGGCGTATTTATGTACGGGCGAAAAATATTCTGATATAGAAATATTTAATCCTCATAAATTTGTAATGGAATTTACCGGAATTGAATAAAAAAATTTTATTGATAGTAACAGCTGTTTTATTCATTTTTGCCGGCTTGATTGCCACGCAGGAGACTCAATCTCCGTCTAATGTTCCAGCAAATACTCAACAGGTAAGTACATCCGCGTCTGCCGAAGAGGCGGAAGAAATTATCGGCGATATAAATTCTTCTGATAATAAGACAACACCCGGCTGGGTTAAACCTGCGCGCTGGTTCAAATCGAATCAGGGCGGAATGATTATTGAAGAAATGCCTAAGCTTACGGCGCTGCGCAATGAATATGCGCTTATTGTTTATTTTACCCGGAAGAACAATTTGCCGGAAAGTCTTTTGCCTTTTTACAGCGATGATTTTTTTATAGAAGTTCGTATACTTTATAAAAACAACGAAGTTTCACGTACACAGTGGATATTCAGGGATATAAAGGGTACAACAAGATTTCTTGCAGTTTTTCCTGAACCTTCTAAATCAAAAAATTCACAAGATGATGAAAAAAAACATTTATCAGGGTTTATGGAAATTTACGATGAAAATTCATTCATAATTTCGGAATACAGGTTTTCAGATGACGGAAGCAAGAACAGAATTGATTATAAATATAATAACGGAATGTTAATCAGCAGCGTTGTGTTTTCATGGGAAAAAGAAGCGGCAGGAGGAGAATACAGGGAAGCTTATGCTGATTTTTTACACTATAACCGCTCACTGTTTCTTCGTTCTGTAGAACGTGTGTTTTATAAAGAAAGACAAGTATCGCTTGCGGATGAACCGCTGAGTTTTTCTTTTCCAAGGCAATTAAAGGACGCCGCACAACCGCAGAATTTGGTTAGTGAAAAAAACAATTCATATCCTGATTTTTTCGGCGATGTTACAATTCAAAAGAACGAAAAAATTATTTATACAACGGACGAGCGCAGCAGGATATTAAGCCAAACACTTTACGATGATGAAGGTAATGTTGTCTGGGTTATACGCAATACATGGCTTAACGGCAGGATTATTTCAACATTAAAAATAGAAAACAATACGGAATATTTTGCGGAATATGAATATGACCCAGCCGGAGACAGAGTACAGGAAAAAAATTATAAAAACGGAATCCTTGAACGGGTTGTACGCACGGAAGGAAATACGGATATTGAAGACCTTTATTTCAATAATGCCGTTGTTCTTAGAGCTGTTTGGAAAGACGGCAGAAAAATTTCTGAAACAAGGATCAATAAACGTTGAAAAAAGACTGGGTCCTGTTTGTCGCATCACGGTATATGTTCAAGGGACGGAGCAGTTCGCCTGTTTTGGCGGTTCTTGGAATTGCGACCGGTGTGCTTGCCCTGATAGTTATTATTGCCGTAATGAATGGGTTCCAGCTTGGTTTTATCGAGAGTATTCTGGAAATTTCTTCATATCATCTGCGCTTGGAAAATTTCCCGCAGGAAAAAACAGACGAGCTTCAGGAACTTATGCTTGCAATTCCATCGGTGGAAACGGCGGTCCCGTTTAAGGAATTTCAGGCTCTTGCAAGAGGAAGGAGATGGCAGCAGGCGGTAATTGTAAGGGGACTTCAGTACAATACAATGGAAATTGACAAAAAAATGAAGGACAAATTGGAATTTGAAGAAGGTTTTTTTGACATTTCCGACAACAAATCCATTTTATTGGGAACCGAGCTTGCCCGCAGGCTTGGGCTTGGAATCGGAGATGAAGTTACCGTTTTTTCAATTTCAGGTATTTTATCGGCGGAAAATGAAGACTCCGCTGTTAATACGTTTGAAATTACAGGAATTTTCAGAACGGATTATTATGAATATGACTGCAGCTGGGCGATTATAAATATAGACAGCCCGTCTTTTTTGGCAAACGAAAGCGATTTAAAAATAGGAATAAAGCTTTCTAACCGTTTCCATGACGGGTTTGTAATGGGACAGGCAGACAGAAAAATTTCCTCCGCAGGCGGATTTGAAAATATAAGGATAACAAGCTGGAGGGATTATAACCGAGCGTTTTTCGGGGCGCTGAGAACGGAAAAACTTTTTATGTTCATTCTTGTAGGATTAATTTTTATAGTGGTAGGACTCAATATTTTTCAGGCGCAGAGAAGGTCTGTATTGCAGAGGCGGGAGGAAATAGGGCTTCTTCGCGCTGTAGGAGGGACTAAAAGCGCGGTCAGGTTTGTGTTTGCGCTTGACGGAGCTATTATAGGCTTAACAGGCGCTTCTTTGGGGCTATGCTTTGGAATGATTATTGCGCTTAACATACAGCAGTTTTTTTCTATAGTAGAAATTATTGTTAATGAATTTATCGGCGTAATTAATTATTTGGCAGGTTTTTTGGGAATCGGAAGAACAGGTGATTTTGCCTTTTTTTCGCCTGCTATTTTTTATATAAAGGAAATTCCGTCAAGGATTATTCCTTATGAGGTTATAATAATTTTTATGTTTGGTTTTTTATCCGCTCTTTCTGCGGCATGGTTTGCCTCGCAAAAAACTGTAGAAATTCAGCCTGCGGAGATTCTGCGTTATGAATGAAATACATGAAAGCAAAATCCTTCTTAAGGTAACAAATATCGTAAAAAATTATGTTTCCGGAACGGAAACGCTTAATATTCTTAAAGGCGTTAACTTTGAGATTAATGAAGGAATGTCGGCGGCAGTCAGCGGACGCAGCGGAAGCGGCAAAAGCACTCTGCTTAATATCATAGGCGGGCTGGATCGCGCTGATGAAGGCAGTGTCTTAATCGGCAATGATGAAATAACTTCGCTTTCAGAAAAAGAATTATCTGTGTACAGGTCTAAACGCATTGGTTTTATTTTTCAGTTTCATTATTTGCTGAAAGATTTTACCGCTTTAGAAAATGTAATGCTTCCCGCCTATATCGCAGGTATAAAGAAAAAAGACGCAATGGATACGGCAATGTCTCTGTTAGCTGACGTAAAACTTGACGACCGCTGCGGGCATTTTCCTTCACAGCTTTCTGGAGGAGAACGCCAGCGTGTCGCTGTGGCGCGTTCTATGGTAAACGATCCCGCGCTAATTCTTGCCGATGAACCTACAGGGAATCTTGATCCGCAGAACAGCGAGATTGTCGCCCGACTGCTCTATGAAGGCGCGCAAAAAAGGGGCAAGACATTGATTGTTGTTACCCATGATAAAAATGTCGCCGCAAGAGCCTCCGTACAGCTTTTACTCGAAAACGGGCAGTTAACGCCTGTTTTGCCGGAAGAAGAGAGAGACAGTTGAAAAGAAGGTACGCTTTTTTTATCGCAATCAGGTATCTGTGGGGCAGGGCTCATGAAGGAGGGCGTTACCTAAGAGGAGCCGCCGCAGGAATTGCAGTCAGCCTTATTCCGATTATTGTTACACTGATAGTTGCGGACGGAATGATTAGGGGAATTACAGATCGATACATTGAATTGGGAACAGGGCATTTGCAAGTATATGATTTAATGGGTTTTGGTGAAATAGAAAATAACATAAGCAGAATAAAAGAACTGGATAAAATAAAGGGAGTATGGATTGAACAGAGGGGAATGGGAGTGCTTGCCGGAAAAACGGGAAGAATGGGAGTTACCGTACGCTCGATTGAATCGTCATTTTGGGAAGATCCAGACAGTGTAAGATTTTTAAAAATAATTGACGGAGTGCAAAAACCCGAAACAGACCGCGACATCGTATTAGGTGAAACGCTGGCTTCCGGTATAGGAGTAAAGGCTGGAGATACGGTGCGGCTGATGACTGTAAGAAATACAGATAACGGGCGTCTTATGCCGAAATCCGCTTCTTTTACGGTTAAAGGCATATTGTCCTGCGGTTATAACGAACTTGACGCGTTATGGTGCATAATAAACACGGAAGGCGGAATGCGCGTTCTTTCTCCCGATCAGGTCTCGGCAAGTCTGATTGTTAAAGTTGACGATCCTTATAATATAACTGATACTTTTATATGGGATATATATGATAAATTGGGCGGCGGATACAGTATTTATACATGGAAAGATCTTTTACAGTCCCAGTACAGTTCCTACGAGTCTACAAGGCAGCTTTTATTGTTTATAATGGCTTTGATTGTAGTAGTCGCCGCCGTAAATGTTTCCTCAGCTACAAGCATGCTTGTTTTTGAGCGTAACAGGGACATCGCCGTCCTTAAAGTTTCAGGCGCAGGAATTAAGGGCGTTACAAGTATTTTTCTTTTGGGAAGTCTTCTTACAGGACTTGTCGGCGCGGTTATCGGGATAACGCTTGGATTAATAATCGGGGTTAATATCAATTTTCTGATACGCTCTCTTGAAAAACTTCTTAGTTTTTTCTCTCATCTTTTTAACGGCGGTGAAGTCAGGATACTCGATCCCGGTTTTTACCTTGAAACAATTCCCATTATTGTTGACTGGAAATCCGTAGTGATGATAGGACTTTTTACGCTCTTCTGTTCGGTTTTGGCTTCGTGGATTCCCGCCCATCGTGCGGGGAAATTAAAACCAATGGAATTATTGCGGAAAACTTAAGCTCTGCGGTAAAATTTAAGAAGTTGAATTAGTAAACGGTTTTCTGTTGTATATGCTTTCGCTGAGTCAATTCTGCGGCGGACGAGTCCTGCCTCATTTACCGGACGGGGAGTTCCCGCTTACGCTACCATGACAGGCACGCTTGCTTTACTCACCCTTTCAGGCAATCTTCAAGTATTGCAATTAATCTCCAAGCGTCATACCAATTTGCAGCTATCATGGATTGCAAATCGGAACAAAGTGTTTTTTCTATTCTGTGCGCTGCTTTTTCAAAAAATTTATTACGATTATTATTACATGCACATATTAAAAAATCATGTTTTTTCGTTTCATAATCAGAAATAGCCGTTTCCAAATGTCCATCACAATCACCGGCGGTAAATATGGCTATTCTTTTATTGTTATATTCTACAACATCAGAAAAATCACGATAATTTGGTCCCCCTACATTTTTTACCGCTGTTGTTTTTCCTCCTCTTGTCACTAGTATTTCGTGAACAAAATGCAGAGAAGAAGTTTTACCTTTATTTTTGTCTCCTGATAACATAATAATTGCCATTTTTGTCTCCTTCGTTTTTTTACCCGACCGTACAGGCGGGTTTAGAGCGCCGGACATCAAAAATGAGTAACCGGCGCTCCGCATTACCAGTTAATTACCCGATGAATACGTCGGCGGAAAAGGTTAATACTATTATCGTAACAAGAACTGTAATCCCGTACCATTTGACAATGTTCTTCATAAAAAGCTCCTTTAAATTGATTTAAGATTCGGACGTCAGGTGCTTAGCGTTAACCAAGTGGGAACGTTATTAGTTTACAATTCCTTCAACCTTGATATACTTGTAAGGCTCTTTGGCAACACCATTGTTATCATAATCATCACCTGATCCAAGAATCTTAGGGTCTACCGTCAGAATAGTCTTTAGGCTTTTTGTTGAATCGTCTATAACAATTCCTGAAAATTTATCAGGATATTTTTCTTCAACATTTTGCCAAACAGAAGTTGGATTACCGAAAAATACATTTAATTCTTGGAGAATATACTCCTTTCCATTAACCTTCAATCCTCGAACTCTTATTGTTAAACTTGAGTATGGACCGTTGTTAATATCATTAGTAACCGCCAAATTTTTTGTATTAACGTCATACCACCCCGCGTTGTTCAGTATCCCTTTAGTTCCAATCTGCCTATCGCCATTGGCAATAATTATTAATGCTCTGCTATCAGCATCTTCATTATATTCAAGATTAACGATAAACAATTCAACTTTATCCGTTGCAGCTAATGCTGCTGCCCTAGTTGCCGCCTGATTGTTAACCACCTGAAGGGAATATTTTAAATCTCTGCCTTCTTGTATCTTTCCGCAAGTAACCATTGAGAATCCGATTATTGCTGCGACAGCGATAATTGCTATACTTCGCATAACTTTGGTTAGATTGATTGTCTTTTTCATACAATACTCCTATGAATTGATTTATATAAAAAGCCGTTGTTGACAGACGGCGTTTTACCAAAAAGAGAGGAAAGAAAAAATGTTAATTCTTGAAAAAAAACTAATGTATAGTTGACACGAATCTTATCGTAGTCAGAATATAATGGGGTTGTCGGTTGTCGGTTGTCGGTTGTCGGTTGTCGGTTGTCGGTTGTCGGTTGTCGGTTGTCGGTTGTCGGTTGTCGGTTAAGGAGGAAATTTGTTTATTTTGGGCGGTTTTTACGCTCATGTTGTAATATTACGATTTATTGGTTTTTTAGTCAAGTAAAACTTATACATTGAAACATTAACCCCGTACTAATCAACTATCTCTTATAGGCGGCAGGACAAAGATTATCCGTGCGCGATTGACCAATCTTACGTTGTGCTCTCCTGCCTTGCTGAACCGCTTCAATACCGCCCGTTCCTCAGGTTTCAATTTAATTTGTTTTCTCTCCATGTAGTATCTCCGAGGAATTGGAATTTAACAACATGGAAGATAGTGCGCCGGTCCTGCGCATAATATTGACAAATCTACCCAATAGAATGCATTATGTGTATTTATAGATGTATTTTTTTATTATTTTCTGAATAATAATCGCAAAACCTTTGGCAAAAATGCCAAAGACAAGTTTTATGTTAACAAACAACAGACTTGGTTCATGTAGTGCCTTAAAAGCAAAGGTGAGGGGAAATGAAACTTAAGTTTAAATTAAGCATTATGATGATAGCCATTATGGCGGTTGTTGTAACGGCAGTCGCTGTGGTATTGGTGCAGCGGGCATCCAAAATAGTCATGGAAGCTAACCTCCGGGGCTTGAGGTATTTAGCTGATGAGCAAGCCAAATTCTGGCAAGGACGGGAAAACGGCTATTTAAAGCAGTTAACCGGAATCGCGGACATAATGGGCGAATATGAAACATTGCCTGCGGGAACCCGGCGTGACACTTATGACAATATGCTTCTGGCGACCCTGAACAATAATCCAAGCTTCGTCAGGATATATTCTGTCTGGAAACCAAACGCCATGGACGGCATGGATGCCCGTTTTATAGACCGTCCGGGGTCAACCTCGACGGGGCAGTACGCAATGACCTATACCAGGGAAAACGGCAAGGTTGAGGCAGCAAGAAACCTTGTCCTTGATGAAGTTAACGCGTGGATAAACGGTCCCAACGCGCTCAAAGACAAAGTTGATCATCCCACGCCTTTTAAGGTGGACGGAAAAGACACCTATATTATCAGAATGGGAGTTCCCATAACCAGGACCACTACCGACGAAGTAGTCGGACACCTGGCTGTTTTAATGGACATTGCGGCAATACAGGAGCTGGTAAACAAAACTCTCCATGATTACGAAGAAATATCCCAGATGTCCATTTACTCGGGCAACGGGTTAATCATGGGAAACCTGCGTCCTGAACGGGTAGGAAAACTTCTGCCCGAAGTGGAAGCTTTATACGGCGTTTATCAGAAAGACGCAAACCAGGCTGTTCTTGACGGCAAGCCGTTCAGCTGTTCAAGCTACTCGAATTCGTTAAAATCGAACGTGAAAATTGAAATGTCGCCTTTTCAGATAGGCAATTCAACCAATAACTGGAGCATAATGATTGCGTCTACGGAAAAATATATTATGAAAGATGTCTTTGCGATGAGAAATTTTGTCATTGTTTTGGCGTTGATTTCCCTCGCGGCGGCGATTGTAATCATATACCTTGCCCTGAACAGCGCCATCAAGCCAATCGTCAAGGTGGCGGACACGCTCAAGGACATATCCGAAGGCGAAGGCGACCTGACACGAACCGTTGAAATAGACTCAAAAGACGAGGTAGGCGACCTTGCCAAGAACTTTAACAAGACCCTAAAAAAAATAAGGGACCTTGTAAGCGCGATAAAGTACAAAATCAACGGCCTTGCCCATACCAGTTATGAGCTTTCCGTTAATACGGGCAAAACTACCACAGCCGTGCATGATATTACATCGAACCTTGATAACATGAAAAACGTCATGGTCAAGCAGGAAAACAGCACAAACGTAGCCGGCAAGGCTGTAAACGATATTAAGGAAAACATTGACAGCCTTAAAAAAATGATAGAACAGCAAACCCAGAGCGTAAACGTATCGTCTTCCGCCATTGAGCAAATGACGGCAAATATTAACTCGGTAACCAAAACCCTTGTGGAAAACAGCAAAAACGTCGCCGCTTTGACAGAAGCGTCGGAAAACGGCAAAACGGGCGTTCAGACAGTCTCGCAGGAGATACAGGAAATAGCGAAGGACTCCGAGGGGCTTCTGGAAATAAACGCCGTAATGGACAATATCGCCAGCCAGACCAACCTGCTTTCAATGAACGCCGCTATTGAGGCGGCCCACGCTGGAGAAGCGGGCAAGGGCTTTGCCGTGGTCGCCGATGAAATCCGCAAGCTGGCGGAAAGTTCCAGCTCGCAGTCAAAAACTACCGCGTCGATGCTTAAAAAAATAAAATCTTCAATAGACAACATCACCAAATCATCTGATGAGGTTCTGGCGCGTTTCGGGGCAATAGACACAGGCGTTAAAACAGTTTCCCGGCATGAGCAAAATATCCTGAACGCGATGGAAGAGCAGGAACAGGGCGGGAAACAAATACTGGAATCCATAGGCCGCCTGCGGGACATAACTGCCTCGGTTAAGAGCGGGTCTGAGCAAATGGCGGAAGCCGGAATAACTCTTGTCCATGAAACAGACGAACTCATAAGGACCAGTAAAGAAACAGTAGAAGGCATGAACGAGATACTTATAGGTATCAATCAGATAAGCTCCGCGGTGGGCCTTGTCAACGAAATGAGTAATGAGAACAACAAAAATTTCGAAGCTGTAAAAAATGAAACAGGCAAATTTGTTGACTCCATAGGGAACGAGAAGAAAAAAATCCTTATAGTGGACGACGAACCTCCCGTTCTTGTAATGGTGAAAGGGGTATTACAGGACGATTATGATGTAATTACCGCCAATTCCGGCAAAGAAGCGCTGGGCTTATTCTATGACGGCCTTGTTCCCGACCTGATACTATTGGACCTGGTGATGCCCGGAATGGACGGATGGGACGCCTTTACCAGAATTAAGGGTTTGGGCGGTTTGCACAACACTCCGATAGCGTTATTCACATCTTCAAACGATCCAAAAGATATACAACAGGCGCAGGAAATGGGGGCAGTTGATTATATTAAGAAGCCATGTGACCATGACGAGCTGTTAAGAATTGTAGGAAAATTAGCCAGCTAAAAGCAAAGGGGAATAAAATGAGACTTAGGATAAAATTGAGCATTATGATTATAGCCATTATGGTTATTGTTGTAACCGGAGTTACCTTGGTGCTGGTGGACCGGGCATCTACTATAAGCCGACACCTTAGTGAGCAGAAAATCGCCTATCTGGCGCGCCAAAGGGCCCAATATTGGAGCGGCCGTATAGGCGGCTATTTGGAAGTGCTCCACACAGCGGCGCAAGTAATGGGCAATTTTGAAAACATGGACATAAGTATACGGCGGGATATGTATGAAGAATTATTGAGGTCTATTTTTGAGCAGCAGCCCGATTTTGTCCGTATGTTTTCCGTCTGGAAGCCTAATGCCATAGACGGCATGGACGCCCGTAATATAGGACGGATAGGATCAACCCAAACCGGACAATTCGCCTATGCCCTGGGAGCTGAAACCGGCAAGACAGTGGCTCAAACCAGCCTCGTCGTTCAGGATGTAATGGATCATATTTCCAGTCCCAACGCGAATAATGACTCGGTTAGCCATCCTTCCGCCATTTCGCTGTCGGGAAAAGAAGCGCATGTGGTCAGACTGATAGTCCCCATTGTCAACCCCAGAAACAAAGAAGTAGTCGGAGGCGTGGGCTGCCAGTTGAATATAGATTTAATACAGCCCCGGCTTGAAACCACCCTCAAAAATTTCGAGGAAGTTGCCGCGATATCCATGTACTCCAGCAACGGGTTCATTATGGGGAGTTATCGGACTGATCGAATAGGGAAAATGATGGTCGACGCGGAAGTACAATTCGGCACCTATGTGAATGAAGCATTCGAGGCTGTTAAGGCCGGAAAAGAATATTCGTGCTTTAGCTATGCCCCTACGTTGAAGACAAATGTGCAAATATCGGTGATCCCTATTCCCATAGGGAACTCAAGCACAACATGGTCGATAATGATCGGTACAACCCAAGCGTACATAATGAAAGATGTTTATACGATGATTGTATTTGCCATTATTATAGCGGCAGCAGCGATACTAGTGTCGGCAGGAATTATATTCATTGTTCTGGACAGAACTACTAAACCAATAATTACGGTAGCCGATACCCTAAAAATCGTAGCCGAAGGCGATCTGACAAAGAAAGTCGATATCAATACGAAAGACGAAATAGGCGGTCTTGCCCATGACTTTAACTTCACGATAACAAAAATAAGAGACCTTATAAACGCGATAAAGTCCAAAATCAACGGGCTTAGCCATACCAGTTATGAGCTATCCGTTAATATGGGCAAAACTTCTACAGCCGTGTCCCAGATTACATCGAACCTTGACGGCATGAAAAACCTCATGCTAAAGCAGGAAAGCAGCACCAACGAAGCCGGCAAGGCGGTAACGGACATTAAAGAGAACATTGACAGCCTTAAGGAAATGATAGAACAGCAAACCCAAAGCGTAAACGTATCGTCTTCCGCCATTGAGCAAATGACGGCAAATATTAACTCGGTAACCAAAACCCTTGTGGAAAACAGCAAAAACGTCGCCGCTTTGACAGAAGCGTCGGAAAACGGCAAAACGGGCGTTCAGACAGTGGCACAGGAGATACAAGAAATAGCGAAGGACTCCGAGGGGCTTCTGGAAATAAACTCGGTAATGAACAATATCGCCAGCCAGACCAACCTGCTTTCGATGAACGCCGCGATTGAAGCCGCCCACGCCGGAGAAGCGGGCAAGGGCTTTGCCGTGGTCGCCGATGAAATCCGCAAGCTGGCGGAAAGTTCCAGCTCGCAGTCAAAAACTACCGCAACGATGCTTAAAAAAATAAAAGCATCCATAGATAGCATCACCAAATCATCTGACGAAGTACTGGCGCGTTTCGGGGCAATAGACACAAGCGTGAAAACAGTTTCCCAGCATGAGCAAAATATCCTGAACGCGATGGAAGAGCAGGAACAGGGCGGGAAACAAATACTGGAATCCATAAGCCGGCTCAGGGATATAACATCATCGGTTAAGAATGGATCCGACAGCATGGCGGAATCCGGAAAGACTCTTGTCACGGAAACAGGCGAGCTTATAAAGACCAGCAAAGAAACGGTACAGGGCATGAACGAGATACTTATAGGTATTAATCAGATAAGTTCTGCGGTGGGCCTTGTCAACGAAATGAGCCAGGAAAATAACAAAAACTTCGAATCATTAAAAAATGAAACAAATAAATTTGTTGATTCCATGGGCAACGAGAAGAAAAAAATCCTTGTAGTGGACGACGAAGCTCCCATTCTTGTAATGGCGGAAGGGGTATTACAGGACGATTATGATGTAATTACCGCCAAATCGGGCAAGGATGCGCTGAGTTTATTCTATGGCGGTCTTGTTCCCAACTTGATATTATTGGACTTGATAATGCCGGGAATGGACGGATGGGACGCCTTTACCAGAATTAAGGGTTTGGGCGGTTTGCACAACACTCCGATAGCGTTATTCACATCGTCAAACGATCCAAAAGATATACAACAGGCAAAAGAAATGGGGGCGGTTGATTACATTATGAAGCCCTGTGACCAAGACGAACTTTTAAGGAAGGTAGCAAAATTAGTCGGTTAAATGTAAAGCGTTTGGAAAGAGAGCGCTGATGCGGCTAAGAAAGGTTCTTTATTCCATAAAAGACCGGCTGTTACATTCATACGCGATAGTTCTGATCATCGTGCTGGCGTTTGCGCTGATGGTTATCCTAAGTTCCATCTTTATGACTAATATTGTCAGCCATCAGTTGGAAAGCAACGCGCTTGCGGCGCTTGACTATCTGGAAACCAGTATCGCGACAGACCTCAAAGAACCAAGGACACTGCTGGGCGGCGCATCCGAAACCGTGCGCAAGATGATCATTCACGGCGCGGGCGAAAAAGAAGTGCGTACTTATCTGAATGAAATCACCACGTTTTTACTGAGTGATGAGGAGCAGCTTGCGGACTTTGACGGGCTTTTCGGTTATTTTGACATATTCGGGGGAGATCTGATCGACGGACAGGATCGCGCGCTGCCTGAAAATTATGATCCTGTTATACGCCCCTGGTACAAAGAAGCGGTGGCGGCGGGCGGCGAAATAGTATTTATACAGCCGCATCTCAGCGTAATGGCGACGAAGCCCACGATAGTCATTGCCTATGGGAGGGCCATGTATGACAATGACGGAAATCTGCTCGGCGTAGTCGCCTTGAACATGAATTTTGAAAGGGTCAAGGGATATATCGTCCACGCGAATTTAGGCAAAGTGTGGTTTGGCATCTTATTAAGCGAAGACTTTGATTTTATTTTCCATAGAGAGCACAATTTAGAAGGCACAAATTTCGCGGACGTGAACAGCGATACCGCAAGGCTCGTGTCAATGCTGAAATCAGGAAATGACAGGGTTTCCGAATTCAGGATGATAAACTATCAGAATATCCCCTCAATCACATTTATCAGAAAACTGGAAAACGGCTGGTATCTTGGCATAATAACGCCCGAAGAAGATTATTTTGAAGAAGTCAAAAGGGTAAGGTTTATTCTCATATTGCTGGGAACATTGCTGACGGCAATATTCAGCGTCATTCTGGTTCACATAATCGCGGAAAAACGAAAAGCCGACGCAAAGATAAACGAAGCGGGAAAGGCGATAGTCGCGAACCGGGTTAAAACCAATTTTCTCGCGAAGATGAGCCATGAAATACGCTCTCCCATGAACGTGATTTTGGGCATTACCGAAATGCAGATGGAGAAAAAAAATCTGCCGCCGGATACAACTATAGCGCTGGATAAAATACATAATTCCGGTTATATGCTGCTCAATATAATCAACGACATACTTGACCTGTCAAAAATTGAAGCGGGCAAGATGGAACTGGCGCCGGTTACTTATGATGTCGCTGGAATGATCAACGATACGGTACAGATTAACGTCATACGTTTCGACACTAAACCCGTTCATTTCATTTTGAAAGTTGATGAAAATATTCCTTCAACATTATTCGGCGACGCCCTGCGCGTCAAACAGATATTGAATAATATTCTCTCCAACGCATTCAAGTACACAGACAAAGGAGAAGTTATACTGTCGATTTCCGCCGAGCCGTCCGAGCCGGGCGGACCTGTAACGCTTATTTTAAGCGTGAACGATACAGGACATGGCATGACCCAGGATCAACTGGACAGGTTGTTTGATGATTATACCCGGTTTAATACAGATGCCAAACGTCAAATCGAGGGCACGGGCCTGGGAATGGGCATTACCAAACACTTTATAGACATGATGAAAGGCGAAATTACCGTTAAAAGCGAACCGGGCAGAGGGACTGAGTTTATAATCCGGTTACCGCAGGGTTATGTCGATTCAGGCGTATTGGGTAAGGAAGGGACAAAAAACCTTCAGCAATTATGCGCAGGCAGGGAAGTAAAACAAAAATTGACTGCGGAAATCGTCCGGGAGTATATGCCTTACGGCAAAGTATTGATCGTGGACGATATGGAGCCGAATCTTTATGTTATTGACATGCTTCTTTCTCCTTACGGATTGCTAATAACCACCGCCACAAGCGGACAGCAAGCGATTGAAAAAATTAAAAGCGGTTTTGTTTACGATATTATTTTTATGGACTATTACATGCCGGAAATGGATGGTACAGAAGCGGCAAAAATAATACGCGGTCTTGGGTACAAGAACCCCATTGTTGCGCTGACTGCCAACGCTTTGGTCGGACAGAAAAAGTTTTTTTTGGAAAACGGCTTTGACGAGTTTATCTCCAAACCTATTGATATACGCCAGCTTGATACAACGCTGAACAAATTTGTCCGTGACAGATACCCCGCCGAAACTGTTGAAGCCGCAAGAAAGCTTAAAAAGCCTGATGATGAAGATGAAGACCTGCCGGATTTAAGCGGCGTAAAGGCGCTGATTGTGGACGATTTTAAGCCGAATCTGGACGGAGAGTCCGACATGCTCAAAGAGTACAAGATGCAGGTGGATTGCCTGTTAAACGGACAGGAAGCTGTTGACCGTATAAAAAGCGGAGAGCCTAAGTACGATATTGTTTTTATGGATCTCATGATGCCGGTTATGGACGGCGTAGAAGCAGCCAGGACTATACGCTCTCTCGGCACGGAATACGCGAACACCGTGCCGATTATTGCCCTTACGGCAATGCCGGACGGTGACACCGCCGGGAAGGAAAAAACTCTTTTGGACAGTGGTTTTCAGGCGGTTATGTACAAGCCCTTCACACTTGAAACTGTAGATGACTTCATTAGAGACTGGATGTATGATAAAATAAAGAACTGTTCACTGCCACCTGAAAAAAAGGAGAAAATTATGGAAGTAGACATACCCGGAGTAGAAAATGAAAAAGTAAAGAAAATTTACGGCAAAAAGTTTAATATATATTTGAATGTTTTGAAGTCATATCTTGACGTTGTGCCCAAATCTCTTGAAGAAATGAGCCATGTTACCAAAGAAACATTGACGAGTTATGTTACCAGCGTGCACGGTGTAAAAAGCGTCAGCGACTTCATCGGCGCGGAAGAAGCGCGAAAAATGGCCCTTGAACTGGAGATGCTGGGAAGGGCAGGAGACCTTTCCGGCGTACTGGCAAAGAACGGGGCGTTCATTCAATACGCGAAAGAGCTTATAGTCAATATACAAAAATATCTGGCAAAGATAGACGCAAAATAATTCAGTAACAGTACCAATCGGATACAAATAATGAATAAGCGTTTTCTTCTTTGTGGTACTCCATAATATGTAATAGTCAAGATGAAATCTGACACTTGTTGAATAAAAAGGTATAATAAACCAACAAGGAGCAGAAAGATGACAAATCAACAAAAAATCATCAAAACGAAAGTCGGGATTCTCGAACTGG
>Ga0268262_10000570_pt1 | contig 48258 bp, 30 predicted proteins | sample TergutNc150P3_FD_190354 | JGI IMG/M metagenome (GOLD analysis project Ga0268262, IMG submission 190354) | Nasutitermes corniger P3 segment gut microbial community from laboratory colony in Florida, USA - Nc150 P3 (SPAdes) (version 2) | ecosystem: Host-associated > Arthropoda: Insects >... | reverse complement strand
CCCAGAGTACCTTCTATAACCTTAAGGTTTCCGTCATTTGCACCGCAAATTCCGGAAAGAAGTTCCCTGTTTTCAAAAGCTATAGTTATCCCGTCCTCCAAAAATACCTCTTTAATGATTTTATTCCTGATAAATAGGCTAGTCAAGTGGAGTTAAGGCGTGAAAAGAGCCGTCAAAGGGCAAGGGAGTTTAAGAACGCCATTGCTTGTTTACCCGTCTCGGGGTTTGAGTTTTCCAGCAGTATATCAATGCCGGGTTTGCGTTCGGCGATTAGGGATAGTAGGGTAGGGTAGTCCAATTCACCCGTACCGGCCGGGAGGGTGCCTATTTTTCCATTTGCGCCCATACGGAAGTCTTTGGCGTGAATGGCGACAATTTCGTCTCCAAAAGCGGTAAAGGCTTCGGTAAAAAAATCTTTTTGGCTTTGAAAAGATGAGTTTTCGCGAAGACCGGCATTGGGGATTAAATTTACGGGATCGTAAATAACTTTCAGGCTTGGCGAGGCAAGTCGTCGCATAACGGTTTGCATTTTTTCTATGCTTGAAATAACGTGTTGATCCGCGACGGCTTCAATGGCTGCGATCGATCCGCATTTTTCAGCGGTTTTAATCAGCCGTTCCAGAGAATGGCAAAACAGGTCAAAGGCTTCAGGTTTTTCCGTATCTGGATGAAATGAACAGTCGCCGTTACATGAGCCTGTTTCGGTTCCAACTATGGCACAGCCAAAATCACGGGCAAAACGCAGATGTTCTTCAAAACGGCGAAGATGTTTTTCACGAATTGCGGGATCGGGATGAATGGGGTTTATGTAACAGCCAAGCACGGCGATTGATATGCCCCGACCCTCAAAAATTTTTTTTATCCCTCGCGCGTAACCGGGGGTGATTCCTCCCGCTCCCGGAATGCCAGATAAAGCTTTTGCCAAAGCGAGTTGAATGGAAGCGGGCTTGTATTCAAATAGAATATCAGCCAATTTTTCAGGTGACAGATTTGTACCGTAGTCATGCGCCCTCAGTCCTATTCTTAGCATGGCCTATTTCCTATTCACTTAGAGAGATGTAGAACAGGTTCACGGTATCGCCCTTTGTAATAGCGTGACCGCCTGCGGCTATGTTCATGGTTAGAATACCGTCCGAGCCGATTTTCTGGTTTACCCCGTCTATCTTGATATTCTTCCCCGCCGACGGATCTTTTTCCATGCCAAATACCAGTTTCAACGTCATGGCTTTGTCAATATTAAACGCGATGTTTGTGCTGGATTCCATTTTCAAACAATAGTTATAAGTTACGCCGTTTATGGTTACATTCCCCTTGCCATTGGATGTGTTTCCCGTGATGGAAAATACCGAATTGTTTCCCCCGCCTGAGGTAAATGTGCAAATAACAGAGCTTGTAATTTGACCGCCTTCACCAGGGTTGTTAGGATCTGGATCACCTGGGACGGAACCTGAAGAGCCGATGCCTTGAATTGAAACAAGTTTTGATTTGTAGGATTTGATTGCCGCATCTAATGCGCCGCTCCTGTCGTGATTACCGTCATCGGCTGAGGTGAATGTCCATGTGAAATCGGCCTTTGCCTTGCCGCCCATTCGTCCTGAGTACTTTATTACCTTGTCTCTGGCGACGGATGGGGCATCGGCTGTGTAACCGTACATGGCGGAAGATGTGTCAAAGTTGTTATATGTAAATTCCCCCTGCTTTGTTTTTACCGTATCAGGAACGGTCATAGATTTGCCTGTCACTTCATAAGCGTCAAAATGAACCGTATTAGTGCTGCTCCAGGGTTTGTATGTGGTGAGGCTTACGCCTTCCATGTAGTTATTGTACGCCTTGATCATACCGCCGTCTTCGCTGGAGAAAGTTCCGTTTTTCTCGTCCGTGCCCTGTTTGGTGTCGGTACCTTGCATTGAGATTAGCATGGGATTTTTGCTGTTACGGAAATAATTCCCTTCGGCAAAGATGGAAGAATTCCTTGTAGCTCCAATGCCGTACTTGGAAACTCCGTCAAAGTAGTTGTTGTAAACATGGACGGAATGGAAACGAACGCGGGGGTGGCGGCTGTCCGAGTGGTCATACCAGTTGTGGTGGTAGGTAAGATATTCCGCAGGCTCCACTCCGTTACCCAGCAGGTTACACTTGCCCGAATCCCAGAAGTGGTTGTAAGACATGGTGGTATATCCTGATGTTTTACTGTCAAGCGATCCGTCGCCCTTGTTCTTGTCGCCGCCTCCGTCTTTACCGTAGAAGAAATCGTTGTTATGCACCCAGATGTTTTGGTTGTCCACCTCAAGAGATACGCCGTCATCGGGGAACATCATAAAGCCAAGATTGCGTACTTCCAAATTGTAATATGAGCGTATATGGATACCCCAGCCATAAGCGGTCGCGTCATTGCCAACGCCTTCAACCGTGATGTTGGCGATATTGCCTTTTTTATTACCTTTAAAATCCAGCAGACTGAGGCTGTTAAGTTGGCCGGACATATCTTCCGAGGTAATCGTGCCAATTATGCGGACAGCCAGAGGAGTCGAGTCATATCCCTTCTGACGTTTTGCCAGTATATCGCCTATGCCAACGCAGATTGTCGTCTTTTTATCGCTTTCCTTGACGGCCAATTCTATTGTTTTGGCGTTAGCCGCTGTCAGGTACAGAACCTGCGCGCCTGTTTTAAGCGTCCCATTGTCATTGTAAGCGCCGGAAGCGGTTTTGTTGGGAGACGCGGGAGAGAACGCGAAGCCGCCTCGGTCATGGGGCAATACTTCGATTGACGATGTGACCGCTTCAGTTCCGTATTCATTTCCGTCTTCGTTTACCGGCCATACCTTTACCTGATAATCTCCGGCGGCAAGACCTAAAATGTCGGCGCGGAAATAAGTTTCGTATTCGCGAATCAACGGGTCGTCAATCTTTGTCCAACTTGCAACCGAGCCGCCCTTGTAGTACACGTTATAACTGTCGGCGCTGTCAAGTATTTCCCATGTAACATAAAGAGACTCAAGCCACCCTTCGTTTTCGAGGATATTTATTGAACCGAAAGATTCGCTTGGTTTTTCCGTTACCGTAACTGTTACCGAATCGAATTTTTGAGAGCCGTCCTGAGCCGTGGCAAAAATCCCCGCTGTTCCAGTTGCCCTTGCCGTAACAATTCCCGTGGTTGAATTTACCGTTGCCACAACCGGGTTATCGGATGACCACTCCAGCGTTTTGTCTGTGGCATCTTCGGGAAGCACGGTCGCGGAAAGCGTCCTGCTCCTGCCTTCCACCAAAGAAAAATCCCCGCCAATGATGGCAACGCTGTTAACAGCGATCTGCTGTGTTGTTGACGCGAAAACCGTAACCCTTATACTGTCGTACACTTCTGAGCCGTCCTGCGCAGTGGCGGTAATGGTTGCAGTTCCCGCTTTTACGGCTTTGATCTCCCCACTTTGATTGGTTATTTGTACTGTTTCGGGAGCGTTGCTTTCCCATGTTATATTTTTATTGCCAGCGTTAACGGGAAGTACAGTCACGCTAAGTTTTTTATCTTCTCCCACGATTAGCGTTAAATCGTCCTCACCGTTAATTATTATTTCCTCCACCTGCGTGGGGGCTTCATTTGTTACGGTTACGGTTATTCCCTGTGACAAGACTCCAGATCCATCCTTTGCCATCGCATTAATTATCGCGCTGCCCACGGCTTTTGCCGTGATCTCTCCTGAGTCTTCGTCAACCGTCACCGCGCCGCTGTTGCTGATCCATGTTACTGCTTTGTTATCCGCATTGTCGGGGCTTATTGTTACGGACAGGGACGCGGTTGTTCCTGTTTTAAGTGAAAAATTTGTTTCGTTTATGGTAATTTTTTCGACCAGTACGGGACCTTTCCCGTTGGGAGGAGGAGTATCACCTGTGGGGCTTTTACAGGCGAAAGTCAGGATTAATAAAACTGAAAGGAAAAGGCCTGCGAACTGAGAAGATAATTTTTTTTTCATTATGTTACTCCTCATTTAAATTCGCCAAATAATATATTAATATCATCAGGGAGTTTAATAAAATTATTCTCCGTATTAATTTTATTTCTTAATTCTTTTATTAAAGGAAAATCATATATATATTTTAGGTCTTTTAGACATTGTTTTACTTCATGTTCATCAATTGTAGATCGAGAGTTATATCTTAATGCGGTAGTATATTCATCTAAATTATTTAATTTATCTTTTAATTCTAAAAATGAATTATCCATACTAGAAGCAATATTATATAATTTTCCCAAGTCATGAATTCCATAAACATTTGTTTTATAATTTTTATTTATTATCCAGCCTTTAAGCATTTTTTCCGCTGATTCCGCCGCAGAGCGGCATAATGTTTCTACATTATCTTCAAGTTGAACATCTTCATCTTTTATTATACTCTTTATAGTAAGAATATCCCGTTGTGCGGCCTTGAATAGTTCACGAGGATCCTCCGTATTTTTCCAGCCATTTTTTTTATTCTCGCTCATAAAACAATTTTCCATACTCAATTATTATATTTTCAATACCTTGTGAATTAATAAAGTTATAAAATACATTCGCATTATAAGTCAATAAATCGATTGGAACTATATGTTCATCCCACAATTTTCCTCTTATATCACAAGACACTTCACGCCTATGTTTGCTTATATCATCATCAATAATTACACAAAAATCTATATCGCTATCTTCATCCGGCTTTCCATACGCATATGAACCAAAGAGGTATATTTTTTGAATGTTTTCTTTATATTGAGTATTGAGTATAAGAGCCAGAATAAAATGTAATTTTTCTGCAAAGGGAAGATTTTTGTAATTTTTTAGTCTTTTTAATCTTTTCTCAACAGCGGTAATATTAGCCGTTTTAATGTATTTTGCTGTCGATTTGTCTCCATTTACCATCTAAACTGCCTCCCTTTCTATTATATCATTTTTTTAAGTTCCTTTCAAATACATATCCAGTTACTTTATTAATAAAAAACCGCCTGACCACTTTGTGTGATCAGGCGGTTCGCAGTGCTTGTTAAGCGCTGGTTGAGTTATTCAGTAGCAAGCCAGCCGAAATCAATCCGTGAAAGATCAGCAGGCGTTATAGTTCTTGCGCCTTTGCCCGTACCTTCTCCGTAGTACAGCTCGCTGATTACCAATGTATTAGGAACGGCATTATCATTACTTCCAACAAAGAGACCCACATAGGCAGCACCTTGTACGGTGTCTGCAGTAGTTTGGTTGCCTTCAGTAAGGGCATTCCATTCAGCACTTGTACCTGAACCTGTACCTGAGACAAGACAAGCCGAATAAAATCGACGTTGGCCATTATCAAGTCTGCCTGACAATCTTATATAGAAGTTTGTTGAACTAGTGGTTAAACCAACACCAGAAATTGCAGTATAATTACTACCTGGTCGCAGTCTACCAACATCAACCGCCGGTGAAGTTCCTGGCCTAAGAGCTGTAGCTCCATATTTATTGGAACTGGTAACGCCAGTTAAAGCGCCGGTGGAAGAATCCCGTGAAATGTTGCTAACATTTTCTAGCACCATAATACCGGCTCTTGAAGCAGCGTTGAAATTAGCAAAAGTAAACGACTGTACTTTCGCTATTATGGTAAATTCAGTTTCAGTACCAGTTATCGGGAAATACACAAAGTTACAATTTGTGGTTGCACCCATTATTCCGATGCCTTTTATGGTAAGCGTCTGATGATCTTCGCTGACAATTATATTATTTGCCGGTTGTACTATAGCGGGACTAGCAGAAGTAATATCAGTCCGCCAAATTTGCGGTTGAGCCAATTCTTTTTTTGCATATTTCTTCACTGTAATCTGTTTTCCATCGGATGTAAAAGCGCCTGTATCAGCAGCCTGGGCAAATATGTAGATATTAAAGTCTGCTCCCGTATAATTTGCCGGTGCAGTCAATAATCCTGTCGCATCAATAGTGCAACCTGATGTATTACCACCGCTAAAAGTGGAGGTATCACTTATTGACCATGTAACGTTTTTATTTGCGGCATTACCAGGTTCAACTGACGCGCTTAATTGCAATGTTTCCGGAGGAATTGTGTCTTCTTCTTCTTCCCCCGTCACCCCAGACATGATGCTGGTACCTGTTGCGTTAATGGTAATCTCATTTACCAGGATCGGTCCTGCGACAATTTCTATTGTCAGTTTTGCCGATTTACCACCTGCTGATGCGGTTATCACTGCCGTACCCGTTGTTGCGGAGAATGTCACCAAAACGCTGTCGCCTGTATTTGAGCTAACCGAAGCGGGGCCGGATGTTACTGCCCAGTTTATAACTTTATCTGCTGACGGCGCCCTCTTAGGAAGCACGTTTGCGGTAAAAGTCTGAGTCATATTTCCGCCCATTGTTGAGTGTTCGTATGTGAACTCACCGGCAGTGGCGGTTGTCTCAATCTCAGCTGGAGCGGTAAACACAACGCTTGCCGCCGGGGTCGGTGTGGGTATAGAAACGGAACTCGTGAAGAGTGATGTTGTTCCTTCTGTTATGGTAATCTGGGAAATTTCTACTTCGGCATTGGCGATAATAAAGCCCAAATACCCCTCTGTGATATTCAGAGCGGAGGAGTTGCTTCCGCTTGCAATATCCCTGCCTTCATAATCCTTCAACCGCACAGTATATGCCGATGCGCCTGTCCGCTGGAATTCCATGATGAATTCTTCATCAAAGGGAATAGTAACATTGTCTATGGCGGAAAGGCTGGAAACTTCCGCATAGCCGCTTGAGCCGGCTGCACTCATGGCTGCGGATGAGTTGGTGTTGCTGCTTCTGGAATTATAAGGCCGCCATAAACTGTTGGTAGTCGCCCTGATTCCCATAAAGCGGACATTCGTATTGGTAAGATCGCTTATAAGACCCATGAGAACGCCAGTAGTACCACTGCCGGTACTTGTTGCTCTGCTCTTCATCCGCACGCGGGCGCTGATTGATAACGTATTACCGGTAACTGTTTTGTCCAGATATACAAATGTGGCGCCGGTAACGCCGTTGTTTCCGGTACCGGAATCCCCAGCGGCGATTCCTGCGGAAGTATTAGCATTATTGATCGTAAACCGCTTGGTAGTCGAATCCATATCAGGCATTGCAGCTGTCGTTGCGCCTGTGGCGGCTGTCTGATTAACGAGTTTTAACGTAAGTGGTGCGGCTTCAACCGTTACCGTCACATTTACCTGGTCAGTTTTGCTACTGTCAGCATTGCTGGTAACTTTAATCACCGCAGAACCGGCGCCTACCGGGGTTACAACGCCGGTTTGGGCGTTTACGGTAGCTACCGCAGTATTAGTAGATGACCATGTTACAAGTTTATTTGTTGCATTTGTAGGGTGTACTGTGACTTCCAGTTCGACGCTCTCAGGCGCAAAATCGCCGCCATGCGGTTTGTTAAATTCCAAGGTGGTGTGAGGCGTAATGGCTAAGCTCTCCACAGGAACAGTTGCAGCGCCTGCGACTGTTACCGTTACAGGCACCTTAGCGATTTTAGTAGTGTCCCCGTCGCTGGTCGCAACAATATATGTCGAACCATTGCCTACAGGAGTTACAACTCCTTGATTGTCTACGGTCGCTATATCTTCATCTTCAGATGACCATGTTACCGTTATTTTCCACGCGTCGGCGGGAAGTACCGTGGCGGTAAGAGAGCCGGTTGCCGGCGTGAAACTGCCGCCAAGCGGTTTGTTAAATGTCAGGCCTGCGGCGGGCGCAATGCTTATGCTCTCAACTTCAATAAGGGCTTCTCCGCCAATGGTTACCTCAACTCTTACTTTGTTGGTGGATTCAACAGGCTCACCGTCAGAACCCACTGTAACGCTGGTGGCGGAAATATGCGTGACACCTTTGCCTACCGGGGTTACTACGCCGTTAGCTACGGTTGCGACTTCTTCATCGTCAGATTTCCATACTACGCTCTTATCCAGTACGCCTTCGGGAAGTACCGTAGCGGTCAGAGTTATATTCGCCGGTACAAAACTGTCGCTGCCTACCGGTTTATCAAATTCCAGTTCATCGGCTGGTGTAATGGAAACTCCGGTAACCGCTACAAAGTTCGACGCGTTGGCTACCGTAATTGTCCATGTTGCAGTTTTTGCTCCGTCTGCGGTTGTAACGGTTACGGTCGTCGGACCGCCAACCGCTTTTGCCGTCGCCGTGCGGGTGGCTTCGTTCCATGTAACAAATGTATCGGGCGTTACCGTCCACTGTACCGTTTTGTTTGTCGCATTTTCCGGCGCTACCGTTGCGGTAAAGGTTACGGATGCGGGCATACCGGCGCTCGTGCTGTCAAGATAAATTGTGCTGGTACCGGAAGTGTTTTCACCTGCTTTCAGAGTAATACCGGTAACTTTTACCGCTGGATCGGGTTTGTTTCCGTCATCTGAACAACCTGCGAAAATAGCGGTTAATAATACTAAAATGCCGAGAATAATCGGTAATTTTGATTTTATCATTTTTTTCCTCCAAAAAAAATTGTATTTTTCTTACAATATTATAGAAACATAAAGTTAAAATATTCTGACATATTTTTGAATAATACCAACTTTTAAATAAACGGATAAAACCTCTTCTTTTTTCTTCATGATCTTTATTTTTTCGTGTCTTTTGTGTGAAAATTTTTCAAATAATTCAAAAATGACAGTAAAATCCAAGAAAGTATCAGTATAGTATGGAAATATACAATTATAGTTGTAATTACTACTATCTCATGCAAGCCACTCGGCATTGTGGAATAAATTTGGAGGAATTAGTATGAATATCTGGAAAATTTTTTGTTTTACCTTGCTGTCATTGTGTATTATTTTCCCAGTAAACGCGCAGGATAGCCCATTGTTTAAAATTTCCGGCGATGTTACCGGATTGTACACAATAGGTTTGGAAGATGACGCCCAAACCCTTATTGTGAATACCCCTCCTTATCCACCTGGCGTTTATGATGATCTAAATAATGGAAAAAATGGTTATTATACGTCGATAAATATTAACTTTCTTTTTACTCCGGTTTCATATGTTGATGTTTACGCGAAATTTCTAACGCGGATGCGCCCCGGTTCCCCATATATTCCCATGCAGCTTGAAAATGCCGACGCGGACAATTTCAGCGTCACTTTGGATAACGCCTATGGCAGGGTGGACGCGGTTGAGGGTTTGGGGTTTGACATCCCGTTGGGCGTGTTTCTAAAGTTTGGAAAATACGATACCACTCCCGCGAATTTTCAGAACGTTACACGCTACGGCGCGGAATCGGTAATGTTAAAATTACGGACCAAAAACGCCTATTCGTTGCAGTTGGCGGCGGAGTATCAATCCGCGTTTTTCGATTCGCTGGGTTTAAATTTTACGGTCAGCCACAAATTTAACGAAGGCATTACCCCGTTATACGATGTGGACGGCAGTAAAGGGTTTCATGGTACTCCTTCGCTTGAAGACAAGTACGATATCCCGCTGCATTTGGCCTTGCAGATGAAAAACCTTGCCACCCCCTTGGGCGCGGTATCCGCCGAATTACTGTATGTTTATAATGCGGAAAATATTTATTCAGGAAGTAATTTCGGCGTGGATTTAGGGTGGGAAATTGCAATACCGGGACAGGATGCCTTAAAAATTCCCGTAGGTTTTGGCATGGCGTTATATGAAAAAAATATTGATCCGTTTGCCAGTACCGCCCTTAATACGGAAAATAAAAACTATGTGAGCGTTTTACATGAAAATGACTACAACACCATAAGCTTCCGCCGTTCTCTTCGCATAGGCGGTGGGTTGGGAGCGCGTTTGTCCGTACAGGACGTTGATGCCGAATTAAATCTTGGTTATTCCTATTCCCAGATTGCCCACATCTACCGGGATACGTTAAACGTCAACTCACTATCGGCGGACCTTAAGTTTACCTTCGTCGGCAAATACTTTATCGGCGCGGGCGCGTATTTCGGCACGTTAGGTGAAGTTGAATGGAAAACGGGCGAGGACGCGGATATTACGCGGGAAAACGGCTATATCCATGTTTTTAGGCCCGAAGAAAATTTCGGATTTGAGGTTTACGGAGGCCTTATGTTTGGCAATTCCCGTTTTGTGTTAGGCTATAACTGTAATAAAGGTTTGGCAATGAACCATTCAATTGAAAGTATTCCCGAAGCGCAGATCAAATACAGGCAAAAGGATACGTTAATGGCTGACGGTTTGTTTGAAACAGGCGGAGTTTTCATCAAACTTGTCGTTTCCTGGTAATGGGAGATGTTTTATGAAGAAAAGTATACTGAATACGTCATGGCTATTGACGATAATTCTTTTGGCTGTTTCTTTTTCATGCGGTTTTGATATTGGTGACTGGGAAATATCAAAATCGGCAAGCTCAAAAAGCAATATTAACGCCTATGAAGAGGTAAGGTTTATAAATAAGGCATATCCTATTATTTTCGGAACCAGTACCGGCGGACAAGACCCTGATGTCTGCTCCAAAAAAAATTTTATTATCAGCGGCGGTGAGTTAAATTGCATGCTTCCTGCGGAACGCGTACCGGAAGGGTGGATTGAGATAGGCGCAATCAGTAACGGGGGTAAAGTTGCGGGTTCGGAAGACGGGATTACCTATTACTTTAGGGAAGTGGACGCGGGTAAAAATTTTATAATAGAAGCTGAATTTCTTATCATGAGTTTCGGTTTAAGTACGCTGTCCGGCGCCAGGCAGAGTGAAAGAGGCACGATAGAAGACGAAACCCTTGATGACAACGGGCAGGGCGCGTGGGGCATAATGGTGCGGGACTTTGTTCCCCAATTCAGCGGTAAAACAATGGCGGAGTGGGACAATTATCCCTATTCCTATACCAGATTAAATTCAATCAATGTAAGTAATTATTCAATATCATCGTCGTCTCATAGGGGCGACAGTAATATGATTATGGCGGGAGGCGTTAAACGGGGCATCCGCGTCTACTGGCGGGAGGGAATTAAGCGTAATCCGGAAGTTCCTCTTACGGGCGTGGACAGCGGGAATCCTGTCGCCTCCGGGGATCAAAACTCAAGTGATTTCCGTTTTAGTTACCTGCCAAGAGAAATTGGGGATTATTCCATTTACACGAACAGCGCCGGGACGCTTCCCACTATGGCCGCCAGGCCGGATTTCCCCAAATGGGGCACTACCTACAGGGTACGGCTTGAAAAAACCAACAACGGGTATAAATACAAAATGACCCCCCTTGACGATAAAAATACGATTACGGGGGAGCTTAAGCCGGAAATAAACAGCGACATCTATGGGATGATACCGTTATATGACATTACCAATTCGGTAAATAAAGAAAAATACTATGTGGGTATGTTTGCGTCCAGAAACGCCCGCGTCCGTGTGAGAAATATAAAATACTGGGAAGCCGACGCGGAAAATTGCGCTCCCGCCCTGCCTCTCTTATCAAATCCCCTGGACGCGTCGCTGGAAGTCATCTCGCCCGGAATTTATGGCGGAGAAAATTATTTGTATGTAAAATCCAATGTCAGGGGAAAATTATCCGTTACCCAGGACGGCAAACAGATACCGTCGTCCATTATTATGAGTGAGTTGTATGACGGCAGTGACTTTGGGTCAGCCGTACCGTTAACGTTATTTACAATCCCCATTTTCCAGCCCAAAGACGGGGACAATGTGTTTAATCTTATTTTCAACCCTGAATCCCTGTACAAAAAAACAGCCGACCAGGGTTATATCCTCAGTTCTAAGGCGGCGGTTAAAAAGAATTTTACACTGACCAAAAAAGTATACCAGGGCGGGGGATATATATATGCAAGCCCCGTTGGAAGCCCGAGCGGCGACGGCGGCAGGGAAAACCCGCTGGATGTTCAAACGGCCGTCAATTACTGCCAGCCTGGTCAGACGGTTTTACTGACGGACGGGACATATATACTTGATAAGACGCTGGTTATTTCCATTTACAATAACGGACGCATGGGCGCTGAAAAAATAATGCGCGCTGAACATCCCGGTAAAGCCATTCTTGACTGGGATAAAAATGAAAAGCGCGGTTCCGATTCCGGCGATAATTCCATCAAGGGACAAGGTTTTTTGGTAGAGGGTAATTATTGGATACTGGACGGTTTCCATGTGCGAAATACCCCGAACAAGGTTAAAGGAATGGTAATAGGCGGCAAAAACAATGTTGCAAGCCGTCTGTTTATTTACAATAACGGAGATACCGGGTTTCAACTCAGCGGCAGCAGTTCGGAGCCGAAAGATTTTTGGCCTTCGGGCAACCGTGTTGAATTCTGCGAATCCTTTAACAATCGCGACGCCGCGGATACGGACGCGGACGGGTTTGCCGCCAAGCTTACCTGCGGCAAGGACAACGAGTTCTGGTGGTGTGTTTCACATAACAACACCGACGACGGCTGGGATCTTTTTTCCAAAAAAGATACGGGAGCTACCGGCGTGACAAAAATTTACAACTGTATTTCCTACCGTAACGGTTTTTTAATGAACGGATATGAGCCACATGCCGGACACAACGGCTTTAAAATGGGCGGCGAGGGCATAGGGATAAGCCACGAGATTCGCCAGTGCCTGTCCTTTGGGAATAAAGGTTATGCCATTACCAGCAACTCCAATCCGTTTTTATTGGTGTACAATTCCACGGCAATTGATTTAAGCGGAACAAACCTTGGTGGCATATATATCTATTCCGGCGACAGTAATGTCGCGGCTGTCGGCAGGACATTTGACTCAATAGGGAATGTGAGTATCAGGGGCAATAACGAGGCGTCCGGTTCAAAAGGAATTCCGCCGTCGGATACGAACTTTGCCGGTATCCTTGTTTCAGGTGATAAGCTTGGGCTTCCTTTTGGCGAATTAATCGATAAATATGACGGGAGCGGTACGGTTAACGGAAAGCAATTTATCGGGCGCGATGCAAACGGTTTCTTTATACTGAATACGGTGTACGATCCGGGCGGTCAAACGGGCGGTGCAAAAGAATTCTATTCGTCACCAACGTATAAATATCAAAATCCCTATATCAGGTGGCCTTAATGGAGAATAACATGAAACAAAAAATAAACGTTATATTTCTGGCGGCAGTCCTCCTTTTCGCGGCCTGTAAGCCGCAGCTTGAACCGCCTGAGGATTTTACCGGGAATCCGGAAGATATAGGTCTTGTGGTGGAATTAACGCGGTTAATGTTGGACAAAACGGAACTTGCCACTATCGGGGGCAATTCCCTTAAACTTACCGTAACAAAGACTCCGGAATTTGCTTCCAGGAGTGAAGTTAAATGGACATCCAGCAATGAGAATGCGGCGACAGTTGAAGAAGACGGGAACGGAACTGTTTTTACCAATGCCGCCATTACCGAACCTGCCACAACCGTTATCAGAGTTGAATCGATTACCGATTCATCGATATATGCCGAATGTCCTGTAACGGTTTATCCCAATTACGGTTCTAACCGCTACTGGAATTTTGGTTCCAACGGTTGGTATGCTTCTGCCGTGAATGCCGTTGCCGGTCAGCAAATACCGTTTGGTTCCATTGTCTTTACCGCCGATTCGTATTTGGGAAACGGGATGACGCTCAAAGGTCAAACCGGCAGCGGCAGCTATGAAAATCCAACCGAAACTCCCAACGGATTACGTCTGGAAGGCGGACAAATCCCCTCGGAGGCTAACGTGTCGGCATATCCTCCCTACCCGTGGGTTTATGAGCTCGATCCCGAAAACCCCTATGCGGCGGGATTAACGCCGACAAACAACACGCGTGCCGGTATAAGGTGGGATCAATCCAGCGATAATCAATATGCGGATTTTACAAATGAAGGTTCTACTAGGGGATTCTTGATGACTAACGGAGTCGGGAGAATCCTGAGTATTGCCGCCATTCAGGGACCGTTCTATATTGAGGTACGCTACACAACCAACTCAAATCTTGTCGCCCGTTGGGCGGACATAAGACTTGGCGACACAAACGGATTCCGCATACAGGGTTCCCCCTCAAATCACTCGACTACTACCGGAATCGTCAATGGAACCGCCACCGTCGCCGGCGGAATTGTCTCATACACCTACACCAATAACGATATTGTTCCTTTTGTGTACATAGAGGCGCAGGCGTCAATACGTATTTACGACGTAACAATAAAAACTGAAGAAGTGGAAACAGGTTACCGTCCGGTAGAAAGCGTAATTATTAATCCACAGACGCTTGCCCTGCTTGATAATCAAACGGGCAGTTTAAGCGCTATGGTAATCCCGCCTGTCGCGACAAACCCGGCATATCAATGGGAAATAATTGACGGTGGAGAAAATGGAACAATTGTTTCCGGAACTGATCTCGGTCAGGCTACGTTTAAAAAAATTGGCAAGACCGGAGCTTTTACGGTTAAACTGACCGTAACGACAACCAATCCCGATACCGGCGAGAAGACGGTTAAAACCGCTGAAAAGCGTGTAGACCCAATGCCGTACAAGCCCGTTACAAACGTTACAATTTCAGGTGACGGTTCTTCGGTAAAAAACGGAGAAACCATTACGTTGAACGCGGTTATTACGCCGGCGGACGCGACCTATCCTGCGTATAGCTGGGCGGTTGAAGGAGCGGGCGCGGCTATTGAAGGTAACGCCGCGGGATCATCGGTTGTTGTAAGAGGTGTCGCTAATTCAGGCGACGTAACCGTGAAACTTACCGTAAAGACCGAAGGTTATGGCGGCGGCGTAACTGCGGAAAAAACCGCTGACAAGGCGATTACTCTGGAAGCGGGCAGCGGCGTTACTAATACGTGGCGGTTTAACGCGACGACCGCGACGGCTGCGAAGCCTGATTGGACGGCAAACTCAAGCGGTTACTACGAAGTTACTACCGCTACCGGCGCCATAGATTTTGGAAACGGGTTTAAATTAGTCAAGGGCAGTTCTGATACCGCTACCGCCATAAGGCCGGCCCAGAATTCCAGCGGTCTTAGTCCGCAAATATCAGGATGTATACAGCTTAGCGGTTCCAGTCCATGGAACTGGGGTACATTGACAGGCGTAGACGACGGCGATTCTTTTACGCTCGAAATTATATATGCCAATACCGGCGGTAGTAATACGGATCGCTGGCCCACCGTTACTGTAGGCGGTACTGCCACGGATGTAAAAGGCTCCTCGACTGACAATACAAGCGCCGCGACGACAGGAACGGTAACTTTGACCGGTGATGGCGGTACCATATACTTAAGGGCAAGCGCCGCCATCCGTATTTTTCAGGTAAAACTTATTAAATAACAGATAAAAAATAACAAATAACAAAGTTAAGAAGTACGCTTCTTCTTTTGTTATTTGTTACCTGTTATTTTTTATTTTCTAAAAGCCAACTTTGGTCCCGCTTCCGGCGGAATTGAAATTTGCAGCCCTTCGTTTGGTTCCAGTATGTAGATGTAAGCCGGTTCCCAGGGCTTGCTTCCGTTGGTCTTGTCATTGGCGGATCTGGCTACTGTTTTATTGTTTCCGCTTGACCATACTATTGCGGGAAATTCAGCATTGTCATAGTAATCTACAACCCTGTTGCTCAGGATCGAGCCAAAAAAGTTATTCTCGACGACAAAATGGGCGTTCACCCCCGGCCCCAGGGCGTAACCGGTATTGCCCGGTACTCCAATCTCATTGTAGTAATTGTTGTACACATGCATCTGGGTTCCCCTCGTCCGGGGCATTCTCTGCGTTGTATAATGGAAATAATTGTGATGAAGCGTTATCTGCCGATCAAAGACATTTGTCAGGCTGTCGTTGCCCGCCACCAGCATAACCTTATCATAGTTTGTAAACTCATTCCATGATACGGTGACGTTCTTCCCCTGGGGAATATCAAGGGCGCCGTCGTGGTTATAGTTGCGCGTCATATCAGTACAAGTGCCGTTGGTGAACAGGCAGTGATCCACCCAAACGCCGTCCGAGGTTCCTTGAATAACAAGAGCGTCAATACTTGCCTTGGATTCGCTGTTGCCCGTCGTGGTGGTGTCCCTGTCCGTAGAACCGTGTGCGTCCCAAAACGTTACGTTCCTTATGATGACATTTGATTTGTTATTTATCCTTATTCCGCCGAACTTAATCCGCGCGTCATTAATTCCAATAATAGTGGTATTGGAACCTATGTTAAGAATAATGTCTCCGTTTATGCGGCCATAGGGAGATGTAGGACTAAATTGATCATAGAAGGTTTTGTCATCGTCATTTATCCTGCCGTTTGAAAGATCAATATCGCCTGATAGGATGATAAACTTTGGATTATCGTTGACGGTTCCGCCAGAGATAACTCCCGTGGCGCTGTTGATGTTGGCGTTTGTGACATTTGCGTTAATAAAAGCTTTGTACTTGTTTTCGGCGACTGGATAGCTCGCGTCATCAATGAGGGTGAAGTTTGACGGATTCGCGTAAGACAGACCCGCGCCGCCGTTTGCCATGTCCGCCCAGCCGTAGGTAATTACTTTCTGTCCCTTGAGTGAATTGAAAATTTCCGAGGGAGACATAGTGCCGGTAACAGCCGTGACCGTTACCGTAACATTGCAGGACTGGGTGGGATTGTCCTGCGACACGGCGGTGATTACCGCGCTTCCCGTAGCCTTCGCCGTCACCACCCCGGCGGAACTGATTGTTGCCGTATTTTCATCACTGCTGTTCCAGTTCAAACCTTTGTTACTGGCGTTGGCGGGAAGAATATTTACCGCAAGCGCTTTGGCATTTCCCGAGGCAAGGGAGAAGTCAGTATCCGCGAATGCGATACTTTGAACGGGTATATAAGAAACCGTTACGGTAACTCCGCCTGATTTGCCGGAACCGTCTCTTGCCGTGGCGGTAATAACAGCAGTTCCAATACTTACCGCCTTTACAAGACCGGACGCGCTGACCGTGGCTATTTCAGAATTACCGCTCGACCAAAGAAGCGTCTTGTCGCTGGCATTGGACGGAAGTACCGTTGCAGTAAGTTGTTTTTCCGCTCCGATTGCAGTCAGCATAAAATCCCCACCCGCGACGGTAACGCTATCCACCGGAGTTCCTGACGCGCCAAGGATCACGTCATAAAGCCTGAATCCGCCTACGGCGCCCAATTGAATATTTACTTTATCGTTTCCGTAATAACTCTGCTCTAGGGTTCTTTTCACGGCGGCGCCATTTGTCTGCGCGGCTGTTTCTCCGTCTTTTATTTTAACATTGTTGAAATACAGGACGGGATGGCGCGGACCGGGATTGTCGCCCGTATTGGCATAGTTGCAGGTAATTTTAAAGGGTCCCTGTACGTTGGCTATTTCCAGAAAAGAATCGGCGGTTTCGTGGGCAGTTTGAATACAGCCGGTTGTAAATCCGCTAATGGCGGTAGTCTGGGCGGGCATCCAGCGTATTGAAAGATTTGCGGCTAACAGGGTCATGCCATTAAGGTAAACCGCGTTCTTTTTCATAATTGTAGCGGTCTGGTTATTGGTATCATAGGGTACCCAACCTGAAACTTCCTCCTGAAAAGTCCAGCGGAACGGTATTTGGGTATCGGGATTAACAACGACAGCTGTCACGGTAACCGTAATACTGCCGGATTTTCCGAAACCGTCTTTTGCCGTGGCGGTAATTGTTGTTACTCCGGCGGAAACAGCCGTCAACAATCCTGAATCGGGATCAATGGCGGCTATATTGGGGCTGACGCTGTTCCATGTCACATTTTTATTGGAAGCGTTTTCAGGAAGCGTGGTTACCGTGAGTGTTCTTGTTTCACCGGCTTGAACGGATATGTTCCCGCCGTCAACGGTAATTCCCGTAACCGGTATGGTTTTATTAGGCTCAGGAATTTTACATGAGGCAAACGGCAAAAACGATATAATAAATATGAGTATAATAGAAGGAAACCGCATTTTATTGGGATTTTTTCTTTTCATATGTTAATTGTATACGCGCAAATATTTTATTTTCCGCTATTTTTTTATACTTTTCCGTACTGGTTTTGTTGGGACTGCAGAAAAAGTATTTTATATGTTATTTCTTTGTCCATCTCCATTCCTTTGAAGCGTTTGACGACAGACAGCAGTCGTCTATCACGAACATTTTCCCTTTAATTAACCCCATTTTCTTTATAGTGTGCCATAATGTGTTATTTTATCATTTTTTATCTTTTTTATCAATTTTTTTTATATGTTATGTGCCATTTTGAGACTTTTTCTGCAACTTGGGTGCAGTGTAGATTCGTTTTCACTGTCGATTCTGTTTTTCATTTATAATGCAAATATGGGTAGTGAAAATCATTTAGGGCGCGATGTAACGGATGTCATTGCCATACTTCATAACCAACCGATAGGCAATAGTGTTGATAAAAACAAAATTTATTACTTGACGGAAGCCATGAAAGGCCTGTAAACTAGAACTAAGGAGAAATATATACTACAAACTATGCCCATTATAAAACATTTTCACTGTTTAAATTGACGGATACATTTAATTATTATAACTTTACCATATTATAACTTGTTTTGTGTTGAAAATTCAGAGGGGAATTTCAATGGCAGATTATTTCCATATTGAAAGATTAGAGTTATTAGTCACTAAAACATGTAATAGTCGCTGTATGCACTGTTCAGCGATATCTCCCGAAATAAATACGGCTTCGTCCTTTTTAGATATGGAGAAATTGCGTTTTTCTATTAAGAAAATAATGGATTTGTTTACAATTTCATCTATTATGACTTATGGTGGTGAACCGTTGCTTTTTCCGGATGTAACTATTGAGCTACATCAGATATTTAAGAAATATGGGGTTGCAAAACGTGAGTTAATTACGAATGGTTTTTTTAACTTAAATAATAATGATATTTTTAAAATCGTAACTTCATTGATTGAAGCTGGCGTTAATCAAATTTTTTTATCGGTGGATGCTTTTCACCAAGAACATATACCTATAAAATATGTTGAGACGTTCATTGAAAATGTTTTGTCCACAGGTTTTCGCAACATATTGCTTCATCCTGCTTGGTTGGTCGATAAAGAGAATAGTAATGATTTCAATATAAAAACTTGTCATATTATTGATAAATTAAAAATGAAATTCAATATTTCTGTTTCGAACGGTAATATAATTATTCCAGCCGGTTATTCTCGAAATTTATTAGGAGATTATTATAAAAATATAAATTTTGATATTAGTAAGTCTTGCGGTGAAATTCCATATACCAACTCGCTTGTAAATATTAAAAATCTAAGATTTCTACCGAATGGCAATATAAATATTTGCCGTGGAGTATGTATAGGCAACATATTTGAAGACAGGATAGAAGATATTATTAATGGTTATTCACCGTATGAAGAACCAATCACTCAAATGCTTTTAACTGGGGGTGTTGGGAATCTTGTAGAACACCTTAAACAAATAGGCGGAACTATTGATCCCAAAGAGTATTTTGGCATATGTGACTTGTGTGCTGACTGTATAAAAATGATTAAGCGGTTTAAAATTACAGGTGATGTTTATCTAAATAAAGGAGGCTGAAAATGAAAAACTCTGAAAAAATAATTTCAATAGAGCAACTTTTGAAATATTCAAAGCAATTTGGAATGCCAATAGAGGATGCATTGATTATTGCGATCAATTTCACTGGCATCGAGATGGAAGTGACATACAATCGGATGAGAATGGGTTTTTGCCTTAATGGTGATGATAATTATTTTTCTTACGCTAAAAGTAGGAATGATTTAAACTATTATTTAGCTTTGGCTGTTAGGCACGATAGCCCTTTCAGAATTATTTCTGATAAATTGTACCTGCATAATCACTGCATAGGTGATACTATAGGCGCAACAGAAGACTTTTGCGATTCGCATTACCCGCGCCGGTTGGGGACATCATTAAATATCAATCCAAATTCAAGGACATCTTGCAGAGGTTGCACTTTTTGCTATACTGCATATCAAGTTCCATTGGATAAAGAGAAGATGAAAAATGCTAATGATATTCGTAATTTTTTTGTTCAATGGACAGAGCAGAATAACTGCGTTGATTTATCTCATTTAATACAAGTATCAATTGTTACCGGTTGTTACAATAGTGAATACGATTTAGTGGCTTTTTTGTTAACATTGAAGGATGTCCTGGAAGATTTTAAGTTTAACGGCAAGATATTTTATCTAGGTTCTATGTTGACTACATCAAAGGCGATCCAAAAATTAAGAGAAATAAAAGACTTTGGTTATTGTGTTTCTTTGGAGTGTTTTAAGAGGAGAGAAGTTTTAATTGGATCAAAGAAATCGTTGTCTTTGGAAAAGACCAAAGAGATTATGAGTGAGTGTTTATCTTGTGGTTTCGAGGTTAATTACACATATGTAATAGGCCTTGAAAACCTTGAAATAATGTGTTCAACGATGAAAGAACTTCTGAAATATACGAATAAATTCCCAACAATAAACATTTTGCAATTACATCAGCAACACGATAAGAATTTGTTGGATCCATCGGTTACCGACATTACCTTTTTATATAAAGCGCGAAAAGAAATTGAAAACATTTATAAGGATACAACTATGCGTCCACTTGTATGGGAAGATTATAGAAGTCTTTGGTATCTGAAATTTATAAACGAAGAACTTGTAGGGGACCGTTTCCCGGAATTCTTTTGGAAAGATAAAATAAGCGATGATAATTTATTAAAAGAGTGAAATTATGACTGATTTGATTTCGATAGAATTATTTTGGCGTGCTGCCAATTATTTGACAGTTGGCATGTTGTACTTAAGGGCAAATCCATTGCTTAAAGAAGAATTACAACATATACATTTTAAAAGTAAAATACATGGACATTGGGGAGTTTGCCCGTCTATAAATGCCATTTACGCTCATGTGTCTGATCTAATCAGACGTAGCGGGAAATCCATTCGTTTAGTGGTTGGATCTGGTCATGCTGGAGCGGCATTACTTTCATGTATGTACCTTGATGGCAGCTTAAATGAATATTACCCTGAGTTTTCATTAGACGAAGAGGGGATGACGCGGCTATTTAATGCATATTCAGAAAAACATGAATTTACGACGGAGATTAGTAATAATTATCCAGGAACTATATATATTGGGGGAGAACTTGGAGCTGCGTTAGCCTTTTCTCAAGGTTTTGCTATGGGGAATCCTGACAGTATAACTGTGTGTGTTATTGGAGATGGCGAACTTGAAACATCTATTACACAGGCATCTTGGCAAGGATTTCATTTTTTATCTAAGACAACTGATGGAAAAGTATTACCGATAATTAATGCAAATGGTTATAAAATGGGATCACCGTCTCTTTTTTCTCATAAATCACGCAGTGACATAATTAAGTATTTTAAAAGTTATGGACTTACTCCTATTTTTGTTGGAGCAGATCATTCAAAAATAGCTGATGCGTTTGATAAAGCTTATTTGAGATTAACAGCAAATGATGTGAATAATCAACCTGTTATTATTTTTGAAACGGCAAAAGGATGGACTGCTCCTCAATATTTAAACGGTCAAAAATTCGAAGGGCATTTCAATTCACATAAACCTGTATTGAAGAACCCAATTAAAGATAACGATGAAATGAAAATGATTAAAGATTGGCTTTTATCATATTGTCCAAACGACTTGTTTGACCAAAATGGAAAGTCTTTCGAACAAGTAACCCGTTGTTTACCTATAACTAATTTGAGATTGGGACACGGTCATATAATTGAAAAAGTTAAATATGGCTATAATGTTAATTTATCCGATTTTTACGGTAATGGTAAGACTGACTCCATTGTTAAATACTTACTGTCCGTGATTGACGCTAACAATGGATTTGTTTTTAGTCCTGATGAATTGTCATCCAATCGAATGGGTGCGTTACTTGATAAATATCGTTTGAAAGTTGGTGAATTATCAAGTGAATTTTATAACAAGCATAGCAAGATTTACGAAATATTAAACGAGCATCTTTGTTTTGCTTGGGCGCAAGGTTGTTCTCGTTCTGGCAATTATCCTATAATTATTTCATATGAGGCTTTCGCCCCTGTGTTTTCCAGCATGGCTGAACAATTTGTCAAAAGTCTTATTACATCCGAAAATGTATATTGGCAACCAAGCTACCCGTCAATAAATATAATTTTAACGAGTCTGGGATGGTACAATACGCCAACGCATCATAATCCGAGTTTTGTAGACAATTTTCTTGGACGAAATATTAAACAAGTACATATTTATATGCCGGCGTTTGCCAGTTCTGTACTCCGAAATCTTAATGAAATGTTGAATAGTAATAATCGGTTGAATATCATAGTATTTAATAAACACTCGCAAATACTTGAGGCATATGAAGATAAATTTATAAATCATCAATCATGGATCGAATTAAAAAGCGATATTGAAAAAATAAAAGTTCTTCTTATCGCAGTTGGTGACTGTATGTTCGAGCAGGCGTTAAAAGCAGATGAAGTATTAAAAATTGAATATCCAAATTATAAAACGAAATTAATCGCTATTGAAGATCTGTCTCTGCTCGAAAGTGAAAAACACCCTGATTGGCAAAAGTTTAATGAATTTATAAGTGATATTCCCGCTGTTTGGATTTATAATGGATTTCCAAAGACAATAAGAGGTGTTTTGTGGAATTTGGGAATTGTTTCAGATATAATTGTTTTAGGTTATAAAGATCATGCTCAAACGCCTTCAGGAAAAGATCGTTTTGAGTATAATGGCATTGGGATATATGATATAGTGGCAGCGGTAAAAAAACTCATAGAAAAAGGAAATTGATATGGAAATAATCACTACGAAACACACTGATGTTGTTCAAAATGCTATTAATGCATTGGATAATGGTGGCATAGTAATTATTCCTACTATAAGGTGGTACATGATTTGTTGTAACGCGAAAAATGCTGACGGATTAAAGAAAATATTTACTGCAAAAAACAGATCATATAATAAGCCTCCGTTATTTCTTGTTCCGGACAAACAATTTGCAAAAAAACTATTTGTAATTAACGAACAAACTAATAACCTTATAGAACATTTATGGCCCGGTGAGTTGGCAATGTACCTGACCTGGTCTTCCAAAACTAACGCCGAAAATTATTGTTTAGATGATAAGAATTGCGCTTTAGTTGCCATGTTGCCGAATTTATTAGGCGACATTATTTATCGTTATTCCAGACCTGTATTAAGCACAACTGTCAATGTATCTAATATCAATTGTGAAGAAGATAGAGGTCCTGCAATTTCACTTAAGGAGGTTTTGGAGTTCATTAACGAAACTAACATTAAAATTGATTTATTGATTGATGGCGGTATCTGCCCCGCATTCAACCACACAACTTTAATTGATTGTCGCAATGATGTTACTGATACGCCATTAATTGTCCGCGAGGGATATGTTCACAAACGTGTAATAAACTATGTTTTGAGTATAAACAATGGAGATCATAAAGATGAACAATAACCGACCAATAAACGAATTATTCAAGGGTACCGCACAATATTATTCCAAGTATAGGCCGACTTTACCTGAGGAAATAGCTATTTACCTTAAGAAATGTTATAATCTTGATGGTAAAGGAGTCTTGTTAGATATGGGATGTGGAACTGGACTTTCTACATTTGCCTTGGCTGGTCTATTTGAAAAAGCGATAGCGTTTGATACGGACAATGAAATGCTGTCAGAAGCAAAGCGCCTTCAACCAACAAATTTTGATATTGAATGGCAATTACGTTCCGACAAGGAATTAACAACCGACGAGGGCCCATATAGATTGGCTATTGCTTGCAGATCCTTCAATTGGATGGATCAATATACTGTGTTGCAGAAATTACATAAAATATTGGAAATTGGCGGAGGAGTAGCTCTTATTGGCGATGGTAGTTTTTGGACAGGCGATGAGCCTTGGCAAAAAGAGATAAAAATAGTTATACAAAGTTTTTTAGGGCAAGAACGCAAAGCGGGTAAATCAAATTACGCCGCACCTACAGAACCATATACTATAACGCTTACAAAGAACGGTTATGAAGATGTTCAATACAAAACCATCCCCGTAACAAGAGTGTGGGATGTCCAAAGCATTATTGGATATTTATATTCCACATCTTTTTCGGCAAAACATTTATATGGCGAGAAGCTTTATGCATTTGAAGAGGTAATGAAAGAACGGCTCATCAGCTTAAACAACGGAGAAGATAGATTTATAGAAAATGCTGAATTTACAATTCAATGCGGAAAATATTTATAATTTCAATTGTTGGAGAATAAAGATGGATAGGCCAACTGTTGTCAGTTTTGATATTGGGAATACCCTTATAAAATTGAGCAATGCTAAAGGGTTTTGCGGTTATTTTTCTGAGCAACTTGGTATAGAAATATCTGAAATTAGGGATTTGCTTAACAAATATTTTTTGTGTGCAAACGATACTATTGATGTTGCCGTTAAAAATGTTTGTCAGGAAATTGGATGTAATTTCCCTCAAAAAATACTTGATAATTTTAAACAATCAGAAGCCGAATTGTTTGATGATGTTATTCCTTTGTTAAAAATGTTGAAAGCGAACGGCATAAGAATAATAGCGTTTAGCAATTGTACGCCATGGGAGGCAAATGGTCTTGACGAATACGGCTTAAATGATTACATCAGTAAAGTATATTATTCGTATAATATAGGCGTAGCCAAACCTGATATTAGAGCATTTCAATATGTACAGAATGACGTTGATGTCCATCCAAATCAAATACTGCATATCGGGGACACGTTAGGAACTGATGTGAAAGGCGCATTAGCCGCCGGTTGGAATGCCTGTTTGTTAAATCGAACATTAAAAATTTTTGATAAATCATTATATAAAGACATAATCGTAATCGACAATTTGAAACTCATAATTGATTTACTTGGCTATACGGTTTAATTTGAGATGAGGCAATGCGGTTAATAAATCCTAAAAAACAAAACGATATAAAATTAATTGTTACTGATCTTAACAATACCTTGTTAGGTAAAGATAAGTTATTAAGTGACAAAACAGTACAAATGTTTGAAATTTTGCAAAAAAACAACATCGTTTTTGTAATTGCAACTTCTCATTCTGAAAATGTTGCAATGTCTTTGTTGAAAAAGATAGCTCCTGATTTTTTAATTCTTTGTGATGGTGCGATGGTTAAATACGGCACACAAACAATTCATATGGCTGCAATACCAGGTAAAACAGCAAATGAGATTATTTCAATACTAATGCATTCAGATAAATTGATTGATCTGACTGTAGATAGTGAAAAGTTTTTTTTTAGCATGCGTCAAAGCACCAATAAAGAAAAAAAATGTGGTTATTCAAATACAATTATGACAGATTTTACAGAACCAATTAATGTCGATAATATTTTAAAAATTACTCCACGACTGACGGATGCCGAAATCACTCAAGAAATTCTTAAGAAATATCATGATATTTACCTTGTCGAATTTAAATCTGAAAAAGGTTATCAATTTAAATCAAATATTGCGACAAAACACAATGCATTACTTTCTATATGTAATAAGTTTAAAATATCACTGAATGAAGTTATGGCATTTGGTGATGATTATACGGATGTAGAAATGCTACGGTTAGTGAGTTCAAACGGAGGTTGTGCTATTGCAGTAGAAAATGCAAGTAACGATTGCCGAAATGTTGCAGATTTCCTATGTGGAAATTGTGAAACTGACGGTATTTTTTATTGGATTAAGCAATATATACAATAAATATATTACCCACCCAACTTTCTACGATAGCTTTTTGCAGAATTTGTAATTTTTCATCCTGCGATTTATAATTTTTACATTCGCTATTTTTGATTTTTAAGGATTCATACCATTTATAAAATTGCTCATCATCTTCTTCTGATAAGCTTAAGTACCTGTTATTTAAGACGCAGTTAAAAACATCAAAGTCTGACAGCAAGGCATTTTCATCCGGTATTTCAATTTCAAGCCGTACCGCCCTTTCACCTCTGGGCTATAAGCCACTCTCGCGCATATCCCTCTTTTTTATTAACAGTGAGTTACCTTTTACTTACTAAGGTAAGAATAATGTTACTCTTTCTTTCCAAAGAAAACAGTCGCCATTCCGGCTAATGCGATAATAGCCGAAGGAATTGATACTAAAGGCTGTTTGAGTAAAATACTTGTTACAATCAATCCAACGCAAACTAAAATAGTTATGAGACCAAAAATCTGCCCTCTTGAATTTGCTCTAAACGATTCTCGTATCATGGTTGTCTTACATGCGGCCTCTGATTTAAAGCATTTTTTTGATCTATGGTTTCTATCATAACTTTTTTTATGGCGTTTCTCATATCATATCCTAGATTTTGCCAGTCCCTGCGCATGGCTAAGTAATCTTTTCTAAAACCCGATAGATAATTATTATTCTTTGTTATAAATACTTTACCGCTAATATCAAAGATAGAATAATAACCTTTCAGAAAGCACCTTGTTTTTTTCGACACGCTAATTGCTTTTGCCATACCTTATTATAACGCTTAAAAGGATTAATTTTCAAGACCATAATCGCTTATTTTAGAAGAATTTCGCGCAAAGATCACAAAGTTTAGAAGGACACAAAGAGGGGAAAAAGGTTTCTGTCCGCTGTCTTCATTGAAACCCAAGCGCAGTCTTCGTACAAAAACCTCATCTTCCCCTTAGTGTTCTTCCCTCCCTTTGCTCTCTTCACATGAAATCTTCCGTACCATCACTAACCGCATCACATCATGGCGGCGGAGCAGGGCAGGGCGCTCTAATAAAAAAAGGGCCGCCCTAAGGCAGCCCCTTTTTAAACAGTGTCAAACGCTGTTTTCGTTAATCTTCATATTTTAAAATAATCGACTCAATCCAAAGAGAGGCGCTACTGTCAAGACGGAATTGTATGAACTGGTTGTGGATGACAGCATCTTTTGTAACAGGAGGAGTCAGCCCTGCCCCAACTGTTGAAACGACAAGATTATCAGGATCAATCGTGTAAGTTGCAATAGTTGGCGTATTTGTAGTTCCAGAAAGGTTAAATATTTGTCCATTAGTATTAGGAACAACACCTGCTGTTCCGTTTCCTTTCAAAACGCCGCCATCGTTTGAAGCAGCCCAATTGTTCAAGACGGCGCTGAATGCAGTGCCGGTTAATCTGCCCCATTTTACGGTAAGTGTAAACTTCCTATCTAAATCAAGTTCGGCGTTTGTTGCATACGCTCCGTTAGTAGCAGTGATGGTTGTTAAGCTATTGTTGTATTCAGGAGTTTCGGGTAATCCTATCGCGAGGCGTACATTGTTAAGTAACATTGCGCCGTTAGGTGCAGTTGCATGACCGGATGCTATAGATAGACTGGCTGTGTCTGCATTGGCAGTAAAAAGGGTAAAAGTCTTACCGCTATGTGTTATATTTGTAGTTGTATTCTTTGTGCTCGTAGGTATCGGATCTCCTATTTTCCATCTCCAGATCAACTTAGCGTCATCTGCTTTTACCGTAACCGCTACATCGGCTTTCATGGTAGAATCTCCAACTCTTCGGACGCTGACGGTAGTCGTTCCCACTTTTACGCCGGTAATCTCACCGGTAGCCGCATTAACGGTCGCAACAGTTGGATCTGCGGATACCCACTCAATATTGTCAGTTGTATCTGTGGGGGTTTTGGTAACTGTAAATGTGTTCGCCGCAACAACCTCTCCAGCATAAATGGATACCGCAGTTGGAGTAACGGAAAGCGAGGTCAGAGGCACAAATGGCAGTACCGTAACCGTTACGTCGGCTTTAATGGAAGAATTTCCCACTTTTTGGACGGAAACGGTAGTCTCTCCTTCCGCTACGCCTGTAATTGCGCCGGTAGCCGCGTTAACGGTCGCAATAGCTGTATCTGCGGATACCCACTCAATCTCATCTGTCGCGTCTTCAGGAGTTTTGGTAACAATAAATGTGTTCGCTGGAAGGGTCGCTGTCTGATTAACCTCTACCGTATCCGGCGTGACGGCAAGAGCTGTAAGGTGTATCTCCTGTACCGTAACCGCTACGTTCGCGAAAATAGTAGGATCTCCAACTTTTCGGACTGTAACGTTAACGGGCGTTACTGTTCCTTTTACGCCGGTAATTTCGCCGGTGGAAGCGTTAACGGTTACATAAGTGGTATCTGTGGATACCCACTCAATCGCGTCATTCGCTTCTGCCGGAGTCTTGGTAACCGTGGGTCCTGCAACTTTCTTTCCTTTAACAACTGATGCCGTAGTCGGACTGACGGAAAGCGCTGTCAAAGCAACTGCCGGTTCAACCATGACTGCCCAAACGCGGAATGCGTTGTCGCTGCCCCAGGTTATCTCGCCCTCACCTATACGGCTAAAGGTATAGTAATCTACGCCTAATGGAGCGCCTTCCGGTCTGCCTGTGGTACCAGCAACTCCGGCATTGCCGTTTGAAGGACCGGCTTGCCAAGTATTCAATACTCTTTCCGCTTCGCCTGCAAATTTTATCCAGAGATAACGATCAGCAAATGAATCTCCGGTATTGCTTGCTACTATGCTGACTTTAACCTTTTTGCCTGCGCCGAAACTGGCAATTTTGCCCCACCCGGTAGTACTGGCGGAACTGGCAGGATTATAATATCCCCAATAAAGGGCTTTTTGTGTGGTTGTGGTGTGGGTTGGATCTGTGTCCAGGTTGGCAAGACCAGCCTGTCCTGAATACCACCTGGCTCCGTTCCCGGTTGGGGTAAGAGTTAAACCGCCGCTTAAGGTTAATGAAGTGGTATTTACATTTCCATCGCTTCTATCAACCCACGGCGCGAGCGTGCCTGTACCGAACGTCCACTTTCTTGTGCCGTCATCTTTCTTTGCTTTAACGGTCGCCGTTCCCTCTACCGTTGGCGCCCAATCCGATTTTGCTTTAAGCGTAATGGTGGTATCCGCATCATATGATTTTTTTATACACGCATAGTCGTCATCGCCAATGGTAATAAAATCAACGGCGTCCGCCGGTTCCGCTGACCATGTAACGCCAGCCATAGCTCCTGCTGGAGTATACTCAACTTCCAGTTTTACCCTGTCCTGGTTATTGGTATTGTTGCCAATAACTAAATCGGCAAATGGCGTATTCTTTACCGAAATGGCAGTCGGCCTTACAACATTGGCGATATCAATGATGTCAAACGTGAATAATCCTTTCTTTCCGCCTACCTCGGCTTTAACCGTCGCCTTTCCGGGTTTTTTAAGCCCGACTGTCCCGTATTCAACTTCTACCACGTCGCTTCCGGTCTCAACGCCCCACTCAACAATTTGCGGTCCTGACGCGGGAACTACCAGGGCTTTTAATATCGCGCCTGTTGCCGGGAATTCATCCGAAAGACACGAATAATTTGCCGTATTGCCTTTTAAATTTAGAGGCGCTTCAGCTCTAATTTCCACACGCTTGGGCTCTATCGGAAGAGGTGCCGTGTTTTTAACCGCGGGATCTTCCCATGCTACATTAGTTGCGCCCTTGTAATAAATCTTTATGTTGGAAATTTCAGCTTCCACACCGTATATCAAGAACGCCAAATAAACGGGGGCGTAGCTGGTAAGTGATGTAACCGGAACATTGTTATTGCCGGAAAACCCATATTCACACAGCAAGGTGTCGCCGGTGCTGTTATATATATAAAACTTATAAGTTGTGGAACCGGTACGCATTACCTTGTACACGTATTCCTGATCGGCAAAACATTCCTGTTTTGTTGTCAAAGTCTCTGAAGACCCGTCAACATAGTCATTCATTCCAAGTTGACCGGAATATGTTACAGACGGCGTAACGCCGGGAACATTCATATTTGTTTCGTTTGTGGTGGGGGAAATGCTCTGCGAGCCATATTCACCGTTGGTACGTCTCAGATACCCTCTGTGTTGCCCGCCGGCGGCCATGCGTTGTCCGACAAAAGCCGGCGCGTTTTGCGGGTTTGTAGCCAGGGCATCTGAACCAGTGCCGTCAAATGTAACGTCGATCTTGTCAGGATCTTCAATCATACCGACGATTACGCCCTGTCTGACCGATGCCCAACCCTGTCCGGTCTGTGATCCGTAGATCGGCGCGGAGTCGCGCCATTTAGAAATCCTTATACGCGCTTCAATGCCAAACGGTTCCCAGTTTTCTAAATCCGATTCAAACGCCTTGTTCAGGTACATAACGGTTACATCTTTAAAGTGGCGGTTGGCGGAGCTTCCGGAAACAACCAAAGATGCGTCATTGTCAATCAAAGCGCCGGGTTCGTTGTTGTACACAACATAGCGTCCGTTAGTGGCAGTGAGTGTTTTGGTAGTTTTGTTATCCAGCGTAACGCCTCTGGCCGTCGCCGTATTGAGCAGTCTCCATGCCGCGTCGTCAAAATTAATCTCGGTAGGAACTTCGGGAGGGGTAATCGCTGGATCGGTAACCTCATCAGGCGGGTCATATGTACCGTTGCCTACCTCGATATTTGTCCATTCTATTACCTTTTTAGCGCCGGTCGCGTCTACTCCGGTGCTTTCAGCCTTTACCGTAAACGTTCCGCTCGCATTCTTAAAGGTAAGCTGTTTTCCGCCCTCACGGGTATTTACAGTCTCAAACAGAATCGCGTTGTCAGCGGCCGTAATGGTGAGTGTGTAGATGGCGCTCGCGCCCTGCTCAGCTTTTACCTCCGCCCAAAAGATCACCTCGTCGCCCGGGTTAAAACCTGCGGGTTTGTCTTTGTACACCTTGCCATTAAGCGACCAGTACAGCGTCATTTCGAGTACCACAGGCTGTGTAACCGGAGGATTTATCGGATCTTTACCTTTTCCCGGACCTGGCTCGGGACATCCGGTAAACACTAACGCCAGTAATACCAGTACGGCGCATCCTTTTAACAATTTCTTCATACTTTTTCTCCTTGCTTAAACATATTTATTCTTGTTTTCCAACGGAAAACGCGGTTAATCTTTCGTTTATGGCTTCGTTATCACCACGGTAAAATAGTATTCCGGCAGCGTTTGTTTCAGCGAATAATCGGGCGCGTTTATCCCTTCGGGCTTTCCCGGTACTACTATGTCAAGCCACGGGTCGCGGGCGACTATTTTGTAGTATGCCCGCGCCGCCGTGCCGCTCGTCATTTTGGACGGATCTATCGTTATCTTCCCGGATCTGTATGCCTCGGAAACCCCGCCGGCTACGTTTTCCTTGCCTACCCCTTCAATGGTAAATGCGGGGTGTCCCTGCATTGTTAAAAATTGAAACCGGATATTATCTTCGGAGTATGTCGGCATGATGTAACTCTTCAGGTTGTCTATGCTGATAACATAGCCGTTGTTTACAATCCCGCCCCATTGCAGGTTACTGTCGGTGTCGGATGTCCACGTGTACAAGTTTTCGCCGGTCTGCGAGAAAACTGTCGGATTTCTCTGCTTGCCCTGCATGACGATCGCGTTAAAGTACTGCGCCGGCACATACGCGGGAATTGTGTCAGGAGTTGAGAATATCGGAGTGTCGCCGGAGTTAGTTTTATAATCCCAGATGGCATTGCCGTTGTTCCATATCTTTATCTGAGAAATTTCCGCCGCAGACCCGGATATGCACACGCCAGGATACACGGACTCCTTTAAGTATGGGCTTAGCGGTTGCGCCCCTCCCCAGGGACTGCCGCTAGCGTCCAACTGCAGAGATCTGCCTCCGGGCGCGGGATACGCCACGGAAGTGTCGGCAACGGAATCGTATACCCTGTCGCCCGACTTGCTGTCAAAGAGCTTGTATGTGTAGTACCACTTGTTGTCAGACAGTTTTACCCGCGCTATTTCATATATGTATTCTTTTGTGTATTTTAAGTCTGTCAGTCCGCCGAACGCGCCAGTCCCTGCGGCGGTTGAAGCCGCCGAATCGGAAAAGTACAGACGGAATTGCGGGGCCGCTTCGCAGCGCAAGAACATCCCTACCCCTTTGGAATTATGTGCGGGGCCGAACAGTACTGCCCCGGTTTCTTGGTCTATCAGCGGATTATCCTGCTTCTGGTACGCCGTAGTGTATGCCCCAAAATGTATTCCCTTTCCCGTGCTGACTCCTCCTGCCCGCTGTACCCTCACCCTCGCGCTGAACTTGAATTCCTGACCGGCTTCAAAGGCCTGGTCATAGTACAGTATCGAAACATCGGTGAAGCCCGCGTTGGCGTATGTCCCGTTCCACGCGCTGCTGTATCCCTCTATATGAAACTTATCGTCTCCCCAAAGACCCAGTGTCTCCTGCGTGGTTATGTCGCTTTTGCTTACGCCGCCCTCCGCCTGTGTTATGTTGCAAATTCTTATTCCGGGCTTGCCAAGCTCGCCATTGTAGCTCTTGTCCAGATCAACCGCCGTCAGTTGACTGCCGCTGCCGGGGACAGTCAGCGACGTTTCGCCGCCGTTCCCGCCGCCGTCGTCCACAAGGACGCTGTCAGGTTTCAATACTCCGCCGCACCCGGCGAGTACCGTCGCACTTACCAGCATTGCCGTTAAGGCCGCCGCCGGAAAAAAACGGACGTTTTTTTTAAGTGGTTTATTCCCCGTCTTCTTGTTGTTCATACTTCCCCCCGATTACTCCACCCATAAACCGTTCGCTCCGGGCGTTACGCCGGGAACGTTTTTAAGCCGCATAAAATTGCCAATCTTCGGCAAGCCGATGTAATAGAGATTGGGCGCGGTATCCTCATTGTATACGTCAAGGAAATCGCCGTTTATTCTGCCGTCTCCACGGTTAGCGTTGCCGCCATCAGTCGAATTCGGCGTTGTTCCGCTTAGCCTTTCGTATGGTTTGTCTCCGGTAACGCCGAAGGGTGATACGCGCACGCCGTCTACCTCAAAGTAGAGACCGTTATCAAATATGGCTTTGGGATCAGCATAGAAATTATCAATCGTTATCTCGTGGTTATTAATATATACATTTACTCTGGTGCCTCTCTGGTCTTCCTTACCGCCGATATACTGTGTGCTTATGCTCCTTCCCGTATACACCGGAAAAGCGGGATCAAAATTTTTCGTCGTAAAATCCCAAACTGCGCTGTCCTTGCCGTTGTTTCCGTCGTATACCTCATAGGATTCCTGTCTGCCCTGGTTAATTCTTGTGCTGTTATTGCGCCATACATACCCGGAAGACGGAGACTTTGGCTCGGCGCGGTCATTTCGTTTGCCTACGGGGTTAGACCACCAGGAAAAAAGTTGGGTAAGAACCGCGTCCAGTCCCTCATAACTTGGGGAACTTGAACTGTATATGGCAAAGTTTGCCGCAGGATTGCCGTCGTTGCGGAAATAGTTGTCAAATGAAGAACAGTGGGTCAGGCGGATTGCCGGATCGGAATTGCTGGTAAAGCCGTCGCCCGCGTTCTGCCATGAAAGGCAGTTGATTGCGTGATGCAGGACAGGTATGCCTTCGCCGCCCATCTTAAAGCCGTTGCCCGCTCCCGCATGGGAGTTGCCCTTGGGTTTCGGCGTTTTATCGCTGTAGTTAAACGCCATTTCATCGTTTAAGAAACGGCTGTTCATGTAAGCGAAGCATTGTTCAATAACAACCGCGCCTATTGGCCCCGTCTCTTTTTTGGCGAACAAGTCCCACGCGTCATCTATATTGTGATGGCTGATACATCGGTAAAAAACATTGCCTTCCCACGCGGTAAGTTTCTGTGAAAAACCGTCGGCGTTGGTAACGGACACGTCCGCGTTCCCGAATGATTCGCAGTATTCAATGCGGTTATGGGCCGGCCACATGGATTTTGGCTCGTTGTTGTTTCCGGATATTTGCAGGCCGGAGTCTCCGTTAAAATAAGTTTTCACCCACCGGATCAAATTGTACTGCCCTGTAATGGTTAAGCCCCTCTGATTATCACCGGCGTTGCGCACATGAATTCCGTCAATGATCCAGTAATCGCCTCGGTTCTCAAAGGCGCGGGGGAAATAGCCCGATTTAGACAGATCCTTGCGGAAATCAAAAATAGCCTTGTCACGGTGTTCGGCTTTCAACACCTTATAGTATTTATAGTAGGGATCATTATAAGGATCGGGATACCAGTTGTCGCCCGGTTTGGCAGGCCTTGGTTGGGGCGCGGATGCCGCTTTATTGGGAAGGCCGGAATTATATCGGGGTATTATTATTCTTATCGGGATGCGCATTTGCCCGTCAACAAGTTCCTTTGGATCAAGCGGGCTGTAAATACCGTCTTTCAGCATAATCACCTGTCCGGGCGCGGAAACCGCAATGGCGGTTACAACGTCAAGTGGGCTGTCCTTACCGCCCGTCCCGGTCGGTGTTCCATCCGGCGCCGCCCATATTATTTCCCGCGCATACTCGCCGCTGCCCACTCCGTAAAACGCGCTCTCAGTCTTGTTTCCAGACAAATCACGCCGGTTGACAATATAGCTTGCGCTAATAGGTTTGGTGCTGGTTATCATATATTCCAGATACGCGCGGGTATCGTTCTCCTGCGGCAAATACTTTGATTTTGCCTGCTTGGAATCGGGAACAAAGATAGCGTCAAAAAAGTTATCGCCTTTTTTCAACTTAATGCCTTCTATTTTAAAGAGCGCGAAAGGCATGGCGCTGGCATTACTGGTTTCGATTATCCATTCGCTTGGATATACCTTGGGGGCTCCTCCGTTAACGCTTAACTGCATGGTTCCTTCCACATTGGAACGGGCGTACAAAATATAATCCTCCACGGAGCTTGCTGCGGGAGACTGTATGCTGAATGAGGGGACGATTGGCACGGGTATCGGCTCAAGCCTCGGCGGGCACATATCCCTTGGCGATTCTTCGTATTTGATATTGCTTATGGTTACTTTTGCGTCACGCGCGACAAAAAAGCCCACATAGTACTTGTCGCGTTTAACCGCCGTACATACGCCGTTAAGATGCTGGCACTGTCCCGGCTGATATTTACATGTCAGCATATCGGGAAACGCCAGCTCTCGGTCGGTCCATTCCATTTTAAAGCCGTCTACAACTTTCCTGTCTTTTGTAACGCCCTTTCCGACTCCGGCGGGAGGCTCAATGCTCGCCCTAAAGCCCGAATTGGTTTTTTCCAGATACAGTTTATAAGTTAAACCCGCAGTTGGAAAATCAGGGCGTCTTTGCGTTCCTTCTATGCCGGTGCCGTATGCGGAATAATCACTGAATTCCCTGGGTTGATAGTCAAATTTGGCAAAGTCCGCGTTGGCTATCGCATTAGGATCGGTAATCGGCTTCTGTTCACCGTCAGGATCGGTAACGCCGGTACGCCAATAAACCCGCGTACCCCGCTTGACTCCCCCCACCATGATCATATTGCTGGAACCGCAAATACCGTCGTCCAAACTGGTACCTTCTCCATTCCAGTAAACCCCGTCCCAATGTACATCCTTGAGCGCCGCCATGGTCAAATCATAAGGATGAACCGGTTTTCCGGCTTCATCCACTTTGGGTAGCTGGGGAACCCAGTCACGCGCCATAAGGCCAAAGGCTTCCTGTCCGTTCAATTCAGCGCTGCCGGTTGTAAAACCATATACGTCAATATAAAAGTCTGCGCTCAGTTTGAAATTAACGTCAAAATTCAATTCCTTAAAATAGAAGGAGATACCGTCTTCGCTTCCGGCGATTTTACCCGCGTTCTTGGTTTGGTTAATCGCGGTCAGCTCTATCTGCCTCTTGGTATCCCCTTTCTTGGGGTCCGGAATGAGTGGCTCAAATAGATCATCGCTGTCTTTTACAATGTTCCCCCATGGGGCAAAGTTGTTCGACGGTCCCTGATCAGTTATGACCAGAGCCGGAACCGCCGATTTTTTTATTGTCCGTGAACTTACGCCGAACGCCAGGCGGTTCAAATCGCCGCCCCTTTGGGGAGACCGTAATTCCACGGTCTTGTATCCGTTTACATTTCTTTCCGAATATTTATTAGCTTCCGCTATGTTGTCAAAAATATTGCATGTTACCAGCGCGGAAAGAGTCATTATAATTGCCGTTGATAATACTATTATTTTAATAGCTTTTTTCATTTAACCTACCCCGTATACCTTTATAATAAGGTAAATAATTTACACTATCCCCATTTTTTAAAAAATTATCATTCTTGATCTTAAAAATGCCGTTCAATTTTTTAATTTTTCCGATATATTTAAATAGAGCAGAATAATCCTAAAACAAAGCTGAAATATTTTTACGCAATAAATATATATTAATCATCATAGGGGGTTCTATGCACAAAAAAATAATTGCGGTTGGTTTTCTGTTGGTTTTTCTTAATTTTTATGTATTGGCGCAGGACGCTGAAAAGGTAATCATTTCAGGCGATCTTTTTGCATTATACACGATTGGGAACGCGTCAAACGATCAAAAAATTGACGATCCCCTTGCAACCGGAGCGTTTTTTAATGATCCGGTTACCGGAACCAGGAAAAATGGCTATTATACCTATGCCAATCTGTATTCTACATTCAAACCTTTCAACTGGTTTGAAGGCTATTTCAAGATTTACGCAATCAGCCGTCCCGGGTCATTCCATATGCCCCTGCAGATGGAAAACCTGGGAAAGCAGGATTTTGCGTTAACGCTTGACGCGGTATACGGAAAGGTAGACGTACTTCAGGCGCTCAGTGTTGATACCCCGTTTGATATCTTTTTAAAAGCCGGTAAATACAAAGCCCAGGCCGCCCAGTACGGCATTATTTCAAAATATAAAACCGAACAGGTTCTTTACATGATGAATACAAAAACTGATTTTACCTATGAGGCGGGAGTTACGCTTAACGAACCTGTCAAATTCCTCGCTTCTTTTGCTACCAATTACCTTTTTGACGAATCCGTACAGCGTTTATACGATGAAGATGGCGGTATAGCAAATCACGGAGACGCGGTGCTAAATGAATACGCCCCCCAATTCCTGATTGGGCTGAGAATGTGGGATTTAAATAATTTCAGCGCCGAGTTGCTCTATGGTCAGAATGTGTCCAATATCTATTCCGGAAACGTGGCGGGGCTTTCTTTAAAATACATAGCGGACATTAACGACGGCATTTCCATACCCATCGGTCTTCAGTTTGGCCTGTTTGAAAAAAATATTGACCTTTTGGGAGAGGCCGCAGTTGCCTCCCCGATTTATCTAGGCGGAACCACGACGGTGGATTTCCGTCTTTCATGGGCCGCCGCACTTGGAACAGGCTTTCGCATGAAGGGCGAATCCTTAAATATGGAAGTTAATCTTGCCGGCGCTTTTAATTCAATTACGCACTATACACGTAACGATTTGAACATTATAAAGCTGTCAGTAGATACCATGTTTACTATTGTGGACAAATACTTTATTGGCGGCGGTCTCATATTTGGAAGCCTGTTAGACGCGGAGTGGAAAACTAGGGAAGACGCCAGGGACAAGGAAACATATTACGAGCATACCTTTACCCTTGCGGAAAACATGGGTTATGAGATATATGCCGGAATTAATCTGGCCAAAGACAGCAAGTTTATCATTGGTTTCAATCAAAACAAGGGTATCAGCCTGAACCATATGCTGGAAGCCAAACACGAAGGACAGATGAAGTACAAACAGGCGGACAGCAGCTGGAAGCAGGATCAATTAGTTGAAGCCGGCGGCTTGTATTTTAAATTCTTCTTTAAGTTTTAATTTTTTTACTTTACTTCATACGCAAGGAGAATTATGCCCGATATAAATATCGCGTCTTTTGGCGGAATAGCGGACGGCGTTACAGATAATTCAGTTTTCTTTACCACCGCGTTAAAAACGCTAAAAGAGACGGGTGGCGGCATTCTCAGGATTGGGAATGGAGTATGGCGTACCGGTCCGATTGAAATATTTTCAGGCATTACGGTTTCCTTGGATGAAGGCGCCGTCCTTTCTTTTATTCCCGAACCGGAACGCTATAATCCCGTATGGACTCGCTGGGAGGGGCTTGAGTGTTACGCGATGCACCCCTGTATTTTTGCCGCGGAGCAGGAAAATATAACCATTACCGGGAAAGGCGTTCTTGACGGCGGCGGCGGGCGCTGGTGGGATACGTTACGCGAAAAAAGACATCTTAACCAGCAGGAGCCGCAAACGCCGCAGGAACTCGCGTTGGCCGCCTTAAACCGTGGTTACGAGACCCAGCAGTCTGGCGGCGGCGGCAGAAAAATGCAGTTTTTACGCCCCCCTCTGGTTCAGTTTTTAAATTGTTCAAAAATAAGGCTTGAAGGCGTAACGCTTCAAAATTCCCCGTTCTGGACATTGCATCCGCTGTACTGCCGCGACGTTGTTATTTCCGGACTTACCATAAAAAATCCCTTTGACGCTCCCAACACCGATGGCATGGATATTGATTCCTGCGAAGATGTTTTAATTGAAAACTGTATGGTTTCGGTGGGGGATGACGGCATCGTGCTTAAATCAGGTTCAGGTGAAGACGGAATACGCGTGGGGAAACCGTGCAGAAGAATAACCGTGCGCAACTGCATGATAGAGGACGGTCATGGGGGAATTGTTATCGGCAGTGAAACTGCGGCGGGCGTTTATGAAGTGCTGATTGAAGATTGCCTTTTCAGGGGAACCGACCGTGGGATAAGGATAAAAACCCGTCGCGGGCGCGGAGGGAAAATTCACGATTTGGAATTCCGTAACCTCACCATGGAGAACAACCTCTGCCCTGTCGCTATTAATATGTTTTACCGCCCCGGCGCGGCCATAACGGACGGCTATTTTACCCAAAGTGCCCTTCCTGTCAACGCGGCTACGCCCTCGATTAAAAATATCCGTATTTCTGATATTCGGGCATCCGGCTGCCGGGCATCGGCGGGCTTTATCGCCGGTTTGCCTGAATCGCCTGTGGAAAACGTAGTCATCAACCGTTGTGAATTCTCAACCGACGAGAGATCTGGCGTAAGCCCCGATGAATCGGACATGTTTTTGGGAATTCCGGCTATTACGGAAAAAAGCATACGTCTTTTAAATGTCAAAAACATTCAATTTAACGAAGTAAATGTAAAGGGGCCGCTCGAGGCTTTTATTTATCGGTAGTATTGAGTAAAATAGAAGCATGCCGTCGGAAAAAAAGAGGGTAGGGCTGGTTCTCGCTTCAATTCACACGGGGATTTCCCAGAATGTTTGGAATAGTTTTGTCCGCACCGCCGCATTTGAAAATATCAGCCTTTTTATCTTTCCGGGAGGCAGGCTTGACGCGCGACAGAATTTTGAAAATCTCCGTAATTCTGTTTATTCGCTTGTAAATGACGAAAACCTTGACGGGTGCATCAGTCATAGTTCAACTATCCACTACAACCAGTCCAAAGAAGAATTTGAACATTTCCATAATAACTTTGATCCTCTTCCATATATAACATTAGGTTTTAAACTTCCGGGGCACCCCTGCGTGGAATTTGACGCGTACAACGGAATGAAAGCGCTGGTCAACCACTGCATCCGTTATCACGGCGCCCGTAAAATCGCCTTTTTGTACGGGCCTGAGTTTCATCAGTCCGCCCATGCCCGCTTTGAAGGTTATTGCGACGCGCTGATTGAAGCTGGGCTTGTCTTTGACCATACCGGAAAAAAGGGAGTTATTCAGTCCCCATTGGTAAGCGGTCCCTTTAATTGGGATGCGGGCGCGGCGGCGGCGGCGCAACTTTATAAGGATCGTTCCCTGATCCCTGGAAAGGATTTTGACACGCTGGTGGGTTCCAGTGATTTTATGGTGCTGGGAGCCATCAATTATTTCGCCAAACATGGTTACCATGTCCCAGCCGATTATCGTTGTGTGGGATTCAACAATTCCGAAGAAAGCCGTATTACAAAAAGCCCGCTTTCCACGGTTCAGGTTCCGTACAAGGAAATGAGCGTCGAATCGTTTAAAATACTCCATAAAATAATGGGCAAGAAAAAAAACTCCCCCACCAATGATGTCTTACTGCATTCGGATCTCATTATCCGTGAATCTTGCGGTTGTTCAGGCCTTCGTAAATCTGCAGGGGAAGGACATCCGGCGGGGCAGACGAATGGCGAAAACAACATTGAAGAAACATTAATAAAAATAATTGAAAATCGCCTTAACCTAAGTTCGGCGGATATGAATGGTTTGGCGCGTCCGCTGATTAATGCCCTGTTTCATGAAGGACAGGAACAATTTTTCTCCCTGTTTGAAAAAAGCCTTATCTCTTTTTTTAATTCGGGCAGTGAGCCTGAACATTTTTTAATGTTACTGGACGAGACTGCGGCGCTGGAAGTGCCTGAGCATATACGGAGCCTTCTGCCGCTTCTATATAGGAGCATCATCAGAATTTATGAGCGTTTCACCGTTCATGCCCGCTATGAAAAGGAAGGTTGGAATACGGTGTTGAATTCCCTTAAATGTGATCTTCTTGGTACCCGTGACCGTTCTTCACTTGTACAGAATCTTGCCCGTTATCTGCCAAAGATCGGCATTCAAAGGGCCGCTATCGTACTGTACGGTGATGAAAAAACTTCTATTTTCATTGGCGGTTTTTCAGATGAAGGGATATGCCCCATAAAAGAACAGCGTTTCACGTCCCGCCTCCTTGTTCCCGCTTCAATTAAATCCCAGTACTCGGACGGGATTTTTATGGTTCAGCCCCTGTTCATAGAAAACCAGTCCCTTGGGTATTTTGTGCATAACGTTCCTATCAATGACGGTGTAATTTTTGAGGAACTTAGATCCACGGTAAGCTATGCGTTAAAGGGCATATTCCTTTTGGAAGAGACGGTAAAGGCAAAACAAGTCGCTGAGCGGGCGGAACAGGCAAAAACTGAATTCCTGCAAACCCTTGAAAACGGTTTGTACGACCCTCTTCAGGGAGTGATGGAAAAAGTGGAAATTTTGGAAAAACAGGCGTTTTCACCCCCTATTTCTGGGAATTCCATGTCGAGCCCACCCTCCGATACTATTCTGAACAGTTTTCGGGAATTAAAGTCATTTATAACGCTACGGGAAGCCGAGACGGGCAGTTTCCTGGATTTTACCCTGGCAAAGATAGACGAACTTTCCATGCGAAAGACTATTTTTGATCCCAAAGACCTGTTGCCGAAAATCGGGAACTTTCCGCTGTTGTTAGGTGATACTGCGAGGCTTGCCCAGTGTTTTTCACTTATTAGGGAACAGTACGGCGGCGCTGACATGGCTGATTTATCCAATTCGGAATATTCGGCTAAATTGACATATACGGGTTTTTCCGTTACTTTTTACGGTCATACAAAAGATAAAAAAACCGTTAAAGACGGTAAAGCGCGGCAATTCGGCCTTTTACTTGCGGAGCGGATCGTTTTAATGCACGGTGGGGAATTTTTGCCTGAGCGGGATCATTGCACCGTAACGCTTCCATGGCCCACCTTAACCGGTCAGGAACCTTCCAGAAATCCGGTCAATTCCCGCGATCATGTGCTTGTTCTTTCAGACCCGGCATTTCTTCCGACAAACTTTTTTTCATTGCCACAAATACGCGATACCGATAAAAAGCAGTCGGGTACGGTGGCGTTTATCGCATGGAACGCGGCAGGCGCGAGTTCAAGCGATTTGGTAAAAGCGGTCAGGCTCAGGCGGAAAAGCGAATTGTTAAATGTTCCTTTTCTATGTTACGGGATGCCGACGGGATCGGGCGCACAAATTGAATCCGCCGCTTCACTGATTGACGCTATTGAATACGCTTTAAAGTCGCCAAAGAAGGGAACGATTCTTTTTATCGGTTATCAAAACCATGACGTTGATTTTGAATTGTTGCTGTCCAACTGCGCCCATTTTACAAGGAAACAGAATGTAACAGGCGGCGGGACTGTTTTTGAAAAAGTTTATATAGATTCCATGGATTCATTTAACGAAACGGTGGGTGAAGTAAAACCGCTGTTGATTGTTTTCAATTCCATTGATGTTGAGGGCGCGGCGACGGTACGCCGTCACCCGCTGACAATGATGGTTCCGATAATAATGATCAGCGGCAGGATGGACAACGCCGTTGACGTGCGTTCATTGAGCCAATTTTCCCGCCTTATAGTCTGCCACCGCGCCATTGTCTCTTCCCCGGAATTCAGATCCCGCGTAATGGCAATCCTTGGCGGCTCTGAAATACTGCCCCCCCATACCGGCGAACTGGTAAAAAAGACAATTCTCAATTTTGACAAACACGCAAAGAGCCACATATCCCGCTGGAAATTGGCGGACTCGGCAAATGTCAGTGAAGATTATCTTACCCGTATTTTTCACAAGGAGATGGGGCTTTCCCTTTGGGATTATTTGAACCGTTATCGGATTTTTCACGCGGTGGAATTACTCCAGCAAACCGATGCCACAATACATGAAGTGGCAAATAAATGCGGCTTTCAGGATCAGGCGTATTTTTGCCGCGTTTTCAAAAAAATTTACGGAGTTCCCCCCGGTCAGATACGTAAAAAAATCATATAAACGGCATTGAAGTCGGAAAATTCCAATGATTTACCAGTATTTTCCCAAGATTTTCAGTTATTCTGGTGAAATATGAATGATAATTCCATCAGTAAAGGAAGAAACAAGATTCGGGAAATAATACGGTACCGATCGGTATATGTTCTCCTTATCATTCCATTGGCTTATTATATCATTTTTAAATATATCCCTATTTGGAACGGACAAATTGCCTTTAAAGATTTTATGCCCATGGACGGGGTAATGGGCAGTAAATGGATAGGGCTTGTGCATTTTCAAACATTTATTAAGTCTTTCTATTTTAGTGAGTTACTGCGGAACACCCTTTTTTACAGTTTTGGAAAATTGCTGGTGAGCGTTCCTGCGGCGATAATTCTTGCGGTAACATTGTATGAGAGCCTGCATCGAAAACTGGCGAAGGTTGTGCAGACATTGGCTTATCTTCCCCACTTCCTTTCATGGGTTATCATGTACGGGATTCTCCTAGTCCTTCTTGCCCCCGGCGACGGTATTGTTAACGATATAATTAAATTGTTTGGCGGCAGACCAATCGCTTTTCTTACCGACACGCATACCTTTCCCTGGATTGTGATTTTTTCAGACGCGTGGAAAGAAATGGGCTGGAGCGCCATCATATTTATCGCCGCGCTCCTCGGTATTGATCCCACATTATTCGAGGCGGCGATGGTGGAAGGGGTAAATGCGCCGCAACGGGTTTGGTATATTACTTTACCGTCAATTAGACCGGTAATTGTTATGGTAGTGTTGTTGCGGTTGGGAACGATTCTTGACGCTGGTTTTAACCAGATGTTCATGCTCTATTCCATACCGGTGTACAGCGTGGCTGATATTATTGATACGTGGGTCTACCGTCAGGGGTTGTTGGAGTTTCAATTTGGTCTTGCAACGGCGGTTGGTATTTTTAAAGGCGTCATAGGACTGATGCTGGTCATTTTATCCAACTGGATGGTAAAAAAAGTCAGCGATTCGGGGTTGTTTTAAGATGGGCGTTATGCAAACAAAGAAGGTAAAAAAAGCAAAAATACATTACGGCAAAGGGGACATGGCGTTTTATATAGGTATTGACGTGTTTCTGATATTTATCCTGATTATCGTGGCTATTCCCATGTGGAGTACCATTACCCTGTCATTCCGTCCCAATACGTTTATCGGGAGTAATCTGGAGGGAATGTTCCTGTTACCGCATAAATGGTCATTTGCCGCATACAACGCGCTTCTTGGCAATAACGGTTTTGTAAACGCGTTTGGAAACAGCCTAAAAATTTTTGTGATGGGGGTCGCTACGGCGTTGTTTCTAACTATTCCCCTCGCCTATGTGCTTTCCGTAAAAACCTTGCCGGGCAGAAAAATGTTAACGGTGGTAGTTTTAATTCCCTATCTGTTTAACGTGGGTCTGATTCCCACCTACCTGGTGGTAAACCGTCTGGGGCTTTCCAATCATCTTGCCGCAATATTTTTACCCGCCGCAATCAGCACCTACAACTGCCTTATTATGCGCGGTTTTTTTGAAGGAATTCCCGAAGAGTTAAAAGAGTCCGCCCGAATAGACGGCGCTCCTGAAATAACCGTTCTGTTACGGATCATTTTACCGCTTTCAAAACCGATCATTATGACGATTGGCCTGTACTACGGCGTGCATTTCTGGAATGACTTTTTTAACGCCATGCTCTACATTAACAACAACGCTCTCCAGCCCCTGCCCATACTTCTGCGTAATATTCTGATGGCAAGCGGTATGAATGAATTTGTGGAAGTCAGCGCGTTTGGTGAGGCGCCCGTTCAAGCGATAAAAGCCGCCAGCGTTTTTTTGGCTGCGGTGCCTATGATTATCGCGTATCCGTTTATTCAAAAATATTTTACAAGAGGAACTTTGTTGGGGAGCGTTAAGGGGTAGGGAATAAAGAGGGAAGAGGGAGAAGGGAGGAGGGAGAAGGGAGGAGGGAGAAGGGAAGAGGGAGAAGGGAGGAGGGAAGAGGGAAGAGGGAAGAGGGGGTTTTGAGTGGTTAGGGGGTTGTTATGAGAAAGAGAGTTTTGTTTTTGTTGGTTGTGGTGTTGCTTGTTTTTATTACTACTTGCAGTAAAAAGGACGGAGCGTCGGGGGCTGTTACAATTGATCTTTGGTATGGCGCGGCTGTTACTGAGGCGGGGCCGCCTCCGGCGGATTGGAAAGTTTTGGGACTTATTAAGGATGAACTTAATATTAACCTTTTATTAAGCGCACTGCCCTCCAATGAATCTGATCAGGATGTTAAGATAAATGCGGCTGCGGCCGGTAACACTCTGCCTGATTTGTTTATGGTACGAAGGGAACCTTTTATGAATATTGTGCGCGTCGGTTCAGTCGCGCCTGTGGACGATCTGTACCCTCTTATGCCTGTCCGTACCTCCTTGCATTATGATCAGGACAGCAGGAATTTTACCACGGTGAAAGGAAAATCTTATGGGCTGGCGTCTCCCGGCACTATCGTTAAAAACGAAGGCATACTGATCCGCAAAGATTGGTTGGATAAACTGGGGTTAAAGGTTCCAGTTACCCTTGATGAGTACCTTGAAGTGATGAAGGCTTTCACGTTTCGTGATCCTAACGGTTCAGGACGCGCCGATACATACGGTTACGGCGCTTTTATTGAAATTAACAACTTTGAGGAAGGTATAGGACGGCGTTTTGATCCCTTCTTTGGCGCGTTTGGAGTGGCCGGGACATGGAGTCTGGATAAAAATGATCCTGGACTTAATGTGCGTAAACCGGCTTATTTTGAAGCCCTTAACTATATTAAAAGGATGATAAATGAAAAAGTTATTGATCCTAATTGGACAAGTTACGGCAAGGATGATTTTAGGGCGGCGTGGAAACAAGGACGTTTTGGGATCATGCGGGAGCAGAACGCCGCTTTTGCCGCTGAAAATAACTATGCCCCCTTTGACAAAAATTTCCCCAACGGCGAATGGATTGTAATAGACCCGCCGATGGGACCCGACGGCAAACAATCCGTAGGAGTGTATACCCAGGCATACCGCATTTACGCGATTTCAACCAAGGCGATGAAGGCGGGTAAAGGGCCGGCCATTGCAAAACTGCTTGAGTGGATGTCAAGTGATAAGGGTTACTATCTTCTGGGGTGGGGTGAAGAAGGGGTAAATTTTGTATTCGATCAGAATGGTGTTCCAACCGTTAATGGCATTCCCGATTCGTCAAAAGGTTTTACCCTGCCTGAAATGCAGTCCTACACACAGTTACGCAACATGGTCTTCTACAACAGCGAAACTGAGCTTACGGCGCGTTATCCCACATACGTTGCCCCAACGTCGGGAAAGAAAATGAGCGCCCTTACCACCCTGAGGGATATGCAAAGCCGCCCCTGGACGGCGAATGTCGGAGGAGACGCGCTGCCGGCGCCCAACGCCGATCTTAAGCGTTTTTATGAACAGGGGGTTGTTGAATTCCTGACGGGAAAACGGCAGTTGACCGACGCAAACTGGGACGCATGGGTTGCAGAGTTTGACAAGTTGGGCGGCGCGGCATGGGAAAAAAGCGGTATCGCCGCGGCTGAAGCCGGCGGATACCTCAGATAGAGCATGGCGTTAGCTGAAATTAAAACCGTCCTGCCCGTCTCGCGGCGTATGGCCGAATCAGTAATGAACCGTTATGGGCCGCGGCAGGTTCAGTGGCATTATGAACACGGTCTTGTGCTGCAAAGTATTTTTCTTTTGGGACAGAAGACGGAAGAGGATAATTACTGCCGTTACGTGAAAGAAATGTACGATTCCATGATAAGTCCCGACGGGGAAATCCTTACTCTTAGTGAAGGAGAGTACAATCTGGATCAGATAAATCCCGGCAAGACCCTGTTTTTGCTGTATGCTTTATACGGGGAAGAAAAATACCGCAAAGCCATTGAGAAACTGCGGGAACAATTACGTAGTCATCCACGCACAAAATCTGGAGGCTTTTGGCACAAGCAAATCTATCCCTGGCAAATGTGGCTGGACGGGCTGTATATGCAAGGGCCATTTTATGCCCAATATGCGAAAGAATTTGGAAGTAGCGCGGATTTTGAAGATGTTACGCGTCAATTTTCTCTTGTTGAATCAAAGACCCGTGACGCACAGACCGGTCTTTTATACCATGCCTGGGATGAGTCCCTCAAGCAGAAATGGGCAAACCCCGTTACAGGCTGTTCCCCGCATTTTTGGGGCAGGGCGCTGGGCTGGTACTGCATGGCGCTGGCGGATACATTAGATTTTATTCCCCCCGAACACTCAGAAAAAGCCGAAACGCTAAAGACAATCGCCCGGCGCTTGTTCACACCGTTGTTAAAGTATCAGGATGGGGATACGGGTCTCTGGTTTCAAGTACTTGACCGAGGGAGCGGGCGGGGAAATTACACGGAAAGCTCCGCATCGTCCATGTTTATCTATTTCCTGCTTAAAATGTCGCGTCTTAAAACCGCGTCCGACGGTGATGCCGCGTCTTTAAAAAACGCCGCCGAAAAAGCGTATCAGGGACTTTTAAAAAACAAGGTGCGGGAAGATCCAACCGGGGAGCTCCACCTGACGGGTATTTGCAAGGTAGCGGGTCTTGGCGGAGAGCCGTATAGGGACGGTTCTTATGAATATTATGTAAACGAACCGCAGGCTGTAGATGACTTTAAGGGCGTAGGCCCCTTTATTCTGGCATCAATGGAATATGAGGGAATATCACGTTAAGCCTGCTTTACACCTAACAGATCAAGGTGCTTGCCTATGTGGCTAAACAGCGCCTGGTTATACAAATCTTCATGTTTGTGCCATAAGCCGTACAAGTTGTCCTTGAATGTAAAATCGGCTTCGTTGGTGCTGTTTTTTTTGTTAAGGATAAAGCCGTAGGTAATGTGTATTAGCTGGCGCGAGTCGTTATTTTCAAAGAGTTGCGGCAACTGTTCATTTTCCAATGAATCGACATCAGGGATATTATCAAGGTTGGTTGTTACGTGATAATACTTACACGCCTGTTCAAATACGGTTAAAGCGTACTTGTGGATATCTTTGTACAGAGTGGGATCAGTCTGGGCGACAACGCGCATCGCTTCGAGCCAATTAGTCCCTGCCGTTTTTACATGGAATATATGGCGGGTTTCCGTTCCGATGCTGGAGAAGACGCTGAATTTGTCCGAACCTGAGTGAATGCTTAGCTTGTACTTGAAGTGCCTTGCAATTATCGCGTGAACTTTTATTTCTTTGTTAAACTGATCAAGGTCACCTGAATAATCAACGCCCTTTTGAAACTCACCGCAGAACCTCGGCGCTATTGTGGCAAAAGAAACCCCACTGTCTGTTAATTCTCTTGCGACAAAATAATGCTGAAGAGGAGTGGTGGGAGTGGAAGTTTCATCTATTGAAATTTCAAAATCCGCATTGTACTTGCCATGTTTAAAAAAACGCCGATACATATCAACGGCAAAAACAATGGCCTTTCCGTAAATACCATAAATTAATTTAAGATCTTCTTCGGTAAAAGTTAATATTATTCCCTCGCCGATATCAAACTGTTTCCCTAAATATTTTTGTAAAATTTTCCGGGGCGGTAAAGGCGCGTTTGCCGCGTTTATATCGTTTCTGATATGATCGGAGCAGTCTAGGGTGATCATTGTAAAACCAAGGGAAAGGGCGTACTTCACGTCTTTTTCGGTTTTCAGATGATCCCCGTCCGCGCCCCACTCTTTTTTAAAACCTTCTCTAAACACCGCAAAGGTGGCGGCGTCCAATACGTTTTCATAGCTGCGGTTGGTCAGAGTAAGCTCGCGGATGGACTGCTGTGCAAATACGGGGTATGCGTCATATTTTTCAAAAAGTTTGATATGGCCGGGTGTGGCAATTCCCAGCCTGTCTCCCAGCCCAAAGCTCCGCTCTT